>ENA-OQEN01000092-OQEN01000092.1-human-gut-metagenome-genome-assembly--contig:-NODE-92-length-35484-cov-8.113924_pt1 | contig 35484 bp, 53 predicted proteins | sample MGYA00242791_ERZ504627 | MGnify/ENA primary metagenome ERZ504627 (study PRJEB26092, sample SAMD00036316) | human gut metagenome | host: Homo sapiens | study: EMG produced TPA metagenomics assembly of... | reverse complement strand
TGATCGTACAGGTCCTCGGCAATCAAGACATGGGCAATGCCCAACAGCAAGGCCAGGTCGCAGCCCGGACGCACGCGCAGCCAGCGGTCGGCAAGCGCAGCCGAGCCACTGCGCCGGGGGGTCGACCACGATGATCTTCGCCCCACGCGACGGGCATCGTTGAGCGCATCAACAGCCCCCATCGTCGACGAATCGACAATGGAACGCCCCAGATACATAATGCAATCGGTGTGCGCTAGGTCGGAGGCGGGGCTGTAGCCCAGGCTGTGCTCCCAGCCGGTAAGTCGGCTTACCTCGCAGGCACCGTCGGCACCGTATACGTTGGGCGAGCCCAGCGCACGCATAAAACGATACGCCCAGTAGCGGTCGAACGAGGGCACGCCGAGCGTCATGCCCAGCGCACGGGGGCCACGTTCGTCAACAATCCCCCAAGGCGCGCTGCAATCTGCGCGAACGCCTCGTCCCACGAAATCGCATCGAACCCCGAGCCATCAGCTCGTCGGCGCATGGGGTGCACAATGCGATCGCGCTCGTCAAACGGCATAGACAGGCAATGCCGACCGCGGGCGCACAGGGCACGCGCCGCGCACGGATGCCCCACAACCGGCAGCTCGGCCACCACGCGACCGTCCTCAACGCGTGCCGCAAAGGCGCAATCGGCATAGCATCCCCCGCATGTCGTCACCACGGCGCGACCGTCACGCTTCACAGCAGATGCCATCTCGATTACCCCTTTCATCAGCCAAACACAACAGGCCAAAAGCCCGGCAACGAGCCCCAGGCCCAAAAAGCCTCCCGCACGGCAACGCCCCGCGGGAGGCCCAACGTCAAACAGACGATACCTTACGCCTCGGACTTCTTGGCGTAGATAAACCAGTAGCCGAGCGCGACAAGAACCGCGCCGCCCACGATGTTGCCCAGCGTGGCAGCGGACAGGTTAAACGCAATGCCCGCAGCGTTGAGCGCATCGCGCCGGCGACGTCGGCACCGTAACCGCATGCATTCATCACGGCGCCCATAGGCAAAAAGTACATGTTGGCAACGCAGTGCTCAAAACCGCAGGCCACAAAGGCGGCGATGGGCAGCAGAATGCCCACAACCTTATCGACTACGGTCTTGCCGGCGGTACCGATCCACACGGCCAGGCACACAAAGATGTTGCACAGGATGCCGCGGAAGAAGATCGTCACCCAGTCGACCGTCACCTTGCCGGCGGCGACGCTCACCATGGAGTTGGCGACCGCCTCGCCGTTGAGCTTATAGATGCCGGCCATGTACACCAAAAAGACGATGAACAGGGCACCAGCAAAGTTACCAAGCCACACGACGACCCAAGCCTTGAGCATCTGGACCAGGGTGATCTTTTTGCTCTTGAGCGCGCAGACCATAAGCGAATTACCGGTGAACAGCTCGGCGCCGCACACCAGCACGAGCACCAGGCCCAGGCAAAAGCACAGGCCGCCCACGACGCGCTGGGCGCCCCAGCCAGCGTGCTATCGCTCAAGAACACGGTAAAGAACAGGCCGCCGAAGGCGATGAACGCACCGGCGAACATTGCCAACAGAAAGGCCTTTGCGACCGGCAGGTTGGCCTTGGTCACGCCGGCGGCCTCGGTCTTGGCCTCGATCGCGGCGGGTGCCAGGCAATCGGGAGCGGGGTACTCCACCTTGGAATCTGCCATGTCAATCACTTCTTTCCTAATCAGCAGGGACAAGCACTCCTATTGCTCTTGCCCCAAGCGGACAAAGTGGGAAAAGTCGTTGGCGGCCACGGCGTCGTACACGGCGTCGACGGCCTCAAAGACCTCCGGGGACATGGGGTTGTAGAACTCCGTGTCGCCCGGCTGAATCCCAACGAAGACGATATCATCACACGATTGCTCAATCTCTTCGATCAGAATCGACAAAGGAAGCGAATGCGTGGTGAACATCGACTTGCGGGCCACATCGCGCTTGTCGAGCAGGCGGATGGCACCGACGGGCAGCGCCATGTCGGCGGCATCGACCAAAACCAAACGCGGCGGACGCTCGCGCTTGACCTCGATGATGTCGTCCTCGGGCGTTTGGCCGCCGTCGATGGTGTACCAACCGGCGATGGGTGCGTCTTCCATCTTTTTGGAGAGCACGGGGCCGGCGGCATCGTCGGCACGCAGCACGCTTCCCGCCGTGAGCACGATACCTCAAACGGGGCGCGTTCACACGGCCATCCACAACGCGACCCATTACTGCAACCTCCCCGTCAGATACACGCCCGACACATCGCGCACGCGCTCAACCAGATCGCGGAACTTCATCAGAAACGCGACCTGCTGGGCATGCAGGCCAAAGTCGTCGTCGAACACCGAGATGCCGGCCTTGGCCGACCCGCGAAAACCGCGCTCGTCGAGCAGCGCATCGCAGGCCTCGAGCAGCGACGGCACCGCCGCCTTGTCGAGCTGGCACTCGCCAAAGAAGCGGATGGCCTCGAACTTGGTCTTAGCCTCCCCCTCCGGCAGCGCGTCGACGAGCGAATAGAACACATCCACCGGCACCGACAGGCGCGGCTCAAAGCAGTCGAGCACGCCGGTGTGGTGGCCCACGGCGAGCGTGTAGTACAGCACGTCGCAGGCCTCCTGGGGAACGTCTTCCTCGGTCTCCACAAACTTACGCGTGAGCTCATAGAAGACCACCTGGTCGGGCGCATGGCCCAGGCAGGGGTCGGCGACGCCTCGGCAGCCTCGTCGCTTGCGCGCGAGGCATCGCCAAAGGAGCCGCCGAGCATACCGGGGCCCGCAAAGTAACCAGAGCGGTCCGTGAGCTCCATCTAGCGACCTCCGGCCAGCACCAGATCCTGCAGCGCCGAGTAGACCTCAACGCGGCGAGGATCGTCCTGCTTGTCGATGAGCAGCGCCATGGCACCGCGGATATCGCCCTTGGGCGCACCCTCGAGCGTGTCCATAAACTCGTTGGCCAGGTCGCGGCCGTAACGGTAGCCGCTCATGGCGCGAGCCTCGCGCTCGATGGCAACGCGCAGCTTGTACGGCACACCGGGGTGCAGGATATCGGCCTGCTCGCCGGCGGCCTCCACCGTGGTCTTGGCATGGAGCTTTTGGTCCAGCAGACCGAGTGCCATGGCAAAGCCGTAGACGGTCTGCGCGGGGCTGGGCGGGCAGCCGGGGATGTAGACATCGACCGGCAGAATCTTGTCCGTGCCGCCCCAGACGCAGTAGTTGTCGTAGAAGATGCCACCGGTGCAGCCGCACGCGCCATAGGACACCACGATCTTAGGATCGGGTGCGGCCTCAAAGGCGCGCAGGCCGGCATGCGCATGGCACGCGTCACAGCGCCGGTGTACAGCAGCACATCGGCGTGACGGGGCGAGGGCACGACCTTGATGCCAAAGCGCTCGACGTCGAAGACGGGCGTGATGGAACCGAAGATCTCGATCTCGCAGCCGTTGCAGCCGCCGCAGTCGACACGGTAGACGTACACCGAGCGCTTGATCTTCTTAAGAAGGGTCGCCTTGGCCTTCTCGATGCTCTCGTCGAGCTCGATCTTGGTCGGGCGGTACTGAAGCCGCTCGGGCAAAAGCGTGGGTTCGGCCATGGTTACTCCTCCTTCGTATCAAAATCCATGATGATGCCCTCGACCGGCGCCGGACCGGCGGGAATCTCGGGCGCATCGGGGTTGAGCTCGCGGTCGATATACTCCGGGTTCACGCCGTGGCCGCCCAGATACTCCATGCCGGGGCCTGGGGCTCGCCGGACGCAAGCGTCTCGTTGGCAGCCATGCCGGCAGCGTTGCCGGTCTTTACGGCCGAGGCGGCGCGCAGGGCATCGAGCTCGCGCTTGCACTCCTGGCACATACCGACGGTACGGGCAGCCTGCTCGGCCTCCATGCCGCCGGCCTTTTGCAGCAGGCGCTTGGCGTAGTCGATCTCCTTGTGCGGGGCAAACGGCTTGCCGCAACGCGAGCAGTGCTCGAGCGTATAGACGCTCTTGCTGGTGAGGTCGTCCTTGCTCATGACGGCCAGCTCAAACTCCTCGGTGAGCTTGATGGCTCCATGGGGCAGGCTTCCTCGCAGCGGCCGCAAAAGATGCAGCGGCCGTAGTCGATCGACCAGGTAATGGTATCGGCCGCAAGGTCGGTGTCCATGCGAATGGCATCGGCCGGGCACGCCACGCCGCAGGCTCCGCAGGCGATGCAGAGCTCGGCATTGTGCTCGGGCTTGCCGCGCATGTCCTTGTTGGTGGGGAACGGCGCAAACGGGTACTTGACCGTCGCGTCGCCGGCTTGGCGTTAACCTTCCAAAGCTTCAGCATATTAGAGCGCCTCCTCATCGAGCGGAGCGGCCATGGTGCCCTCGCCCGCAAGCGGCGACTTGTCGCGCCAGACGTTCTCGAACTGCTCCTTGTCGAGCACGTGGTCGCGCTTGGCGGCGACATCGGTCACCGTCACGCGGTCGGTGCAGGAGTAGCACGGGTCGAGCGAGCCGACGATCAGCGCTGCATCGCCCACGGTGTTGCCGCGGAACATGTAGCGCAGGACCGGCCAGTTGCTGTACGTGGCCGCCTTGGCGCGCCAGCGGTAGCACTTCTGGTTGTTGCCGAGCATGGCCCAGTGCACGTCCTCGCCGCGCGGCGCCTCGGTGGCGCCGATGGCGTACTTGTGCGGGGTGTACTCCCAATCCGTGGTGAGGATGGGGCCCGACGGGCAGTTCTCGAGCATGGTCTCGATCATGTCGATCGAATCGTAGACCTCCTGGATGCGAACGGCGGTACGGCCGAAGGCATCGCAGGTGTCGGCCGTGGCAGCATGCATCTTCTGAACATCCGGATCGGCGTAGCGTCGAAGGGATGGTCAAAGCGCACGTCGCGGGCATAGCCCGAGCCACGCATGAGCGGGCCGACCGGCGAGAAGTCGCGTGCGATCTTGCGGTCCAAGATGCCGATACCGCTCGTACGCTCAATAAAGTTGGGCGTGGAGAGCAAAACGTCGACGAGCTCCTGAACCTCGGAGCGCAGCTGATGGATGGTCGTGAGCGTGGAAAGCTTCTGCTCGGCCAAAATGTCGCGGCGCACGCCGCCGATCACGTTGAGGCCGTAGGTCTTGCGGTGACCGGAGAGCTTCTCGGCCAGGTCCATGGACTTCTCGCGGACGCGGAAGAACTGCTGGAAGCCGGAGTCGAAGCCCGTGTAGTGCGACGCCAGACCAATGTTGAGCAGATGCGAGTGCAGACGCTCGACCTCGAGCATGATGGCGCGAATGTACTGGGCGCGCGGCGGGACATGGATGCCCTGAGCGCGCTCGACGGCCTCGGCATAGGCCACCGAGTGGGCGCAGCCGCAGATGCCGCAGATGCGGTCGGCAAGGAACGTCACGGCGTCATAGTTCAGGCGCGTCTCGGCGACCTTCTCCATGCCGCGGTGCACGTAGAACAGACGATAGTCGGCGTCGACGATCGTCTCGCCCTCAACAAACAGGCGGAAGTGGCCGGGCTCGTCGGAGGTAATGTGCAACGGGCCCATGGGGACGAGCGTCGTCTCCTTGCCCTTGGTATCGGCCAAGAACTCGTAGTTTTCCATGTCGCTCGCGGGAGCGGGACGGAAGCGGTAGTCCATGGAGTCCTTGCGCAGCGGGTACAGGCCGCTGGGCCAATCGTCGGGCAGCACCAGGCGACGACGATCGGGCAGACCCTCGGGAATCAGGCCGAACATGTCGCGCAGCTCGCGCTCGCCCCACACGCAGGCGGGGACGAACGGCGTCACGGACGGGAACGTCATCTTGGCGGGATCGACCTCGGTGCGCACGGTCACCCAGCCGGGGTCCTCCCCCTCCATGGAGATGACGTAGTACACGGCGTAGCGACCGCACAGACTGCGCTCGTCGTTGCCGATGATCACGGGAATCCAGCCGTAGCGCTCGTAATACAGGTAGTGGACGGCCTCGGGCAGCTTGTCCTGCTTGACGGTGATCGTCAGCTGGTCCTCACACTGCCACTCGACCTTCTCGATGCAGCCCGGAACGCGCGGCGCAGGGCCTCGACATGGCTCTCGCAGCGACGGGCATACACCTTGTTCTCAGTTTCAATCATTCGTTACTCCACCTCGCTCTGAGCGGTCTCGGTACCGAACACAGCGCGGTACATCGGCGTCGCGTGAAGTTCCTCGGTGCTCTGCTCGAGCACGATGCCGGTCGCGGTCTCCACACCGTGCACGAGAGGCAGCGGGGTGCGATGCCAAACCACAAGATCATGACAGCCAGGATGATTTCGGGGATAAGCATGAGCGCCGGGGCCTCATGCTTGCCCATGCCCCGAGGCGCATGGCCGAATACCGACTTGAGTGCGATGCGGGTGAGCGCGGAGATGGCCACGGTAAGACCGAGGGCGACCACGACGACCAGCCACATGGGACCGGCGGTAACACCGGCGACAAAAGTCAGGAACTCGGAGATAAACATGCCAAAGGGCGGGAAGGCACCAAGACCGAGCAGCGCCAGGACGGCGAGCGCGGCGGTTGCGGGGGCAACCTCGACGACACCCTGGATCTTAGCCAGGCTACGCGTGCCAAAGGCGTGCTGAATGTTGCCGGACACGCAGAAGGCAAGCGTCTTGGTAAAGCCGTGGAACACGCAGTGCAGCAGGGCCGCGGCGATACCCAGCGGGCCACCGATACCCAGGCACAGGGCGATAACGCCCACGTTCTCCACAGACGAGTACGCAAAGCGGCGCTTGAGGTCGTCCTGGCGAAACATCGAGAGCGCCGCCACCAAAATGGACAGCGTGCCGACGATCAGCAGCAGAAGTTGCGGATACTCGCGCCCACGGCTGGATGGTAAAGCCGTAGAAGCGCATGATCACAAGCATGGCGCACTTAAGCAGAACACCCGAGAGCAGGGCCGAGACAGGGCTCGGGGCCTGGGAGTGGGCATCGGGCAGCCAAGTGTGCATGGGGAACAAGCCGGCCTTGGTGCCAAAGCCGATCACGATAAACGCAAAGGCGAGGCGCATGAGCGTCGGGTCGAACTGGTCGGCATACGGCAGCACACACGACAGGAATGCGGCCTCGTGGGCGTTGGGAATCACGTCGGCGGCGTTGGCGTAGATCAGCAGCGTACCGAACAGGCCAAAGGCCACGCCGGCGGTGCAGACCATCGCATACTTCCAAGAAGCCTCGAGGGCCGTCTTGTTCTTGTAGATACCCACGAGGAACACGGTGGAAAGCGTGGTTGCCTCCACGGCGGCCCACGTGAGGATCATGTTGTTGGACAGGCACGCGAGCAGCATGGTGAACACAAACAGGCTAAACAGCGCAAAATACTGCTTGGCGCGCTCGGCGGGCATGGAGCCCTCCTCGATATCGGCCTTTACATAGGGCAGCGAGAACAGCCCCGTAAGAAAACCGATAAAGCCGATGAGCAACACAAAGATGGCACCCAGCGAATCGAGGTGGAACCACAGACCAAGAGCGCTCGCGGTTTCGCCGCTCATAAGGACGTCACCGGCCGTCATAATCGACAGCACCAGGACGGCTGCGACGGAGACCAGGTTAAGACCGGCAAACACGTTATAGGACGTGTTCTTGGGCAAAAACGCCATGACCAGCGAGAACACCAAAGGAGTCGCGAGCAGGGCGAGAATCAACGTTTCCATGGACTACCCCCTCAGCTCGGACAGGTCGCGCGCATCGAGCGAGTGGGAGTCGTCCCAAATGCGACGCACGACGATGGACATGATGATGACGGCAAAGATGGCATCGGTGGCGATACCGATCTCGATGATCTCGGGAGCGGTGGGGGCCAAAAGCGCGAGCGTCACGTGGCTGCCGTTTTCCATAAGGCAGTATCCAAAGATCTGCTTCATGATGTTGCGCTGCGAAATGATGCAGGTGAGGCCCACAAAGAAGTGAGCGAAGCTAATAGCGAGCGCAGGCGTTGCGACCTCGGCCGTGGGCAGGCTGATCTGCGTCACGACGGCAAAGCAGATCGCGACCTCGACGGCGATGATGCAGATGGCCCACGCGGCTTAAGGCCGGCCTTGAGCGATGCGTCGCTCGGCTCGCCCATCTTCTTGTATGCGCGGTTGAGGATATAAGGGACCAGGACGACCTTGGTGATAAAGGCAGATCCAGCCACATAAGCAGCTCCTGCGCACCGGTGGTGGCACCGAGCGTGGCGAGCAACCCCACGAGCACCAGCGACTGCACCGCATACCAGTGGATGGAATGTTTGATGTTCTTGGAGACAACCACCATGGTGGACGTGACGATCAGAAGGCCGCCAAGGATGTTGACGATCGAATAACCCATGTCGTTCTACCTCCTAACCGATCCAGCTGGCCGAAAGCGGGCCGCTGACGATGACCATGATGATGAGCACGATGAACACGAACGCCATCGCGCGGGGAAGCGGGGCTCCCGCAGCGACCTCTTCGCTCGGCTCGCCGGGCAGGCAATAGCCCATCCACTTAAGGAACCAGGCAAAGGTGGCGACGGTCTCGGCGACCATGATGCACACGAGCACCAGGATCACGACGTTGCCGGCACCCACAGAAAAGCCACCGGCGATGATCTGGAACTTCGAGAAGAACGTGTTCATGGGCGGCACGCCGGCAATGGCGAGTGCCGCGACACCAAAGCCCACGCCCGAGATCGGGTACTTCTTTACGATGCCGCGAAGCTTGGGCAGCATACGCGTGCCGAGCGTAAAGGAGAACGAACCGGCGATCAGGAAGAACAGCGTCTTGGCGAAAGCGTGGTTAAAGATGTGGCACACGGCGCCATCAAAGGCCAGCTGGCTGCCAAAGACCGAAAGGCCCAGACCAAAGAACACATAGGAGAGCTGGGCGATCGTGGAGAAGGCCAGCAGGCGCTTCATGTCCTTTTGCGGCAGGTACATCAGGAAACCAAAGAGCATGGTGACCATGGCGTCGATAATGGCGACCCAGCCACGATCTCGGGAATCTCGCCGGCAGAGACGAGTGCACGCGCGAACACGCACACGCCGACCTTGACCATCGAGGCACCATGCAGGTAGGCCGAAACAGGCGTCGGCGCTCCATGGCCGAAGGCAGCCACATGTACATGGGAACCTGTGCGGACTTGGCCCAGGCCGCAAACAGCACGAGCAAAAGGACGATGGCCTTGAGCTTGGCGTCGAGGCCGGCAATCGCGGTAATGGCGAAGGTGCCGGTGTGGGCAAACACGATAGCGGCGCCCAGATACAGGCCGAGCGCACCGATATGCGTGATGATCAGGGCCTTCATGCCGGCCTTCTTGGCCGTAGGCGTCATGTAGTAGCTAATGAGGCCCCAAGAGCACGCACCCGTGATCTCAAAGAACACGAGCTGGCCCAAAAGGGTCGAGCTGTACACGAGGCCGGCCATGGCACCGATGAAGGTCGCGAGGTACGCGTAGAAGCGGCGACGCGGCGCGTCGGGATGCTCACGGTTATTCTCGCTCATATAGGGGATCGAATAGATCACGACAAGCAGGCCGATACCCACAAAGGCGGGCGCGAGCAGCGTGCTCATGCGATCGAAGGTGAATCCCATGACGAGGGTCTGCCCAAACGAGATCAGGGGGACCTGCGCGTCGGGCATGCCGGCGCCGGCGAAATTCGCGGCGAGGGCGATGGTGCAGACCGTCGAGACGGCGGCACCCAAAACGCTGAACCACTTGGCGTACGGACGGGGGAACAGGGCGACGAGCACCGAGCCACCATCGGGGCCGCGATAGCGACCAAGCCGAGAAGGGACAGACTGACTGCAAATGACATTGTTTCTCCCTTCTCCTACACGCCAACGACCACGAAGACAAACGCCAGAACGGCGATGCCCACGACGGCCCAGGTCTGATTGCCGAGCACCTTAAAGCGTGAGCGCGAGCAAGAGTTCTCGATCACGCCGCACACGACAAAGTCGATAAGGCACTTCACCAGGAAGATGACTGCGCCCAGAACGGCGGCGGCGCCCACGGTCGCGGGCTCGCCCCAGGGGACGAAGATCGCGCAGAACCAGGCGACGACCAGGACCTGCTTCATGGACATGGCGAGCTTGGCCATGGCGAGCGACGGGCCGGAAAGCTCGGCGAGCGGGCCTTCCTGAAGCTCCTGCTCGGCCTCGGCCTGATCAAAGGGCAGCTTGCCGAGTTCCATGTAGCAGGCAATCGCAAAGGCGATGCCAGCGAGGATCACGGCGACCGGCGCGTCGACGGCGCCCGTCATGATGTGCTGACCCATGGTGCGATGTCGGTGGAGCCGCACACTAGGGCGGCGGCAAACAGCGCCAGCAACATGGACGGCTCGATGAGCACGCTCATGAGCAGCTCGCGAACGCCGCCGATACCGGCGTAGGCGTTGGACGAATCCACACCGCAGAGGGCGAAGAAGAAGCGGGCGAGCGCCAGGCTGTACATGATGGTGATGGCGTCACCAAAGACCGGGATGGGGCTTTGTGCCGTAAAGAGCGGCAGGCCCATCGCGAGCATAAAGGCGACGGCGAAGAACAACGGCGGCATAATGCGCAGCGCAAAGCTCGCGTCCTCGCTCTGGGACTCGGGGCGCGCAAAGAGCTTGGCCAGGTCGCGGTAGTCCTGCATGATGCTGGGGCCGCGACGGTTGTGCATCTTGGCGCGGATCACGCGGCCGAGACCGGAGAAGAACGGCGCGACGGCCATGACGACCACGCCCTGCAGAACGGCAAGTACGATGTTGTTCATGCTCTCCCCTCCTTAACCCATTTGCACGGCGAGCACGAGGAATACCACGAGTGCCGCGACGATGTAGCAGATATAGATGCTGTAGTTGCCGCCCTCGAGCTTAGTCGCGAGGTCGGCGAGCTTCTCGACACCCTTATGCGGGGCATCGACGAGAACCTTGTCGGGTACGGGCTCCACAGCCTCGGCCACACCGGTGAGCTTCTGGAAGAAGTGAGCGATGGACCAGCAGACGGCCGTGCAGCGGTCGCGCAGCGTGTAGAGCGGCTGCATAAACCAGGACACCTCGGAGGCAAAGGTCGTGGCCACGACGGGCATATGCTCGTTGGGAGCATAGCCGCACGCCCACGGCTGGGACTTCTGCACCTTGCCGACGGTCTTGAGCTTGCGATAGCCACAGGCAAGGCCGACGAGCACCACGAGCGCAATGGCGATCGCGGGCGTGGAGGTGGCAGCGCCGGAGTACTGGTTCATGAGCTCCATGCCCTCGGCGGCAAACACGCCACCGTACGGATGCAGCACGGACGCGGCGACATCGATCAGCACGGGCGCGATCACGGGAGCGCCAATGCCCAGCACGACGCAGATGGCCGCGAGCAGACCCTGCGCAAACACCATGGGGGCGGGAACCTCCTTGGCATTGGCCGCGGCCTCGGAGCGGGGCGCGGAGGCAAAGGAGACGCCATAGCCTTGACGAAGCACGTGACGGCCAGAGCGCCGGTAATGGCAAGCGCGACGGCAGCGAACACGGCCACGATCATGACGGCCTTGTCGCCCTGCATGGCGGCGTTAAAGAGCGACTGGTAGGTAAACCACTCGGACACAAAGCCGTTGAAGGGCGGGATGGCGAGATAGCAAGCGCGCCAATGAGGAAGCAGATGGCCGTTGCCGGCATACGACGGAACAGGCCGCCCATCTTCTCCATATTGCGCGTACCCGTGGAGTACAGCAGCGCACCGGCGCCCAAGAACAGCTCGCCCTTAAACATCGCGTGGTTAAACGTGTGGTAGAGGGCGGCCATCAGAGCCAAGACGGCGATACCGACCGAGTTGAGCGCATGGCGGCCATGGAGCGCCGACGCCGAGCAGAATGATGCCGATGTTCTCGACGGAGTGATAGGCCAGCAGGCGCTTGATGTCATGCTCCTGCAGGGCGAAGGCCACGCCGAGGACCGACGAGATCGCACCGAAGACCATGACCATAAGGCCCCACCAGACCTGACGCCCGAGGCGGAGAGCAGGTCGAGGCCCACCTTGAGGATGCCGAAGATACCGATCTTGATCATGCCGCCGGACATGAGGGCCGACACGTTGGACGGCGCCTCGGGATGTGCCTTGGGCAGCCAGCCGTGAAGCGGGATGATACCGGCCTTGGCGCCAAAGCCAAAGAAGGCGAGCACGAAGCACACGGATGCGACCGCGGGGCTAAACTGCGTGGCGCGGAAATCCGCAAAGGCAAACGAGCCACCGGCGCAGTTGGTCATGGTGAGGAAGCTCGCATGATGAGCACAAAGCCCACGTGCGCGATCACAAAGTAGAGCCAACCGCCATGGATGGAGTTCTCGTTCTCCTCGATCACGACCAGGAAGTACGAGGTCAGCGACATGAGCTCAAAGGCGACCAGGAACCAAAACACGTTGTCGGCGGTGATGACGAGCATCATGGACGCCACGAAGGTGTTAAAGAAGAAGCCGGCGCGGCCCTTTTTGCCCGGGTACTCATCAAAGTAGTTGAGACCGTAGATCGAACCGGCAAACGCGAGCACCGAGATGAGCGCCACGAACAGGCCGGACAGCTGATTGAGCAGCAGCTGGAAATGGGCAAACGGGAAGAACACGATGGTGTCGACCGACGTGACATCGCCCAGCACGGCCTGGATACCGGCCACAAACGAAAGCACCGCGGCGACGGCGCCGATAAGGCAGCCGGCGGTCTTGGCGGCGTTATCGGCCTTGATCAGCAGAACCGAGGCGAGCGCACCGATGCACGAGACGGCAAGCGATGCGATAAACAGCGTCATGCTATCCATTGTTTACGCTCCCTTCTGCTTTCTCGGACAGGCCCTGGGCCACGGCGGTAACGTCAACGGCCGGGCCGTTTTCGATCGAACGCAGGCGCTTGGCCTCGTCGAGCTCGCGATCGGCCGCGCCGCCCATGACGGTCAGCGCCTTGGTGGGGCACGCCGCCACACAATGCGGGCCGTCCGGATCGAAGGCGCACAGGTCGCACTTGACAGCGCAGGTGTACTGGCCGGGAGCCCACGTAAGTAGGCTGCTCAGGGACTTAGGATACGAAGGCGTCGGATCGCACATGCCTGCGACACCGGCGATAGACGTGCCATCGGGATGGATGGCTCCGAAGGGGCACGCGATGGCGCACAGCCTGCACCCGATGCACTCCTGCTCCTTGACGTGGATGCGGTCGCATCGTGCTCGATGGCATTCACCGGGCAAACCTCGGCGCAGGGGGCACCCTCGCAATGGTGGCAGGCAAGGGCGGCCGAAATACCGCCGGTCTTCACGAGCGCCAGGCGCGGCGTATCCTGAAGACCCTGCATCCGGTGGGCGTCGGCACAGGCGGACTGGCATGTTCCGCAGCCGATGCACCTCTCCGGGTTGATGTCGATGAAGCGGTTCATCCCCACTTCCTTTCAAAATAACGGGCCGGGCTCCCGAACGTACGGGACGCCCGGCCCAAAAAGCCAACGAGAACGGGACTACACGATTTGATTCACGTGCGTCTCGTCGTCGAACTTGGCGGCGCCGGGCTCAACGTCCTGGGGAGCGGCGGCGTCCACCAGAGCCTGCTTGAGCTCGGTGTACTGACGCTCGACCTCGCCCTCGGCCCAGACCTGGTCGGCAATGGCGTCGACCTGGCAGGCGGAGAACTTGTCCTCGGGCGTATGCGAGACCGGGTCGACCTTGTGCATGGTCAGCTCGTTGCACTTGCCGATCCACCACTGGTAGGTCATATAGACCGTGCCCTTGTTGATACGGTCGCTCACGTCGGCGCGGCTGTATACCTGGCCGCGGCGGCTGTGAATCGAGACGATGTCGCCGTTCTTGATACCGCGCGCCTGGGCGTCCGCGGGGTTCATGCGGACAAAGCCGGGCTCGTCGGCGAGCAGCGCCAGCGTCTTGCAGTTGCCAGTCATCGAGCGGCAGCTGTAGTGGCCGACCTCACGGACGGTGCACAGGATGAGCGGGTACTCATCGTCGGGAAGCTCGGAGGGCGCCTCCCAGTCGTGCGCCATCAGGTTGGCGCGGCCGTCCTTGGTGGTGAACTTGCCACCAGCGAACATGTCGGGCGTACCGTGGTCGTTCACATCGGTGCTCTTGACGGGCACTGAGCGTAACCGCCCTCGGGAGCCATCTTCTCGTAGGTTGCGCCCACAAAGTTGGGGCACAGGCTAATGCACTCGTTCCAGATCTGCTCGGTGTTGTCGTAGTGCATGGGGTAGCCCATGCGCGTGGACAGGTCCGCGAAGATCTCCCAGTCGTGGCGGCACTCGCCCTTGGGCGGAACGGCCGCGTCAAAGTGCTGGAAGCTACGGTCGGATGCGGTAAAGACACCCTCGTGCTCGCCCCAAGAGGTAGCAGGCAGGATGACGTCGGCGAGCATGGTCGTCTGCGTCATAAAGATGTCCTGGCAAATGAACAGATCCAGCTCGGAGAGCGTCTTGCGCATACCGGCCGAATCGGGCTCGGTCTGCACCGGGTCCTCGCCGTAGTTGTAGAAGCAGTGCACCTTGCCCTCGTCGACCAGGTGACCCAGGTCGGTGAGCTTGTAGCCCTCCTCGAGCGGGAGCTTTTCCTCGGGCACGCCCCAAGCCTTGGCAAACTTGGCGCGAGCGGCGGGGTCGGTGACTTTCTGGTAGCCAGGGTACAGGTTGGGCAGCATGCCCATATCGCAGGAGCCCTGAACGTTATTCTGGCCACGCACGGGCGCGAGACCGGAGTTGGGTTTGCCGATCTGGCCGGCAACGCAGGCGATGGAGGCGATGGTGTGCACCGTCTTCAGGTTCTGCTTCTGCTGGCATACGCCCATGCCCCAGCCAATGATGGCAGAGGGCTTCGCCGTGGCGTACATCTCGGCAGCTTGGTGGATCAACGCGGGCTCGACACCCGTGATGTCCTGTACGGATTCGGGAGTGTAGTTCTTGATGGTCTCCCACCACTCGTCAAAGCCGTTCGTGTGCTCGGCGACGAATTCCTTGTCGTAGAGGCCATCGTTGACCAGACAGTTGGCAAAGGCGTTGAGGAACGCGACGTTGCAACCGTTCTTGATCGGAAGGTAGAGATCGGCGATACGCGCGGTTTCGATATGGCGCGGGTCGGCGACGATGATCTTGCAACCCTTTTCTTTGGCTCGCACGATACGCCTTGCGACGATGGGGTGCGAATCGGCAGGGTTATAGCCGAAGAGGAAAATGCAGCCCGCATCCTCCATACCGGGGATGGAGCATGACATGCAACCTGAACCAACCGTGTCCATCAGACCGAGGACAGTAGGGCCGTGTCAAGTACGGGCGCAGTTGTCTACGCTGTGGGTGCCGATGCACGCACGCGTAAACTTCTGCATGACGTAGTTCGCCTCATTGCCGCCGCCTCGCGAAGAGCCGGTGGTCATGACAGCGTTAGGACCATATTCGTCAATTATGGCCTGCATCTTAGATGCGGTGAAATCCAGCGCCTCGTCCCAGCTTACGCGCTCAAGATCCGCGCCCTTGGTGCGGCGGATCATCGGGTGCAGTACGCGAGGAGTCAAGATCTTGGTGTCGTTGATGAAGTCGTAGCCGCTCATGCCCTTAAGGCACAGCTCGCCCTGATTGGTGATGCCGTTGAGCGGTTCGGTACCCACGACCTGGCCGTTTTGGACCAGGAGGTTAAACTGGCAACCGGCGCCGCAGTACGGGCAGATCACTTTATGCTTCTCCATGACACCCTCCTTCCTTTCTCTGCTACCGATTAATCGGTACGTATTTGACAATCGTTGGGCTTGTATAGCCGCCCGCCTACGCCTCGTTTTCGATGGTGGCGCGGGCACGCTCGGCGGTCAGCTCCGCCAGGCGCTCCTCGTCTACCAGGGTGAGGCCCTTGGTCGGGCACGCCTCGGCACACGCCGGGCCGCCGGGACGGTCCACGCACAGGTCGCACTTGAGCACGAAGCTCTTAGTCTGCGAACCCACGCGCACGTCGCCCATCAAGACGGGGACCTGCGTGGTCGCCACGCTCACGGCGCCAAAGGGGCAGGCCATGACGCAGCTCTTGCAGCCGATGCAGTTGTCCTCGTTAACGCCGATGCGATGGTTCTTTGGATCAAAGAACAAGGCACCCGTGGGGCAGGCCTTCGCGCACGGAGCGTCCTCGCAGTGGTGGCACGCCACCGGTGCGGAGATCTCGTAGGTGCGCGTCACGCGCAGGCGCGGCGCGGCGATGTTGCCGGGGATGTCGTGTGCCTCGATGCACGCCGCCATACAGGTTTGGCACCCAATGCAGCGCGAGGAATCGGCTACGACTCGTTTATTGCCCATGTTGTTCACTCCCTCCTGAATCCCATGCCGGAGAGACCCTGTCGACGTTGTCCCAAGCCGCCCGTGACCTGGCGTCGGCGTATCGAATGCATGCGGCGAAACAGGCACTCGGTAGAATTTCTCCAACGGTATACAGGTTGAATATACGCAGTTGCAGGGGGTAGACTTGAGCGTAACCCCTGCAATACGTGTGTATTGCAGGGGTTTTGGCAGGTTGGAATTATTCTTGGGTAGCTATAAAGGTGAGTGTATTACATGCGTACGCCCAAGAGATTTCGCTCTCTTCTTTTAAGGATGTAATACGGTTGTAATATTGTTCACACTACTTAACTTGAGTGCAATAAAGTATTGGATATAAGATGGTAAAGATTGGCACGCGCCGTATTTGATCATCCATGTTGCACGCTAATAAAGGGAGGCCAGCGATGTCATCGACTCAAAAAAGAGCCATCCTGCAGGTGCGCATTCGCGAAGATGACAAGCAACACGCCGAGCGTCTCTATGACGCCATGGGTACCTCGCTCGCCGAGGCAGTCCGTCTATTTGTCGCGCAGAGCATTTTGATGCGCAAGCTCCCCTTTCAGCCAGTCGCCGTGCGCTCAAAGGACGGCACCGCCGCCTATGGATCGCTCAAAGCATATGGGGACCCCAATCGCCGCGCCGAGGAGCGCAATGCCTGGATTGAATACCTTGCTACAGAAAGCGACGATTCGGTTTTGGGTCCCGAGGAAGTAGATATCCATGAGTAGCACCATCATCGACGAGACCGTCATCCTACGCTACCTGCTTGACGACGACGAAATTCTGTCACCGCGTGCTGCCAAGGTCATCGCCACGCGCACCGCCCATGTCTACCCCGAGATCATCACGCGCGTCACCGTTACGCTGCGCGACGTCTACAAGGTTCCCCGCGTGGAGATTGCGTCGGCCATGACCAAGCTACTCGATGACGTCATGGTCGACGAGCCCACCGTTGTCGCCCTTGCCATCAAACTCTTTGGCAAGACCCATATGGACTTTACCGATTGCCTCCTCGCGGCCCGTACCGCCATCTACAACGATGATGTCGTGAGCTTTGGCAAGCCCATCATCCAAGGCATGATCGATTACCGCCACAAGCGCCAAACCGCAGCCGAAGCCCGCAGCCGCAGCACCGACGCCCGCGGCCACGGCACCGACTCCACCATCGACAAGCTCCGCCACCAACCCCGCAGCTAACCCCATCCCCTCCTAAGTTGCGGTGAAATACGGACTGTTTTATGCCTTTAAGGCTCAACAGTCCGTATTTCACCGCAACTTATTGTTGGGCGGCGGAGTCGGTTGTCTCTGCTATCAGGAATCCGCAAAAGGCTTTGTAGTTGGGATACCGTAGCCGCGCATCATAGCGCCAAACTCTTCGACATCATATGTGTCCGATAGCTTGAAATGAATGACGTTATGACCCATGGCACGTAAGTTCGCATCGTGCAATAAGGCGGCTCGATAGGTTTTTGCCGCAGCATGTTCCAAATCTTTTTGAGTTTCGTCCTCAAACTTACCCAAACCATGAAGCTCTGCCAACATCCATGACCCATCTGGCATCCGCCAACCATAATCTGCCAGATAATAGCCGGCATTTCCTGGTCGAGCAATCTCAACCTGAAGCTCAGGCGCAACGACTCCAGCAAGGATCATTGCCGCTCGCGCCTCGGACTCTCCCCCGTTATCCGACCTCCCGTCCATATGCTCGAACACGCCAAACGCACGGGCGATGCCATGCAAACCGCGACAATTGGCCTGTGCATACGCACGCAGCTCCTCGCGGTCGACATCATACTCACGAGCCAATCCATCGGCGTAGCCAAGCGCATACCGAAATGCACTCGCGCGGGCAATATCGACCACCGTCCGATAGGGGTCCGTCAGCGTAAACGGGCCGAGCCGCCATAACTCACCTGGCGCCATCGACGATACTCAACGAACTCATATGTATCGCGCCTGGTAGATCTCGGCAACAACATCTGAACGGCATTAAGCAGCGAGTAAGCAGAGCCGATACCGTACAGCAATGCCGCCGTTGAACCGCAGAAAATGGCATCCGGTTCGACGGCCGCAATAGCAGATGCAAGCTGGAAAATGCGGGCTTCCACGTCAAGGTGGCTCCAATAAACAGGATCGGCGTACACATGGTTATAGAGTCGAATTAGAAGCTCTTCCTGCATAAGCTCACGCGCGCGCCGCTCATCCCAAGGATCAGTCGTTATCAATAGCTGCTCGTCATGATGAATCCCGAGAGCGGAAAACAGCATCTTGGCATATGACTTTGGAAAATGTTTAGCTTTATTGGACATGACCCGCACCATAACAATCAAGAACGAGTGAACGCCTTTACGCTATCGCAGAACGGCATTTAAATACCTTGCCAAAAGCTGACCAAAAGCTTGACGTCGCAGGTCAGAGCTTCAAAAAATATTTCCACTCTCGGTAGACGGTCGCTACGACCCTCCCAACGGCATCAAAATCCACCCTTACAATTAGTTGCGGTGAAATACGGACTACATGGGCCATAAAAGCCGAAAAACAGTCCGTATTCACGCAACTTAGGAGGGGATGTGGGGTCCCCGGCATGTATATGAAAACGACTCTGGCGCCAAATGAAGCCAAAGCCGTTAAAACTATCCTATGGAGCGGGCGACGGGAATCGAACCCGCGTCATCAGCTTGGAAGGCTGGGGTTCTACCATTGAACTACGCCCGCAAGATATGGTCGGGACGACAGGATTTGAACCTGCGACATCCTGCTCCCAAAGCAGGCGCGCTACCAAACTGCGCCACGTCCCGAAGGTGTTGAGCAGCTAAGGTCTAAACCTTGCGTGTCCCAAAGCGAAGGAAATTATAGGGAGACTCCCCGCCTGTGCAAGCATTGATGCCTTAGCTCCTCGAATGTGCAACAAAACGACTATGGAGCAGACCGATCACAAAGGCAACCACGGCAACCGGCGCCCACGCGGCACCGATATCCGCCAGAGGCAGTGCATCGAACGGCAGCCACGCGCCCGCAAAGAACGCATCGCGGACCGAGGTGATCACACTCTGCACAGCAACCACGCCGCCGACCCACACCCACACCTGCGGATGAGCGTCGCAAAAGCCGTGCACCAGGCCCATCAGTACCAGTACGATGGCAACGGGATACAAGGCGTTGAGCATGGGCACCGAGAACATAAGAATCACGTCGAGGCCCACATTGGAGAGCACGCACGAAAACGCCGCGAACACAAAGGCGAGAATCGCAAAGGGACGGCGCATGACCTCCTCGGAGGCCTCCGCTCCCCCTTCGACCACATACGTCTCGCAGAAGTAACGCGAGCAGCAGCTGATGAGCCGATGCACACGTTCATGCAGGCAAGGAAAAAGATCGCAAAGACGACGACCGTGCCGACAAGACCAAAGTGCATAGAGCCGAACGGGCGAGGATGGCGGCGCCGTTAGTAGCATCGGGCATAACCGTGCCGAGCTGCATGCCGGCAAGCGCCAGGCCGCAGTAGATGACGGCCATGAGCACGCCGGCGATCACACCGGAACGCGAAATCTCGAGGCCACGCGCTTGTCATCGGTAACACCCAGCTCGTGGATGGTCTCGGCGATGATAATGCCAAAGGCGAGCGACGCGAGCAGGTCCATGGTCTGGTAGCCGGTCAAAAAGCCTTGCACAGCGGCGCCTGCATCGTAGGGAGCCTGAGGCGCGGCAGCCGGTCCCAGCGGCGAGATCACGGCAGCACCCACAACCAGCACGATGAGCGCGATAAGCGCGGGACCCGTAATGCGACCAAGCACGCGCGTGATGACGCCCGGACGCAGCGTGAGCGCAAACGCGACGACGAAGAACCCGATGGCAAACACCAGACGTGCCGTGCCGAGCGAAACACCCTCGGGTAGCAGCGGCACCAGCATTTCGAACGCCGTGGAGCTCGTGCGCGGAATGGCCAGGCACGGACCGATGGCCAGATACACAGCCGCGACAAAGAACTCACCAAACTTGGGGTGCACGCGCCCGGCCAGCTCGCGGGCCGTACCGGCGAGCGCGACAGCGATAAAGCCCATAACGGGCAGGCCGATGGCTGCAATCAGAAAGCCGAGCATGGCAACCGGCGTGGCAGAACCTGCCTGCAGCGCCAGCAGCGGCGGAATAATGAGGTTGCCGGCGCCAAAGAGCATCGAGAACAGGGCGATGCCGACGGTAACGACATGGTCGGAGCGCAGACCGCGCGGGGCGGATGAGCCATAGGCACACCTTTCGGGTCGAAACAAAAACGGGACGGGCAAAAGGCCCGTCCCGCAAGTATAAACGTTCTAGCAGCTTTAACAGGCTAAATCGCACAGAGCATCGATAGCCGTGTCGGCTTCCTCGTCCGTGTTGAAATACCCAAACGAGAAGCGAACAACACCCTGGCGCTCGGTTCCGAGCGCGCGGTGCATGAGCGGAGCGCAATGGGCACCGGGGCGCGTCGCAATCCCCCACCCTTGCATGAGCGCGTCCGAGATCTCGCAGAGTCGATATCGCCCACGTTGAGGGACACGATCGCCGAGCGCGTCGGCTGGTCAAAGGCACCGTAGAGCTTAATCCCCGGAATCTCGCGCACACCGGCAAGGAAGCGATCATCGAGCGCGCGTTCGTGAGCTGCAATCGTCTCCACCCCACCCTGGGCCTCGATAAAGTCGAGACCGGCAGAAAGTCCAGCGATGCCATGACCGTTGAGCGTGCCCGCCTCAAGCGCGTGGGCCACTCAAGCGGCTGCAGCGCATCGAAGCTGTGCACGCCCGTGCCGCCCATGGCCCACGGGGCCACGTCAATGCCCTCTGCCACGGCCAGGCCGCCGGTCCTGCGGGCCCATCAATCCCTTGTGGCCGGTAAAGCACACAATGTCGAGCCCCATGCCTGCATATCGATATGCGCCGTGCCGGCAGACTGCGAGGCATCGACGATCACAAGCGCGCCGGCCGCATGGGCTATGGCCGCCACGCGCGCAATGTCGACCGCGTTGCCGGTCACATTAGAGGCATGCGTCACCACCACGGCACGTGTACCGGGCGTGACCAGCCGATCGAGCTCATCGTAGTCGAGCACGCCATTCGCGTCGCAACCCGCATGCTCAACGGTCACACCCTGCTCTGCCGCAAGGCGGTTAAGCGGACGCAGCACGGAGTTGTGCTCGAGCACCGTTGTGACCACACGGTCGCCGGGGCGCACCACGCCATTGATGGCGGTGTTGAGCGCCGCGGTGGAATTGGGCGTAAAGCACACATGGTCCGCCCTCGGGCAACCCAAAAGGCGCGCGAGCTTGGCACGGCAAGCGTGAATCGTACGAGCGGCATCGAGGCACCCGACGTGGCACCGCGCCCGGCATTGCCGAGCGAGCACATCGCCTGCGTCACGGCATCGATGACCGTCTGCGGCTTGTGCATGGTCGTCGCCGCGTTATCCAGGTAGATCATCGCACGACCTCCCACATATCGATCACGGTAAAGCCCTCGGTGGGAACGCCCGCCGCGGCAAGCTCGCCGCGCAGCAGTTCCTCATCCGCAGGCAACGCCTTCCATGCCAAACCGCAGCCGGCAGCGACCTCCCCGGGCACGGGAATCGTGCGCCCGGGAAGCCGCGCTCGATGCATAGGGTCTCGCACCCCATGCGGCCGCCGTGGTAGGAAACGTGATGACAAGCGCAGGGCGCTTCTCCCTCATGCAACTCCAACCAATACGCTACGGGCGCACGACGCGCACGGCCTGCTCCATCTTCTCCACGATCACGTACATGTTCGTGACCTCGCCCACGGCAAGCTGGTCCTTAATGCCATAGTGGTCGAGGCAGGTGCCACAGGTGAGGATTTCGACGCCCTGCTCAGCCAGCCCCTTCAGGTCGTCGAGTACCGGCGAGCCCTCGACGGTGAGCTTGGCTCCGCCGTTGTAGAACAGCATGGTCGCGGGCAGCTCCTCCTGCTGCGTCACGGCAAAGATGAAGGCCTTCATGAGCTTGTGGCCCAGCTCGTCGTCGCCGCGGCCCATGCAGTCGGTGTAGACGGAAATGACGAGCTCGCCCTTGCCGGTGCTGGCACCACAGAAGCAGCGCCATCCTGCTCGGGATCGGCCACGGCAATGGCACCAGAGGTCGCCACGGTCACGTGCCACTCAGCGTCAGAAACCTTCTCGACCGAGGCCGTGCAGCCCTTCTCCTGCGCCATCTTGGAGATGTTCTTGACGGCGGTCTCGTTATCGACCGAGGTCACCACGGCACCCTCGCCGTCAAGCTGTTTGAGCGCCTTAAGCTCTTGACGACGGGCAGCGGGCAGGCATCGCCCATGGCATTGACTTCAATTTTGGTAAACATAGCAACATCCTTTCAAAAGGGACCGCCCAGAACAGCAGGCGGTCGCATAAACGATTTTCCTTAATGCACAACGCGAACAGCAGGACCGCCCGGCACCGGCTCGCACACGCGACCGATTGTGGCGGCAACGCGCCCCTCGGCATGTAAACGACGCGCAAGCTCATCCACATCCGCCGCGGGCGCCGCGATAAGCAGGCCACCAGACGTCTGCGGATCGTACAGCGCGTCGAGCATGCCCGGCTCCAGGTCCTCGTCGGCGGTCACACGCGGGCCAAAGAAGTCCTGGTTGCGGTAGGAGCCGCGGGGATAATGCCAGACGCGCCATGTCGAGCACCTGTCAAAGAGCGGCACCGCCCCCGACACAAGCTCAATCTGCACACCTGAGCCCTCGGCCATCTCACACGCGTGCCCGATCAGCCAAAGCCCGTGACATCGGTGCAGCCGTGAAGCTCGAGGCCCTCGGCCAGACGAATCGGGGCCTCGTTGAGGGTGCGCATCGAGTCGAACATGGCTGCGGCCTCGTCCTGCTCGATGAGCTCGCCCTTAATGGCCGTGGTGATGATGCCAGAGCCGATCGCCTTGGTCAGCAACAGGACATCGCCAGCGCGCGCGCCGCTGTTGGCGAGCATGCGGTCGAGCGAGACAAAGCCGCTCACGGACAGGCCGTACTTGGCTCGTCGTCGTTGATGGTATGGCCGCCCGCGATAGAGCAACCGGCCTCGACGCACTTATCGGCACCGCCTGTCAAGATCTGCCCAGCGACCTCAACGCCCAAGCAATTGGGAATGCAGAGCAAGTTCATGGCATGGCTCGGCCGCCCGCCCATGGCGTAGATGTCCGACAGCGAGTTGGCCGCGGCGATCTGGCCAAACAGGAACGGGTCGTCGACCATCGGTGGAAAGAAGTCGATGGACTGCACGAGGCCCAGGTTTTCGCCAACGCGGAAGACGCTCGCATCGTCGGAGGTATCGAACCCCACGAGCAGGTTATCGTTATGCACATTGGGTAAGTCGCCCAGGACCTGGGCGAGGGCTCCGGGAGCAACTTAGCGGCTCAACCGCTCGCGGCAGTCATAGACGTGAGCTTAATCTGATCGTCAGGCATCGATACCTCCTCTCATCGGTCAATCATTTTCTCCCAGTATACGCATGAATGCGAGCCCAAGGCGGATGCATTAATTGAGCGCCTGTGCGCGAATCGCCGCGCCGATGGCACCGGCAAAGCGGGCATGGGGCGAGGTGATCACCGGCGAGCCCAACAGCGCGCCCAACCGCTCCACCACGAAGGCGTTCTCGCACAGGCCACCGGTCAGGTAGTACGGGGCGCCCGCGGCCTGTCCGGCCATGGTCGCCACGCGCGAGACCACGCTGTCGATCACGCCACGCGCAATGTTCTCGCGCGGCTCACCGCGACCGATCAGGCTGATAACCTCGCTTTCGGCAAACACGGTGCACATGCTGGAAATCTTGGTAGGCTCGCCAGTGCGGGCGAGGTCTGCCATCTGCTGCTGGGAAATGCCCAGGCGGTCGGCCATGATCTCCAAAAAGCGCCCCGTGCCGGCGGCACACTTGTCGTTCATGGCAAACTTGGACACGCGGCCACTTTTAAGCTGAATGACCTTGGTGTCCTGGCCGCCCACGTCGATCACGGTGCCGTGGTCACCAAACAGGCGCACGGCACCGGTGCGTGGCAGGTGATCTCGGTCACGACCTTGTGCGCATAGGGCACCGCAACGCGGCCGTAGCCGGTCGCGATCACGCGCACGTCGTCGGCAGCCACGTCATAACCCGCCGCTGCCAGTGCCTCGCGCAGACGCTCGGCCGCATCGACCGAGGAGAACCCGGTTGGCTGCACGCACGTCCATGCCACCGAACCCTCCCCATCGACCACAGCAGCCTTAGCCGCCGTAGACCCGATATCGATCCCGATCCCTATCATGGCTCTCTCCCAATCTAAACATCAAAGGTAGCGGCGCGTTCAGGCGCTTGGCATCCTCCCTCACATGTGACAAAGGGACAGTCCCTTTGTCACATACCGTCACCTACAGGGTTTCGATAAAGGCAGCGATGCGCGTCTCAATCTGGCCCATGTCACCGTTGCTGTAGTCGGTCTCGATCTTCATGTACGGAATACCCGCACCCTCGACAGCCTCCTGCATGCGCGCACTCTCCACGTTAAAGGTGTGGCACGCCTGGAGCACGCTCTCCACTACGCCATCGACGTGATACTTCTCGCACATGGCCAGCGTGTTCTCCATACGACCGTCGTTGGGCGTCATGACCGAGCAGTTGATATCCAGGTAGCGGTCGGCGATGGCGTGCAGGATATCAGGAGCCTCCGGGTCGATCATCATGCCGCCGTGCGCTCGCCCGAGCAATCGTCCATGCACACGACCACACCGCCGTTGGACTCGATGGTACGACCGATCTTGTTGATCACACCGCCTACCGGGCAGCCGGTGATCAGAATGCGCTTGGCGTCCGCCGCAACCGGGCGCTCGCCCGCGTCGTAGGCCTCACGCAGCTTGGCAACCTTTTGCTCCAGCTGCTGCGTATAGGCCTCGATATCAAAGCTGAACGTACCGGCAAACATGGTGCTCATCAGGTCGACGCCGCTCATGGCCGCCGGCTGGTTGGCCTGCAGCGCAAACATCTCGAGCTGGGCGGCACGCAAGCGGTTGCGACGACGGACGGCAGCGCGCAGGTCATCGTCGGTAATCGTGATGCCGTAGAAGTCCTCGAGCTCCTCCTTGAGCAGGCGGCACTCCTCGTACCAGCCTTCACGCTCGTAGGCACGATCGCGACCCTGCGGAAGATGCAGAATGTGCGTGCGCTTGAGCTCGTTGAGCAGCTCGTACATCTTCTTTTTGCCGTCGCAGGTGGTCTCGCCGATGATCATGTCGCTAAAGTACGTAAACGGGCACTTTTGCGAATAGGCAAAACCGTACGTCGACTTGATGAGCGGACACAGATTTGCCGGCAGCACCTTCTCGGCCTCGGGAATCACCTCATCGGACGTACCGCACAGAGCCACGCTCGAGGCGCCCGCGGCATCGATAATCTCGAGCGGCGTATAGCTGCACAAAAAGCCGACCAGGCGATTGCCGGCCTGTTTGTAATCTTTGACGCGAATAAACGCCGCCTTGCGCTGCTCGTTGAACTCCTCAAACGTGCGCGGCAACGGCTGCTCAATATTATCCGACATATAACTCCTTAACAGACCTTTTAACCAACCAAGGAAACGGCTTTCCCAGGTGCCCGAGGTTGCCGTGAAAGAGGAGCGCCGCGTACTTCTGGTACGCAAGCAACGGTTTGAACGGCAAGATCGGGTGCCTGGGGAAGCCACCGGGACGGATAGTCCTAAATGGTTTCCAAGAAAGCCTCGATCCTGGTTTGCAGCTGGCCTGCGTCCTCGCCGGCGTAGTCGGTCGTGATGTGCATAAACGGAATGCCGGCCTCCTCGGCGGCCTTCTCCACGGCAAACGACTCCATCTCGTAGAGCGTGCAGAACTGCAGGGCCACGTCGACAATGCCGTCGGCATGCAGGTTCTTGGCCATCTGGACAATGTCCTTCATACGCTGGTCGTTGGGCGTAAAGACGGCACAGTTGATCTTAAAGTAGCGCTCGGCGATAGCATCGAGCATCTCGTCAACCGTCTCACCGGACTCATCGACCAAGTCCTTGTAATAGCGCGAACCCGTGCAGGACTCCTCGCCCACCACAACGCCGCCGGCCTTCTCGATGAGGTTGAACAGCTTCCAGTTGGGCACGGCCATGGGCGTGCCGGTGTACAGGATGCGCTTGGTCCCCTTGGGCGCTACGCCCTCGCCGGCCTCGACACGCTGCTCGCACTCAGCCGCCATATCGTTGATGGCTCCGGTCAGACGCGGCGTGTCGTCCATAAAGGCGGCCTGAACGGTCAGCAGGCTATCGAGACCGCTGATGGGCGCCGGGTCGGCAGCGCGCGTGGCTGCGAGGCGCTGCAGGGCGCGACGCTTCTCATTGACGGCGTGGATGGCGGCCTTCAGACGCTCAGGCGTAATCGTGACGCCGCACTCTTCCTCAATCTTGGCGGCGAGCTTCTTGACCTCGGCCTTCCAGGTCACGAGCGTCGACTCGTCGTGCACGTTGGGAATATCCATGACGTACATGTTCTTTTGCGTGGCAAAGAACTCATAGGCCTTCTTCTTGCCATCGCAGGTGTTCTCGCCTACCACCAAGTCACTCGACTCAATGTAGGGGCAGACCTCACCCAGCTTAAAGCCGGCAAAGCTCTTGATAAGCGGCAGGTGTTGCGCGGCAGGTGCTCCTCGACCTTGTCCGTTGCCCAATCGGCACCCGAGCACAGACCAACGGGAATACCGTCACAGGCAAGCACGATCTCCTCGGGCACGTACACGCAGAACGAGCCCACGATCTTGGTGGCCTCGCCGGCCTCCTTCTTGTCGAGCATCTCCTTAATACGGCCGCTGTGGATGTTGGTGGCCACAAAGTCCAGGTAGGACGTGGACTTGGGGCGATTGTTCTGCGTCAAGAACATATCGCCGTACATCTGGCCCACGGCGCCCAGCAGCATGTCGTGGTCGGCAAGATTCATGCCGAGGCTCTCCCACATCGGGTGGAAATCAAATTCTTCAGCCATGACGGTTCCCCTCTCGAACCAAAAACGGATAACAGCGGTATCGATGCACGACGGACGGCGATTGCCCGGCCGTGCTCAAACCCGGAATTTTAGGGAACCTGCTTTGCGGTCGATTATTTAGTTGTGCGTCGTCTCTCCCGGAGCCGTGAACATACCTGCTCATATGCGACTCCGAGCCATATACAGGGCACGCGCGGCAACGCGGCGAATGTATGTCGTCTGCGGCATGTGCGCACCCTCCTTAACCAGTTGAGGTCAACTATATCAACGGTCATCGACCATGCGAACACCGTTGACATTCGTACGACAGCGTCGCGTGCCGTCGTTTAATAAATAATTATCTTGATTGATAAGAATTTGTCATTCCTCATTCGGCGAACGGCAAAAACAAAGCCGCCGAGGCTTATATCCCCCGACTGCATTACCCGGCGCTATCGACAAACCAAATGGATCCTGCTGGCATCAAAATGCATGCGCAGCGTCTCGCCTGCTTGCGGCAGCTCATCGACAGGCATGCCCACTTTGTTGACCTTCCACTGCAGGCGCGTCGGCGCATCAGTACGCGGCACGTCCAACAGCACCAGGCGCTCAAAACGCGAATCGCTCACGCGGGCCACGTGCAAATCATAGCTGTTGCGACCCCGCTCCGCGCGATTGTCCACATGGAAGTAGCTTGCGCGAATGCCCAGGTACGCCACATTATCGGGAACCTCGCGACCCACGTTAAAGGTCATGCCCCAGTCGAGGGCCTCAACTTCTTCGTTGCCGATCTTGCGCGCACGGCTCGTATTCTTGCAGCCCGTCAGGCGCAGCGCAGCCAAGGTTTGCGGCCGGCGGACCACGTCCTCGACGGAGCCGATCTCCTCCACATGCCCGTTATGCATCACGCAAATGCGCTCGCACAGGCGGCATGCCTCGTCAATATCGTGGCTCACGTAGAGCACGGTACGGTTGCACACATCGAACAGGTCGAGCATGTTCTGCTCAAGCGCGCTCTTGAGATACGCGTCGAGCGCGCTCATGGGCTCGTCGAACATAAAAATGCCCGGGTGTGCCGCCACCATGCGAGCAAGCGCCACACGCTGCTGCTGGCCGCCCGAGAGACGCGCGGGATAGCGGTCGGCAAAATCGGCCAGTCCAAAGATGCCCAGATAGCGCTCGGCCAGCCTTTTGCGCGCCGCGGCGTCGCCTGCACCCTCAACGCCGGCGCACACGTTATCGGCCACCGTCATATTAGGGAACAGCTGATAGTTTTGAAACATCAGGGCGCATTTTCGCTCCTGAGGCGAAAGGTTGATGCCCGCCGCCGAGTCAAAGAAGGTCACGCCGTTGACGACGATCTTTCCCTCGTCGGGCATCTCCACACCGGCAATGCAGCGCAGTGTGCAGCTCTTGCCGCAGCCCGAGGCGCCCAGTAGCGCCACACGCTCCTCGCCGGCCTCAAGCTGCATGTCGAGCATAAACCCGGGATAGCGTTTTTTGATATCCAGAACGAGCGACATAGCTTATCGACCTTCCTGCGGTGCTGCGTCATCGCGCATAAGCTCGGCCAGCGCCTCGCGATCGATGCGCAAGGCATCGCCGCCGACCGGGTCGAGCGAATCGCCCTGTCCGGCGAGCTCTTTGGCCTGCTTGCGCTCCGCGCAGGACAGGCCCCGCTCGCGATACTGTTGCGAATGCGCCGTGTACATGTTGATGAACAGGATGACCAGGAAACTAAACACGATCACGACCACGACCCAAAAGAGGGCCACCGAGGTGTTGCCGCCCATCCACTCAAAGTAGATGGCGATGGGGATGGTCTGGGTAATGCCGGCGTAGTTGCCCGCAAAGAACAGGGTGCAGCCAAACTCACCCATGGCACGCGCGAAGGCAAGCACCGTGCCGGCGGCAATCGAGGGCCAGCCGAGCGGCATCATAAGCCTGGTAAAGATGCGGCACTCGGACCATCCCAGGGTTCGCGCGCGTCGAGCATCTGCGTGTCGAGGCTCTCAAAGGCACCGAGCGCCGTGCGGTAGACCAGGGGAAACGACACCACCACGCAGATATCACCGCCGCCGGCCACGTAAAGACGATCGAGATACCGTGTGCAATAAGCCACTGCCAACCCCGGTCGAACGGCCAAACAGCATAAGCAACAAAAAGCCGCACACCGTGGGAGGCAGCACCATCGGGATGGTAAAGACCGAGTCGAGTAGGCCCTTCACGCGGCTTGTGGTACCCATAGTCTTCCACGCGGCGAACAGGCCCAGCGCAAAGGCAATCGCCAGGGCAAGGCCGCTCGTTTTTATGGACACCCAAAACGGGCGATAGTCGATGTCGCCCAAAAAGGAGGCCAGAGAGGTCCAGGGCCCCTGCTCATCCCGCAACACGACAGACGATGCTTCTACCATTTGAGCGCTATCAAGCCAACGCGCGCCGCCCTTGGCATCACCCGAGGCTGATGCAATCACCACATAGCGGTCCCCATCCGCACCACGCACATCAAAGCCATAGGTATACCCGCCGGTATCAAACGTTGTTTCCGCCGTGACACACCAAGGAAGATCCACGTCCCCTAGCCGCGCACCTCCCATGGAGTTTGCGCTGTCGAGCTCACAGACGAGGGCCTTGAGACCCGATACGCACTCGTTGTCCTGCGGATCCAATCCATACTTCTCGACCGCCTTGGGCGATATCCACACCACAACGCGATCGGTAGCAGGCGCCACTACAAGGTCCACGTCCTCGTCAACGGGAAACCGGTAGCCCTCAGGCTGGCCCTCCATGACACGAGCGGTCCCCTTGGCCAACCGCTCAAAACCCTCGATCCCATAGGAAAGCCCATGAGCGGTCGCAGCAACCTGGGCTCCGTCCTCAGCGTCCCCAGCAAACGCAAATCCCGGCACCCAGCAAAGCGCGAAGGTCAAAGCACAGGCGACAAGCATGCGGAATCTATTAAGCACGAAAAGCTCCAAGCGAATACAAGGACGGAGTGAAACACAAAACGATGGAATTATCGCGCCAAGCCGCACTACGCGGAAAGCTCAAAGCCGTACTTAGCCCAAATCTTCTGAGCCTTCTTGTTGGTCAGACAGAAGTCGATAAACGCCTTGGCCTCGTCGGCGTGCTCGGAGCTCTCGGCAACGGCGCCCGGGTACACGATGGGCTTGTGCGAATCCTCGGAGCACACGAAGGCCTCCTCGATGCCGTCATAGCGGAAGATATCAGAGCTGTAGACAAAACCTGCCACGCAGTCGCCCGTAGAGACGTAGGCCGCAGCGGTGCCGACCTTGTCGGCCAGGGAAACCTTGTCGGCGAGCTCAGGTGCATATTCGCCGTCGTCGCCCTCGGTGCCAGTATAGAGGCCCACGGAGCCAGCGCCTGGTTGGCATACTTGCCGGCGGGGACGGTCTTGGCGTCGCCGATGGCGATCTTGCCGTCCAGATTCGCAACGTCGGCGATGGCCTCGATCTTGGTGTTGGAGCCCTCAGCGCGAATGATCACAAGGTCGTTGACGAACATATCCTCACGGGTGTCGGTGTCGACGAGCCCGGCGGTCTCGGCGTCGTCCATGGTGCCCTTGGAAGCGGTGATGAGCACGTCGACCGTGGCGCCGGCACGCATCTGCTCGACGAGGTCGCCAGAAGCCTTAAACTGCGTGTCGGAAAAGGCGGTGCCAGTCTGGTCGGTGTAGAGCTTCTGAACCTCGGGCAGAGCCTTCTCGAGCGAGTTGGCGGCAAAGACCTGCAGCTCGACAGCCTTCTTGGACGAAATCTTGGCGGAGCCGGCATCGGAACCGGTCGACTCAGGCTCCTTGTTTCCGGAGCAGCCGGCAAGGCCAAGGCCGGCAGCAGCGACAGCGGAGAGTGAGACGAATCCGCGGCGAGAAACCATATCGAACATGTTCAATCCTTTCGAATGCTACGCCCGGACACCCCGCCGCGGGCTTTATTCTGTAATTAGATTATACTTTAGTGCGAATAATGATTAAGAGAAACTATTCCCGTCTGAGAATATAGTTTCAGGCATGCCTACAGAATGCCGTCCCCTTGGGCGCAAATAAAAGGCGGAGCAGCCGTTCAAGTCGCCCCGCCGCAGGTAAACCGCTTAGTTGGTATGTCCGCCGCCCGCTGTCATCTGAGCCGCATGCTCCAGCTGATCGCTCACGGCTCCCAGCTTTCGCGGGCGGCCTTCGTAGAACCGGGAAAGTTTACGACAAGTGTACGACCTCGTTGCATGCACACGGCGCGCGAGAGCATGGCGCGGCGCGTCTTGGTCATGGAGTACGCACGGATTGCCTCTGCAATACCCGGCACATCGCGCTCGCAGACGGCACGCGTCGCCTCGGGCGTCACATCGCGCATCGAAAGTCCCGTGCCACCGCAGGTGAGCACGACATTGGCGTGGCACTCATCGGCGGCTTCCACAATGGCATCACCGATTTCGCTGACGTCGTCGCGCACGACCACATGTGAGGCGACCGTCCATCCCTGCGCCTCGATAAGTTCCTCGAGCGCAGCACCCGCCTCGTCCTGGGCAAGATCGCGCGTGTCCGAGCACGTCACGATCGATATCTTCAGCTCCATGGCATTCCTCCTATAGCACCGTTCCCTCAGGCAGATCGACGCGCACAACGTCCACGACATCTCCCGCCTTGAGCTCACACGGCCCTTCGTCAATACGCAGCAGACAGTTGGCCCGCTGCATCGTGCCGAGCAGCGCCGAATTCTGCGTCTTGGCCTCGGTCACCAACAGCTCACCGGTCTCGGGGTCGCGCAAAACCGTCGCGCGATCGAAGAAGCGTCGGTCCTGGCGCTTCTTCACGCCGTGCGTCAATATCGCCTGCTGCACGGGACGCATGCCTTCGGCAAATCCGCGCATCTTGCGAATCGCCGGGCGGGCGAGCATCTCAAAGCCCACATACGCCGCTGCGGGATTGCCCGAAAGCCCCAAATACGGCTTACCCCCAAGCAAGCCAAACGTAATGGCCTTGCCCGGACGCATCGAGATGCGATCGAACAGCACCTCGCCCTCGCGCCGGACGAGCGCCGTCACGAAATCGTAATCACCCGCCGAGGCGCCACCGCTCGTAATGACAAAATCGCACTCCTGCACGGCACGATGCACCAGCTCGGCAATCGCCTGCTCATCATCGGGCGCAATGCCGTAGAACACGGGCTCGGCGCCGGCATCGAATGCCTCGGCCATTAACGCCGAGGAGTTGGAATCGCGAATCTGACCGCGCGCCGCAGCTCACCCGGCGCGACCAGCTCCGTGCCCAGCGAGATAATGCCCACGCGCGGAGCGGCATGGACCTTCACGCTAGCGTAACCGGCGCTTGCCAGTAGGCCGCGCCGCCGGAGCCACGACCTCGCCGGCGTGCATCACAACATCGCCGGCATGAGCCTCCTCGGCGGCAGAGCGAACGTTCTCCCCCACCTTGGCAGGCGCGAGAAGCTCACGCGTGAGCCCTCGTTGCCATTGCGTCAAGCACCTCGACAATCTCGTATTTCACCACGGCATCCGCACCCTCGGGCACCGGCGCACCCGTCATGATGCGGACCGCCTCGCCCGGGGCGATTGCGCCCTCAAACACATGGCCCGCGGCCTCGTGTCCGATAACGTCGAGCGTCACCGGCGCCTCGCCAGACGCCTGCACCAAGTCCGCCGAGCGCACGGCATATCCGTCCATAGCGCTGTTGGCAAACGGCGAGATGTCGATATCGGCCACCGCGTCCTCGGCCAAGGGAAGACCGGCGGCCTGCCACACGGGAATCTCAATGAGATCCGTCGGAACAACATGCGACAGAACAATCGACTGCGCGTCCTCCAGCGGAATGAGTTTCTCTGCCATATGCACCTCTTAATGCCACGGCGCACAACAGGAGCGCCGATTCTTTATGCTTGTCTCAGTATAATCCCCCGACGCACGACCGCGACTCGGCCTGTACCCGCAAATACACCTGTCGGTTGCAGGCCGCGAAACAGAATGGAAACCAACCCACCGGCTCGTCGCGTTTACCGCGTTTTATAATGCTTGCGTTACAACCTAAAAGAGGAACATATGGCTCATAACGACAAACCCGAAAGCGCAAACGAGGCGCAGGATCATTCCCAGCCGCTCGACGACGGCGGCCTTTTCTCCCTTAGCGACGTCATCATGGCAGGCAGGCAACAGCTCACCCGCTCCGAGCATCTCTTGGCTGCCGACACACTCCGCAACGCCCGCAACCTACTCGCGAGCGCTAAGTTGCTCGTACTCGTCGTCATCGTCTCGCTCGCCATGGGCGTTGCGCTTGGGCGTTTTTGGCCTCGCTGAATATCGCGACCGACTATCGCGAGCACCATGCATGGGTCTACGCCTTGCTTCCTGTTGTGGGCGTTGCCACCGCATGGGTGTACAAAAACCACGGCCTTGCCGCCAAACGAGGCAACAACCTGGTCATCGACTCCGCTCTGGCACACGTCTCATCCATATGCGCATGGCCGTCCTCACCTTCGTCTGCTCCACGCTCACGCACCTAACGGGCGGATCGGCCGGTCGCGAGGGAGCCGCGGTACAGATTGGCGGCACCATCGCCAGCAACATCTCGAGCCTCGCCCACCTCAAAAAGCATGACCACCACGACCTCATGCTCGCCGGCATCTCGTCGGCCTTTGGCGCCGTATTCGGTTCGCCCCTTGCCGGCGCGTTCTTTGGCATGGAGATGTGTTTTATCGGCAAGATCGACTACACCGCGGGCATCTACTGTCTGGTCGCCTCGTTTACCGGCTACTTTACATCACTCGCCCTGGGTACCGAGTACGAAGCGAATGTCATCGCCAGCGTTCCCAACATGACACCACGGACGGTTGCCATCGTTGTTATCAGCGCCATTATCTTCGGTCTGACGGCACGCCTCTTTGCCTGGTCGGTTCGAACGTCAAAAGCCTGTACGGTCGCTTTATCACCAACTACCTTGCTCGCGCACTCGTGGGCGCGCTCGTGGTGCTCGCGGCATACGCGATGCTCGACGCCTGGAAGTATGCCGGCCTTGCCACCTGGCTCTCGGGCGCCGGGTTCGCCGGTAACACGACCCTTGCCGACGCAGCCATCAACTCGTGGTGACGGCGCTTACCCTGGGTGCGGGCTTCCAAGGCGGCGAGGTCACGCCCCTGTTTGGCATCGGCGCGGCGCTCGGCGGCTGGATCGGTTGCCTCGTCGGTATCGACCCCAGCTTTCTGGCGGCGCTGGGCATGCTCGGTGTTTTCTGCGCCGGCCTTAACGTGCCCATCACCACCTGTATGATGGCCATCGACCTGTTCCACGGCACGGCAGCCGGCTTCTTCGTGATCGTGGCGTTTATCAGCTATCTTGTCGGCGGCCACCGCGGCGTATATCCCGCGCAGCGCATTGTCTCGCCTAAACGCCGTTCGCTTATTGTGGATGAGGGCGGTACGGTAGCGGATGCTATCGAGCGCCACAACGACCTGATAGAGTAGACGTTAGTATTCGCCGTGCAGCCACAATCGGGGGCAATTCGACCTGAGCGCGACCGCACCGTCACGTCATACGCCAGGAGTCGCCCCATGCACGCAACTGATTTTGGTCGCACGCTCATAATCGCCAACCCTGCCGCCCAGTCGGGTGCGGCGCGCGAGGTCGCTGAGCGCCTGCAGCGCTTTTTGGACATGACCGCGCGCGCATCCCAGTTTGATCTGGTGCTAACCGAGCACATGGGACACGCCAAGGAGCTTGCCGCACAGGCTCAGGGCTATCGTACCGTTATCGCACTCGGCGGCGACGGCGTGATCCACGAGGTCGTCAACGGCTTATGACACAGGATGAGGCGGTCCGGCCCGCTCTTGCCGTCCTGCCCGTAGGCTCCGGCAACGATTTTGCCCAAACGCTCGGTATCGATGATTTCTCCGGTAAGGATTTTGGCGCGCTGCTCACCTGCGAGCTGCAGCGTCAGGACATCGGGCGCATTCGCTCATGGAACCCCGCAAACGGCAGCGGCGAGGCTTCCGTTGTGTACTACGACCAGACGCTTTCGGTCGCATCGATGCCGCCATCGGCCTGGGCACCACCGAGCTGCGCAAAAAGACCGGCTTGACGGGCGCGCCGCTCTACACCTCTCGGGTCTGGAGCAGTTTGGCCTGCGCTATCGCAACTACCTCATGACAGTCAGCTTTGACGGGGCGCCCGCCGAGCGCGTGAGGGCGATTATCATGCGATTCAGCTGGGCCCACGTATGCTCGGGCTATCGCATCCTGCCCGATGCCGACCCTG
>ENA-OQEN01000091-OQEN01000091.1-human-gut-metagenome-genome-assembly--contig:-NODE-91-length-35546-cov-10.324317_pt1 | contig 35546 bp, 36 predicted proteins | sample MGYA00242791_ERZ504627 | MGnify/ENA primary metagenome ERZ504627 (study PRJEB26092, sample SAMD00036316) | human gut metagenome | host: Homo sapiens | study: EMG produced TPA metagenomics assembly of... | reverse complement strand
CTTTGGCATCTGCCTTGTCCTGGCGCTCGCGATAGAGGGCCTCGACTTCTTCGACTTCAAAGCGTGAGTCACAGTAGTCGCAGACAAGCTTTTGCTCGGCGCTGGCAATGCAGGGGACCACCGCAGGCAGGGCACTGATAGTTAACGCTCTCGAGGCCATGATCGGTCCTTTCCGTGCCGGAGGCTATGCGCCGATGGCGCCGCCGCAGTATTCGCAGCGCCCACTGGCATCGGGAATGGTGGTGGCTCCGCAGAAGGGGCAGGTCACCGCGGTCTTGGGGGCCTTGGCGGCCACGACGCTGTCGCGCGTCTCCTGGCGCAGCTGCACCAGCGCGTCGCGGACCTCGGTTGCCTGGCGCTTGGCCTCGCGGTATTCGATGGAGCCGCGCTGATCGATGGTGGAGTCGTTCACGCGCAGGTTGATCTCGGTAAAGTACGGCGTGTTGACGTGGATGGTCAGATTAAAGTCGTAATCCAGGTCGTAGCGCGGCGGGTTGTAGCTCTCGCGCTCGCCGTCCTTGGTCTCGCGATAGATTTCGGTGCGATGCTCGTCGATATCCATATCGCAGCCGAGTACCTGCGAGAACTCGATGATGTCGGGATTGGCGTCGCGCCAGCGGCTCTGCGAGGTAATGATCAGCAGGCCCGCGTCCTCGTCGAGCATGATGTTGGTGCGCCCGGCAGAAAGCGTGCGCGTGGGGTTGAACGACGCCAGGCGCTCGGCATTGGCCTCGCGGTAGGCGAGCTGCTCGCGGATATCGTCCGCGGTGCTGGAGCGATAGCCGTGAAAGTAGGGGGAGAGCTTGCCGGCGCACTCTTTGCACAGGTAGCCTTCATTGATTTTTGTCTTACCTAGAAGTCCCAGCTCGGTACCGCAAATCGCGCACTCTTTCTTCTCGAACATCTTGTCGAAGAAGCCCATGGCTGCCTCCCATCAACTGGTAGCGTGTGTCACTTTTGATGATGGGGGAGTGCGCGATCTTTCACGATACCCAGACGGCTCAACGAGTCTCCACAACTGGGACACATGGCCCATTTTTGACTAGTCGCTGGGGACACTCTTCGGCCACTCATTGGGGACGTACGCTGCTGGGGCAGTTGGGGCGACGAGCCGATGATGTCGTGATGTGGGATGGACTGGCACTTGCTACCGACGATTTTGGTGAGGATTTTGCACCCGCATGTTCCGATTCCGCGCCCGTGGAGGCAGCGGAGTTCACGCCCGATGAGTGCCTCGATGCCTTCGTTGCCGCCTTTGGGCTTACAGAGCACGAGCGCGATATTCTTGAGGTCTTGGTCGTTTCGGACCAGAGCGTTCAGGACATCGCCGCAACGCTCTTCCTTTCGCGCTCAACGCTCTACCGTCACATTTCCTCGATCAACAAAAAGACCGGCACCACCTCACGTGTGGCCCTTATCAACTTCTTCTGGTCCTGGACGCCCAAGGACTAGCTAATCCTCCAATAAGTTGCGGTGGAATAGTCCCTAAATCAAAGTCATGGGGCTTTAAACAGGAACTATTCCACCGCAACTGCTGAGGGGACAGACTGCGGCAGCGGCAGAGGCGTTGGCAGCTGTGGTAGTGGCAACGGCAGCTGGCAGGGTGTTTTCCGTCTGCTCGCTACAGCAGCTCGCCGTGGCGGGCAATGTAGCGGCGCTTTGCCAGCTGGGTGAGCGCGATATAGGCGGTAACGATGCCAATGAGCAGCCCAAAAAAGCTCGTGGGCAGCGTCATGAGGCCGAGCGCATCGGCGATGGGGCTTGCCGGCAGCCAGGTGACAAGCGCCAGGCCTAGCACGGTGAGAGCGCACAGTGCCGGCGCGGCGTGGTCACGTGGGCTCGGCAGATGCGGGGAGCGCAGCATGTGGACCACGAGTGTCTGCGACCACATGGACTCGACAAACCAGCCGCTCTGGAAGAGTGCAGCGAAGGTCGCCATACCCGCGACGTTGCCCGTCCCGGAGAGCTCGGACCAGCTTGCGCCCACGGTGGCGGGGCACACCACAAAGAAGAGCGCGGCGAAGGTCACGATGTCAAACAGCGAGCTCACAGGGCCCAGCTCGAGCATAAAGCCCTTGATGGACGCGGCGTCCCAGGCGCGCGGGCGGCAGTCCAGGCGTCATCGACGGTGTCCCACGGCAGCGCGATGCACACGATCTCGTAGACCAGCGACAGCAGCACCAGCTGTAGGGCACTCATGGGCAAAAACGGCAAGAACAGGCTCGCGACGGTCACGGACAGCACGTTGCCAAAGTTGGAGCTCACTGTGGTCTTGAGGTACTTGAGCAGGTTGCCGTAGGTGCGGCGGCCTTCGATGATTCCGCGTTCGAGCACGCCCAGGTCCTTCTGAAGCAAGATGATATCGGCGGATTCCTTGGCAATGTCGACGGCCGAATCGACTGAGATGCCGCAATCGCTCGCACGCATGGCGGCGGCGTCGTTGATGCCGTCGCCCATAAAGCCCACGGTGTGGCCGAGTAGCTCGCGCATGACGCGCACCAGGCGCGCCTTCTGCAACGGCGAGAGCTTGGCGAAGAGGTGGGTTTTCTCGGCGCGCTCGGCAAGCTCGGCGTCGTCGAGCGCATCGATCTCGGAGCCGAGCAAGACGTTGCTCGCATCGATGCCGATCTGCGCGCAGACGGTGGCGGCGACGCGGTCGTTGTCGCCGGTCAGGACCTTGACCGCCACGCCTTGGCCTCGAGGGTGGCGACGGCGCCGCGGCACTTGCTTTGGGCGGATCGAGGAAGGCCAAAAAGCCCATCAGCACCATGTCGCATTCGTCGGCGATGCCAAACTCGCCCACGCAGCGCGGATCGGTCTTCTGTGCCACGGCAATCACACGCAGGCCCTCGGCGTTAAGATCGGCGACCTGCTTGCGAATCTGGGCGAGCTTGTCTTCGGCGAGCGGCCGGGCGATGCCATCGACCTCGACAAAGGAGCAGATCTCGAGCATTTCCTCGGCAGCTCCCTTGGTAACCATCTGGGTTTTGCCTTGGGAGTCGGCGACAACTACGCTCAGGCGACGGCGCGAGAAATCGAAGGGCACCTCGTCGACCTTGGTATAGCGGTCGCGCAGGCTCTGGCCCAGCATGGAATCGGGCACGACGGTCGAGGCGTCACATCGGCACGGTCGATTACGGCCAGGTCGATAAGGTTTTTGAGGCCGGTCTGGAAGAAGCTGTTCAAAAACGCATGGCGCAGCACGCGCGCGTCCTCGTTGCCATCGGTGTTGAGGTAGCGCTCGAGCACGATGCGGTCTTCGGTGAGGGTGCCGGTCTTGTCGCAGCACAGGACGTCCATCGCGCCGAGGTTTTGAATCGCCGGCAGCTCCTTGACGATAACCTGGCGACGGGCGAGGTCCTTGGCGCCCTGCGACAGGCTTGTGGTCACGATGACGGGAAGCATCTGCGGCGTGATGCCCACGGCCACGCTCGTGGCGAACAGCAGCGCGTCGATGACGTTGCCCTTGGTGGCGGCGTTGATGGCAAAGACGGCCGGCGCCATAACGAGCATGAGGCGTACGAGCAGCATGGAGACGCTCGAGACGCGTGGTCAAACGCGCTCTTCTCGCCGCGCCCGTTGAGCATCTTGGCGATGCCGCCAGGTAGGTGTCCGAGCCGGTGGCAACGACAAGCGCCATGGCGGTGCCGTTTTGCACGGAGGTGCCGGTAAAGACGATGTTCTTGCAGGCAGAGAGCGGCAGCGCGGAGCCGTCGGCACCATCGACGACGGTGACGGCAGCGGTCTTCTCGACGGCCTCGCTCTCGCCGGTGAGTGCGGACTCGATCACAAACAGGTCGCGCGCGGTGATGACGCGGGCATCGGCCGGCACCATATCGCCGGCAGAGAGGCGGATCACATCGCCGGGGACGAGCTCGTCGAAGAGGATCTCGACGCGCTCGCCGTCGCGCAGGACGGTGCAAGTGTTGGAGACCAGGTCCTTGAGGGCCTCTGCCGCATTGCCGCTGCGGGCTTCCTGGATAAACTTCATACCGCCCGATACCAGCAGCATGATGCCGATGACGATGACCGTGGAGGGGTCGCGCTGCGGCTCGGGCACGGCGAGCACGTCGATGTAGAGTGAGACCAGCGCGAGCGCGGCGAGGATGCCGGCGAAGGGATCGATGAACGCGTCGGCGATGCGGCGGGCGAGCGTCTTGGTCGGCGCTTCGATGGTGTTGGGGCCGGCGGCATCCAGGCGCTCGGTTGCCTGCTCGGCGGTGAGGCCGTTTGCCGTGGCGTCAAGCAGTACGAGAGCGTCCTCGGCGCTATGGGTGGCGGCGAATATGGTGTTCTTGGACAGGCCGGTGCGAGCGGCAGGGCGCGCCGTGCGGCGGCGCTTGGAGATGGCTTCGAGAACCGTGGCGGTTTTGAGCATCAGCATAGGGTCCTCCTTGTTGAAGGGAGTTAGCGTACGTGTCGTATTGAGTTGCAAAAAACCTAGATGTCGCTCACGTCAAGCTCACGAACCACCACAAAGGGGGCAGGCACCTTTGTGGGGGGGTTGACGATCTGCCGGTGGCGTTTATGCGTGTGCGGAGTCCTCGCGGCGTGCCGAGGGCGACATGCAGGTTTTTCGACTAGGACTGCCTTCCATGGCACACCTCCTAAAGGCTGAGCGCAGCGCGCTTTGGGTATCTCGTACCCCTTTTTAATCCGCCCGTATTCTTGATGAGGGGGTTTGACATGTCAACCCCATTGTTCGGAAAACCATTCCCTCTGACAAAGCCTTTACAGAATGCCGTGGCCCCAAAGCGCGCCCGCATCGACGCTTCGCCTGCGCTAAACTGGAAGGCACGTACGCGATTACGAGAGGAGCCCGCATGGAGGCTTACAAGCAAGAGTTCATCAAGTTTATGGTTGAGTCCGACGTCCTTAAGTTCGGCAGCTTTACGCTCAAGAGCGGCCGTCAGTCTCCGTTCTTTATGAATGCCGGCGCTTACGTGACGGGCTATCAGCTCAAGAAGCTGGGCGAGTATTACGCCCAGGCCATCCACGATAACTTTGGCGACGATTTTGACGTGCTGTTTGGGCCGGCCTACAAGGGCATTCCGCTGGCCGTCGTGACCGCAATTCCTACCACGAGCTGTACGGCAAGGAGGTCAAGTACTGCTGCGACCGCAAGGAGGCCAAGGACCACGGCGCCGACAAGGGCAACCTGCTGGGCTATGAGCCCAGGACGGCGATCGCGTGGTCATGGTCGAGGATGTCACCACCAGCGGCAAGTCCATCGACGAGACTATCCCAAGGTTAAGGCTGCTGCCGACGTCGAAATCAAGGGCCTGATCGTGTCCCTCAACCGCATGGAGGTCGGCAAGGGCGGCGTGACCACCGCGCAGAAGGAGATCGAGGCCAAGTACGGTTTCCCCGTCGCGAGCATCGTTTCCATGGCCGAGGTCGTCGAGACCCTCTACAACCACGAGATCGATGGCAAGGTCGTCATCGATGACGAGCTCAAGGCCGCCATCGACGCCTACTACGAGCAGTACGGAGCACGCTAGTTACGGCGTTTTACCAAACGCCGTAACCGGCCGACGCTGCGCGCCGCCCAGGACGACAATTTGTCATTCAAAAGGCGAGGCATGACCAGAAGGTCTATGCCTCGCCTTTTTCATGCCAACTTGTTCGTCCTGGACGGCGCTCGCTGTCCGTCCTCTACCTGCGTCGTTGTCTCGCTTCGGATGGGTGGTCATTGGGGACGTTCTTAAATGACTAGTCAGAAATGAGCGTGGATAATCTCCCGTTTTTGGCCCCCGTGTGGACTCAAAGTGGGAGATTATCCACGCTCGTTTTAATATGGCTGGGCTGCGGTGCTATCTAATCGGCTCAGCGTCTTCCCTGAGAATCGAAAGATACTCTTCATACCCGTACTGTCGGTATCTCTGTCTTGACTCGTCGAGTGGACGGAGGATACCCAATTCTTCGAATGATTTGACGAGCGAGCTCGCGGTGCTCCTACCGATATCGAGTCGGGCAGCGATAAATGCGGTGTCGAGGATGGGATGCTCTTCAAGAAGGCTCAGCAGCCTTTGTCCGTTTGCGGCAGTCCTTCCGAGATTTTCGGTAATAGCTGCCGTCGAACGGTTGTGGAGATCAACAAGACTCTTTAAAGACCCTACCGAGTCCTTCGCACTCTCAAGAAGACTGGCGCAGAAAAACTCTATCCATTCCTCGTAAGTTCCTCGTTCCCTTACGGATGTGAGTTGTCGGTAGTACTCGCTTCGATTTTTCTTGAACTGGAACGATGGATAGAACAAGCAAGAATGAAGAACGCCATCATTGATGAGCATAAGTGTAATGAGAAGCCTGCCCAGGCGACCGTTTCCGTCTAGGAATGGATGGGCAGTTTCAAATTGGTAATGGACGAGCGCCGCCCGCACGATCGGATCCATTTCGACTTGAGGCTCATTGATAAATCGTTCGAGGTCCTGGAGCGTGTTGCTCAAATCTTCAATGTTTGGAGGGACGAACGATGCAGTTGCAATGGTGCAGCCTGAAGGGCCAATCCAGTTTTGTGAGGAGCGCAGCTCGCCTGGATTCTTCTCCGTTCCGCGCACTCCGTCCAGCAGGACCGCATGAACCTGCCTGAGAAGCCTCGTACACAAGGGCATCTTTTTGAGCAGTTCTACGCCGCGGTCGACAGCACGGACATAATTCACGACATCTGCGACATCTTTATGATGGAGTTGGGTTTGCGATGGACTAAGTAGGTCGTCAAACGTGCACTGGGTTCCCTCAATTTGCGAAGAAAGGAGTGCTTCTTTGCGCACATACATTGTCAGATACATGTCGGCGTTGGGAACAAAGTAGAGCATGCCTTCAAGCTCTCCAAGCTTTCGTGAGCATGTGGAAAGCGTGCGATAGGTTTCCTCAGTGAGGTTTAGCTGCCTCAATGATTGCAAGGGCGTTGGCAAAAACGAATAGTAAGCCAATTTCCCCGATAGATTATTGCGGAGCGTTCCCGGGCCGTTCTCCTCGATTTGCATCGCGCCCTCCATATCTTTAGTGCCGGAAACTCGCTATTAGGCTAATCATATCAATTCTAATAACGAGTTTATGGCGAAAATAGTTATTAGAGTCGATTTGAATAATCTAATGACGAGAAGTCGTTATTGCTTTGGTGCAAGGTGGTCGAGTGGTCCCTCGGGCGCAGAGGAAAACGGAGCATTCAACACGAGCGTGGATAATCTCCCGGTTTTGGCCTGTGTGCGGGCTCAAAGTGGAGATTATCACGCTCGTTAGATATGCGTCCGAAAATCCACGCTCGTCGCTACTTAAGCCCCGGGAGGCGGGTGTAGGGAAACGAGTGCTCCAGGAATTCGGAGCAGCGGGCGTAGTCTTTGGCGAAGTAGCTGCTGTAGAGCGAATCGAGCACGTATTGCACGGCGATGTGGCTGGCGAACTGCGTGATGCGATGCGTCATACTCTCGTGGTCACTCACCGTGAGGTAGGCGGCAAAGCCAGGGTGAATGCGAGCGCAATAAGGCGTGCCGATGACGATGACCGGGACATGCCGGCTGCTGAGAATCGGCAAGATGTCCTTGAGGTTGGGGGCAAGGCCGCCGTAGGAGATGACGATTGCCGCATGGTCGGGACCCGAGGCGAGCGCCGTACGCACCTGGGCCTCAGCGCCGTCGTGGCACGTTGCGCTTTTGCCGGCGGAGAGCAGGCGGTCGCGGAACATTCCTGCTGGATAGAGGTTGTGCGAGCCCGTGTAGATGTCGACCTGTCGGGCGTTCGCGATGAGCTTGGCGGCGTGGTCAAGCTGCGTGGGGTCGAGCAGCTCCTGCGTTTCGGCCAGCGTGGTCTGGTAGAGCCCTTCCATGCGCTCCATAACCTGCAGGCGATACTCAGCTTATCGACCCGCGATGCAAAGGAGATACTCATCCCACGAGCACTGCCGGGAAGGGCTTGCGATTCGAGCCCTCACCTTAGCAATTTGATCATTTGGCACTATAATCACCATAGGCATGCGCATAACGTTGCGCTTAATCAAGAGGAGAAAACATATGGGTCTGTTTGACATGTTTAAGAAGAAGGCTGAGCCCACGGCAGCTGCTGCTCCGGCCTCCATCTCTGCTTCTGCTGGCGCCGACGTGCTGTGCTCGCCTGTCAAGGGCAAGGTCATCAAGATGGCCGACGTGCCCGATCCCGTCTTTGGTGGCGAGGTTCTGGGCAAGGGTTGCGCTGTGTGGCCCGAGGACGACCTGGTCTACGCTCCCTGCGACGGCAAGGTGACCGTCACCATGGGTCACGCCGTGGGCCTGCAGTCCGATAGCGGCATCGAGGTTCTGGTGCACGTTGGCGTCGATACCGTCAACATGAACGGTGATGGCTTCGAGGGCTTCGTCAAGGCCGACGACGTTGTCAAAGCTGGTCAGCCCATACTCAAGATCGACCGCGCCAAGATCGCTGCCGCCGGTTACAAGGACTGCGTCGTCGTGGCCGTGTCCAACACCGCCGAGTTCGCTGACGTCGAGCTCGCCGTCGAGGCCGAGTCTGCCGTCGCCGCCGGTGACGCCATCGTTAGGGTCGTCCGCAAGTAGTCTGCGGCAACATAAGGATGTGCAAGGGTGGTCGGGTTGTCCGGCCACCCTTTTTTAATAGGCTAAACAGGTGCATTTTATTGCAAGGGGCTTGCTTTACGGGCCATTCGTTCGTCAAATTGAGCCGCCTGCGCTTTTGCGACGCAGGGGGTTGGGCCGGGCCGCTAATATGGACTTGCTGTTACGACGTGCGCTGCGCAGGGAACGCGGCGCCGCTTGTTTGGAGGAATGTCATGAAAAAGAAGCTGCTGCTTGCGCCCCTGATGGCTGCCCTGGTCGCGTGCGTGGTTTTGCTTTCCGGCTGCGGAGGGCCTTCGGTGGAAGAGCTCATCACCAACGACCTTACGAGCCAGTTTGACGAGATCAAGAACGGCGGCGATGATTTCCTCTCCGGTCTGGAAGAGGCTTCGGGCGACGAGTTTGAGCAACTGGGCATCGATCCCAAGGAGTACGCCAAGAGCTATCTCGAGGGCTTTGATTACAAGATCGGCGATGTGACGGTCGATGAGGACAAGGGCACTGCGACCGCCGAGGTTACCATCACCTGCAAGTCCATGAATAAGATCGTCGAAGATTTCGCCACCCAGTATCAGGAGAAGGTCGCAGCGCTCGACGAGCTGCCGTCCGAGGACGACCTGTACAAGATGGCCGGCCAGGTCATGGTCGACGTGACCAAGGCCGCTAAGACCAAGGACACCAAGGTCACCTTTAAGTATTCCGCCAACGAGGATAACGAGTGGTCTGCCGACGATTCCGCAACCACCGAGATGATGAATGCGATGATGAGCTAGTTCGTTGCGGCGTTTTACCAAACGCCGCAACTGCTCGACGCTGCAAGCCCGCCAGAGCGGCAATCTGCCTTTCAACTTCGGCGGCATGACCAGAAGGTCAATGCCGCCTTGTTTCAAGGCACCTTGCTCGCTCTGGCGGGCTTTCGCTGTCGTTGCCAAAACAACGGCGTTCTCTTGGCTGGCTTAAAGTGGCACTTGTGCCTGTGGCGTTGCCATCGCTGTCGAAGGCGGCACTTGGGGACGTTCCTTTTCTGCCGGCAGTCGGGGACATTTCTTTGTTGCGGGGGCAGCTAAAAGAGTCCCGTCCCACATTAGCTACCCGTGGAAGGGATGAGCGGTTACTCGCCCAGCACCAGCGCCGCGAGCTCTGCTTGGGTGTCCACCACGTAGTCGGCGCCGGCGGCTTCCAGCTCTGCGCGGCCGCGGAAGCCCCAGCTGACGCCCGCGCTCTTAAGGCCGGCGTTGTGGCCGGTCAGGATATCGACATTGGAATCGCCCACATAGAGTGTGGTTGCCGGATCGGCGCCCAGCTCCTCCATCACATGCAGCGTGACGGGTGCTTCGGGCTTGGGCGGAAACGCATCAACACGGCCCTGTACCAGCGCAAAGCGCTCGGAACCAAAATACTTCTCGATAAGCGGAGCCGCCGAGATGTGGTCCTTGTTGGTGAGCACGGCAAGCTGCACGCCCGCGGCGCGCAGACGGTCGAGCATCTCGATCGTGCCGGCATAGGGGGCAGTGTGGTCCTCCTTGTGATCGCCGTAATAAGCCTAAACTCGGCAAGCGTCTGCTCAAACATACGGCCGTCGCCGCATACTCGGCAGGCATAAAGCGCTCAACCAGCTTGAGCATGCCGTTTCCCACCTTGTAGCGGTACTCGTCAACGGCAAACGTGGGCCAGCCGTGTGCCTCGCAGGTATGGTTGCCGGCGGCCGCCAGGTCCTCGAGCGTGTTGAGGATGGTGCCGTCCAAGTCAAAGATCACATGAGAAAAAGCTGCTGCCATGAAAGCTCCCGTCACTGGGTTTCAAAACGCACCTCATAATACTGGGCTTCCGTGTTGGGCGTGCTTGGAATCTGAACATCTCCAGGGATATCAAGCCGCATCGCGCCGACCGTGCGGTTCCGCCCTAGCAAATTCTCGGCAGCTGCTCTCCCACGAGCATGTCGAGGATGCGGGTCGAGCCCCAGCCGGTGCGCACGCGCACGGCGGGACGGGCGCCCTCGGCAAGTGGCAGCACGCGACCGATGATGGCGGCATTCTCGCCGTAGCGGGCGGCGCGCATGGCGCTCAGCGCAGCATCGGCTTGCTCGGCCGGCACGACGGCAACCATCTTGCCCTCGTTTGCCACCTGCAGCACATCGTAGCCGAGCATTTCGCAGGCGGCCTGCACGTCGGGACGCACGGGCACGGCATCTTCGTCGACCTCCATGGCAACATCGCTGGCCTGGGCAAACTCGTTGAGTGTGGACGCCAGGCCACCGCGCGTGGGGTCGCGAAAGCAACGCGTGCCGGGCGCTGCGGCCAAAACGTCGGCAATCAGGTGGTTGAGCGGCGCGGCGTCGCTTTCGATCGTGCTCGAAAACGCCAGGCCCTCGCGTTGGCTCATGATGGCGATGCCGTGGTCGCCTAGCGTACCCGATACCAGGATGACGTCGCCGGGCTGGCAGTTGGCGCCGCTGAGCGCCACGTCTGCGGGTACCTCGCCCACGCCGGCGGTATTGATATAGACGCCGTCGGCCCCGCCGCGCTCGACCACCTTGGTGTCGCCCGTGATTATGGACACGCCCGCCTCGCGCGCCGTCTCGGCCATCGTCTGCACAATCTGACGGAGCTTATCCATGGGATAGCCCTCTTCGAGAATAAAGCCGCACGATAGGTAGCGCACGTTGGCGCCCGAGGTCGCGACGTCGTTGACGGTTCCGCATACGGCGAGGCGGCCGATATTGCCGCCGGGGAAGAACTGCGGCGAGACTACAAAGCTGTCGGTCGACATGGCGATGCGCCCGCTCGCGGGCAGCGCGGCGACGCCGGCGTCGTTGCCCTCGAGCAATTCGGGCGACCCAAAGGCATCCAAAAAGACCTCATCGATGATGCGCTTCATCATCTGTCCGCCAGAGCCGTGGCCCAACAGGACGGTGCTATCGGTGATGCTATGGGACATATCCAAAACTCCAATCGTGGGTGGTGCCGGCGTGCGGGTGCGTTCGGGCTAGTCGCGATAACGGTAGTGTGCCGCGCAGCTGCCCTCGGAGCTCACCATGCACGGTCCGACGGGGTGCTCGGGCGTGCAGGTGCGGCCAAAGAGCGGGCAGCTGCTCGGCGTAATGGCCCCGCGCAGCACGTCGCCGCAGCGGCACCCACGCGGCTCGACCGTCTCCTCGACGGGCACGTCAAAGCGGTACGGGCATCAAAGCACGAGAACCCGGGGCGGATGGAAAGGCCCGAGTTGGCAATCGGCCCCAGCCCGCGCCACGTGGTGTCGCACGGCTCAAACACCTGCTCGACCAGCTGGCGCGCCACGGGATTGCGTCGGCATTGACGCCGCGACGGTAGGCGTTGTCGATCGCGGAGCTGCCCTCGACAACCATCTGGACCAGCATGCAGATGCCCTGCAGGATATCGACCGGTTCAAATCCCGTGACCACGCCCGGGGTATTGAACTCGTCGACCAAAAAGCTAAAGGGCGCCAAGCCCGTGATGGTGGCGACGTGGCCCGGCAGGATAAAGCCGTCGATGGCGGTCTCGGGATCGTTGGCGATGGCGCGCAACGCTGGCGGCGTGGTCTTGTGGGCGCAATAGACCGAGAAGTTCAAAAGCCGCGCGCCTCGGCCTCCAGGATGGCGGCGGCGATGGTGGGCGTTGTGGTCTCAAAGCCCACGCCCATAAAAATGACCGGACGATCGGGGTTTTGCTCGGCAATGTCGAGCGCATCGAGCGGGGAATAGACGATGCGGATGTCGCGCCTGCCGCCTTTTGCGCAGCGAGCGAGGTGGACGATCCGGGCACGCGCATCATGTCGCCAAAGGTGGTGATGATGGCGCCGTCTATGTTGGCGAGCGCGATCGCGTGGTCGATGTCGCGGTTGGCGGTAACGCAGACGGGGCAGCCCGGTCCGCTCAGCAGCTTGAGCCCGGCCGGCATAATGGAGCGAAAGCCATAGCGGCCGATGCTCACGGTGTGCGTGCCGCAGACTTCCATAAGGTTGATGGCGCGGTCGCCGATGAGTTCGTGGATGCGTTCGATGAGCTCGCGGGCCAGCTTGGAATCGCGAAATGCCGAAAAGTCGATACCGGAGCGAGCCGGCTGTCCGGCCGTCACTAGTATGCCTCGGCCGGGTTGCTGGCCAGTTGGTCTTCTTCGGCCAGTTCGGTCATGGCATTAACGAGCTCGAGCGTTTCTTGCGCTTCCTGCTCGTCGACGATCTGGATGCCAAAGCCGGCGTGTACGAGAATATAGTCGCCAACCTGTGCCGTCGGCACGAGTCGTAGCGACACGGGGCGCTCGATGCCCATCATGTCGACGGTGGCCTTGAGGTCGTCGTCGCGTTTGACTACTTTACCGGGAACGGCAAGGCACATATTGTTCCCCTTTTAGACGCTTTGCACTGGATAGGCGCTCAATAATCCATCAGTTGATGGTAGCGCTCGCGGGGTTTGCGGGCAAACGCGTTACGCCTGTGAGACGGCTGGGCACAGCGGCGTGCGAGGGCGAGCTACTGCGATGCAATCTGCGCAAGACGAGCGCTTGCGACCGCCGCCTGACCGTAGGCGATGCAGCCGTCGTTGACGGGCACGGTATGGGGGACGAGGACGGTAAGGCCTGCGCTTTTGAGCTCGCGGGTGAGGAGCTGAAGCAGGAGTCGGTTCATGAACACGCCGCCCGATAGGGCGACGGTGTCGATGCCCTCGCGCACGCAGATATCGCTGGAGATGTGTGCCGAGGAGCGCGTGACGGCGACATGGAAGTCGAGCGCGAGCCTGTCGGCGGGCGCTCCGGCTTCAATTCCCTCCAAAAGTGCCTCAAAGAGTGCTTTCTGGTCCAGAACATAGGAGCCGTCCAACCACGATGGGTCAGATGCGGAATAGCCGGCGTTGTCGTCGGGAAAACGGGCGATTTCGCTGTCCAGTGCACGCCAGGCGGCGGCTTCGAGCTCGATGGCGGGTTCGCCCTCGTAGGTTCCTGGCCGCAAATGCCCAAAATCGCGGCTGCGGCATCAAACAGGCGACCCATGCTGCTGGTGCGCGGGCTGTTGATGCCGCGCTCGATCATCGTTGCCGTTATGCTGCGCGTCTGCTCGTCAAGGCTATCCAAGAGTCCCGCGGCGCCCGGGTGCTCGAGCAGGTCGAGCTCGCTGAGCAGGGCAAAGGCATTGCGGCGGGCATCGTGTACGGATGCGGCGCCACCGGGAAGCGCCCAGGTGCGCAGATGTGCGACGCGCTCAAAATCGGCGAGACGGGCGATAAGAAACTCGCCGCCCCATATGGTGCCATCGGTGCCGGCACCCGTGCCGTCGAAGGCGATGCCGAGGACGCGTGCATCGGGCGCAAGCCGGCCTGCGGCAATCGCCTCTGCCATTACGCTCGCGATGTGCGCATGATGGTGCTGGACTTCGATAAGCGGCAGATTGTGCTCCCGTGCCTGTTCGCGCGCCCATTGGCTCGACAGATAGCTGGGATGCATGTCGCATGCCAAGCGGCAGGCGCCAGGTCAAAGAGGTTTTCCAGACGCGAGCGTGCGGCGCTCCAAGCATCGAAAGTTGCGCCGTTTTCGACATCGCCGATATGCTGCGACACAAAACAGGCCACATGGCCGTCGGTGTCCTCGCGCGTGAGTGCGACCGTGGCTTTTTGCTGCGGCCCACAGGCGAGTACGCAGGGCGTGGTGTCGTCGAGCGCCGGCAACGACAGCGGTTGCGGCGCATATCCGCGTGCGCGACGCACGAGCATGACGTCGCCGTCGACCACGCGTACCACGGAGTCGTCGTAGCGCGACAGAATCGCGCGGTCGTTACCGAGCAGCGCATCGGCGATGACGGCGGCAACAAGGTGCTCCCATGCAAGGCATCGTCGGTCTCGATGGGCTCTTCGCTCAGGTTTCCGCTGGTCAAGACGATTGCGTGCATGCCGTGCGCCGCGGCTGCGGCGAGCAGCAAATGTTGAAGTGGGGTGTAGGGGAGCATGACGCCGAGCTCGGGCAGGTCGTGCGCGACGGATGGCGCGAGCTCAGGGTCGTCGGGGGAGCCGTGGGTGTCGCTGCCGGTTGCGCGGCGGCGCAACAGCACAATGGGACGAACGCTGCCGGCCAGCAGGTCGCGCTCAACGCCATCGATATGACACAGGCGCTCGGCGTCGGCAAGGCCGCGCACCATAACGGCAAGCGGCTTATTGCTGCGACGCTTGCGACGGCGCAACTCGCGCACCGCTTGTTCGTTGCTGGCATCGCAGGCAAGGTGGAATCCGCCCAGACCCTTGATGGCGACGATGCCGCCGCCTGCCAGCAGCTCGACGCAGCGTTCGATGATGGCATCGCTGGCCTCGCGCGTGGAGCCGACGGCTGGTGTTGCGTCAACGCCCGCTGGCGCAACACCGCGATTGGCCTCGCGCCACGTAATATGCGGTCCGCAATCAAAGCAGGCATCGGGCTGCGCGTGAAACCGCCGATCGAGCGGGTCGGCATACTCTGCGGCGCAGGTGGGGCACGTAGGAAAGCGATCCATCGAGGTTGCCGCTCGGTCATAGGGCAGCGAGCGAATGATGGTAAAGCGCGGCCCGCAGTTGGTGCAGTTGATAAAGGGGTAGTGATAGCGTCGGTCGGCGGGGTCGAACAGTTCACGCAGACAGTCGTCACAGGTGGCGATATCGGGGGAGATGAGCGTCGTGTGGGCAGTTTGATCCTGCGACGCCACAATGCGAAAGCCCTGCTCGTTAGCGGCGTCCCAGTCGCCGGGTGCTAGGTCCACAACCTCGACATGCTCCACGCGAGACGCCGCAGGCGCATGTTCGGAAAGCGCGTCGACAAATTCGTCGAGCGACTCGCTTAGAGCGTGCGCCTCGATATGCACGCCATCGCCCGCGTTGAGCACCCAGCCGCAAATGCCGTGCGCCATGGCCTCGCGATACACAAACGGTCGCATGCCGACACCCTGCACAATGCCCGTTACATGGATATGCGCATGTCGCATGCGACCCTCCTTCGTTGAAATGTGTGCTGTTACAGCCCCAGGCTCTGCTCGGTGGCGGCGCAGGTGAGCTCGCCGTGTTTAACCCCGCGCAGGCCCAGCAGACGGTCAGCCAGCTCGTAGACACGTTCGCCGCGACCCTTAAGCGCCAGAATCTCCAAGCAGTTGTGGTGATCCAGGTGCACATGCATGGTCGATACGATCTCGTCGGTGTAGTCGTGTTGCACCTCGTCCAAGCGGCGCGTCAGGTCGCCGGTGTGATGGTCGTAAATCATGGTGAGTGATCCGATGACCTGCTCGTCGGGCGTTCGCATCTGCTCCTTGGCAATCGATGCGCGAATCAGGTCGCGTACAGCCTCGGAGCGGTTGGCCACGTCGCCGCGGCGCGCGATCTGCTCGTCAAGCGGCGCAACAGGTCGTCGGGCGCGGTGACCGAAAAACGGACCAGCTCGGAGGCGGAGCCGCTGCAACGGCAGTCTGCGTCGCCGGTCGGCCCGTGCGAATGCTCGTGCCCGCAGGTGTGCTCGTGCTCGGTCACGCTACACCAGCTTTACGGAGCCAACGGAGTTATGGTCGGCCTCGATGGCCTCCTCGTAGCCCTCGAGTGCGTCGTGCGCCTCGTGGAGCGCCGCCATGGCGGCCTCGAGCTTGGCGCCAATGCGCTCCATATCAAAGTTCTCGGTCGCATGCAGCAGCTGATGGCTCCACTCGTGGGCGAGCTCGATCGTGTCGTCGACCTGCTTGACGCTCATGGCAAGCTGGCTCATGTTCATTCCGACGTCATGCATGGGAAATCTCCTTTTGTACGGGTCTATTCAGTGGTTCAGATTCTACTACGCCTGCTTTGCGCGTCGCCGCATAAGAAAACGGGTGCGAGTCCGTCTGACCCGCACCCGTTCACTGGGGGCTGTTTGTGATTACCATACTATTCGTGGTCGCGGGCGCAGCGCCCGGCTCTCCGGTGAGCGGCGCAAAACCGCTCATGGACGGCAGCACATGACCGGCGTATTACAGGTGCTTCTCAAGCAGCGCCTGCAGCCTGGCCTTGGGCAGCGCGCCAACGGAGCGGTCGATTTCCTCGCCGTTCTTAAAGACAACCAGCGTGGGGATGCTCATAACGCCAAACTTCATGGCCAGGTCCTGATTGTCGTCGACGTTGCATTTGGCGACGGCAAGTTTGCCGGCCAGCTCGTCGGCCACTTCGTCAACGATGGGCGAGAGCGAACGACAGGGACCGCACCACGGTGCCCAAAAATCAACCAGCACGGGAAGACTGCTGTTAACGACGGAATCGAAGTTCTCGGGGGTAATCTGCTTAATGTCAGCCATGGTGACCTCCATAGTGCGACGCGGCTCGGCCGCGTAAAACTCAGTACGACCGTGCTTATACCCAACGGCCCGCAATGCAACCACTCGCGGGCGGCTCTTTTATATAATGGTGGGCACGCAAACGATTGGAGAGCGCATGCCCACGTCACAAAGCCAGAAAAAAGAAGCTATCGCCCAGGCGACCGAGCAGGAGCTCGCATCGCTCGCGGGTCGCGGCGTGCGTATCGCGGGCAACGCGTGCTCGCCGATTGTACTGGTAAAAGGTGATTTAGACGATGCCGAACGTGCGGGCGGCGAGCTGGCTGCCGGTCCAGACGGTGCCGCGCTGCGCAAGGCGCTCGGTGCCATCGGCTACGCGCCCGAGGATTTTTGCGTGCTGGCGAGCGTCGCCGGGGCGGGCGACGGAACGGTTGCGACAGGCGAGGGCCTGCCGTGCGAGTTGTTCCGCGAGGCACTCGAGGCTTTGGACCCCGAGGCAGTTCTGCTGCTGGACGATCGCGCGGCCGATACCATGCGCGAGACCTATGCGACATGCTCGTGGCAATCGACGACTTCGATACCGCCATGCTCAAGCCCGGCTTGGTCGCCCATGTGCAGGGTCGTCGCGTGCTCGCGCTCGACGGTTTTGAGGCGGCGCTCACTGACAAAGCCGCCAAGCAGCGCATGTGGGCATACATCAAGCAGCTGACCCCGGCAGCCGCGCCGCTGTAGTGGACCGGAGCCGGTAAGGCGGTCCTGACGGGTCGAGCGCGGCGCCGGCTTGTCGCACCCCTACATCACGGCGCGCAGCTCAAATCGGTCGCCGTGAATGCGAAACTGGCAGTTGCCGTCCATGCGCTCGACGGCAAGCTTAATGCTCTTGGTTCCAAAGCCGTGTCCGGTGTGCCCGGCTACGGGCATGCCGTCGACCATGCGCGGCGGGCGCCCAAACGTGTTGGAGACCAAAAGGAGCAGTTGCCCGTCCTCGCAACGCAGGTCCAGATCGACAAATCGCTTGCCCTGGGGAGCGGCGCTCGCGGCGACGATGGCGTTGTCCAGGGCGTTTGAGAGCACGCTAAACAGATCGACGTCGGCTACATGGACGCTCTCGGGTACGGCGGCGCGCAAATCGGCGGTGATGCCGTTTCGGTTGATATCGGAGCTAAATGACGAAAGCACGATATTGACCGTGTCGTTGGCGCAGTAGCGGCGCACGGCGGTGCGGTCGTTCGTCTCACAGAGTTCGTCGATGTGTTCGAGCGCCTCGTCGATGTGGCCCTCCTCGATCAAAGCCGCAAGGCGCGCAGGAAGTGCCGCATGTCATGGCGGAGGACCGAAAGCTCGCGTCCAGATTGGCGCCAAGCTTCGAGTTCCTTGATGGCTGCGCTGTCGCGGGTTGCGAGCATCCAGCGCTCGCGCTCGGCGATTTCCTTCGCCTCGTATTCGCGCAGATACACAGCAAGAAACATAAGGTAGAACGCGCAAAGCGCAAACGCCAAAAACTCAACCGTCACCACGGAGCCCGAGTGGAAGAGCGTGGTATAGACGTTGGTGGCGTAGTCAAAGATGTAATAGACGAGCGGCAGGATGAGCAGAATCTCGAGCTCGGTGGGGGTTTTGACCGCCAGGCGCGGACCGATGTCGCTTGCCCAATGCAGCAGGATCGCAAAGACGACGGCCGTGGTGATAATGCGTGCCACGTAGTACGCGATTTGCGAGTCGGTGGCGGCGAGCGCGGCGATGCCATCCAGTTGCTGAACTGGCAGCTCAGATAAGCACTGGTGACGCCCAGCATAACGAGCAGCGGCTCAGGCGATAACGCGCGCACAGATAGATGACGAGCGGCAGATGCACGACGAGTGGATATACCTGACGGGCGAAAAGCTCGCCGCCGACGGCATTGGCGAGGCCGAATGCGCATCCGGTTACGCGCCGACCATCACCAGCTCAAGCGCATGAGCCGGTTGATCTCGATACCGCAGAGCGCCGCCGAGGCAAAAACGCCAAAAAGCAGGGTTGTTGCGTGGTGAATTGCCCAAAGTACCATCTCGGCCGTGGGGAGCATTAGCGCCTCCCGCCCTCGAACCGTGCCGCAAAGTAAGCATCCTGGAAACCTGCTTGCAGCTGCGCGCCAGCGGGATGCAAGCGCCCGAGCGCATGACGATATCCGTGCGGTTGAAGTGGTCGATATTGCGCAGGTTGACCTGGTAGCTACGGTGACATTTAAAGAAGCTTGCGTTTTTGGCCAGCTGGTCCTCGATGTTGCGGAACGGCTCGAGCGCCTCGATGTCGCGCCCGTCGCGCAGGTGGAATACCACGTGCTTGTTGCGGGCCTCGGCATATTCGATATCAGACAGGCGCAGGGCGTGGTAGCCAAAGGACGTTTTGGTTACGAGCTCATCGGTCACGGCGGGTCGCATGCTCGAAAGCTCGTCGAGCAGTTGCGCCAGGCGTTCGTACGTTACGGGCTTGAGCAGGTAGTCGAAGGCACGGACCTCATAGGACTCCAGCGCGAACTCGGGCGATGAGGTGAGGAACACCAGTCGCACAGCGGTGTCAGATTGGCGCAGCTCCCGCGCGGTGTCCATGCCGTTGACGAGCGGCATGATCATGTCGAGCAGAATGATGTCGGCACGCGATGCGGCATGGCGGGCCAGCAGGTCCTCGCCGCGCGTGACGAGCGCAACGTCGACTGCCGTGCTCGTCTCGGTCGACCAGCGGTCGATCATCCGGTGCAGTCTATCCAGAAAAGCGACGTCGTCGTCGCAGGCGATAATCTTGAGCATTCGAGCCCCCTTAGTAGTTCGATTTTGCCACATTGGGTGCGCGCCGCCCGCGGAGGCGTGTTCCATTTGCGCCCCAAGGCGTGCAACTCGCGCCAAGCGGCAGGGCGTTAGAAAGTGCAGCAGCAAAATAATCCGTGGATAAACATGTCAACAGATGCTGGCGGCCGGTCGGGGACCATGCCGACCGCCAGCGCCAAGCGATAACGAACATTGCGAAAGCATAGGGGTAAGGGGAGCTATGATGAGGGAGAAGAAGATGGGGATGCGCACTGTGTTGACGCGTCTGCTGGGCATCGCCACCGTAGCATGCGCGCTTGTGGCGACGCCGGGGGTGGCTGAGGCGGCGACTACGGCGGATATTCCTTCGAATGTGAAGATAGCCCAAACAGAGAGCACCAACCCCTACGTTGCCGACACGGTGACGCTCGAGGCGGGTGAGGATTACGTTGTCGGTGGAGAGATCAAGATCAACCATTACGTCGTAAAGGGCGGTACCGAGCAAGATCCGACGCGCATCTATCTCACCGGGAATGCAAGTGTTGGTCACTGGCCTGGTTCCATTAAGGACAAAAGAGGCAGCGGCTACGACGAGCTCTTTGTGCTTGACGGCGGCTATATCGAGTTCATTGGAACCAACGGGAATGGCAGGACTCCCGTCTATTGCAACGGCAAGAGCTTTTTGTCCGACAATGCCGGCAGAAAAGACGGTTACGGCGATGGTGCCGATAAAAACAGGGTCCCCAACAGCCTGAACCTTAAGGTTTCCGGCATCGAGCTTATAACGGTAGGCTCAGGGGTGTCTAAAAGGCCAATTGCGCTGTACGGCACGATGGTCGATGGCGAAACCGCGACCTTCGACAATGTCAAGGTCAGCAAATGGGATTGCACGCCGAACGGTGCGACTTATGGCAGCAGTCACGCGTACAGCAACATCGCAACAGAATATGAAGCCTCTCCGGCTCCGGTAACGATTCTCAGCTCGGCGAACGGTGCAAAGAGTTTGGACGTCGCGTTTAGCAACTGTGAATTTACGGATAATGAAGATGACTGCGCTGGTGCGCTAAGCGTCGTAGGCCGTGGGTGCAGGCCCAAGGTTGTGCTCAACAACTGCACCTTCAAGAACAATCAACAAGAATCGATCTGGTGCAAAGAACTTAACGTGCAGGATAAAAATGAGCATACCCATGCTGGCAACATTGTTGTCAATAATGCGGACATTACGCTGAACGGTTGCACCATCACATCGACGCAAGAAGCGGCGAACTATACGCAAGATATGGTTATGACGAGCGCAATTGCGGTGGCTAAAAATTCGACATGCACGCTCAACAATACGCAGGTGAGCGACACTTATGCAGAGGGCACGTACTACCATTCCGATGCGAACACGCGTCGAAACACTGTGTATGCCCGCGGAACGGTGACGCTTGCTGGCAATACGACCATTACAACTAACGGCGAGAAGGGCGCCCGAGGCCTTGCGCTTGACACGCCGGGGATTAATTACTACGGCAAACTGAACATTGCCGACACCTTCACGGGTAAGGTCCAGCTGTCGCTCAAGGACGATCAGCTGGGCGCCTATGCAGGCACGCAGTGGAAGCTTGGCACCTGCGGCATCGAAGAGAGCGACCTGCGCGCTCGTGTTACTACGGACGACCCGAGCGTTGGCATCGGAAGGACAGACGACGGATATGTGTACGCCTCGCGCCTGCCGCACGAACATGTGTGGTCGGTGGAAAAGGCTGCCAACAGCTCATATCAGCTGAAGGTCACCTGCTCCGGCAAGATGCGCCCGAGCGATTGCAGCTACAAAAATGGCTATGCCGTCGAGCTGGGTATCGATGGGGCAACGCCGGATAAGGGAAAGCTGGGCGTTACATACAGCGGCGGAGAAGTCACTCCAACGCTGATGATGTCGAATAAGGACGGCTATGCTAGGGACGATATCGTCTCGAAGGGCGACGTCTATATCTCCGGCTCTAGGTATTACAAGCTTACGAAGTGGGGCGACAGCGCGGGCGAGGCGCTGGAGCATGTTCCTACCGATGCGGGGATTTACCGTATCGAGTCTACGGTTAAGGTCAAGGGCCAGGAGGGCGACCTGACGCTTGCTCGCGAGTTCCAAATAAGACCGCTGGAGTTGAGCAAGGTCAGCGGACTCACGTTTGAATTCAATGACGGCGGAACAGACACCACGGTTGATGGTGAGAAAGCCCGTGCGTACCCGTGGACGGGTAAGACGATCAAGCCCAGTTTCTCTGTCAAGATTTATAACTACGGCTCTCAAAGCTGGTCGTACTTTGTCAAGGACAATGACTACGTGATTGACGGCGATTCGACGTATAGCACAGTGAGCGCGATCGATCCCCCCAGCTCCAATTCCTACTTCCCGTACTATCAGATCTATATCAAGGGTACGGGTAACTATACGGGTTCGGCATACGCAAACTGGACCATCACAGGTACGCAGTTTGAGAACGTGACGGCAGAGGGATTCGAGGGCGTCTACGACGGACAGCCTCACGGCGTCAACATTTCGGTGTCAAATGCCCCTGCCGACATGACGATCGAGTACAGCTTTGATGAGGGCGACAGCTGGACAACGGAGGCGAAGAGCTATACGGACGTTCAGCGTAACCGTAAGGGCGAGATCTGCTCCGTAACGGTCGATTACCGCATCACCGCGAAAGACTATGTGACAAAGAGCGGGTCGGTTGAAATCAAGATCACGCCGGCCAGGCAGCCTGTTCCGTGGCGTTATATCGCTAGCGAAGGCACGGGTGTCAAGGTCAAGGACCAAAGTGCGCATTTGCTCGAGGATGGGTCGCTCTCCAACTTGAATAAGACCTATGAGTGGAGAAAATACGGGGACACATACTGGGAGTCCATCGGTGCCGGTAAAACTTCGGTCGATGGACTGCCTGCCGGAAAGTATGAGGTGCGCTTCAAAGCGGACAACAACCACTACGCTTCGGGGGCTAACGTCTTCGAAATTGCGGAGGGTCCTTGCGCGTCCGCTGACGGTACTTGGTATAAGACCGAGGGTTCGAATGGCGCTCACTGGCAGGTGTGTCGATGCGGCAAGAAGCTCAACGAAGACACGCATGTCTTCTCTTGGGAGGAAGTTAAGGCTCCCACCACCGAGAAGCCCGGTCTAAAGCGGTATCAATGCTCCACGTGCGGCTATGTCCTGCGCGAGGAGGAGATTCCTCCGGCGTGCATCGGCGGTTATGTCGGCGTGTATGACGGCAACGAGCATGCCGTGAGCGTTGACCTTAAGGATGACGCGACGGCTCAGTTCAGCATCGACGGTGGCGTCACGTGGAAAACGGATGCTCCCACAATCAAAAACGTCGGCAAGACCACTGTCGACTATAAGGTGACCACCTCTGGTGCTTCCGACATCAAGGGTCAGGTGACGCTCGAGGTGACGCCGCTTGCGATCACGGTGGCGCCTGCTGCCGCATCTAAAACGTATGGCGACCCGGATCCCGACTTTACCTATGAAGTGACGGCCGGCTCTCTTATGGAGGGCGATACGCTTTCTGATATTACGTATAAGCGTGATGAGGGCGAGAGTGTTCTGACCGGTTATAAGACGTACAAGGTGACGGCTTCTCAGAAAGAGGGCGCCAACGCTAATTACGACATTACGTTTGAGGCGGGCGAGTTCACCATTACGCGCCGTACTATCGATGTGAAGTGGACGGTTGGACAATACGTTTACAACGGCCAAGAACAGGGCCCTACGGCAGAGATAACCAATCTGGTTAACAACGACGACGTGTCTCTCAAGGTCGTTGACGCCGCAAAGGTAAATGCCGGTATGTATACGGCGAAGGTGACTGGGCTCGTCGGTGAGGATAAGGTTCTCGCTAATTACCGCAAGCGTCGGGCATCGAGTGCAAGTACGCTATCGCCAAGGCCAAACGAGACAGCGCTCCCAATGTAAAGGCGACGGCGGAGACCGTGAGCGGCAAACACGACGGCACGATTGAAGGTGTCGATACGTCGATGCAGCTGGGTAAGCCTAGCAAGCAGATGATGTTCATCAAGACAAGTGATCTGGCCGATGGCGACAAGCTTGAGAATCTTGCGCCCGGTTCCTATCGCCTGTGCTACGGGGCGACGACGAATTACGAAGCTCCGAGATCGTTACCGTTACGATTGCCGCTGGCCGCAAGCTCAAGGTAACGCTGCCGGCCGAGCAGACGGGCTACACGCTCACGGCTGACGCGACCGAGCTCGACTGGCATGGCTCCGCGACGCTTAAGATTACGGTTGCGGATGGCTATTACGCGACCAAGGGTCTTGCTGTTAAGGCAAACGGGGAGACCATCAAGTCCAGCGAACAGGGTGTTTACCAGCTTTCTAAGGTAGAGAAAGATGCCGTGATTACCGTTGAGGGTATCGCCAGGCACGAGCCCGATGGTGCCGGCTGGAAGAGCGACGGTTCTTCTCACTGGCATGTTTGCACGTGCGGTGAGCGGATTGACGTTGCCGAGCATTCCTTCGAGTGGATAATCGACGAGAAGCCTACGGTCGAGAAGCCTGGGTCTAAGCACCAGCATTGCTCTGTCTGTGGTTACGATTCTCCCGAGAAAGTTGTGATTCCGTCAGCCTCTGTTGCTGGCTACTCCGGCGAGTATGACGGCAAGGTCCACACTGCCGATGTCTCGGCCCTGCCCGAGGGCACGGCGGTCCAGTACAGCATCGACGGTGGCGTCAATTGGTCTGCCACGGTCCCCGAGATCAAGAACGTCGGTACCCTGCCGTTCAAGTACAGCGCGACCGTCGACGGAGCCGCTATCGAGGGCGAGGCGGAACTTGTGGTCACGCCGCGCAAGGTCACTGTGACGGCGTCCGATGCTCCAAGACGTACGGCGACGATGATCCCGCGCTGGCTCGGAGGTCACTGAAGGCAAACTCGTGAGGGCGAGTCCCTTGAGGGCATCACCGTCTCCCGCGAGGCCGGCGAGGCCGTGCGCAAGGGCGGCTACGCCGTGACGGCATCGCAGTCCGAGGGCGCTAACCCCAACTACGAGATTACGTTCGTTGATGGCAAGTTCATCATCACCAAGCGCGAGCTCACCGTGGAGTGGGACGCCACCGCTGAGTTCACCTACGACGGCGAGGAGCACTGCCCCATGGCGGACCTCGGCAACGTCATGGGCGATGACGACGTCTCCGCGTACGTCGACGGTGCTGCGGTCAAGGCCGGCGCCTACACGGCGGAGATCACCGAGCTGATGGGCGCCGACAAGGGCAACTACAAGCTGCCAGCAACGGGCCTGACGTGCAAGTTCTCCATCAAGAAGGCTCCCAAGGGCGCACCGGTGGTCCAGGGTGTGGCCGAGACCGTCAGTGCCAAGGCTGATGGCAAGATCACGGGTGTCGACGTCGCTATGGAGTGGCGCGCCAAGGACTCGGATGAGTACCAGGCCGTGGAAGAGGGCGCGACCGAACTCTGCGGTCTTGCTGCGGGTACATACGAGGTGCGTTATCGCGTCGATGACGACCACGAAGCTTCTGCCGCGACCAAGGTCACAGTTGCCGAAGGCCGCAAACTCGTCGTGACGCTGCCCGCCAAGCAGGTCGGCTACAAGCTTACGGCTGACGCGACCGAGCTCGACTGGCATGGCTCTGCCACCCTCACTATCAGCATCGAGGATGGCTACTTTGCCGACTCCCTCACCTATGTCGTCAAGGTCAACGGAGGCGCCGTGACGCCCAACGAACGCGGCGAGTTCACCGTCCAGGACGTCGAGGGCGACGTGAGGGTAACGGTCGAGGGTGTGCACAAGCACGAGGCCGTGAACGATAAGTGGCTCTCCGACGATAACGCGCACTGGCACGAGTGCACCTGCGGCGAGAAGATCGACGAGGCTGCGCACACCTTTGAGTGGGTTGTCGACAAGGCGCCCACGGCAACCGAGGCTGGCTCCAAGCATCAGCAGTGCACGGTCTGTGGACATGCGTTGCCTGCAGTCGAGATTCCGGCTGCCGCTATCGCTGGCTACTCCGACGAGTACGACGGTGCGTATCATACGGTCGATGCGACGAGACTGCCCGAGGCGCGACGGCCCAGTACAGCACCGACGGCAAGAACTGGTCCTCCGAGGCCCCCAAGATCCGCGACGTTGGCACACTGACTGTTTCCTATAAGGTGACGATCGACGGTACGACCGCCGAGGGCGAGGTCACGCTCGAGGTCAAGCCGTGCCCGATCACGGTTGCGGCCGACGATGCCTCCAAGACCTATGGCGAGGCCGACCCCGTGTTTACGTGGACGATCACATCCGGCGAGCTTGTCGAGGGTGAGAGCCTTCAGGGTATTGAGATCGAGCGCGAAGATGACGACAACGTGCGCGAGGGCGGCTATGCTCTGCAGCTGACGCAGCCCGAGGGTGCAAACCCCAACTACAGCATCACGTTCGTCGATGGCGCGTTCACCATCAACCAGCGTCTGCTCACTGTGACGTGGGGCACCACCGAGTTCACCTATGACGGCAAGGAGCACTGCCCTGTGGCCACGCTCGGCAATGTTATCGGCAATGATGACCTCGGCGCGACCGTCGAGGGCTCTCAGACCGAGGTCGGCACCTCTTATAAGGCGACCCTCACCGCGCTGACGGGCAAGGCAGCGGGCAACTACGCGCTGCCCGCCGATGGCTTGACCTGCGAGTTCTCCATCAAGAAGGCCGCCCAGGACGCGCCGAAGGTCCAGGCCGAGGCCGAGACCGTGAGCGGCAGGCACGACGGCAAGATCGCGGGCGTCAACGCGACGATGGAGTGGCGCGCCAAGGGTGCCGCCGAGTACCAGGCCGTGGGCGAGGGCGTGACCGAGCTCAAGGATCTCGCCGCCGGCGTGTACGAGTGCGCTACCAGGCCAAGGCAACTACGATGCCTCCTCTGCTACCGAGATCACCGTGGCTGCCGGCCGCAAGCTGGTCGTGGCGCTGCCGACTAACCAGCAGGGCTACACGCTTACCGCGACGGCAACCGAGCTCGACTGGCACGGCTCCGCAACGCTTACCGTGAGCATCGACAGCGCGTACTTTGCGGGCAAGGGCTACGCCGTCAAGGTCGATGGTAAGGCCATCGAGCTCTCCGACAAGGGCACCTATGAGCTCAAGGATGTCGAGGGCGACGTGAATGTGACGGTCGAGGGTGTCCTCAAGCACGAGTCCGACGGCACGGGCTGGGCGCACGATGCCAAGAATCATTGGCATGTCTGCCGCTGCGGCGACATCATCGACAAGGCGGAGCACACCTTTGAGTGGGTCGTCGACTGGCCGGCGACGGTCGAGGCCAAGGGTGAGAAGCATCAGGAGTGCACCGTCTGCCACGAGAAGGGCAAGACTGAGGAGATCGCGATTCTGGCGCCCGAGATCACCGACGGCAAGGGTCAGACGATGGTGGTCGAGCCGCCAAGGACCTGACCTTCCGCTCGAGCGCGCCGCTCGAGTTCTTCCGGAAGGTGCTGGTTGACGGCAAGGAGGTCGCGCGCGAGAACTACGAGCTCACAGAGGCTCCACGATTGTGACGCTCAAGGCGAGCTTCCTGAATACGCTCGGCGTGGGCGAGCACACGCTGAGCGTGGTCTCGACCACGGGCACGGCCGAGACGACCTTTACGGTCGCCGAGCTGCCAAGCCCGCTCCTGGCCAGACCACTACGACTACTACGACCACGACTACGACTTCCAAGCCTAAGAAGAAGGCTGGCAAGGAGACGTTGCCTGAGTCCGGCGACAGCACGTATGTCATGGCTGGTGCCGTACTCGCAGTCGGTGTGGCAGCTCTGCTGCTGGCGTGGGCCATGAAGCGCCGCGCTTAACTGCATGCCAGTTCCCAGCGGTCCGGATCGAGCGATCCGGACCCGCTTCTATGCCACCGCCTCTTGGGCCAAGGCAAAACGGGCCGCTCGAACCGTGCGGCAGTCATTTTCGACTATCCTCAGCTTGCCAGTTCGAAAATGGACCTGCCGCATGATTGAATCTTTATTTCAACTTTACACCTGCTACAGCTGTCTTGTCAGCTGTAAAGCCAGGTGTCATACTAAAGCTCCAAGATTCGCCAAAAGAGAGGGGCCTTGATGGCACAGAGCGCGAACATGGATGCGTCGGAGCTTGCACGCGATATCGCGGCCGGCCTAGCATCGGCAACGACGGCAACGGAGCGCGCGGCACTGGTGCCCACAGAGCTCGTCGAGGCCATTCAGCAACTAAAAACTCAACGTGACGCGGTGATCCTGGCGCACTACTATGTGGCGCCCGAGGTCCAAGCCGTTGCCGATTACGTCGGCGACAGCTTCTACCTGGCAAAGCTCGCCAAGAGCCTGCCGCAGCAGACCATCGTGCTGTGTGGTGTGGAGTTTATGGGCGAGAGCGCCAAGCTGCTCAATCCCACCAAGACCGTGCTGCTGCCCGAGCCGGGCGCGGACTGCCCCATGGCTCACATGGTCAAGCGCGAGACGGTCGACGCGGCGCGCACCGAGTACGGCGACGACCTTGCCGTGGTCTGCTACGTCAACTCGACGGTCGAGATCAAGAGCTGGAGTGACGTGTGCGTTACCAGCTCCAACGCCGTCAAGATCGTCTCCGAGCTGCCGCAGCAACACGTCCTGTTCATCCCCGATCAAAACCTGGGCCGCTTCGTAGCCGAGCAGGTGCCGCAAAAGCACGTCATCCTCAACAATGGCTACTGCCCGCGTCATCACATTATTACCGTCGAGCAGATTGTCGATGCACAGGAGGCGCATCCCGACGCGCTCGTGCTGGCGCACCCCGAGTGCAAGGCCGACGTCCTGGCCGAGGCCGACTACATCGGCTCCACTGCCGGCATCATCAAATATGCCGAGGAGTCGGACGCGAGCGAGTTCATCATCGTGACGGTCCGCGGCGTGCTCTACGAACTTGAGCGCCGCTGCCAGGGCACCGGCAAGAAGTTCTACTTCCCTGCGGTGCAGCCCACCTGTGTCAACATGGATCTCATCACGCTCGAAAAGCTCGTGCACTGCCTGGAGACGGGCGAGGGCGAGGTGCAGATTGGCGTGTCGGACGAGGCCGCCGATCAGGCCAAGCTCACGCTCGACCGCATGCTCGAGTACGCGGCGCGCTAAGCCAATGTGACATGAGGACCATCCCTTATGCCACATTACAAGGGAGAGGATTCCTGTGGAAACCAAACAATACCCCGATATGGAGTGCGACGTCGTCATTGCCGGTTGCGGCGTGGCAGGCCTGTATGCGGCTCTCAATCTGCCGACGAGCACGCGCGTGATCATGCTCTCCAAGGGCGCGGTCGACGAGTGCGACTCGATGCTCGCGCAGGGCGCATCTGCGTACTACCCGAGGGTTCTGACTACGATGCCTTCTTTGAGGACACCATGCACGCCGGCCATTACGAGAACCGCCGCGAGAGCGTCGACATCATGATCCGCTCAAGCCGCTCGGTCATCAACGACCTGCTGGCCATGGGCGTGGACTTTGAGCGCAAGGCCGACGGCAGCCTCGACTTTACCCGCGAGGCGCGCACAGCCGCCCGCGCATTGCCTTCCATGCCGATATTACGGGCAAGGAGATCACAACCAAGCTGCTCCAGGCCGTTCGCAAGCTGGACAACGTGCAGATTTTGGAGCACGTGGCCATGACCGACATCCTGACGGGCGAGCGCGATGGCGCCACGGTGTGCACCGGTGTCGTCGCCGTTTCCGTGGACGAGGGCAACTCAGTTCGTCCCGCCGACGAGCTGGCAAATGCCGCCGAGGGCGTGCATGCTGGCGAGCCGTTTAAGATTCATGCCCGCCACACGCTGTGGGCGACGGGCGGCATCGGCGGCGTATACGACCATTCGACCAACTACCCGCAGCTCACAGGCGATGCCTGCTACATCGCGCAGGAGCACGGCATCACGATGGAGCACCTGGACTACGTGCAGATTCATCCCACGGGACTGTTTTCGCCGCAGCCGGGCCGCACCTTCCTGATCAGCGAGAGCTGCCGCGGCGAGGGCGCGATTCTGCTCAACGCCGCCGGTGAGCGCTTTACCGACGAACTGCAGCCGCGCGACGTTGTCGCCGCCGCTATTCGCGAGCAGATGAAGCAGGACGGCACCGAGCACGAGTGGCTGAGCTTTGCTCCCGTCGAGCGCGACGTGGTGACCGGGCACTTTGCCAATATCCGCGCGCGCTGCCTGGAGGACGGCCGCGACATCTTGGACGAGCCCATTCCCGTCACACCCACGCAGCACTACTTTATGGGCGGCGTATGGGTCGACAAGGACGGCCACACTTCGATGCCCGAACTCTACGCCGCCGGCGAGACGGCCTGCAATGGCGTGCACGGCAAGAACCGCCTGGCTTCTAACAGCCTGCTCGAGTCTCTGGTTTGGGGCCGCCGCGCCGCGTGGTATATGCGCACCGGCGAGTCGCTAGCCGTGGAGCAGGCCGGTGAGCCCGCGCTTGACGGGCGCCACCGCGCCTGAGCGCCGATGCCCTTGCAATCGATGATTTGGCCCGTGCCGCCGGCACGCAGGCCGTGGAGGAGTAGACCATGAATCCCATTACTATGAAGCTCGTCGTCGATGACTGATTTTGCAGGCTCTGCGCGAGGACATCACGTTTGAGGACGTGAGTACGGTGAGCGTGTGCCCCACGGCGCGCCCCGCTACCGTTGAGCTCATCGCCAAGGCCGACGGCATTATCGCCGGTCTGGACGTGTTCGCTCGCACCTTTGAGCTGCTGGATTCGCAGAGCTCGGTGCTGTTTGATGCTGCCGACGGTGACGAGGTGCACGCCGGCGACCACGTGGGCCAGGTGCGCGGCGACGCGCGCGTGCTGCTTTCGGGCGAGCGCGTGGCGCTCAACTACCTGCAGCGCATGAGCGGCATCGCAACTTACACGCATCGGATGGCGGCTGCGCTCGAGGGCACCAAGACCGTGCTTGTCGACACGCGCAAGACCACGCCGGGCATGCGTGTCTTCGAGAAGGCCGCGGTCGAGATCGGCGGTGGCAGCAACCACCGCTATAACCTGTCGACGGCTGTCATGCTCAAGGACAACCACATCGACGCCGCCGGTGGCGTGGCGCGCGCGATTGAGATGGCGCGCGCCCATGCGTCGTTTACCACGACGGTCGAGATTGAGTGCGAGAACCTGGATATGGTGCGCGAGGCCGTGGAAGCCGGCGCCGACATCATCATGTTCGACAACATGACCCACGACGACATGGCTGCCGCGATTGAGCTTATCGACGGCCGCGCCAAGACCGAGTGCTCGGGCAACGTGGACGCCAGCAATATCCGCGCGCTCGCCGACCTGGGCGTTGACTTTATTAGCTCGGGGGCGTTGACGCACTCTGCGCCGATTCTCGACCTTTCGCTTAAGCACCTGCGTCTGCTGGACGGTAAATAATGGACGCCCGCGAGCGTCGCCGTGCCATCATGGGCGTGCTCGAGGGAGCCACGGGGCCCGTTTCGGGCAGTGCGCTTGCCCGCGAGGTGGGCGTGAGCCGTCAGGTCGTGGTACAGGATATTGCCCTGCTGCGTGCCGATGGGCACGATATCGTGGCGACCAACCGTGGTTATGTGCTGCAGGAGGCCCCCAGCAGCCCCGCCGTGCCCACGCGCTTGGTCAAGGTTCGCCACAGCGTGGAGCAGGCAGGCGATGAGCTCACGAGCATCGTCGACGCCGGTGGCGCCGTGCTCAACGTGATCGTCAATCACCGCGTGTACGGTAAGATCACGGCCGACTTGGACATTCGCAATCGTCGCGATGTTGAGCGCTACCTGCACGATATCGAGAGCGGCAAGAGCTTTCCGCTATTAACGGTGACGAGTGGCTATCACTTCCATCGCATTGCGGCAGATGACGAGCAAACCCTCGACGAGATCGAGGCCATGCTCAAAGAGAAAGGCTACTTGGCAGATCTAATGCCCTACGAGGACGATCTCTCTTAGCCGACGCTGCAAACGCTCCTAAGCGGCAATCTGCGGCGGTGCCAAATTAGTTATCCTCACAAACAAAAGGAGGCCTCCGCGGCGATGCGGAGGCCTCCTTTTTGTGCACGGTGTACTTTTGAGTGTGCAAGCGGGGGAGTTGTTACTCCTCGACGATCTCGGTGATCGCGCCAGCGGGGCAAGCGTCCTGGCAAGCGCCACAGGCGACGCAGGAGTCCTCGTCAGCGACGGTGGCGACGTCCTGGAGCTCCAGAACGCCAGCGGGGCAGGTGTCGACGCAAACGCCACAAGCGATGCACTCGTCGGCATCAATTACGGGATGAGCCATGGTAGTTTCCTCTCTGTTGACCGACGCTACAGACGATGCGCGCCGGTTTGATTCGGGCAAAAACATACCACGGGAGCGACCGTTTGCAATACCCTCTGGCCGGCATCTTCATACCGTTCGCCGAGTATGCCAAGGTTTACTAAAAAACGTGCAGGTGGGGCCGTTGAGCTGCGCAAATGTTAGCTAAAGGTGACTTGAAATATTGAGCGATTGAGCGCGCTTTTGGAAAGCGTGTCCCGGAATCGACGCTCGAAACGGGTCGCGCTTTCCCCCGGGGTCGCCTCAAGCCACCCCATGCGGCCTCGGGCCCAAACCTCAGCCATCTCTACATAGATCTCGATAGATTTGCCGAGAACTCAATCAGTGCGTCTACCTGCGCATTTGTGAACCTAAACTCTCAGCAATAAGAAATCTTATATGAATTGACTTAGATTTTGTATATTCCGGCCCATAAGGGGATACACTACATCCTGAAAGACAAGCCGAAACACCGCGCGGCAGACCGCCGAGTCGGTGCAAACGCACAAGAGAGAGGGAATTTCTAATGGGCAAGATTCTTGGTATCGACCTTGGTACTACTAACTCCGCAATGGCCGTTCTCGAGGGCGGTTCTCCGACCATTATCGTGAACGCCGAGGGCGACCGCACCACCCCGTCCGTCGTGGGCTTCCGTGCCGACGCGACCGCGTCGTGGGTAAGGCCGCTAAGAACCAGGCTGTCACCAACCCCAAGAACACCGTGTTCTCCATCAAGCGCTTCATGGGCCGCAAGTACTCCGAGTGCACCTCCGAGATCAAGACCGTGCCGTATGAGGTCAAGGAGGGCCAGGGTGGCCGTGCTGTCGTCGACATCGAGGGCAAGGACTACACCGCCGAGCAGGTGAGCGCCATGACGCTCGCAAAGATGAAGGCCGACGCGAGAAGTATCTGGGCGAGACCGTCACCGACGCGTCATCACCGTCCCGGCCTACTTCAACGACGCCCAGCGTCAGGCCACCAAGGACGCCGGTAAGATCGCCGGCCTCAACGTCAAGCGTATCGTGAACGAGCCGACCGCTGCTGCTTTGGCCTATGGCTGGATAAGCAGGGCACCGACCAGCGCATCCTGGTCTTCGACCTGGGCGGCGGTACCTTCGATGTCTCCATCCTCGACCTCGCCGACGGCGTGTTTGAGGTTCTGTCCACCTCGGGCGACAACCACCTGGGCGGCGACGACTGGGATCAGCGCGTCATCGACTGGATGGCCGATAAGTTCCAGCAGGAGAACGGTGTCGACCTGCGTCAGGACCCCATGGCCCTGCAGCGTCTGAAGGAGGCCGCCGAGAACGCCAAGAAGGAGCTCTCCGCCGCCCAGCAGACCACCATCAACCTGCCGTTCATTACCATGAACCAGTCCGGCCCGCTGCACCTCAACTACACGCTGACCCGCGCCGAGTTCGAGAAGATCACCCGTGACCTGCTCGAGCGCTGCAAGCAGCCTGTCACCAACGCCCTGCGCGACGCCAAGCTTAAGCTCTCCGATCTGACCGAGGTCATCCTCGTCGGCGGCTCCACCCGTATGCCCGCCGTCCAGGAGCTCGTCAAGACCATGACCGGCAAGCAGCCCAACATGTCCGTGAACCCCGACGAGGTCGTTGCCGACGGCGCTGCCGTCCAGGGCGGCGTGCTCACCGGCGACGTCGAGGGCATCCTGCTGCTCGACGTTACCCCGCTGTCGCTGGGCGTCGAGACCATGGGCGGCATCATGACCAAGATGATCGACCGCAACACCACGATCCCGACCTCCAAGACCGAGGTCTACTCCACCGCTGCCGACAACCAGACCAGCGTCGAGATCAACGTGCTCCAGGGAGAGCGCGAGCTTGCCCGCGACAACAAGTCGCTCGGTAAGTTCCAGCTGACCGGTATCCCGGCTGCCCGCCGCGGCGTGCCGCAGATCGAGGTCACCTTCGACATCGACGCCAACGGCATCGTCAAGGTCTCCGCTAAGGACAAGGGCACCGGCAAGGAGCAGCAGATTACCATTCCGGCTCCACCGCTCTGTCCGACGACGAAGTCGATCGTATGGTCAAGGACGCCGAGGCTCATGCCGAGGAGGACAAGAAGCAGAAGGAAGAGGTCGAGGTCCGCAACCAGACCGACAGCCTGTGCTACTCCACCGAGCAGACCCTCAACGAGCTGGGCGACAAGGTTTCCGCTGACGTGAAGTCCAAGGCCGAGGCCGCTATCGCCGACGCCAAGAAGGCGCTCGAGGCTCTGACGTCGAGGCCATCAAGGCCGCCGGCGAGTCCCTGCAGTCCGTGGCCTACGAGCTGGCCCAGGTTGTCTACGCCGACGCTCAGCAGCAGACCGACGGTGCCGCCGGTGCCCAGCCTGCCGACGATGACGTTGTCGACGCCGACTACGAGGTTGTGGACGACGAGGACAAGTAATCATGTCCGCCCGTAAAGCTCGCACGGAGGCGGCTGCCGCTGGCGCCGCCCCCGTTGACTCTGAGGAGAAGGACGTGAAGATTCCCGTAGAGGCCGCAGACGATACCGAGGCCAACGAGGCCCCGGCCGCCGAGGCTGCCGAGAACCAGGTAGAGGATTCCAACAAGGAGGCGACGATGACCGAGGACGAGATGGTGGAAGCCGCTATCCGCGCCGGTGAGGAAGCGCCGACAACGACTTTAAGCTCAAGTTCGAGCAGGCCCAAAAGGAGCTTGCCGACGTGCGCAATGAGCTCGATGCTGCGGCAGAGGCCCAGAAGGCCGCCGAGGACAAGGCGAAGGACGCTACCGAGCGAACCGCTCGTCTGCAGGCCGACTGGGAGAACTTCCGTCGCCGCACCGCCAACGAGCGCATCGCCGAGCGCGAGCGCGCGACCGAGAAGCTTGTCACCGCGCTGTTGCCGGTGATCGACGATATCGAGCGCGCGATCGACCATGCCCGCAGCCAGGAGCTTTCCGACGACTTTAAGCAGTTCGTCGATGGCGTTGACGCGGTACATGCCAAGCTGCTCGACGTGTTTGCGCACGAGGGCGTTGAGCCCATCGACCCCAAGGGCGAGGCGTTCGATCCGCTCGAGCACCAGGCTGTGGGTCGCGTCGAGGACGCATCGCAGTATGACGAGACCGTCAACGATGTGTACCAGAAGGGCTACCGCATGGCGGATCGTATCCTGCGCTCCGCGATGGTGACGGTGACCTACGGTGGCGAGAAGCGCCCCGCACCGGAGCCCGAAGCGGCGCCCGAGGATGCTACGGCCGATACGGCCGAGAGCACCGAGGAGTAATTGAGAAGGGCCCCGGGGCAACACCCGGGGCCCTTTCTGGCCTAGTGCCATATGACAGTATGAGCCGCCGTCCGCAGGGGCGGCGGATATAACAGGAGAGGAGCTACGATGGCTGCAGGCAAAACCTTCTATGACATCCTGGGCGTATCCAAGAGCGCCTCCGACAAAGAGATTAAGAGTGCGTTTCGCAAGCTCGCGCAAAAATATCACCCCGATGCCGGCGGCGACGAGGCCAAGTTTAAGGAGATCAGCGAGGCCTACGAGACGCTTTCGGACGAGAAGAAGCGCAAAGAGTACGACCAGATGCTCATGTTTGGCGGCATGCCGGGCGCGGGCGGCGCGTATGGCGGCGGCTACGGTGCCGGCGCG
>ENA-OQEN01000090-OQEN01000090.1-human-gut-metagenome-genome-assembly--contig:-NODE-90-length-35667-cov-8.167023_pt1 | contig 35667 bp, 52 predicted proteins | sample MGYA00242791_ERZ504627 | MGnify/ENA primary metagenome ERZ504627 (study PRJEB26092, sample SAMD00036316) | human gut metagenome | host: Homo sapiens | study: EMG produced TPA metagenomics assembly of... | reverse complement strand
CATCCCAAGCGCCACGCCATGGACGGCACCTTTACGCTGGGCTGCGACGCCGAGGCAACTTACCGGCCTGGACTGCGAGATCAACTTTGACACCGGCGCTATGCGTCGCTGTGTGGCCCGGTGCTCGAGCGCGCCTGCACGCATGCCGTCGGCCCCTACAAGTACCAGAACACCGACATTCGCGGCTTTGGCTACTACACCAACAATCCGCCGGCCGGTGCATACCGCGGCTTTGGCGTGTGCCAGTCCGAGTTTGCGCTCGAGAGCCTCATCGACCTGCTGGCCGAGAAGGTCGGCTTGGATCCGTGGGAGATTCGCTACCGCAACGCCATCGAGCCGGGCGAGGTTTTGCCCAACGGCCAGATTGCCGACTGCTCCACGGCGCTGAAGGAGACGCTGCTCGAGGTCAAGGATGCTTACTACGCGCATCCCGGCCACGCCGGTATTGCCTGCGCCATGAAGAACGCCGGCGTGGGCGTTGGCCTGCCCGATGCCGGTCGCTGCAAGATCCGCATCGAGGATGGTCGTGCCGTCGTTTATGCCGCCACGTCCGACATTGGCCAGGGCTGCAACACCGTCTTTTTGCAGGACGTTGCCGAGGCCTGCGGCCTGCCGCTTCGCTGCATTGCCAACGGCGAGTGTTCTACCGAGAACGCCCCCGACTCCGGTACCACGTCCGGCTCGCGCCAGACGGTCGTGACCGGCGAGGCCGTGCGCGGTGCCGCCTTCCTGCTGCGCGACGCCATGTTTGGTATCGAGGCCGGCAAGCCCGCGCCTTCCGCTCCGGTTGCCGCCCATGGCGACGGCGTCAAGATCGAGTACGACGACGGTCGCGCCTATCAGCTGCGTTCGCAGGAGCTTATTGCCGGCCAGGGCATGCATCCTCAGGACCCCGCGACCGCCATCAAGGCGCTCGAGGGCTGCGAGTTTAGCTATGTGTACTTGGAGCCGACCGACAAGCTGGGTGCCGACGTGCCCAACCCCAAGAGCCACATCTGCTACGGCTTTGCCACACATGTGGTTATCTTGGATGACGACGGTCGCGTGAGCGAGGTCTATGCCGCACACGATTCCGGTAAGGTGGTCAATCCCATTTCGATCCAGGGCCAGATCGAAGGCGGCGTGCTCATGGGCATGGGCTATGCGCTTACTGAGGACTGGCCGCTCAAGGACTGCGTGCCTCAGGCCAGGTATGGCATGCTCGGACTATTCCGTGCACCCGAGATTCCGGATATCCACGCCATCTACGTGGAGAAGGACGAGCTGCTGCCCGTGGCATACGGCGGCAAGGGCATCGGCGAGATCGCAACGATTCCCACGCGCCCGCCGTGCAGAACGCCTATCGCGCGTTTGACGGCAAGCTGCGTCCGGATCTGCCTATGGTGGATACGCCGTACAGCCGCGCTCGCAACCGCGGGTAGGGAAGAGTGCGGACGACCACTGCTGAAGGGTCGTTCGCGTTCAACATCAACTGCATAAGCTGCGCCTTTGGCCCCGATTCCATCGCGAGTCGGGGCTTTTTGTTTGAAGCGGAAAGCGTGTCCCGGAATTGGCGCTCAGAATGGGATGCGCTTTCCTTTTGAGCCTCGAGCGGAAAGCGTGTCCCGGAATTCGGCTCCAGAACGGGATGAGCTTTCCGAAACAGCCCTCAAGCGGAAATTGCATCCCGGAATCAGGCTTCAGAATGGGATGCCGTTTCCAGTTGAGCCTCTGGCGGAAAATTCATCTCGGAATCGATGCTCAGGATGGGATGCGCTTTCCGCGATGGAGCCTCAAGCGGAAACTATGTCCCAGAATTCCGTCTCAGAATGGGATGCGCTTTCCGCCAGCCGCTTGTTTGGAAAATGCGTCCCGGTTTGGGCGTCCGAACTGGGACATGGTTTCCGCGGGTGTTGCCTTTGGGAAATTGCGTCCCAGTTTGGCAGGCAGGCGGGCATAAGCTCAGCGGCCTCTACAACTCAACATCGTTGAGCCATGTCGGCAGTGTGGTCTGGCGGATGCCTGCCGTCTGAAGCTTTTTCGCGAGCACTCCTGCCGAGCGGACTTCGTTCATGGTAAAGCGGATGAGCGGATGGCCGTAGAGCGATAGGTGTGCCTCGCGTTGGCGTTCGGCAACGAGTGTCTCGGCCGTGGTGCGTCCCGCAAGCATGGTCTGGTCGGTATATTTGACGAGCCCGTCGAGCTCGCCCAGCGTGAGTTCCCTGGCTTGACGCTCCCAGGCAAAGTCCGTCCGCATATTCTTGGTCGAATCGAAGGGATCCGTCAGCTCGTATTGGAGCCGGTCGGGCGCAAACCCCGTCTCGATCATGACGGCTCGAGCGACTGATTCCCCGCCGCTCTCGGCGCGCGCGTCGGCATATTGCAGCGTTGCGAGCGCCGTCCGCACCGCGCGACCGTTGCGAGCGCCCGCCCGTTTTTCGACTGCTTCCATCAGCTGCTCCCGCGTAAGGCTGAGCTTTGAGATCGCCGAATCGGCAATGGGCATGCCATCGGCAAAACCGGTCTGCAGCAGACAATCCGTTACTGTTTGAATGGGCGGCGTTATCGATATGCCGGCCTGATTTACCGCGCCTGCCGGCTCAATCTGGTGGCGCTGAATTCTCGCGCCTGGGCGAGCCGACGGCTTGGTGGCACTGCAGACATGCACGACGTTCAGGTGCCGCCACGAGACCTCGAGACCCAGGAGACAGGCTGCCGAAAACGAGCAGAACGTCCAATCGGGATGGGCGAGCGCAAGAGTTCGGACGATCTCGACATGACGTTGTGCCCGGTTGAGCTCTTTCCAGCGCGTCTTGCGTGCGAACAGTCCTGGCATGGGCGAGACGGTCGTGCTGCCGATGCGTCGCAATAACGCTTTCCGAATCGCTGTGCTTGGAGGAATCAGACATCGTCCCTCCTGCTCGGCTTGGGTCAAAAGCTGGTCGATACGTCGGTCGTTGCAATGCGTCATGGGCCACCGCCTCCTTTTTGGGGTGGTCAAAACGTATCAGTCAGAACTTGCCGCCCAGCAAACCAGGAGCTGACCAAAATCTAACCATGCAGGTAGATGGCCTGTTTTTGACTTCATTTTTTGAAACTGAATCGGCAAGCGGCAATCGACACCCGTGAACGGCAACGAGTTGTGAATACCTGGTAAGTTTATGGACGTGTACTTTTTCGAAAAAGAGCATTCTATCTGCTGTTTTGCGGCTCTTGGTCGCATGTTCGAGGACATGTGATATGGACAGCGAATTGGCAGTCGTTGTTGTCCGGCGGAACCGCAATGCGCTTTCCGGGTGCAGCCTCTCGACGTTATAGCTAGCTATAATATACGTAGCTATAACGTACATATGTTCGTAACAGAATAGAGCTGCAACGCGGCTTTACGCAGGGGCGTCAGGAGGCTGCAGCGAGCAGGGGAGACGCCAGACTGATTTCGTTTGCCGAGATGTGTGAGCGGGGATAACGAAGCGCGCCCTGAGTTGATGCTCGGAACGGGACGCGCTTTCCCTTTGCAGCCCTAGGCGGAAAGCGCATCCCAGATTTCGGCCCCGGATTGGGATGCCGTTTCCGGATCGGCCCTCAAGCGGAAACCGTGCCCCGCATTTCGTCTTCAAACCGGGATGCGCTTTCCCGGCGGGGACTCTGGCGGAAACTACGTCCCGGAATGAGCGCTCAGAACGGGACGCATTTTCCGGTAGAGGCCTGGAGCGGAAAGCATGTCCCAGAATTCGGGCAATTCGCTGGTCAGGTGGTTGAGCGAGCGCCGCGCCAAGGATGCCGAGCGTAAAACCTACATTGAAAATGGCGTAAAAACTGCATTGAGAATGGCGTAATTTCGCAGGATGACGTCGCCCGCTGGTGCTGCAGGGGCGGTTGACTTGCAAACCTTGGGCTTTCGGACGAGCTTGCGCGAGAGATGGCAAGCCAGTACGTGCGCTCGAAGGCTCGCGTTCGCGTGCGCCCTAAGCGTTACTTCTGCGATCCGTCGCTTGCGGCGGCGTTGCTGGGGGCTACCCCTGAGCGGCTGTTGGGCGACATGCAGACGCTGGGGATGCTCTTTGAGAACCTTGTCCTGCGCGACGTGCGCGTGTTCCTTTCCACCTACGGCGGCGTCGACAACAACGTCGATTATTTCCGAGATGAGAAGGGCCTTGAGGTCGATCTGATCGTTGAGCACGACGGCTGCTGGGGGGCTATCGAGGTCAAGCTGAGCGAGACGAAGGCAGACGACGGAGCGAGAAACCTCAAGGCGCTGGAGAAGAAAGCGCTTTCCATCCCTGCCGCACAGAATGCTGCGCCGGCGTTTTTGGCGGTCGTGGTTGGAAAGGGGAGCATCGCCTACACGCGCGACGACGGCGTGGCGGTGATTCCCATGGCGGCACTTGGGGCGTAGTGGTTTTGCGAGGGTTGCGGGTACCGGGGCGGCTGGGGGCTGGGGGCGCCGTGCCTCCATTATCGAAAATCCATTTGTTAAACCGGTGCCCGTGGGTAGAATAAGGTCGACGGCAGCCCAAGGGTGATAGCTGGGCAGCGCCGTTACTTCGATTAAGGGGTCATCGCCTTAGTGGCGGCGACCCCTCTTTTTCTGCTTCGTACGCTGCTTAAGTGCCTCGGAAAGTCCGATAAGCGCCGTGAGGAGCGAGACCAAAGCAACCAAGAGCTCTACGAGCTCTGATGGCCCGGGATAACCGCTGATTCAAGTCACCGGGCCTCAATCTTTTTCATGCATTTGAATAGAGCGGGCGGCTCTCTTGGGGCCGACCGTAGGGCGTGTGCCTGGCGCATGACATTGCACCCCGCTTTCATGTCCGCACGGGCGCCTATCCTTACGGCAATGTATCCGCCTGTGTAACGAGCGGCAGTTGACGGAGAAAGGCCCTGACCGTGCCAGACAAAAAGACGCCGGGTATCTCGGCTATCGATACGACGAACTTTGCGCGCCAGATTGTGCTCGACTTTGAGTTCGCGCCGGTGCCAAGGCAGCGCCAGCGTCGCGGGCTTCGTAACGAGATTATCGAGGTCGGCGCCGTCAAGCTCGATAACCGCGGTAACGTAATGGGCGAGTTCTCGCAGTTTGTGCAGACGGAATATGCCGAAGGCGTTGCGTATCCCGTCCGTGAGCTCACGGGGATATCGGCCGTGGACACCGCAATGGCCGATCCTCTCTACGTGGTGATCAAAAGGCTCAGCGATTGGATCGGTCGCTACTCCGCTCAGGTGGTCTGCTGGAGCGGGGCGGACCGGCGACAGCTTTTGACCGAGTGCCAGGCAAAGCGTATCGACCTTGCTGCCTTTCCTGCGGACTGGGCCGACCTGCAGGCGTTTTACACCTCGATCATGGAGGTGGGCAGCCACGGGCGCGTCTCGCTGAGTGACGCGGCAACGTGGTTTGGCATTGATTTTGATGAGTCGACGGGCCACGCCCACAGCGCCCTCGCCGATGCACGCGTGACCGCTAGGTTGCTCAAGCAGGTGATGGACGGGGGCTATCGCGTGAGTCCGCGCGCAAGGGAGATCCGCCAACGATGGGGGATGGGCGAGCAAGGCCAGACGCACCTTTCCAGCAAGTGCCCCGAGCTGAGTGACCTGCTGCTGAAGCTGAAGGCGGAGGGGAGGTAGGTCTCTTGAGGACGCCGTTCGGTTTAGCAGGGCGGGGCCGCAAGCGCGACTCTGCCCTGCTGTTTGAATCAAAGCGTCAGCCAGTATGACGAGCCGTTTGGCCTGCCTGCCTAAACCCTCGCAATCCCGCGCGCCGCGCTCAGCAGCTCGTATTCCCTCTGGCTCCACTGGCGCAACTCAGCCGCGTGCACGGCGTCGCGACATAGATCCAGAAACACCTCGGCGCCCTCGCAGAAACACTTGCGGGCAAAGTCACCCGAGCCGTCCGCGACGCACATGCCGTCGGCAAAGAGCTTCCAGCTGGACGGCTCGCGCGAGTCGTCTCCAAGCAGCTTGATCTGCAGCACGTGCGGGTCGCCAGCAGCACAGAGCTCTTCTTCGAGCTTCTGTACCGTAAAGCGCATCTGGTGGGAGAGGCTGTTCTTGACCAAAGCTGAGGCGTAGCCGCTCGGCTTGTCCAGAAGATGCATTCGTTTTGGTTTGGCTGCCAGGTTGTGGAAGTTGCGCTCGCTGCGCACAGAGAAATTGTCCATACGGACTCCTTTCATCGATGTTGGCAGGGCCACCGTGCCTCTTGGCCGGTTGGCGTCGGTATCGTGGAGCCAACTCTCTACCCCGACTCTGGATAAAACGCGCCCGTTCCTTGCGGGCACGATGGAGTCTATCAGCGCGCGCGGACAGAAATCAACCCCACGCGATAAAGAATGCGCAGTTGATTTGGTTTACGGCTCTCAGTTTCTGGCTTCTGTTACTCGCCCCCGTCGTTGGGGTCGCCTTCGAGGTTGTTGATGTCGAGGTAGTCGTTGCTTTCGTCCTCTTTTTGCTGCGTTGTCGATTCGGGCTCGGCGGGGCCGCGGAACAGCTGGAATCCCTCAAACGCGATGACGCCAAGGAGCGCCACGACGATTGCTGTAAAGATTATCTTTGCTACTGGATTGAACTCAGAAAAGCGCGGCGATTCTTCCACGGCGTAGTAGTCACCAAAGTAATCGTCGGCACTATCGGTATACGAGGACGTGGGCACGGCCTCCGCATTGGTGTCCGGCTCGTATTCGAAAGTAGACGCGGCGACAAGAGGGTTTACCGGCTCGTTGAGCGTCGGCACGCCTGCCGAGGTCTCGTCTAGATCGGCCGCCGCCCAAGAATCGAAGGCAAACTGGCGGGTCGCAAAGTCGTCCAGATCTGCGACAGGCTGTTTGGGCGCAACGTGCTGCGCCGCAGCGAGAAACGCCGCCGTCTCGGAGGGGTCGCTCGTCGAGTGTGCCCTGCCGCCCATGAGTTCGTCGGCGGTCCAGGGGCGGTCGTCCATCACGTCATCGAGCTCAGCGCAAAGATACCGTCTTCGCCCTCGTCAAACGCGTGGCGTGCGTGCGCGCCGCTTGCCGGAGAAGCTCCGCGGCCGTTGCGCAATGCGTTGCTCGACCCCATCTTGTTCCATCCTTTCGAACTGCCTAGTCCTTCGATTATATGGAACTTGCTATGCGGCCGATGCTTCGATTCATGCATTCCAGAACTCGCGCCCAGGAGGATGATTCAGGCGAGCTGCTTACTTGTCGTCCGCGGCGGCCTTGGCCTCGTTGAGGTAGCTATAGAAGCTGTACTTTGAGATACCAAAGAACTCGCAGGCGCGCTCGCTCGATTTGGAGATAAGGAACGCGCCGCGGCGATCGAGATATCCAATGGCGCGAATACGCTCGTCCTTGGTCATAAGGGCTGCGGGCTTGCCCACAAACTGTTCGCACTCGCGCAGCAGATCCTCGAGCAGATCGCCGATGTTTTTGGTAATGGGCTCGGGCTCGGTGTATCCTGTGCCGCCGATGCCGGTAAAGGCGTCGAGTGAGCGCTCAAATGCTTCATAAGCGTAATGTCAAAGTTGATGCCCAAAATGCCGACGGGCTTGCCCTCGTCGTCGCGGATAAAGATCGTCGACGACTTAAGTAGCTTGCCGTCGGTGGTCTTGGTGAGGTACGGCTCGCGGTCGTGTACCTCGGTGGTGCCCTCGTGCATGGACTCAAACACAATGTGGCTGGGGCCGTCACCCAGTTTGCGCCCGCTTACGTGGCCATTTTCGATTACCACGATGGAGTGATCCACGTCTTCTGTCTCCAGATCGTGAACGACGACTTCGCAGTTGGGGCCAAACTGGAGCGCCAATCCGTGTGCAAAGCGCTTATAAAACTCAATCTGTGCGGGGGTCATGGGTACCTTCCTAAAAATTAGTTTGGGCACACTGTGCCATAAACCACAACTGGTCGCAAACAAATCCATCAACAAGGCAATTCATGACCGTTCAGCGGGAAAAAAATACCGATTACGGCATCAAACAATTTGTTAGGTTATCCAATCAAAAAGTGTGATAGAACATTGCTAACAAACTTTTTGTTTGGCATCCACATAAAAGTTCAGTCGCATGAATGGGAATGGGCTGAAACGCGTATGCGGGGGCCGGCAAGAGAGGACTTAAGGAGTTCACCGTATGGCCGATAAGATCCAGTGGGCGAGCAATACGATGCCCAAGAGCGATGACAAGCACTTGGGAATCATGAGCCTCGACCACGTGAAGAAGGCCCGCGCCTTCCACCAGTCGTTCCCCCAGTACACCGTCACTCCGCTTGCCCGCCTGGATGGCCAGGCCGAGCGCCTGGGCCTTTCCAACCTGTGCGTCAAGGACGAGAGCTATCGCTTTGGCCTCAACGCCTTTAAGGTTCTGGGCGGCTCGTTTGCCATGGCCAATTACATTGCCGACGAGACCGGCAAGGATGTTGCCGACTGCACCTTCGATTACCTGACCTCCGATCAGCTTGCCGAGGACTTTGGCCAGGCCACCTTCTTTACCGCCACCGACGGCAACCATGGCCGCGGCGTGGCGTGGGCTGCCAACAAGCTGGGCCAGAAGGCCGTCGTACACATGCCCAAGGCTCTACCAAGCCCCGCTTCGATAACATTGCCGCCGAGGGCGCCACGGTGACCATCGAAGAGGTCAACTACGACGAGTGCGTGCGCATGGCCGCCGCCGAGGCCGACGCCTGCGAGCGCGGCGTCATCGTTCAGGACACCGCCTGGGAAGGCTACGAGAAGATCCCGTCCTGGATCATGGAGGCTACGGCACCATGCTTCCGAGGCTGCCGAGCAGCTGCGCGAGATGGCCATCAACCGCCCGACGCACGTCTTTGTCCAGGCTGGCGTGGGTTCGCTCGCCGGCGCGTGGTGGGCTACTTCACCAACCTGTATCCCGATAACCCGCCGACTTTCGTTGTGGTCGAGTGCGCTCCGGCCGCCTGCCTGTACAAGGGCGCTGCCGCCGGCGACGGCGACCCGCGCATCGTGGACGGCGACATGCCTCCATCATGGCCGGCCTGTGCTGCGGCGAGCCCAACATCCTGGCTGGGATATCCTGCGCAACCACACCACCGCTTTCGTGTCCTGCCCCGACTGGGTCACCGCTCGCGGAATGCGCACCTTGGGCGCTCCCGAGAAGGGCGACCCGCGCGTCATCTCCGGCGAGTCCGGCGCTGTGACCACCGGTCTGGTCGAGACCCTCATGCTCGACCCCGAGTACGCCGAGCTCAAGGAGCTCATCGGCCTGGACAAGACGAGTTCCGTGCTCTGCTTCTCCACCGAGGGTGACACCGATCCGGATCAGTACCGTCGCATCGTCTGGGAGGGCGAATATCCCACTTGCTAATCACTGGGCGGAGTAAATAGGTATCGCTCCGCTAACTCACAGGTAGATTCCTTCGTATGAAAGGTTATTAACAATGGCTAAAGAACTCGATTTCGACGCTATCAAGGCTGCTGCTGAGTCCCACCGTGCTGACATGACTCGCTTCCTGCGCGCTATGATCAGCCACCCCTCTGAGTCCTGCGAGAGGGTGAGGTTGTCGCCTGCATTAAGGCCGAAATGGAGAGCCTTGGCTATGACGAGGTCAAGGTCGACGGCCTGGGCAATGTTATGGGCTTTATGGGCGAGGGCGACAAGATCATCGCCATCGACTCTCACATCGACACCGTCGGCATCGGCAACATCGAGAACTGGGATGCCGATCCTATGAGGCTACGAGACCGACGAGATCATCTACGGCCGCGGCGGCTCCGACCAGGAGGGCGGCATGGCTTCTGCTACCTACGCTGCCAAGATGATGAAGGACATGGGTCTCATCCCCGAGGGCTACAAGATCATGGTCGTCGGTACCGTCCAGGAAGAGGACTGCGACGGCATGTGCTGGCAGTACATCTACAACAAGGACGGCATTAAGCCCGAGTTCGTCATTTCCACCGAGCCCACCGACGGCGGTATCTATCGCGGTCACCGCGGCCGCATGGAGATCCGCGTCGACGTTCACGGCACCTCCTGCCACGGCTCCGCTCCCGACCGCGGCGACAACGCCATCTACAAGATGGCCGACATCATCGCCGACGTCCGCGCCCTCAACAACAACGGCTGCGACGAGTCGACCGACATCAAGGGCCTCGTCAAGATGCTCGACCCCAAGTACAACCCCGAGCACTTCGAAGACGCCCGCTTCCTGGGCCGCGGCACCTGCACCGTCAGCCAGATCTTCTACACCAGCCCCAGCCGCTGCGCTGTCGCCGACTCCTGCGCCATCTCCATCGACCGTCGTATGACCGCCGGTGAGACCTGGGAGTCCTGCCTGGACGAGATCCGCAACCTGCCGGCCGCCAAGAAGTACGGCGACGACGTGAAGGTCTCCATGTACATGTACGACCGTCCGTCCTGGACCGGCGAGGTCTACGAGACCGAGGCTTACTTCCCCACGTGGATCAACAAGGAGACCGCTCCGCACGTCAAGGCTCTCGTCGACGCCCACAAGGCCATGTTCGGTGACGAGCGCATCGGCTGCGAGCCCAGCATGGACAAGCGCACCGGTCGTCGCTGTGCGACAAGTGGACCTTCTCCACGAACTGCGTCTCCATCCAAGGCCGCTATGGCATCCCCTGCGTCGGCTTTGGCCCGGGTGCCGAGTCTCAGGCCCATGCTCCCAACGAGGTCACCTACAAGGACGACCTGGTCACCGCTGCCGCCATGTACGTTGCCGCTCTGAATCTCTACGATCCCAGCCAGGCCGATGGCGACGCCACTGTGTTCCGCGCTGGTCTGACCAACAACAAGATCGATTAGTCCCATTCTTCGATTTTGTTGAGCCGGGGGCCGCTCGCGTCCCCGGCACTCCCTGTTGACTTGGGGCCCGCGGTCGTTATCTCCCATGCTTCCTCAACGGTAGCGGGTCCTCGTCATAGTGCTCTGCATGTTCTAGCCACACGCGCATGCCGGAGCGCATCTACCCATTACCTTCATTCGCACCTTTGGAAAGGACACATACATGGACGCTAAGTTTACCGAGCTCGTCGAGCAGCTGAACGGTCTCGACTTTAAGGGTATGTACGGCAGCGACTTCCTGCACACCTGGGACAAGACCACCGATGAGCTCAAGCTCTCTACATCGTCGCCGACGCCCTGCGTCAGCTGCGCGAGAACAACGTCTCGCCCAAGATTTTCGACTCTGGTCTTGCCGTCTCCCTGTTCCGCGACAACTCCACCCGTACGCGCTTCTCCTTCTCCAAGGCCGCCAACCTGCTCGGCCTTGAGCTGCAGGATCTGGACGAGAAGAAGTCCCAGATCGCCCACGGCGAGACCGTCCGTGAGACCGCTACCATGATCTCCTTCATGGCCGACGTCATCGGCATCCGTGACGACATGTACATCGGCAAGGGCGACGCCTACATGGCCGAGGTCTCCGAGTCTGTCCAGCAGGCCTACGAGGACGGCGTTCTGGATCATCGCCCCACGCTCATCTCCCTGCAGTCCGACTCCGATCACCCCACGCAGTCCTCTGCCGACATGCTCTACCTCATCAACGAGTTTGGCGGTCTTGAGAACCTCAAGGGCAAGAAGGTTGCCGTTACCTGGGCCTATTCGCCCTCTTACGGCAAGCCGCTGTCCTGCCCGCAGTCGCTGATCAGCCTGCTGCCCCGCTTTGGCATGGACGTCACCCTGCTCACCCCGAGGCTACGACCTCATGCCCGAGGTCGTCGAGCGCGCCAAGGGCTACGCCGCCGAGTCCGGCACCACCTTTAAGCAGGTCAACACCATGGCCGAGGCCTTCGAGGGCGCCGACATCGTGATCCCCAAGAGCTGGGCTCCGTTTGCCGCCATGGAGAAGCGTACCAACTGTACGCCGAGGGCGACGACGCCGGCATCGCTGCGCTCGAGAAGGAGCTGCTCGCTCAGAACGCTACGCATCAGGATTGGTGCTCCACGACCGAGCTCATGGAGAAGACCGCCAACGGCCAGGACACCATCTTTATGCACCCGCTGCCCGCCGACATCTCCGGTGTCTCCTGCGAGCACGGCGAGGTTAACGCCGACGTCTTCGACATGCACCGCGTGGGCATGTACAAGGAGGCCAGCTACAAGCCGTACGCCATCGCAGCCATGATGTTCCTGCAGAAGGTTGCCGATCCCGCTGCTACCCTCAAGGCCCTCGACGAGCGCAACACCGCCCGTTGGTTCCAGCCTAAAGCCGGGTTGAGGTAAACCATGTTAAGGGGGCACTCTGCCAACCGGCGGGGTGCCCCCTTTTGCATTGCGGGCGCGTTGGATGAGCGCTTTCGATGTTGGTGCCCCGCAGCGTGAGTTATGGGTACGATGGCTTCAGGGGAGGTATCGCCATGAATCTTGGTTGCGTCATTATGGCTTCGGGCGAGGGCAAGCGTTTTGGATCCAACAAAATGTTTGCCGACATTTGCGGAAAACCGCTGATCCAGCGAACGATTGAGTCGGTGCCCAGGGGGTTTGACGTTGTTGTTACGACCCGCTGGCCTCAGGTCGCCGAGATTTGCCGCGAGCTGCGCTGCGCGTGCGTGCTGCACGACGGCGCGCTCAGGAGCGAGAGCGTACATGCCGGCCTTGCCTGGGGAGCCGATCGCGGTTGGAAGGGCTGCCTCTTTTTGCCGGGCGACCAGCCGCTCGTGAGTCCGGATTCCTTTAAGGCGCTCGCCGGTGCCTTTAAGGCCGGCGGTGGCGTCGCGCCCGTTCGCCTTTCCCTAAACGGTGAGCCCGCCTCGCCGGTGCTATTCCCTGCGAGCCTCTTTCCCGACCTTATGGGCTCAAGGGAAGGGATGGCGGATCGTCGCTGCTGCGCGGCCGTGCCGATGTTCAGCTGGTCGAGGCACGTGCCTATGAGCTGTGGGATGTCGACACTGCCAAGGGTCAGCGTCGCGTCTCGGAGCATGTCGCCGCCTGCTCGTACTTCGATCGCGTGGCGGACTATATCCACAAATAGGAGCAATTATGATCATCATCAAAAACGGCGCGCTGGTGACGCCCGAGGGGCTTCGCCGCGCCGATCTTGCCATGGATGGCGACAAAATCGTGCGGATTGCCGCGGAGATTAAGCCGGGCGAGGACGACATCGTGCAGGATGCTACGGGCTGCTGGGTGTTTCCGGGCTTTATCGATGGCCACACGCACATGCAGTGCTGGACCGGCATGGACTGGACGGCCGACAGCTTTGAGACCGGCACGCGCGCGGCTGCTTGCGGCGGCACCACGACCATTGTGGATTATGCGACGGCCGATCGCGGCGTGACGCTGCCCGACGCCCTTACCGAGTGGCATCATCGCGCCGATGGAACCTGCACGTCCAACTACGCCTTTCATATGGCGCTTGCCGAGTGGAACGACCGCAACCGCGCCGACCTTTCGGCCATGCGCGAGGCGGGCGTGTCGTCGTTCAAGACCTATTTTGCCTACGACCATCTGCGCCTGGACGATGCTGAGACCCTCGAGGTGCTCGAGGAGCTCAAGCGTATTGGCGGCATACTGTGCGTGCATTGCGAGAACGGCACGCTGGTGAATGCACTGCAGAAGCGCGTGTTTGAGCAGGGTATCCACGGGCGAGGGCCATGCGCTCAGCCGTCCGGACGTGTGCGAGGGCGAGGCCGTAAGCCGTCTGCTGTATCTGGCGCACCTGCCGGCGATGCGCCAGTCAACGTGGTGCATCTCTCGACCAAGTTGGGACTTGAGGCTATCCGTGCGGCCAAGGCGCGCGGGCAGAAGAACATCTACGTCGAGACCTGTCCTCAGTATCTGATGCTCGACGATACTTGCTACTTGGAGCAGGGCGAGGACGGCTTTGCGGGCGCCAAGTATGTGATGAGCCCGCCGCTTCGCCACGCAGGCGACCGTGCTGCGCTGCGTGAGGCGCTTGTGGCCGGCGAGATCGATACCATCGCCACCGACCACTGCAGCTTTAACCTGCACGGGCAAAAGGACCGTGGACATGACGATTTCCGTGCGATTCCCAACGGCGCGCCCGGCGTGAGCATCGCCCCGTTGCGATCGCCACGAGCTTTGAGGGGCAGCTGGGCCCCGAGGACCTGTGCCGCTTGATGAGCGAGAACCCAGCCCGCGTTTTTGGCATGTATCCGCGCAAGGGCTGTCTGGTCGAGGGCGCTGATGCCGATGTATGCGTGTGGGACCCGAGTGCGCGTTGGACGATCAGTGCCGCGACGCAGCATCAGGCCGTGGATTACACACCGCTCGAGGGATTTGAGGCGCACGGCCGCGCCAAGGCCGTGTTTGTGAATGGCGTGCTGGCGGCGCGCGACGGCGAGCCCACCGGAGCCCAACCCGGTCGCTACGTCCCGCGCTAGCAGAAAAGATGATCCGCTGGGGGCAGCCTCAGCGGATCATTTGAGCTTGGTGGCGATGACGGGACGGCTGAGGCCGCTTCGAAGCGATTGGCCATCGTTGGGTCGGCAAGCGTGTCGACCTGGTTGAGTATGACGCGCGCGGTGCCGAGGCTCAGCATCTGTAACTCGGCATTGAGCACCTGTGCGACGCGCTCGGGGGTGGCGATGTCGGTGGGCTCGCAGCCGCAGCGCTCGCAAAAGAGCTCGGGGCGGTGGACAGCCTCGTTGATGGGTCTGCCGAACCCCGAAGCACCGACAACCCAGACGACGTTGGCCGTGCCGGCGGGAACGACCGGCTCCCACGAGGCATGCGCCTTGAGCGGGAGTCGCTTGCTGCCGTCCGCCTCGGCCAGGACGTAGTCAAAGCGCTGTGCCAGCTCGTCGAGCGGCTCGGCGGGGGAGGAGAGCTTGCCTGTCTCCGGGTCCAAAACGCCTGCCTGGCAGATACTTCCGCGGACAAGCCCCGCGCATGCCTCGCAGGTGCAGCCGGAACATGCGGGGCCCCCGGCTTCCAAGGTGCGGCGTCCAGGCGACGGCTCGACCCGTCCCATGGCACGCCGGCGACGGGAAACATGTGCGTGGTGGTGCAGAGAAGCACACGACTACCGGCGCGCATGAGCTCGAGTCCTAACGCGCGCAGCAGGGTCGACTTGCCGCCGCTGCCGATAATCGCGGTCATGTCCGGCTCAATCTTGAGCGCGGAGGCAAGGTTTCCGCTCATCGTTTCCATCTGCTCACCGCCGTATAATACTGTGATAAGAAATAATCATCAGAGTAGCGGCAGAACCGCTTTTACTCTGCTCAAACCGTAGCACAGGGAGGTGCCCTGGAAATGCTCGTTTATGTTCGCGGCGCCGGCGATATCGCCACGGGCGTCGCGCCCGCTTGGTGCGCGCCGGCGTGTCGGTTGTTATGGCCGATATCGCGGTTCCCACGTGCATCCGCCGCACGATCAGTTTTTGCGAGGCTATTCGCCTGGGCGAGGTCGAGGTCGAGGGCATTCGCGCTCGCTTGGCACAGACGCCGGCCGAGGCGCTCGAGATTACCCAGCGGGGGATGTTGCCGTCGTGGTGGACCCCCAGGCCAAAATGCTCGACGAGCTTAAGCCGGCCGCCGTGGTCGATGCGATCCTGGCCAAGCGCAACCTGGGCACCACGCGCGACATGGCGCCTGCCGTCATCGCCGTGGGGCCGGGCTTTACCGCGCCGGTCGATTGCGGTGCCGTGGTCGAGACCATGCGCGGGCATTTCCTCGGCCGCGTCATCACCCAGGGCTCGCCCCAGCCCAACACGGGCGTGCCGGGCATTATCGCCGGCTATGGCAAAGAGCGTGTTATCCACAGCCCCGCTGCCGGCGTGTTTCGGTCCGACCACGCGATCGGCGACATCGTGGGCGCCGGAGACGTGATTGGCTACGCGGGAGATACGCCCATGTTCACGACGATTGGCGGCTGCCTGCGCGGCCTTTTGGCCGACGGCGTCCAGGTCACTGAGGGCTTTAAGTGCGCCGACGTCGATCCGCGCGGCGATGCCAGCTATATCAACTATATTTCGGACAAGGCGACGTCGGTCGGCGGCGGCGTGCTCGAGGCACTCGCTATGCTCACCGATGTCTTTAGAGGATAGAAGGCGGCAATGGAAAAGCTCGATGTTGTGAGTGCGGCGCTCGATGCGTTGAGGGCCGGCGAGACGTGCGAGCTCGTGGCCGTGGCCGGCACGGCGGGGTCGTCGCCGCGCGGCGTGGGTGCCTGGATGGCCGTCTTTGCCGACGGCAGCCAGTCGGGCACCATTGGCGGCGGCAAGATTGAGCTTTTTGCGCTGGATGAGGCTCGCGAGCTGCTGGCTGCGGGCCAATCGCGCTGGTCCGCTACACCATGGGCGGCGAGAACTCCGATACCGGCATGATCTGCGGCGGAGCCATCTGCCTGTGCTATCTGCATCTGGATGCGACCCAGGCCCCATTGTTTCAGGAGATTGCCGATGTCTTGGCCTATCGACGCATCGGCGACTTCGCCATCGACTTTGAGCCGTTTATCGCAAATGCGCTCGAGGGCGATGTGGCCGAGTACCATGGCGAGGAGTCGCGCCGCACCATTGCGGGCTGCCCCGGGCTTTCGCTGGTGGAGGAGGGGAGTAAGGTCACCTACACCAACGCGGCCTCCGAGATCCCTGCGGCGCACGTCGAGACCCTCTGCCCCGAGGGCCTTGCTACATCTTTGGTTGCGGACACGTGGGCGCCGCGACGGCGCGCGTGCTCACGGCGGCGGGCTTTGCGTCGTGGCTTGCGACGATCGCCCCGGCACGCTGACGCCCGAATGGGTGCCCGGCGTCTACGACCGACGCCTGGTCGATTATAAAAACCTGGGCAAGCAGTGCCCCATCGGCCCGCGCGACCTGGTGGTCGTCGCCACGGCGGGTCACAAGTCCGATATCGACGTGGTTATCCAGGCCATGCGCGCCAAGCCCGCCTATCTGGGCTGCCTGGGCTCGCGTCGCAAGAGGCCTTTGTGCGCGCCCGCTTGGAGCAGGAGGGCTTTACGCAGGAGCAGATTGACGAGCTGCACCTGCCGATCGGAGTCGCCATCGAGGCCGAGGACCCCGAGGAGATTGCCATCTCCATCGCCGCCGAGATGATTCACCTGCGCCGCACCAAGCTCGTTCCCCGCAAACGCTAGTCGCATCTCCATCAATAAGTTGCGGTGAAATACGGACTGTTAAAGCCAGTTAGGCCGACAAACAGTCCCTATTTCACCGCAACTGCTTTTTGGGGATCGATTTGTGCGGGGGAGTTGTGGAGTTGTGCAGGCAGACGAGGTTTTTCTGGAAATACGCTCCCGATGCGCGTATAGTACCGATTGTTTTGTCGGCTCCTGCTGCGTCGAGTCCAAACCGCGAAATGCCATGAGCGGCGCGGATGCAGCCAGGAGGCACGAGGACAACCCGTCGTGGCCACGCCCCGTGCTTAAAACCCCAAGAAGGAGTGAACAATGGCAGAAGAGAAGTATGTGCCGCGTCTGAAGACCAAGTACAACAACGAGGTCAAGCAGCAGCTTCAGGACAAGTTCCAGTACGAGAACGTCATGATGATCCCCAAGTTTGAGAAGATCGTCGTGAACATGGGTGTCGGCGAGGCCGCTACCGATTCCAAGGCCATCGACGGTGCCGTGCGCGACCTGCGCGCCATCACCGGTCAGCAGCCGATGATCACCCGTGCCCGCAAGTCCATCGCTACCTTCCGCCTGCGCGCTGGTATGCCGATCGGCTGCAAGGTTACCCTGCGTGGCGACCGTATGTGGGAGTTCTTCGATCGTCTGACCTCCGTCGCGATCCCCCGTATCCGCGACTTCCGCGGCATCTCCGCCAAGAGCTTCGACGGCCGTGGTAACTTCTCCATGGGCGTCACCGAGCAGCTCATCTTCCCCGAGATCGACTTCGACTCCGTCGATCACCAGCGTGGTATGGACATCACTTTCGTGACCACCGCCAACACCGATGAGGAGGCCAAGGCCCTTCTGGACGCCTTCGGTTTCCCGTTCAAGAAATAGGTTCACCTGCCCTAAAAGCGCCGTTCCCACAAGGGGGCGGCGCTTGGGGCGAACAATACTCTATGTGAGGAGGATATAAGTGGCTAAGACATCGATGATCGTCAAGTGCAATCGCAAGCAGAAGTTCTCTACTCGTGAGTACACGCGCTGCCAGCGCTGCGGCCGTCCGCACTCTGTGTACCGCAAGTTCGGCCTGTGCCGTGTCTGCTTCCGTGAGCTTGCACTCAAGGGCGAGCTTCCCGGCGTTAAGAAGGCCAGCTGGTAAGTCACTACCAGCGTTTCAAGCATCAGTTTGGAACAGGGAAAACGCGCTAAATAGGCTTTGCCGTTAAGGGCGGCGAAGAACCAAGAGCACGTGTTCATCAAGAACGAAGGAGAATCTGTATGAACCTTACAGACCCGATCGCAGATATGCTTACGCGCATCCGTAACGCTAACTCTGTGAACAAGGCCACGGTCTCCATGCCGAGCAGCAAGAAGCTCGTCGAGATCGCTCGTGTTTTGCACGAGGAGGGCTACATCGAGGGCTACGATGTCGAGGACACCGTTCCCCAGAAGACTCTGCACATCACGCTTAAGTATGGTCCCAAGAAGGCTAAGGTCATCAACGGCATCCGCCGCATTTCCAAGCCGGGCCTGCGTAAGTACACCGGCGTTGCCGACATGCCCCGCGTCCGCGGTGGCCTTGGTACCGCCATTATTTCCACCAGCCATGGCGTTATGACCGACCGCGATGCTCGCAAGCACAACGTCGGCGGCGAGATCATCGCTTACGTCTGGTAATTCGGTCGGTAGGTAGAAGGAAAGGAGATCACCGTGTCTCGTATCGGTAATAAGCCTGTCCAGATTCCCGCCGGAGTCGAAGTGGCAGTCAACGGCAACAACGTTTCCGTCAAGGGCCCCAAGGGCCAGCTCGAGCTCGATGTCTATGAGAAGCTCACCGTCAACGTCGAGGACAACGTCCTCACCGTTTCCCGTCCCGACGACGAGCGTGAGACCCGTGCCCGCCACGGCCTCACCCGCGCCCTCATCCACAACATGGTTGTTGGCGTTTCCGAGGCTTCGAGAAGAAGCTCGAGCTCGCCGCGTCGGTTACCGCGTGCAGCAGAAGGGCAAGAACCTCGAGTTCTCCCTGGGCTTCTCGCACCCTGTGATCGTCGAGGCTCCCGAGGGCATCACCTTCGAGGTTCCCGACAACACCCACGTGAACGTCAAGGGTATCAACAAGCAGCAGGTCGGTCAGATCGCCGCTGAGATTCGCGGCCATCGTCCTCCCGAGCCTTACAAGGGCAAGTATCCACTATGTTGGCGAGCACATCCGCCGCAAGCTGGGTAAGGCCGCCAAGTAGTCGTAACCGACTTACTCGCATAAGACCAGCACCCCGTCAGGTGCTGGCAAGATCAACCTTTTTAGGAGTTTACGTATGAACAAGCATAAGGCGAAGCTGGAAGGCCTCAAGCGTCGTCAGCGTCGTGTTCGCGGCAAGGTCTCGGGTACCGCCGAGCGTCCGCGTCTTCGCGTGACCCGTACTAACGCCAACATCTATGCCCAGATCATCGACGACAGCAAGGGCTCCAGCCTGACGCTCGTCTCTGCCTCGACCCTCGAGGCCGAGTTCAAGGGCACCCACACCTCGAACAAGGAGGCTGCGGAGAAGGTCGGTCAGCTCGTTGGCAAGCGCGCCATCGAGGCCGGCATCACCAAGGTCGCCTTCGATCGTGGTGGCCGTATCTACCATGGCCGCGTCAAGGCCCTCGCCGACGGTGCTCGTGCCGCCGGTCTCGAGTTCTAGGAGGTATGTAGCACATGCTCGTAATCAGAAGCAGCAGCGCGAGGCCTCCGAGTTCGAGGAGCGCGTCGTTTACATCAACCGCGTGTCGAAGACCGTCAAGGGTGGTCGTCGCATGAGCCTCGTCGCTCTCGTCGTCGTTGGCGACGGCAAGGGTAACGTCGGCGTTGGCATGGGCAAGTCCGCTGAGGTGCCCATGGCCATCTCCAAGGCGTCTCTCGATGCCAAGAAGAACATGTTCCACGTGCCGGTGACCGATCAGGCACCATTCCGCACGAGGTTCTCGGTCACTTTGGTGCCGGCCGCATCATCATCAACCCGCTGTCGAGGGTACCGGCGTTATCGCCGGCGGCGCTGTGCGTCCCCTCTTCGAGCTTGCTGGCATCAAGAACGTCCTGTCCAAGTCCCTCGGTACCGACAACGGCCTCAACATCATCAAGGCTGCCGTCGAGGGCCTCAAGGAGCTCTCCAGCCCTGAGGACGTCGCGGCTCGCGTGGCCTGACGGTCTCCGAGATGTTCGTCGGTAAGGAGAACTAAGCATGGCTGACACCATCAAGATCAAGCAGGTCCGCAGCACCAACGGTTGCAAGCAGGACCAGGTCCGTACTGTCCGTGCCCTCGGTCTCCACAGGATCCGCGAGGTTCGCGAGATTGCTGACAACGAGTCCGTCCGCGGCATGATCTTCAAGGTCAAGCACCTTGTCGAGATTGTAGAGGAGTAGCAAATGCAGCTTCACGATCTTACTCCCGCGCCCGGTTCCACCAAGAACCGCAAGCGCGTCGGCCGTGGCAATTCTTCGGGTCACGGCACCACTTCTGGCCGCGGTCAGAAGGGCCAGGGTTCCCGCTCTGGCGGCACCAAGGGTGCCGGCTTCGAGGGTGGCCAGACTCCGCTGGCTATGCGCCTGCCCAAGCTTCCGGGCTTCCGCAACCCCCGTCGTATCGAGTACACCGCTGTTAACGTTGAACGTCTCGAGCGCAAGTTCGAGGACGGCGCTGTGATCGACGGTGCCGCTCTTAAGGCCGCTCGCATCACCAAGAGCGAGTTCGAGCCCGTCAAGGTGCTCGGCAATGGTGAGCTCACCAAGAAGTTCACGGTCAAGGTCGACAAGGTCAGCGCTTCTGCGCAGGCCAAGATCGAGGCCGCCGGCGGAAAGGTCGAGCTGCCGTGCTAAATGGTCTTAAGAATGCTTTCCGCATCAAAGAATTGCGCGAAAAGATTCTTTTTACCATAGCTATGCTCGTCGTGTACCGCATTGGTGCGCACGTTCCTGTGCCCGGCATTCCCTTCCAGGGGATGCTGGGCCTTTTCTCGACCGATAACAATTCGGTCGCCGCAGGTGCTATGGCCCTCCTGAATCTTTTCTCTGGTGGCGCGTTGAGCTATGTTTCGGTGTTCTCCCTGGGCATCATGCCTTACATCACCAGCTCGATCATCCTCCAGATGCTCCAGGCCGTTGTGCCTTCCCTGCATGAGCTTGCCCGCGAGGGCGAGGTCGGTCAGACCAAGATTACGCAGTATTCGCGTTACCTCACCCTGGCTCTGGCAATCCTCAACTCCGTGGGTTACCTCTTCCTCTTCAAGAGCTTCGGCATCAGCTTTACTGGCGCCGGCGCTCCCGAGATCATCTTCGACCTCATGATCGTCGGCACGCTCACCGCGGGCGCCATGCTGATCATGTGGATTGGTGAGCTCATCACCCAGCGCGGTATCGGCAATGGCATGTCGCTGATCATCTTCGCGAACATCATGGCCGGTCTGCCGCAGGCGATCTTCTCCAGCACCGAGGGCAATGCCGGTGGCATCATCACCATGGTGATCATCTGCGCCATCATCCTGCTGGTTATCCCGCTGATTGTTTTCCTTGAGCGCGGCCAGCGCCGCATCCCGGTCTCCTACGCTAAGCGCGTCGTGGGCCGTCGCATGATGGGTGGCCAGACCACCTACCTGCCCATCAAGGTCAACACCGCGGGTGTTGTGCCGATTATCTTCGCTTCGGCGCTGCTGTACTTCCCGGCTCAGATTGCCGTGTTCTTCCCCGGCATCGGCTGGATTCAGGCAGTTGCCTCTGCGCTTTCGACCGGTTGGCTCAACTGGGTGCTTAACGTTGTCCTTATCGTGTTCTTCGCGTACTTCTACACCTCTATGGTGTTCAACCCCGATGACACGGCCGACAACCTTAAGAAGCAGGGCGGCTTTATTCCGGGCGTCCGTCCGGGTAGGGCTACCGCGGCCTACATCAAGAACGCGCTCAACAAGATCACGCTTCCCAGCGCTGTCTTTTTGGCGCTCATCGCCATCGTGCCTTCGATCATCTTCTCCTTCACGGGTAACCAGCTGATCCAGGCATTTGGCGGCACGTCCATCCTCATCATGGTCGGCGTCGTGCTCGACACGGTCGATAAGCTCGAAGGCCAGATCAAGATGTATGATTACGATGGATTCTTTAAATAGGCTAGAGGAGGATTGCTCATGAACCTCGTATTGCTCGGAGCTCCGGGTGCCGGTAAGGGCACCGTCGCACAGGAGCTCGTCGCCGAGTTTGGCGTCGCTCACATTTCCACGGGCGACCTGCTGCGTGCTGCCGTCAAGGGTGGCACCGAGCTTGGTATTCAGGCTAAGAAGTACATGGACGCTGGCGAGCTCGTTCCCGACCAGCTCGTGATCGACCTTGTCAAGGAGCGCCTTGCCGCCGATGACGCCCAGCAGGGCTTCATCCTCGACGGTTTCCCGCGCAACACTGCCCAGCTGTAACGCTCGATTCCGAGCTCTCCGCCATGGGTCGCGAGATCGACTGCGCCTTCTGGTCGATGTGGCCCCCGAGGTCATCATCGATCGTCTGTCTTCGCGTCGCACCTGCCGCGCCTGCGGTTACACCGGCACGGCTGCCGATACTACCTGCCCAAGTGCGGCGGCGAGATGTATCAGCGCGACGACGACAAGCCCGAGACCATCAAGAACCGTCTCGACGTCTACGAGAAGTCCACGAGCCCGCTCGTCGACTACTATCGTGGCCAGGGTCTGCTCAAGTCGGTCAACGGTGACCAGGCTCGCGAGACCGTGTACGGGGATGTCAAAGAGGCTCTCGGTCTATGATCAAGATTAAGTCTGCAACGCAAATTGAGCAGATGAAGAAGCAGGAGCGCTATCTAAGATGCGCTCCGCCACGTTGGAGCCATGGTTCGCCCCGGCGTGTCGACCTTCGAGCTTGATCAGCTTGCCGAGCAGATTATCCGCATGCATGGCGGCACCCCGGCCTTTAAGGGTTACGGCGGCTTCCCGGGGACCATTTGCGCATCGATCAACGATGCGTGGTCCACGGTATTCCCAATCCCGACATGATCCTGCGCGATGGCGATATCATCTCCATCGATACGGGAGCCATTGTCGACGGTTGGGTCGGCGATAACGCTTGGACGTTTTTCGTCGGCACGCCCACACCCGAGGCCAAGGCCCTGTGCGAGGTTACGCGCGATTGCCTAAAGGCCGCAATCGAGCAGGCTGTTCCCGGTAACCATATCGGGGACGTCGGCTATGCCGTTCAGTCCCTCGCCGAGTCTCACGGTTACGGCGTGCTTCGCGATTACGTGGGGCATGGTATTGGGCGCGTGATGCACGAGGACCCCAACGTTCCAAATTATGGAAAGAAGGGGAGAGGCGTTCGCCTTCAGGCTGGGATGGTTATCGCTATCGAGCCGATGGTTACGATGGGTTCCAATCATGTGAGCACAGGCTCCGATGGTTGGATCGTTACGACCAACGACCACCTGCCCGCCGCGCACTACGAGAACACCGTCGCCATCACCAATGACGGTCCGGTGATTCTTACCACGGATGCCCAAGGTGCTTGGTGTTCCTTGCAGGGCGGAGAAATGTAACAAGTTCCACTTAGATGTGGAGCCATTACGAAGATATTACGATACGTGCATGCGTATTGTAGAATACTCAATCGCTGTCGTTTTCTAGAGAAAGATGATTGCTTGTGAAGAAGGAAGACGCAATTGAGCTCGAGGGTACGGTAAAGGAGCCGCTGCCCAACGCCATGTTTAAGGTCGAGCTCGAGAACGGTCATTCGGTTCTGTGCAACATTTCTGGCAAGATCCGAATGAATTACATCCGTATTCTCCCCGGTGACAGGGTTGTCGTGGAGCTTTCCCCGTACGACCTGACCCGCGGTCGCATCACCTATCGCTATAAATAGCGACACGCATACACTCTCTTTTCCGACTGCAGGCTTAGCTCAACCTACGGTCGGTTTGCGTGTGAAGACCAGCCATAGTTTTAAACGCCTGCGGCTGGGCGAGTAGATAGTAGGGAAGTAGTTTGAGCGCTACCGAAAGGAAGAACGATGAAGGTACGTCCTTCGGTCAAGAAGATGTGCGATAAGTGCAAAATCATTAGGCGCCATGGCAAGGTCCTCGTCATTTGCGAGAACCCCCGTCATAAGCAGCGTCAGGGTTAAGAGAGGAGACTACGTTGGCCCGTATTAATGGTGTCGACCTCCCGCGTGAGAAGCGCGTTGAGATCGGTCTGACCTACATTTACGGCATCGGCCGCACCACTGCGACGAAGATTTGCGTCGAGTGCAACGTTAACGTGGACACGCGCGTTAAGGACCTCACCGAGGATGAGGTTAACGCCATCCGCGATTATATCGATAAGAATCAGATCATGGTTGAGGGAGACCTCCGCCGTGAGCGCAACCAGAACGTCAAGCGCCTTATGGACATCGGCTGCAACCGCGGCCTTCGTCACCGCAAGGGCCTCCCGGTCCGCGGCCAGCGCACCCACACTAACGCTCGTACCCGCAAGCCCGAAGCGTCAGATCGGTGCTAAGAAGAAGAAATAAGGAGCGCTAGATAGATGGCTACTGCTAAGAAGAACGTTCGCGCTGCCCGTCTGAAGCGCGCGGACCGTAAGAACATTTCCGTGGGCCAGGCTCACATTCGTTCTACGTTCAATAACACGATCGTTTCGATCACCGATCCCCAGGGCAACGTCATTTCCTGGAAGTCGGCTGGCCAGGTGGGCTTCAAGGGCTCCCGTAAGTCCACGCCGTTCGCTGCCCAGATGGCTGCCGAGGCCGCTGCCAAGCAGGCCATGGAGCACGGTATGAAGAAGGTTTCTGTCTTCGTTAAGGGCCCCGGCTCCGGTCGTGAGACCGCCATCCGCTCCCTCCAGGCTGCTGGCCTCGAGGTCTCGAGCATCCAGGACAAGACCCCCATTCCGCACAACGGCTGCCGCCCCAAGAAGCGTCGCCGCGTGTAACTGAAAGGATCGTATCAATATGGCAATCGACAGGACTCCTGTTCTTAAGCGCTGCCGTCAGCTCGGGATCGATCCGCTGAGCTCGGTTACAGCAGCAAGAAGGAATCTATCCGTCAGCCCAAGCGCCGTCGCAAGGAATCTGAGTACGGCATGCAGCTGCGTGAGAAGCAGAAGGTCAAGTTCATCTATGGCGTTCTGGAGAAGCAGTTCCACGGCTACTTCAACAAGGCCCGTAAGATGAACGGCGTCACCGGTGAGAACCTCATGATTATCCTTGAGTCTCGCCTCGACAACGTCGTCTTCCGTCTTGGCTTTGCCCGCACCCGCAAAGAGGCTCGTCAGTCCGTCCGTCACGGTCACTTCACCGTGAACGGTAAGCGCGTGGACATTCCGTCCTACCGCGTCAAGGCCGGCGACGTCGTCGCTGTCGGCGAGAAGTTCCGTGACCTCCTCCCCATCAAGGAGGCTCTGATTTCCTCCGAGCGCTTTGAGGTCCCTGGCTGGCTCGAGGTCGATATCGAGAAGCTGTCTGGTAACGTGCTCGCTCTGCCGACGCGTGAGCAGATCAGCGGTGATATCAACGAGCAGCTCATCGTCGAGCTCTACTCTAAGTAGTCCATCCGGGCTGCTGAGGCTGGAGGTAATACATGTCAGAATTCATTAGGCCTCAGGTTCAGGTCGAAGAGATCAACGAGACCTCTGCTCGTGTCTCCGTCGAGCCGCTCGAGCGTGGCTACGGCGATACGCTGGGTAACTCGCTTCGTCGTGTTCTTCTGTCCTCGCTCGAGGGTGCCGCCGTCGAGGCCATTCAGATCGATGGTGCGCAGCACGAGTTCATGACCATCCCTAACATGGTCGAGGATGTCACCGATATCGTCCTGAATGTCAAGGGTCTTGTCTTCAGGGCTCTCGGCACGACCGACGAGGCAACCGCCACCATCTCGGTTGACGGCCCTTGCGAGGTCACCGGTGCGGACTTCTTTATTCCGTCCGAGTTTGAGCTGGTCAACCCCGAGCAGCACATTGCTACGCTCACTGAGGGCGGCCATCTCACCATGAGCATGCGCATCGGCTATGGCCGCGGCTATGTTTCTGGCGAGGCCAACAAGCGCGACAACGATCCCATCGGTGTGATCCACGTCGACTCGCTGTACTCGCCGGTTTCCCGTTGCGCCAAGCTCGTTGAGGCTTGCCGTGTCGGTCAGCACACCGACTACGACCGCCTTGTCCTCGAGATCGAGACCAACGGCTCCATCGCCCCTCGCGACGCCGTGGTCCAGGCTGCCAATATCATCAACCAGCATATGGCCGCCTTTATGAACCTTGCCGAGACCCCCGAGGTCGAGAGGAGGCTTCGATCTTCGCTCCCGAGGTCACCAACGACAACGCCGAGCTGGACAAGCAGATCGAGGATCTGGACCTTTCCGTCCGTTCCTACAACTGCCTTAAGCGCGCCAGCATTCACTCGGTCCGTCAGCTCGTTGAGTTCTCGGAGAACGATCTGCTCAACATCCGTAACTTCGGTGTTAAGTCGATCGAGGAAGTGAAGGACAAGCTTGAGTCCATGGGCCTGAGCCTGAAGGCTTAATGCTTCGCATATTTGAGGAGAAACTAGACCATGCGTCACAACGTTAAGAAGGGCCTGAAGCTCGGCACCGATGCGAGCCACACCAAGGCCATGAAGAAGAGCCTTGCTAAGGCCCTCTTCGAGAACGACCGCATCAAGACCACCGAGACCCGCGCTAAGGCGCTGCGTTCGGTCGTCGATCCGATCATCACCTGGGCCAAGAAGGGCGACCTGCACTCTCGTCGTCTGGCTATCGCCAAGCTCGGCGATAAGCAGCTCGTTGCCGAGATCTTCGACAAGGCTGCTCAGGGCATGTGGCAGGACCGCAACGGCGGTTACACCCGCATCATGAAGCTCGGTAACCGCAAGGGCGACAACGCTCCGATCGTTATCATGGAGCTCGTCACCGAGCCTTGCACGCCCAAGGCCAAGAAGGCTGCTCCGGCCCCCAAGAAGGCCGCTGCTCCCAAGAAGGTCGAGGCTGTCGAGGAGGCTCCTGCTGAGGAGACTGCTGAGTAGACATTCCGTCTGCATAGGCTATATTCGAGGGGTACGTTCGCGTACCCCTCTTTTTTTGTCGCAATACCGTTGCTTGTTTGTAGGGAGCGCCCATGACTGCGCCGTCTGATTTCAATTCGACCCCCGAGCTCGACGCCACCCTTGTATTTCGTGTGGCCTATGATGGCTCCTCCTATAGCGGATTTGCCGAGCAGCCGGGCCAGACGACGGTTGCGGGTGAGTTGCGCCGTGCAATCGAGACGTTGCTGCGTCGCCCAATCGATCTGACGTGCGCGGGACGTACCGATGCCGGCGTGCATGCGGTGGCCCAATACATCAGCGTGCCCGTAACGGACGCTGAGCTCGCCTTGACGCGCCGTAGGTGGCTGCGGGCTATGGATGCTCTGCTGCCCAAAGATATCGCCATAAACGAGGTCTACAGGGCCCGTAAAGGCTTTTCTGCACGTTTTGACGCGCGTTCTCGCACGTACACTTATCGCATCGCCGACCGTGATGCGCGACCCGTGCTGTCACGCGGTGCAGTGTGGTGGCATCGCTATCCCCTCGACGTCGATGCGATGGCGGCCGCCTGCCCTGCGCTTTTGGGCGAGCAGGACTTTAAGAGCTTTTGCAAGGTCGCTTCTGCCGTGGGCAAACCTACGCACCGCTGCGTAATGCGTGCCGAGTTTGGCCATGAGGTCGCCTTTGGCGAGGACATCCTCACGTTTACCATCGAGGGCAATGCGTTTTTGCATTCGATGGTTCGAACCATTGTGGGCACCCTTGTCGAGATCGGCATGCATCGCCGCGATCCCGAGTGGATGCGCGAGGTAATTGATGCCTGCGATCGCTCCGCTGCCGGTCCTACGGCGCCCGCATGCGGTCTTACCTTTATGGGCGTGGACTACGACCCCGCCGAGCTTGTGGTGCTCGATTAGGGAAGTGGCTGCCTGACGGCGATCTTTGTGTGCGGCGCCTGTGGGCGGGGCGTGTGCAACATCTGTTCTTGACGTGCATCGCGACGGGCGACCGCCCGCATTAATTAACGGGGTGTACCATGAACGACAGTTTGTTACTAGCTGTCGAGAGGACGGAAAACTTGGTTCGACGTGGTTCGCATCCGCGACTTTCGGTGATCCTGATTGTTGAGGGTTCGCCCAGCTATGCGATGCGCGCACTCGAGAGCATCCAAAACCAAGACCTCTACGATTTGCAAATTGTCGTCGTTTGCCGCGGCGTGGTAGCCGGTGTGCGCCATTCGCTCGAAGTTGCCGCCGACAGGGACATTCATATTGATTTGATTGATGTTGAGGACCCAGCGCCTGGTGCCTGCCTGCGTGCCGGCTTTGCGGCTTCGCGCGGCTCCCAGATCATTGCGATGAATGCCAATGAGTGGTTTGCGCCGCAGTCCCTTTCGCAGATGGTCGAAAGCTCCTGCGACGCTTCTGCTGACATCGTGTTTCCCTCTGTTTCGCTCGATCGCTACGATGTTCACCGCGAACGTCATTCCCGAGTTTTGGACGCGACATCCGTTTCTGAAGATGAGGACCGGGCGGCTTGCCTGACCCAATTGGTTTCCTGTGGTTTAATCCGACAGACCTCTGGCGTGCTGTATGATCGCGCCCTTTTTGAGGCGTGCCTTGCGCATGGCGATGCGTTTCGCACGGTGTCTTTTTTGACGTTCGCGCTTTCGCAGGCAAAGCGCGTTTCGGGATGTGGCCGTGCCCGTTTTCATGCAGTGGCGCCGTCGATTACGGAGACGTTTGACCCCACGATGTTTGCCAGGCTTTCTGATGATATCGGGGCGCTCGACAGGCTTGCCGACTCGCTTGCCGTCGCGGGCGGTGGCGATCAGTTGAAGCAGGTCTGCCAGCGGTATTACTACGCCGGCCTGGTTGCCTGCATCGAAAATTTGTGTCTGAGCCCCATGGGGTGTCTTCAATAGAGCGTTCGGCCCGTTTGCATGATATGCTCGAAGCGCAGCGTACCCGTCAGATGGTTGTGGCTCTTAAGGGCAATCATCGGGGCTTAGGTCTGCTCTATGGTTCGATAGCTAGTGCCAAGCCTATGCGGTGTGCGTTGTATACGCATCTGGCGGCCTTTTTCAATCGTTCGGGCGTCAGGACTGTCCAGTAGCGTGATTTTCGAAATAAATTGCATGGAATTGTTTCGAAATGCGTTCTTATTCACTAAAACCCTCAAATAGCGCTAAACTATTCAATTACTAAGTGATTGTCTCCGCCATCTTTTGGAGTGAGGTTTTGTATGGCCAAAAAACGCAATGGGCGCCAGGATGCCATCAGAGATATTGTTCGCAATAAGGACGTACGTACGCAGCGCGTTTTGGTAGACGAGCTTCGCGCCATGGGTTTCGATTGCACGCAGGCGACCGTTTCGCGCGACATCGCGGACATGGGACTGCGTAAGCTCCCCGAGGCATCTATGTCCTTGCCGAGGACCTGCATCTGCAGCGCATGGTTTCCGAGCTGGTTACCGGCGTACTGCGCACCGATAATCTGGTTATGATCAAGGCGCAGCCCGGTACGGCTTCTGGTATTGCCGCAGCGGTCGATGCCGCGGAGCTGCCCGACGTACTCGGCTCGCTTGCCGGCAACGACACGATCTTAGTCATTGCGCAGACGGCCGAGGACGGCGAACGCCTTGAGGCGCTCATCAACAAGCTGAGTAACTCTCACAAGTAGGGGATGCGTGGCACTGCTGCTGTGCCGATTGTTGCTATAGGTAATTGCCGAGGGCGTTGACGAAGGTCAGCGCCCTTTTGCATGCCGGCACCCGTTGCTCTATCGGTCCTGCAGCCGGGGCCGTCGTGGCATCTTGTGACATCTGCCGAAATAAAGAAGCGCCCGAGCAGCGTACGTGCTGCTCGGCGCCTTGGTGTCAGATGCCGCTTTGCGTCTACTGGCCCGTAGAGGGGTCGGGCGTGGGCGTAGGATCGGGGTAGCGTCGGCGTGCCACCGTCGCCACCCGTGCCACCGTCGCCACCCGTGCCACCATTGCCACCCGTGCCACCGTCGCCACCTGTCGTACCGCTATCGCCGGTGGTGTTGCCGCCCGGGGTTTCAGTGGTCGTGGTTGTCGTTGTCGTTGTGGTGGTCGTGGTCTCTTCCTCTTCTTTTCCTCGTCTTTATCCTCTTCGTCTTTCTTTTTGTTGTTTGTGCCGTAGAACTTCCAGACGTTATTGTTCTTGTACGTGGGAGCCGTTCCGGTCTGGAATTCCTCGCGCTCGGTGCCCGCAAGAACGGTGTTCATGAACTTCTTAAAGACGGGCAGGTTGGTGCTGTCGCCCAGCAGGTCCGAACCGTACTTTTGGATGGGAATCTCGCCTGCGGAATAACCGGTCCACAGGGCGCATGTCAGTTGCGGCGTGAAGCCGCAGAACCACAGGTTGGTGGTGTTGTCAGTGGTGCCGTCTTGCCGGCATAGGCTGGTTGACGTTCAGCGCGCCGGCGGCACCCGTGCCGCTGCCCTGCATGACGCCGGATAGAACATCGGTAACCGCGGCAGCCTCGCCTTCGGTGAGCACCTGCGTGGGATTGTCGGTGTGCTGGTACAGAACCGAGCCGGTACGCGAGTCGATCTCGGTAATGGCGATGGGCTGACGGTAGTAGCCACCGTTGGCAAACGTTGCGTAGGCAGATGCCATCTCGAGCGGTGAGATGGACCCGGTGCCGAGCGTCATGACGGGAACGTCCTCAATATTGTCCTTGGCGGGATCGATGCCGAGCTTTTTGACGAGCGACATGATCTTGTCATTGCCGATGGCTTCGGCCACCTGAATGTAGCCGGTGTTGGATGAGTATGCCGTTGCCTGCTTGAGCGTGATGTTGCCATAGCTCTGGTTGCCGTAGTTTTGCACCTCGGTCGTGGTGCCTTGCCTTGAGCGGCGAGTTGCAGTTGAGGGTGACGTTGGGGTTCATGCCGTTTTGGATGGCAGTTGCCAGCGTAAAGGCCTTAAACGTGGAGCCCACGGGGCGCTTTGCCGTAGCGTGGTTCACGTGATTCTCGTCGGCGTTGTAGTCGTAGCCGCCTACCATGCACTTGATGTAGCCGGTCTTGGGGTCAACGACGACCATGCCCATGTCCAGGCCGTCGAGCGAAAGCGTGTCGAGCTGCGAGCGCACAGCCTCCTCGGCCACCTGCTGCATGGTGGGGTCGATGGTGGTCTTGACGGTCAGACCGCCCTTAAAGAGCACGTCGGTGGAGAACTCCTGCTCAAGCAGCTGCTTAACGTAGGAGACAAAGTAGGGCTGAGAGTACACATCGACGCCACTGCCCGAAATCTCGGTCACGTTAAGCGTGATGGGCTCAGCCTGTGCGGCATCGTGCTCTTCCTGCGTGATGTGGCCCAGACGCAGCATGTTGTCCAGAACCTTATTGCGGCGGGACAGCGCCAAGTCGGGATTAACCGTGGGGTCGTACTGCGAGGGCGAGTTGGGAAGGCCGATGAGCAGCGCGGCCTCGCTCAGGGTGAGGTTGGCGGCGGTCTTGGACAGATAGGTCTCGGCGGCGGCCTCGATGCCATATGCTCCATGGCCGTAGTAGATGGTGTTGAGGTACATCATGAGGATCTCGTCTTTGGAGTACATATCCTCCATCTTGATGGCGATATAGGCCTCGCGCACCTTACGCTCGATGGTCGAGTCGAATTGTTCCTCCTGCAAGATGGTGTTGCGAACCAGCTGCTGGGTGATGGTCGATGCGCCCTCGTGGCCGCCGGTGAGGGTTGCCACCGATGCGCGTGCAATGCCCCAGAGGTCGATGCCGCCATGCTCGTAGAAGCGCTCGTCCTCAACGTCAACGGTGCCCTGCAGCACGTACGGGGACACTTGGTCCTTGGTGATGGACTTGCGGTTTTGCGTATAGAAGCTGGCGATCTTGTTGCCGTTGCAGTCAACAATTTCGGTAGGCTCGCTGACCAGATAGGCGTTGGCGTCGGTGTAGTCGGGCAGGTCGGACAGCCAGCGGTTGACGTTGCCGATCATGCCGATGCCAAATGCTACGCCCGCGATGAGCAAAAAGCCCAAAAGCGAGAGCAGGATGACGGGCAGGGCGTGCGTCTTAGAGCGACCGTGTCCCTGTCGTTGGCGAGGACCCATATATTGACCTCCAAGTATGTCGTGCCAGGCGGCGGGTATGCGTCGGGCAGGATGGACATAAGTTATTACACGATAAACCAATCGGGCCGCGCGAGGCCTCGTGTATGCTGGTTGACGGCAATTAACAGAGTGATTGCATACCTTGGTAAGGAGTTTGCCGATGGCGATTTGGGCGACGGAATCGAGCGAACAATGCGAAAGCGAGTTGGCGGCGGCTGAAGTGGCGCTGCCCGAACTGCTGGCGCCTGCTGGCGGGCTCGACCAGATGCTCGCGGCGATTGCGGCGGGTGCCGATGCCATCTATGCGGGGCTGGACGGATTCAACGCTCGAGTGAGCGCGCATGGCTTTAGCGATGATGAGTTCGCGCGCGGTTGTGCCGTGGCCCATGCCCATGGCGTGCGTGTGTACGTGACGCTCAACGTTTTCGTGTTCGATGATGAGTTTGCCGACGCCGTGGCGTTGGGGGCGCATGCGCGCGCGTTGGGTGCCGATGCGTTGATTGTGGCCGATGCCGGGCTGGCCTGTGCGCTTCGTGCGGCGATTCCGGGGGTCGAGATTCACCTGTCCACTCAGGCGGGCGCTCATAGCGAGGGTGCCGTGCGGTTGGCTGCCAAGGAGTTGGGCGTTGAGCGCGTGACGACTGCGCGCGAGCTGAGCGTTGCAGAGATTGAGACGCTTTGTGCTACTGGCGTGCCCATCGAGGTGTTCTGCCACGGCGCTATTTGCATTGGATACTCGGGTGCGTGCGGGTTCTCTGCCCTTCGACGTGGCCGCTCTGCGATGCGCGGTGATTGCACGCAACCGTGCCGTCTATCCTATGACCTGGTGGACGAGGCGGGGCAGAGTGTTGTCGCTGTCGAAGGGGATCGCCTGCTTTGTCCGCGTGACTATCTGGGCATCGCGCATCTGCCCGAGCTTGTTGCCGCCGGCGTGGCATCGCTCAAGATCGAGGGCCGCATGAAGAATCCCGACTACGTCTTTAACGTGGTGAGGGTGTGGCGTCGGGCGCTCAATATGCTGCGCGACGACACATGGGATGCCGATGCGGTGCCGGCGCTTGAGCGCGAGCTGGGAAGGTCGTTCAACCGCGGCTTTACCGATGCGTATCTGCGGGGTCGTTCGGGCGCCGAGCTCATGAGCTTTGAGCGCGCGATCAACCAGGGCGTGCGCGTGGGCCACTTGGTGGCGGTGGGTCACGAAGAGGTGACGGTTGAGCTTGATGCCGCCGTGGCGGCGGGCGATACGCTCGAGATCCGATTTTACCCGGGTGCCGACGCGCGTCCCGATGTGCCAAGCGCTGGCACAGGTGCCTTGCCCCGTGGACGCCGCTGCGGGAGAGCGCATCGTCGTGCATTGCAAACGCAAGGTGGACGCGGGCTGCGAGGTCTATCTGATTCGCAGTGCCGGCGTGCTGGGGCAGACGGCAACGGTGTTGGAGCGCATGCGGGTCGAGGCAGATGCGGTCGCGCCTGTTGAGCAGTCCGTTGGGGTACTGCCGTTTGAGGGCGTTCTGGCAGATGGCGGTGTACCGACGGAGTTGGCGGGACCGGCGGAGCCGGCAAAGCATGAGGCTTTTGCTCGAATGGTCTTTGCCTGGGAGCTGATGGATTTGGATCCGCGCGATGAGCGGGATCTGTCCGATGCGACGGTGGTGCTCGACGAAGTGTGCCGCGCAGGCGATATCGAGCGGACTCGGGCGCTTATGCAGCGTGCCGGGCGTGTGGTTTGCCGCAACCTGGGGCAGGTGGCGATGGCCCGCGAGCTGGGCACGGCGTTTGACGTGGCGGCGCCGGTGTTCTGTGCCAATCGGGCCACGCTTGCCTGGCTGCGCGGGCTTGGCGCGGGGTGGGTGTACTTGCCTGCCGAGCTGCTCAGCAATGATAGGGAGCGTATTGCCGAGCTGGCTGCTGAACCCGGCGTCTTGGGTCCGGTCGACGCCGACCGTCCCGAGCTCATGGTGTGCGAGCACTGCCTGCTGACCGCCGAGGCGTCTGTGCCACCGATGCGACGGGGCAGGTCCGTTGCCGCGACTGCTTGCGTCGTCGGCAGGTGCGATATCTGGTCGAGCGTGACGGTACGCGTCTGCCAGTTGCCATCGACGCATGCGGCAGGACGAGGATTTTCCTGTCGTAGATGCTGCGTCGCGTCAGTTTGTTATCATAAGAGAGTTTATGGACTTCCAGCACCGCCGTTTTCGGCGAGGTGCTATAGCAAAAGGAGGATACCCAATGCTGTCTGTTGACGAGCAAATGCGTATCATCACCTCGGGCGCCGCGCAGATCGTTCCCGAGGCCGACCTTCGCAAGAAGCTTGAGAAGGGCGAGCCCCTCAACATCAAGCTCGGCGTCGACCCCACCAGCCCCGATCTGCACTTGGGCCACGCCGTGCCGCTGCGCAAGATGCGTCAGTTCCAGGACCTGGGCCACAACGTCACCCTCATCATCGGCAACGGTACCGCGTTGATTGGCGACCCTTCGGGCAAGAATTCCACCCGTCCGCAGCTTTCGCAGGAGCAGATCGAGGCCAATGCCGAGACCTACGTGAGCCAGGCCATGAAGATCCTGGATCCCGAGAAGACCACCATCGTGCACAACGGTGACTGGATCTTGTCGATGGATCTGGCCGGTCTGCTGCAGGTGTGCTCCAAGTTCACCGTCGCCCGTATTCTCGAGCGCGACGACTTTACCAAGCGCTACCAGTCTCAGACGCCGATCGCCCTGCATGAGTTCCTGTATCCCGTGATGCAGCTTTCGACTCCGTGCAGATCAAGGCCGACGTGGAGATGGGCGGCACCGACCAGCTCTTCAACCTGCTTGCCGGCCGTGAGCTCATGGAGAAGATGGGCATGGAGCCACAGATCGCGCTCACCATGCCGCTGCTCGAGGGCACCGATGGCGTCCGTAAGATGTCCAAGTCCTACGGTAACTACATCGGCCTGACCGACGCGCCCAAGGATATGTTCGGCAAGACCATGTCCATCCCCGACGAGATGATCGGCAAGTACTACCGCCTGGCGAGCTCGCTCACCCCGGCCGAGGTCGACAAGATCGACGCTGCCCTGGCCGACGGCTCCGCCGATCCCTATGAGCTCAAGCGCGCTCTGGGCCGCGACCTGTGCGACACCTACCACGGCGCCGGTGCAGGCGACGAGGCTCAGGCCGAGTTCGACCGCGTGTTCAAGGAGGGCCAGCTCGCCGACTTCCCCGAGAAGCACATTGAGCTGACTGTTAACGACGAGGGCCAGATCTACCTCGCCGGCCTGCTCAAGGACCTGGGCCTTTCGGCCAGCGCCGGCCAGGCCCGTCGCGACATCGACGGCGGCGGCGTCAAGATCAACGGCAAGGCCGTGGCTCCCAAGAGCTACAACATCGACCCCAGCGCCCTCAAGCTGGGCGACACCCTCTCCGTGGGCAAGCGCAAGGGCTTTAAGTTGGTCTAGCAAGTAGGTCAACCTAACATGTGCAATAGGGCCGCAGCCGGGATTCCCGACTGCGGCCTTTTTAGATGATCCCTTGGGGACGGAGGAAAACGGATCACCGAGGGGTCGGTTTGGCCCGGTGATCC
>ENA-OQEN01000089-OQEN01000089.1-human-gut-metagenome-genome-assembly--contig:-NODE-89-length-35709-cov-2.183604_pt1 | contig 35709 bp, 63 predicted proteins | sample MGYA00242791_ERZ504627 | MGnify/ENA primary metagenome ERZ504627 (study PRJEB26092, sample SAMD00036316) | human gut metagenome | host: Homo sapiens | study: EMG produced TPA metagenomics assembly of... | reverse complement strand
GGAACAATGTGCTCATAGCAGTAATCAAGCTGTACTTTCCGTCTTCGCCTGCCGGCGGGCGGCCTGATTATAAATGGGTGAATGGATCAGGTTATCTCCTGTTGCGGAAAACCGGATGGTTTCCACCACAGGCTGCGGTTCAGGTTCCGGCTCCGGGGTCGCAATGGATGAAGTAGGGGATAACACATCCTCCGGCGGCTCGACGCCGCCCACCGGTACATCTTCTCCCGGCAGCCTTGTCCAGATCCCCAGACACAATGCTATCACGCTCACAGCCAGAACCGACAGCACCACCGCCTGGAGCGTTTGTTTTTGGCCGCGCTTACGGGCAGCCGGACGCCGCCGCTTTAAAGGCTCCTGCTTCATCGTTCACCTCTTCTCCCAGCGTATGCCGGGGCAGCTCGTTTTTCAGAAGGCGGCGATCAGGTCGCCCATATCGTACAGACCCGGCTCTTTTTTTGCCAGATAGACCGCAGCATTCACTGCACCGTTGGCAAAGATGCTGCGGGAATAGGCGGTATGCCGCAGGGTGATCACTCGTCCGGGCCGCAGAACAGCACCTCGTGGTCGCCCACGATGCTACCGCCGCGCACAGAGCTGATGCCGATCTCCTTCGGGTCACGCTTCTGGCGCACGGAGGAACGGTCGTACACATAGTGGTACGCGCCGTTATTTTCCTCGTTGATGGCGTCGGCCAGCATCAGTGCCGTTCCGCTGGGGGCATCCAGTTTGTTGTGGTGATGCTGCTCCACGATCTCGATATCATAGTTGATACCCAGCACAGCAGAGGCGCGCTTGCACAGCTCTGCCAGTACATTAATGCCCATAGACATATTGGCGCTCTTGAATACCGGAACGCTGCGGGACAGCTGCACTACCTTCAGCTGCAGCTCTTCAGAAAGGCCGGTGGTGCACACCACGATGGGCAGCTTGTGGGTCTGGCAGTAGGGCAATGCCTTTTCCACTGCGGCAGGGGAACTGAAGTCGATGATCACATCGCCCTTGCCGTTCAGCTTTTCCAGACTGTCGTAGACCGGAATGCCGTTTTGCTCGCCGTCCTTCATATCAATACCGGCCACCACACAGCAGTCCTCCCGCTGTGCGATCATATCGCACAGCACATGGCCCATGCGGCCGCCAATACCCTGAATCACGATCTCTGTCATTGCTGTTTCCTCATTTCTATAATATGGCAGAATGCCCGGAAGCTGAAGATCCCGGGCATTCTGTACGCTGTTGTTATTCCTTGATCAGACCTGCAGCCAGCAGAGCCTGCTCGATCTTTGCCTTGTGGGCATCGCTGGCTCTACCAGCGGCAGACGGCATTCGCCTGCGTTCCAGCCCAGCACGTTCATGGCATACTTGACCGGAATGGGGTTCACCTCGCAGAACAGAGCCTCCTCCAGCGGCAGCATTTCCAGCTGCAAAGCGCAGGCCTTGGCGGTATCTCTGTCAAAGAAAGCCTGACAGCAGTTATGCACCAGTTCCGGCGCAACATTGGACACCACGCTGATGACACCCTTGCCGCCCAGTGCCAGCAGGGGAACCACCTGATCGTCGTTACCGGAGTAGATGTTCAGCGCATCACCGCACAGTGCAGCAACTCTGGCCACCTGAGAGATGTTGCCGGAGGCTCCTTGATGCCGTTGATGAGCGGGTGCTTGCTCAGCTCCAGAGCAGTCTCGGGTGCAATGTTCAGACCCGTGCGGAGGTACATTGTACAGGATGACCGGGATGCCGCCGGCCTCAGCCATGGCGGTAAAGTGCGCCACCAGACCGGCCTGCGAGGTCTTGTTGTAGTAGGGGGTGACCATCAGCAGGGCATCGGCACCGCAGGCGGCAGACTTTGCTGCCAGTGCGCAGCCGTGGTCGGTATCGTTCGAACCGGCACCGGCAATGACCGGTACGCGGTGATTGACCGTATCCACGGTGAACTTGATGGCGGCCAGCTGCTCCTCGTCGGTCATGGTAGAACACTCGCCGGTGGTGCCGCAGATGATGATGCATCGGTGTGGCGGGCGATCTGATCCTCGATAATGCGGCCCAACTCGTCAAAGTTGATGCTTCCGTCCTCGTACATCGGGGTGATGATGGCAACACCCGCACCGGTAAAGACAGGCTTCTTCATAGTAAAAAACTCCTTGCTGCGTGTATCGCGCAAAAATTCAGGCATTAGTCCATATAGCCCTTTGCTGCCAGCAGCTCGGCCAGCAGCACAGCACCGCCGGCAGCACCGCGCAGGGTGTTGTGGCTCATGCAGGCAAACTTGTAATCAAACAGGGTGTCCTCCCGCAGACGGCCGATGCACACTGCCATACCGTTTTCGGTGTTGCGATCCAGCTTGGGCTGCGGACGATCCGGCTCAGTAAAGTAGTGCAGGAACTGCTTGGGAGCGCTGGGCAGGTTCAGTTCCTGTGCAGGGCCGCGGAAGTTCGCCCAAGCTTCCAACATCTGCTCCTTGGTGGGCTTTTTGTCAAAGCTTACGAACACGGCTGCGGTGTGGCCGTCCGAAACAGGCACACGGAAGCACTGTGCAGTGATGACCGGCTTCTCGGCATTGACGATCTGGTCGCCCTCAATGTGGCCCCACAGCTTCAGCGGCTCGCGCTCGCTCTTCTCCTCCTCGCCGCCGATGTAGGGGATCACGTTGTCCACGATCTCAGGCATCCGGTCAAAGGTCTTACCAGCACCGGAAATGGCCTGATAGGTGCACACCAGCGCCTTGCTCACGCCAAAGTCCTTCATCAGGGGATGCAGGGCAGGCACATAGCTCTGCAGGCTGCAATTGGACTTGACGGCGATGAAACCGCGCTTGGTGCCCAGACGCTTGCGCTGGGCAGGGATGATCTCGATATGGTCGGCATTGATCTCAGGTACCACCATGGGAACGTCCGGGGTGAAACGATGGGCACTGTTATTGGAGACCACCGGGCACTCTGCCTTGGCGTATGCTTCCTCCAGTGCTTTGATCTCGTCCTTGGGCATATTGACAGCGCAGAAAACAAAATCCACCTGCGAAGCAACTTCCTCTACCTTGGAAGCGTCCAGAACGGTCATCTTCTTCACGCTCTCCGGCATGGGAGTAGTCATGGCCCAGCGGGAGCCCACTGCATCCTTCCATAGCTTTTGCCCGCACTGCGGCCGGATGCAGCCAGCACGGTCAGTTTGAACCAGGATGATTCTCCAGCAGAGTCACAAAACGCTGACCCACCATGCCAGTTGCGCCTACGATACCCACTTTATACTGTCTATCCATTTCCAGCACCTTTCCTTTCAAAAAAACAAACAGCAAATCTTATCATTGTGCACAACACGGCTTGCAAACCGGACAGCGATGCAATATAATAGATACTGTTTATACAGATTCTATAATATCATTGATACGTTGTCCGTGTCAATCATCGGAAAGGCAAATGCACAGTATGTTAAAAAAAGATTTTTGGTATGATTTACCCAAAGAGCTCATTGCACAGGAACCTGCGTCCCCGCGGGATGCGGCACGGCTGATGGTTCTGAGCCAAAAGGACGACAGCATCCAGCACAAGGTGTTCCGCGACCTGCCGGAATTTCTGGAGCCGGGGGATCTTTTGGTGGTGAATAATTCCAAGGTTCTGCCCGCCCGCATCGTGGGCGTCAAGCAACCTACCGGTGCCGTATGCGAGTTGCTGCTGCTGCGGCAGGTGAAGGGCGACCAGTGGGAGTGCCTGGCAAAGCCCGGCAAGCGGATGCAGCCCGGCACAAAGGTAAGCTTTGGCGACGGCAGCCTGACCGCTGTGGTGGACGAGACCATGGAGGACGGCAACAAGTACGTTACATTCTATTATGATACCGAAACGCTTTATGAAAAGCTGGATGAATTTGGCAAGATGCCGCTGCGCCCTACATCACAAAGCAGCTGGAGGATCAGAGCCAGTACCAGACCGTCTATGCCAAGGAGCTGGGCAGCGCAGCTGCTCCCACCGCCGGGCTGCACTTTACCCCGGAGCTGATGGACACCATCCGCGCCATGGGGGTCGGCATTGCCGAGTCACCCTGCACGTTGGTCTGGGCACCTTCCGACCTGTGCAGGAGGACGAGATCTCCGACCATAAGATGCACAGCGAGTGGTACTCCATCAGCGAGGAGACCGCCCGGCGCATCCGCGAGACCAAGGCCGCAGGCCACCGGGTCATCGCTGTGGGCACCACCAGCTGCCGCACACTGGAGCTGCCGCTGCCAAGTACGGCGAGATCAAGGCTTGCAGCGGCAACACCTCCATCTTCCTGTACCCGGGGGTGAAGTTCAACTGCATCGACGGTCTGATCACCAACTTCCATCTGCCGGAGAGCACCCTGATCATGTTGGTGTCCGCCCTGTACGGCTACGAAAAGACCATGCACGCCTATGAGGTAGCTGTGGCAGAGAAGTACCGTTTCTTCTCCTTTGGCGATGCTATGCTGATAGTCTGATACAAAATTCGCGCTTTTTGCGATATTTGTATGTGAAAGGTAAGGATGCGATCTGCATCCGCCGCTCCCTTTACAATTACGGCAGACCGCTGCTGTGATCATTCTGATAACTTGCAGGCTCGTGGCCTGCATCGAGGCTGCACGGCTGTTTTCCGTGCGCAGAAAGGAACGAATAATCATGCCTTCTTTGACGACTTACACCCTGCTCAAGCAGGAGCACAGCGCCCGGCGGGGCGAGTTCAAAACCGTGCACGGCACGGTGCAGACCCCTGCCTTCCAGAACGTTGCCACCGCTGGTGCCATCAAGGGCGGCCTGTCGGCGCAGGATCTGAAGGATATCGGCGCGCAGGTCATGCTGTGCAACACCTACCATCTGCATCTGCGTCCCGGCGACAAGCTGGTAGCGGATATGGGCGGCCTGCACAAGTTTACCCGCTGGAACGGGCCTATCCTGACCGACAGCGGCGGATTTCAGGTGTTCAGTCTGGCAAAGCTGCGCAAGATCACCGAGGAGGGCGTGACCTTCGCCTCCCATCTGGACGGGCACCGCATCTTTATGGGGCCCGAGGAGAGCATGCAGATTCAGGCAAATCTGCTCTACCATCGCCATGGCCTTTGATGAGTGCGTAGAGAACCCCGCCCAGCACGATTACTCCAAGGACAGCTGCGAACGCACCACCCGCTGGCTGAAGCGCTGCAAGGCCGAAATGGCACGCCTGAAGCACGAGGTATCTCGGTCAACCCGGATCAGCTTCTGTTCGGCATCAATCAGGGCTGTACCTATGCAGACCTGCGCGTGGAGCACATGAAGCAGATTGCAGAGCTGGAGTTGGACGCTACGCCATCGGCGGTCTGGCTGTGGGCGAGCCCACCGAAGTGATGTATGAGATGATCAGTCAGGTGGAACCGCACATGCCCAAGGACAAGATCCGCTATCTGATGGGTGTCGGCACTCCCGGCAACATCATCGAGGCCGTAGCCCGTGGTGTGGATTTGTTTGACTGCGTTATGCCCAGCCGCAATGCCCGCCACGGCCACCTGAATACATGGAGCGGCATCATTAACATCAAGAATGCCAAGTATGAGCGGGACGAGCGTCCCATTGATCCCGCCTGCGGCTGCCCGGTGTGCCGCAACTATTCCCGCGCCTACATCCGGCACCTGCTCAAGGCAGATGAGATGTTGGGTATGCGCCTGACCGTGATGCACAATCTGTGGTTCTACAATCATCTGATGGAACGTATCCGGGACGAACTGGATGCCGGCACCTTTACCGCCTTCCATGACAGATACGTTAAACTTCTGGATACCCGAATTTAAACTTTAGCCTTGCAACAAGGCTGATAAGAGGGTATAATAGCATTATCTGAATTTTTGAGAGGAGATTTTGCCCCATGCAATTTCTGACTACCACGTCCGAAGCTATATCAGCCTGTTCTTCACGCTGGCACTGATGCTGGTCCTGCTGTACTTCATGATCTACCGTCCTCAGAAGAAGCAGGAAAAGAAGGATGCCGCTATGCGCAGCAGTCTGGAGATCGGCGATCAGGTCACCACCATCGGTGGTGTCATTGGCCGCGTTGTCGCCATCAAGGATGACACCTTTGTTCTGGAGACCGGCGCTGACCGCGTGAAGATCCGCTTCACCAAGTCTGCGATCTCTTCGGTCGAAAAGCTGAACATGGACAAGGCTCCTGCCGACAAGAAGTAAGCGTTTACACCGTGCATACATGAACCGCCTCCCTGCATAGACTATGTGCAGGGAGGCGGTTTTGTTATGTCTGAGTCTCGAGGTTTCCCGGCGGAGCTTCTTTCGTTTCTGCTTTTCGGGGTGCTGGGGGTAGCTGTAACGGCGGCAGCTTTGGCATGTTTTGCGCAGCTGATGGCCGGGCAGGGCTGCTCCGGCAGTGTAGTGCCGATACTTGCCACAACAGCCGTGTGCATGGGCAGCCTGCTGTGTGCACTGACGGCAGCGTTTCGTAAAAAGGCGCGCGGTCTGCTGACCGGACTGCTCCAAAGTACATTTCTGGCAGTGCCGCTGGCGCTTTCTGCTATATGGAACGGCACAGCCGCTGAGCCTGCTGTGGTATGCCGCCTTCTGGCGGTGCTACTCTGCGGTTGCATTGGTGGGCTTCTTGGAATCACCCTGCGCAGTCGCAGACACACGCTTCGTTGATCGATCCGGCAAATCGAATCCATCAGAGGGAGAAAACAGCGTATGTGGATCTATGAACAGACAAAATCAGAAGAAAACTTTTCTTTGCTGCCGCAGACGGTCGGCCTACCGGTGCAAACAGCAGAGTCTGCCCTTCCGCCTGTACCGGCACAGGCAGCTGAACCGGCAGAGCAATTGACGCAAAAAGAGCCCTGCATCCCGGCAAAGCGCCACGCCACCCAGGATTGCTGGCTGCTAGCTGCGGCGTTTCTGGTGGGGTGTACGGCAGCCGGTGTATTGCAGGCCGTATGCGATGCCCGGCAGACAGAACTGCTGCAGTATTATCTGGAAGCGTGGCAAAGGCTGTTTGCGCCGGGCAGTATGCAAGGAGCGGTACAGCTTTTCGGCATGGAATACCTGACACTCGGCCTTGTGGTCAGCCTATTTCTGGTATTGGGGCTGTCTGCCTTGGCCCAGTAATGATCTTTGGCAATATGATGTTGTACGGCTTGGGCAGCGGGCTGCTTATGGTACAGCTATGCACAGCTGGTGGGTGGAAAGCAATACTTCCGGCGCTGCTATGGACAGGCTTACCGGCGGCAGCAGCAAGCGGTTGTCTGTGCTTTTTCGGGGCCTGCGCTTTGCAGGTCAGCAGCCGGATCCACGCCTACTCCTTCCGCAAGCATCCCGGCGGACAAGCCCGCCCCGGGGTGCAGGCACTGCTGGGGCAGTATCTGCTGACCATGGTGGTGCTGCTGCCGCTTTGCGGTGCAGCGGCAGGACTTTCGTATTTGGGCAGCCGCCTGTAAATGGCATCCTTTTCTTGCGGGTTTTGGCGCAGTGTGTTACAATAACAAAAGACCATAATAAATGAGGGACAGACATGAAACTAAAATCCGTCTATGTATGCTCCAATTGCGGAGAGACAAGCCCCCGCTGGATGGGGCGATGCCCCAGCTGCGGCAGCTGGAATACCATGAACGAGGATGTTGTTGCTGAAGCGCCAAAGGCGGGGACTCCTGCCGCCCGTCAGGCTGCCGCGGCTCGTCAGGAGGGCGTGACCACCCTGACCGCCCGGCGGCTGTCAGAGATCAGCACCACGGAGGAAAAAAGCCGCATCCTGACCGGTATCTCGGAGCTGGACCGCGTATTGGGCGGCGGTATCGTGCTGGGCGGTGTAGTTCTTTTGAGCGGTGAGCCTGGCGTGGGTAAATCCACTATGCTGTTACAGCTGTGCGGTGCCATCTCCAATCAGCACAGCGTGCTGTATATCACTGGCGAGGAGTCTGTCCGGCAGGTCAAGCTGCGGGCAGCGCGGCTGAAGGTACCGCAGGATAACATCTTTCTGGCGGCGGAAAATGACGTGGATGAGATCTGCGGTCTGATCGAAAAAGAAAAGCCGGACCTTGTGGTCATTGACTCCATCCAGACCATGCGCTGCATGGATATCTCGTCCTCGTCCGGCACGGTCAGTCAGGTGAAGGAGAGTGCCGCCCGGCTGCTGGCGGTAGCCAAAAAGCAGGAGATTCCCATGTTTATCGTGGGTCATGTGAACAAGGACGGCGCAATTGCAGGCCCCAAGGTCATGGAACATATCGTGGATACGGTGCTCTACTTTGAGGGCGACAAGATGCTGCCGTACCGCATTCTGCGGGCAGCCAAAAACCGCTATGGCTCCACCAATGAGCTGGGAATGTTCGATATGACCGGCACAGGACTTGCGAGATTGAAACCCATCCCAGATGCTGCTGGAAGGACGTCCGCTGGGGGTTTCCGGCAACTGTGTGGCCTGTACCATGGAGGGCAGTCGTCCCATCCTGAGCGAGATACAGGCACTTGCCACCAAGACGAATTTTCCGGCACCCCGTCGCGCCTGCAGCGGATACGACTATAACCGCATGAACCTTTTGATCGCCGTGCTGGAAAAGCGGGCAGGGTACTTCTTTGGCAATCTGGATGTCTATGTCAATATAGTGGGCGGCATTGCACTGCGGGATACCGCCTGCGACCTTGCAGTCTGCCTGAGCATGGTCTCCTCGCTGCTGGACCGCCCGGTCAGCGATAAGCTTATCGCCATTGGTGAGGTAGGTCTGGGCGGGGAAGTGCGCAGTGTGCCCAATCTGGAACAGCGCCTGCACGAGGCTGAGCGTATCGGCTTTGAGCGGCTGTTATCCCAAAGCACAGCCTTGCACACCTGAATGCCGCAGATTATCCCGGCATGAAGCTGGTCGGTGCAGCGTATATCGCAGATGCCATCAATGCGCTAAAAAATGACCGCCTGTGATGAAACGAGGAACCTATGTCGATTTATCTGGACGAAAGAAACCCCGGCAAACACGCACCCTTTGAGGATGCCGCGCCGGATATTGTAGAATATGTGCGTTATCTTGAAGTGATCGCCGGCAAAAGTGCCAATACGGCGTTCAGTTATTACTGTGACCTGCGCTCCTTCAGCCGCTTTATGAAGCGCCGCCGCGGGCTTGTGGCCACGGATGCAGAATTCAAAGAGATCGATCCCAAGGGGCTGGATACGGCCTTCTGGGGCAGCATAACAAAAGAGGATATCTACGAATATCTGTATTTTCTGAACCGGGAGTGCGGCAACAAAAAATCCTCTACCGCCCGGCGGCTGGCCAGTCTGCACGGTTTTTATGATTATCTGGTCAATCAGGTCAACCGCTTATCCGAGGACCCTACGGCGGCCATCCGCCGCCCAAACAGGATAAGGTCTTGCCCAAGTACCTGACGGCAGAGCAATCCATTTCGCTTTTGGAGAGCACCCAGACCCAGAGCGATTTCCCGGAGCGGGATTATTGCATGGTGGTGCTGTTCCTCAACTGCGGTATGCGTCTTGCAGAGCTGGTAGGCATGGACCTTGGAGACATCGATTTAGAGCAGCGTCAGATCCGCCTGTTCGGCAAAGGCCATAAAGAGCGTATGGTCTACCTGAATGATGCCTGCGTGGAGGCACTGCAACTATATCTGCGCAAGCGCAACACCATGGAGGGACTTTCACCCAAGGAAAAAGCGGTGTTTATTACCCGTATGCGCAAGGAACGTATTTCGAACCGCAGAGTAGAACAGCTGATCTCCGGTGCAATGAAGCTGCGGGGCTGAAGGGCTTTTCCACCCATAAGCTGCGGCACACCGCCGCAACGCTGATGTATCAGACCGGCAATGTGGATATCCTTACCCTCAAGCAGCTTCTGGGGCACAGCAGTGTGGGAACAACACAAATTTATACGCACTTACAAGAATTTCAGGTGCGCTCTGCCATTGAGGAAAACCCGCTGGGCAAGGTACTACCCATCAATGCTGCAAAAGCAAGTTTGGATACAACAGATGCAGCAGGGGAGACATCTGTTGAAAATGACCCAGCGGGAGAGGACGCTTCTGAGCCGTCCGGCCCTATGGCGGCCTTTGAGGGCGCTGCACAGGATGGCTTCCGGGCAGATATCTCGGCAATGTCCAACGAAGAAACCAACGATTCATAGATCGATACTTAAACCTGCACAAAACGTCTGAGACGATTCAAAGACCTATGGCGCGATCCGGCTTGACCGGATAACGTCATGGGTCTTTATAATTTACATTATAAGCAGTCAGCAGCAATACATACAGGAGCATCCATAGAAACGCGCAACGTAATGTCTACACAAAAACAAATGTTATAAAGCAAGCACCTAGATGCTTACTGGATGCTTACTGGAATAAAATGAATTACAAATGAACCGATGCAGCAGCACATAACACAGGAAGCATCTGTAAGCATGAGACAAATAAAACCATAAAATATGATAAAAATTGCAGAATGTGCAGAACGGCTGAACTAAGCCCGAAAATGAGCCAGCTGAGCTGGAACGCCAAAAATCCGGGAAATGGGCATTTTTCACTTCCCTAAGTTTCGCATAACGTGCATTATACGAAACAAGTATAATTAAAAAGAGAAGCTGCCCTTCTCTCTTTCTGTCAGATTTCCGGCAGCTTCTGTAGATGCTATTCAATTCGTGCACGCCCACTTCTACGCCGTTGGACATATTACCAGTATGTTCAAGCGTTCGACTTTTGCCTGCGGTAGCCGTTCCGGTGTGTTACAGGTCATGTTATAAAAGCAGTATCGTTTCTTTTCCTTTGGTGGTGCGATGTTCATTTCACCGGCAGCGGTTCTGTGCCGAAGTATGTACAGATGGCTTCGTAATAAATGCGTGCCACTGTCTTGCAGCCCTGTTCACTGCCAAAATGCTCCACATCCTCATCGTTCGTCACAAAACACTGCTCTGCCAACACTGCCGGACAATCCACATCCTCCAGCAGCGTAAAGCTGCGCTCAGGCCGCACCTGCGTGTAGGTATTCTCCACCAGCTGCTTCTGGTCGTTTTCCAGATAATAAATGTAACGCACTCCCCCTCGCCCGCGCAGCCTTGCGCCGATGCTCTGCATTCCACCGGCCAGCAGTTTTGCAAAATAAAAACTTTCCTGATGCCATGTACGCCCGGGCACTGCCGGATAGCATTCAAAACCGGCTGCCGTAGAACCATTGGCTGCGGAGTTGCCGTGGATGGACAGCAGCAGCTGCGGGCTTTGAGCGCTGGCTGCTGCTGCACGCTGGGCAGGCGTGGCGGTTGCATCAAGCTTTCCCGGGTCTGCAGCGGAATGTAATTCGAATCCTCTTCTAACCATTGGAGCAGCGCAGCAGCCGTGCTGCGGTGACCTGTTTTTCTTCGACCACTCCCCTTGCGCCCGGGTCACTGCCGCCATGTCCGGCGTCCACTGCCACACGGTACGGCGGGTCGCCCACCACAGGACGAAAATCATCCTCCGTGGCCGAGACTGCAGGTTCTGCGGGCGCGTTCAGTTCCAGCGCCGCCTTCCATAAAAACAGGCCGAAGCAGAGCATCAGTGCCGCAAAAACAAACAGCAAACCGTGTAAAAATCGGTTCCTCGTTTTGCAGCGGTGCGTTTTACGTTTGCTATGTTTATTTACTGGTCTGCGCTGACTGGTTGGCATAAAGCTTTACTTCCTGTTCGTTTTTACATTCATAATACGAGTATACTCGCCTTTTCCCTGCACTGCAACAAAAAAAGACTGCCTTTTTTCAAAAGGCAGTCCTTTGGGGTTATTTCAGTTCTACAACCGTCACGCCGCTTTCGCCTTCGCCGTAACGGCCAAGACGGAAGCTTTTTACCATGCGGTTGCCGCGCAGATGCTTATGGATGGCGGTGCGCAGTGCACCGGTGCCATTGCCGTGGATCAGATAGACCACCGTCTGTCCGTTCAAGATGGCGCGGTCAATAAAAGAGTCCACCTCCGACAGTGCCTCGTCCACCGTAAGTCCCAGCAGGTTGCACTCCATTTTGGCGGTGCGCTGTACGCGCTCTACCTGCCGTTGGGATGGTTGGTATCGCCGGTCAGGCGGGAATACCGCTGCTGCGCCTTTGTCTTAGGCGCAGTGGATTCTTTTACCAGCTTTTCCGGCTGCTTCAGGCCCTTGAGGGGCACCTTAGTCTTGATGATACCGGCACGCACCAGAACATCGCCGTTTTTGTCTGGCAGCGCCAGAACGGTGGCCAGCTGGTTCAATTCTGCAATGCAGACCTCCTGTCCCACCTTTACATCCTTCAGCGGTACAAACTCCTTGACGGGGTTATGCACCACCTCCGTACCGGCAAACAGCTTTTCGGTCTCCTTTTTGGCAATTTCGCGGGCACGCTGCGCCTTCTGCTGGGCGCTCATGCGCTCGTCCTTTTGCAGCTGGCGCAGTTCATCGGTCAGTGCGTAGGCCTGCGTTTCCACCTGCTGTGCCAGCGTGCGCGCTTGGCACGGGCAGCTTCCAATTCATTTTCGCCCTGCTGGATCAGTTCATCCGCTTTTTGCGGGCTGCTTCCAGCTGATGGGAAGCTTCGTTGCGCAGCTGCTCCACTTCGTTCTGACTTTCCTTCAGCTGCAGCTTCAAGTCGTCCAGCTGACCCAGAACCGCATCCAGACGCTTATCCTCGGCAGACAGATGCTGCTGAGCCGCTTCAATGACGCGGCTGGGGATGCCCAGCTTTTCGCTGATCAGGAATGCGTTGGATTTGCCCGGTACGCCCACACTCAGCTTATAGGTGGGACGCAGGGTCTCCAGATCAAACTCGCAACTGGCGTTGACCACACCCTTAGTCTCCAGTGCAAAAACCTTCAGTTCCGCATAGTGGGTGGTCGCCATCAGCAGCACACCACGGCGGCGCAACTCCTCAATGATGGCAACTGCCAGCGCGGCGCCTCGGCGGGATCGGTACCGGCACCCAGCTCGTCCAGCAGCACAAGGGTGTGCGGCATAGCCAGTTCCAGAATACCGGTGATTTTTTTCATGTGGCCGGAGAAGGTGGAAAGCTCTGCTCAATGCTCTGTTCGTCGCCGATATCCACCAGAAATTCATCAAACACACAGATCTCGCTGCGCTCGTCAGCAGGAATCAAAAAACCGCACTGTGCCATGGCGCACAGCAGACCGGCGGTTTTCAGGGTGACCGTCTTACCGCCGGTGTTCGGGCGGTGATGATAAGGGAATCGTATTCCCGCCCAGTGCAATATCCACAGGAACACACTTTTGCGGATCGATCAGCGGGTGGCGGGCACGGATCAGATTAAAGGAAGAATCCGTCCGCACAGCGGGCTTGAAGGCCTTCAACTCCAGTGCAAGCCGCGCCTTTGCCAGCAGGATGTCGATTTCCAGCATGGCCTTGTAGCTGTACTGGAACTGCGGCTCAATGGCGGCCACCTGTGCGGTAAAGGCCACCAGAATGCGCTCGATCTCCTGCGCTTCCTGTGCGCGGTATTGCAGGATGCGGGCATTGGCTTCCACCACTGCCTGCGGCTCCACGAACACCGTAGCACCCGTAGAGGATACATCGTGGATGATACCGCTCACTTCGCCGCGGTATTCGCTCTTGACCGGCACAACATACCGGCCGTTGCGCATGGAAACCACACTCTCCTGCAGGTATTTGGAGGTGTCCATATTGCGCACCATGCTTTCCAGCCGGTCGCGGATGCTGTTTTCGGTGGCGCGGATCTTTTTGCGCAGCTCTGCCAGCGTGCGGGAGGCGGTATCCGCCATGGCATCCGGTGCCAGAATGGCGCTGGAGATCTGCTGCTCAAGGCCTGGCTCCGGTGCCAGCGCGTAAAACAGATCATCGGTCGGCAGCGCGTCATGCTCAGAGGAGCCGTACCAGCTGGTCAGGTGCTGAAAATTGCGCAGCGCACCGGCCACCATCAGCAGTTCGCCCATGGAAGCACGCCGCCCTTTACGGCACGGGCGGCAAGCTGACTGACCCCCTCTACCCCGCCAAAGCGCGGCGAGCCGTTTTTAATCAGCAGGGTGTTGATGGCGTCCGTCTGCTCCAGTGCGTAGCGCACCTCGTCCGGGTCGCACTGCGGCTCAATGGCCAGCAGCATAGCACGGGCTTCCTTGCATACGCAGCCCTCCGCTGCACGCGCAATGATCTTATCCAGTTCTAATGTTTTTAAGTAGCTTGTTTCCATACTGTTCCTTTTTGGTCAGGGCAGCACGCTTTTCAAAAAGGCATAGCTTTTCAGCGGCTTATCCAGATGCGTCAGAGCATAGTTTTCAGCCACTGCGGAAAGCTTTTCCAGACTGCCCACAGAGATCTTGAATGCAAATATTTTTTTGTCCTCTACCAAGCAGATGTGGCGCAGTGCAAACAGCGCAGCCTTGTCCAGATTGCAGTTCTTGCCTGCCTTTGCCGCACAGGACGCACAGAGCAGATGCCCTTCCTGTGCGTCCAGATAAAAGGCATCTCCTTCATCGTAGGTGCACAGTCCCGGCAGCAGACAATCTGCGGCATAAAGCCGCACTCACTCATGGTGCGCAGCTCAAATACTGCCTTGATCACCCGCAGGTCGGTGCGGTGCTCGTTGATCATATACAGACTGTTCAGCACCAGACGCAGCTCCCGGGCTGCTTCCTCTCCGGTAGGCGAAAGCGCAGCGGCCAATTCGGTAAGATACATGGCAAGGCTTACCCCTTCAATGGAGGAGGAAATGCCATGGAAGATGTTCTGCACATCGGCTTCCCGCACGGTATACATATTGCGTCCGGGCACCAGTGTAAACTCCGAATAGCAGAACAGCCCGCAGGCACTGAACAGCTTGCTTTTCAGCCGCAGGCTGTTTGCAGCCATTGCTGTGATCACGCCCAGTTTCGGGGTAAGGATCGTCAAAATGCGGTCTGCTTCTCTATAACGGGTCTCCTTCAGTACCAGACCCATGGTCACGAATGGTTCCATCGTCCGTTTCTCCTGCCGGATGCTCGGCGGGCAGCTGCACCAGTTGTTTGTAATCGAGATAACGGAGAATGTTCCCCGTGCAGGCAAAGGCCTGCCAGCTTGCAGCAGCATCCATCTTCAGCACTCCTTCCCTTTTCTGTGCACAGGCTGCTTTTGTTATAGTGTCAGCCTGATTCTAGCACAGCATACAAGGGAAAACTGTCCTGCTTTGGCATCACTCAGCGGTTGGAAGAATTCTGCTTAAAGCCGAAGTTATTCAGCAAAAATTCGTTATCCCGCCAGTCGGATTTTACCTTGACCCAGCACTGCAGATTGACCCGGCAGCCCAGAAACTCCTCGCAGTCGGCACGGGCAGCGCTGGCGATCTTTTTAAGCATGGCACCGCCCTTACCGATGACCATGCCCTTGTGGCTCTCCCGCTCGCAGTAGATGTTCACATCAATGTCGATCAGGTCTGTGCCCGGGCGCTCCTTGAAGCGCTCCACCACTACCGCAATGCCGTGCGGGATTTCGTCCCGCATAAAGAGCAGTGCCTTTTCGCGGATGACCTCGGCCACCAGCTCTTTTTCCGGCATATCGTATAAGCGTCGTCATCAAAGTAATGGGGGCCTTCCACGGCATAGCGGCTCAAGGCATCGAACAGTTCCTCACTGCCTTCCTTATTGCGCACACTGATGGTGTAGATCTCATCGAACACGCCCAGCGCCTTCAGCTCTGCCTTGCGGGTTTCCAAATCGGCAGGTTCTTTAACAAGGTCAGTCTTATTAATGACTGCAATGGCCGGGCCGCTGCGGTGCAGCGCCTCCACAAGTGCCATCTCAGATTCGTTCAGCGCGCCGTAAGGCTCGAACAGCATCATGGAAACATCCACATCCGCAATGGAATCGCTGGCGGTCTTATCCATACGCTTTCCCAGCTTGTTGTGGCTTTGTGCACACCGGGGGTGTCCAGCAGCACATATTGCAGCGGCCCCCGGGTGATCACGCCGGTAATGCGGGTGCGGGTGGTCTGAGGTTTAGAGGTGACGATAGCCACTTTCTCGCCGACCAAGAGGTTCGTCAGGCTGGATTTGCCCACGTTCGGCCGTCCGATGACAGCAACGAATACAGAGGAGGTGTCGTAATGCTCCTGAACGGGTGTTGTAGTACTCAAAGCGAACTCCTGTCTTGTTTTTATGTTCTGGGATATCATTCCGTATAGCTGACCGTGCGGGGCAGACCCAGCTGCAGCAGCACAGCCTCTTCTTTTTCGCGCATACGCATGGCCTCCAGACCACCGTTTTCGTGGTCGTAGCCCAGCAGATGCAGCATGGAGTGAACGGTCAAAAAGGCTACCTCCCGCTGCAGCGGATGCCCATACAGATTGGCCTGCTCCATGGCGCGCTCCATGCTGATGACGATATCGCCCAGCATCATGCAGCCGTTATTCTCGTCGATATCGTACTTGCCGTTCTCGCCCAGAGGAAAGCTCAGCACATCGGTGGGCATGGGCTTATTGCGGTATTGGTTGTTCAGCTCGGCAATGGCAGCGTTGTCCACAAAGGTAACGCTGATCTCGGCGGGACGGTCGAAATGCTCATATTCCAGCACGGCATTGCAGGCACGGCGGATCAGAATGCGGAGCCGGAGGGCACCTTGACAGCTTTCTGGGAGTTGGTGATCAAAACTTATTGGACATATCGGTCCACTCCTTTCAGGGATTTATTTAAAATTCTTATTGTTTTCTTTATTTTCCGCATCGGCAGCCGGATGTGCGGCACGCTCGTAAGCCTTTACGATCTCCTGCACCAACCGGTGACGCACAACGTCTTTATCGGTAAAGTAGCATTGTGCAATGCCGTTCACATCCTTCAGCACCTTCAGCGCGTCCACCAGACCGCTGCGGGTGCTGCCCGGTAGATCGATCTGGGTCACATCGCCGGTAACGACCACCTTAGAGCCTACGCCCATACGGGTAAGGAACATTTTCATCTGCTCCGGGGTAGTGTTCTGCGCCTCGTCCAGAATGATAAAGGAATCATCCAGTGTGCGCCCGCGCATATAAGCCAGCGGGGCGACCTCAATGATCTGCTTTTCCACCAGACGCTCGTAGGTCTCTGCGCCCAGCATATCAAACAGGCCGTCGTACAGCGGCCGCAGATAGGGGTCTACCTTCTGCTGCAGGTCACCGGGCAGAAAGCCAAGCTTCTCGCCCGCTTCCACCGCCGGGCGGGTCAAGATGATGCGGGATACTTCCTTGGCCTTAAAGGCTTTCACCGCCATGGCAACGGCCAGATAGGTCTTGCCGGTACCCGCCGGGCCGACACCGAAGGTAATGGCATTGGAGCGGATGGCGCTCAGGTATTCCTTCTGTCCCAGCGTTTTGGGGCGGATCGGGCGTCCCTTGACCGTGACGGTAACAAAGTCCTCGGTCAGTTCCTTTACCCGCTTCTCTGCGCCATCATGCGCCAGACTGATGCAGTAGTGCACAGTCTGATCTTCCAGCGGGGTGCGGTTCTCGATCAGAAGAAGCATTCCCTCCACGCGCGGTTCGCTGCCGCCACATTGGCAGCTCGCCGGAAATGCGAAGCTGTGTGCCGCGGCAGACAGCGGTAACAGAAAACTCTTTTTCCAATAAGCGAATATTCCGGTCACAGTTGCCAAAAACAGCCGCTGCGATCTCTACACTATCCAATTCAATACACTTTTCCGCCATGGAGCTCCTCCCGAATTGCAGAATTTGATGACTATATTGTACCACCAAAATCTTCAGAAGAAAACTATGAAAAGTGCACAAAATATTTTCCCGCGTTCCATCGGTTTTTCCATACGAACCGTGTTTTAAAGCTTTTTGATGACTTTTTTCAGAAAACGCTTGACAAAGTATATCGGGAGACGATATACTTTAAGCGTAATATATCGGCTAGCGATATAAAGACGTCCGATAGAATCCATGGAGTGTTTCAGTATGGAAAACCTTGCACTGACCGAATCGACCTATTATATCCTGTTGTCTCTTTACCATCCGCAGCACGGTTATGGCATCATGCAGCAGACGGAGCAGCTTTCCGGGGGCAGAGTTCATCTTGCCGCCGGGACGCTGTACGGCGCATTGACCTCCCTGTGTGAAAAAGGCTGGATCCGTCCCCTGCCCGCTGAGAGCGGCAGCCGCAAAAAGGAATACCAGCTTACCGCAGAGGGCGTACAGGTCTTAAAGCACGAGCTTGCCCGCTTGCAGCAGCTTGTGGCAAATGGTGAGAGCATCCTGAAGGAGGAAGCCTTATGAAGGAAAAGAAAACCGTTTTCAAGCTTTTCTTTGTGTGGGATTTTGAAAAAGAAGAGCGCTGGCTGAACGAGATGGCACAGGAGGCTGGGTACTGGACAATACCGGGTTTTCCTTTTATACTTTTGTGCGCTGTGAACCGGGCGAGTATATCATCCGCTTGGAGATGAACCCCAGCAGTGATTACCGCGCCTTTGTAAAGGAACTGGGTGCAGAATATATCGGCGGCTGCGTCAACTGGGTGTACTTCCGTCGGAAAGCGGAGCTTGGCAGCTTTGAGCTGCTCTCAGATATCGACTCCCGTCTGACGCATCTGAGCCGAATCAATCGGATGCTTTCCCTGATCTGTCTGGCAAACCTGATTCTTGGCATAATGAACTCTCTGAATCAGGCTCGCTACGGCTGGCTGAACCTGTTGTGCGCAGCAATGCTCTCCTATGCACTGGGACGTATCCACGGCATGAAAGTAGCGCTGGAAAAGGAACGCAGTTTGCACGAATGATTTGTCAATCCCTTCTTCGCCACAACCGCAGAGAAAAAAGCGGCGTATCTTTGGATAAAAAGACCATAGCAAACTGTTCTCCATCGTGATACAATAGCAAGCGTTGTGTGCCGCCGCCCGGCGGCCGTTTGGACTGCTTGAACACAAAGGAGAAGGAACCATGGAACAGCTTTTTCTGATGCCCGGTGAAGAACGATACGAGCGCTTCAAGGATGGCAACGGTGTTCCTAAGGTACACTACTCCTACCGCTCTATGCGCGGTGCCTTCTTCGACTGCGAGAGCCGCAGCTTAGAGGAAGCCCAGCGTCTGTGCGAAAACTGGCTTGTGGGGCAGGATCGCTGCTACCGCAATTAACATAAAACCATAACCCCCCTGCCGTATTTGCAGCCTTTTTTGCAAAGAGGGGGTATTTTTGTTATATAGGCTTTACTGCCACACCTGCGCACAGACAAGTTCCAATACACTACCGGCAATGCAGCGGGATTTATCCGAGATCAGAAAGCAGTTGGAAAGCTCCTCCCGCCGGGGGTCGATATCCGCAATCTTAAAGCCCGGCGTAACCGGGTAGCCGCTGCGCAGCAATCCGCGCAGAATACCGGGAATCTGTGCTGTGACCGGGATTTCTGCTCCCTCCGGGGTGCGGATGGTGGCAATAGTCTCACCCTTCTCTACTAAATCGCCGATTTTACGCACATTCATAAAAACACCGGCGGCCTGTGCATGGATCACCCGCTCTGCACCGTACCCGCCAATGACGCCGGGAATGCCGGTATTGGGGATAGTGCTCCCCTCCCGGATGATCCGGCCAAGCCGGTGGCCGCGCTTGGTTTCTACCACGGCATCTACGTCCTGCCCGGCTACAAAGCCGGGGCCAAGGGCAATAGTCAACGGTGCCATATCCCGGCTGGTGCCAAGGTTGCGCTTGGCCAGAATGGCATCCACTACGACCTCCGGCTTTGCCCGGGCAATACAGGCCCCCTCTGGGTCAACGAGCACCGGAACAGCGCCCTGCGCCCAGACGGACTGTGCCTGCTCCAACGCTTCAATGCGGACGGCGCGCAGACCCTCAACAGTGGCTTCGCTTCATACACTGCTTCACACAGAGCTACCTGACGGCGGATGGCTGCGGGCTGTGTCGTTTCCAATACCAGCACCCGCAGCCCGGTGCTACACAACCGGTGGATGGTACCGGTGGCAAGGTCGCCGCCGCCGCGCACGATAATTAGGGCGTCCTTTTTCATTTTATTTTCTCCCCGGAGAAAAGTGTCTGCAATAGCACCTCCATGGAGCCGCCGCAGGCAGCAATGGCTGTGTCCTCGTTTTTGCCGTCAGCCGAAAGCTGTAAGCATTGCAAGGCGGGCACAGCCTGTGCTAACAGCTTCTGAGCCGCCTGTACCGTGTAATGCTCCATAATGCCGCCGCCCACACTGCCCACTATACTGCCATCGGGCAGAACGAGCATTTTTGCGCCCACATCCCGCGGGGTGGAGCCGTGCCGCGCAATAATAGTAGCCAGTACCGCCGGGGTATGGGCTTTTTCTGCCTGCACCATCGCATCCAGCAATGCGACGGGATAGCCCTCGGTCTGGGGGCGGGCATTTTTGACCTGCACGATCTGCGCCAGAATGGAAAGCGCGATCTCCGCAGCCGTCTGTGCGCCAATGGCAAGGCCGATGGGTGCGCAGAGTGCATCGATCCGCTGGCTGTCCAGACCGTTCTCCAACAGCTGACGGCGCACCAAGCGGCACGGCCTCGGCTGCCCATCATGCCCACATAGGCCGCAGGCTTTTGCAGAATCCGGGTAAGGCAGTCCAGATCAAAGACGTGGGAGCGGGTCAGCACCGCAAAATAGGTCTCCGCCCCGCCGGGCACACCCTGAAGCGCCTGCGCAAAGGGAGCGCAGAGCACGGTATCCGCTCCGGCGGCGCGCAGCTGCTGAGCAAATTCCTCCCGATCATCTATGGCAAGCACTGGTATGCCGAGAAGCTTTGCCTGCTTTACAAGGGCAGCAGCAACATGACCGCCGCCGCAGACCACCAGCTGCGGCACCGCACCAAAGCGCTCAGCAAATACCCGCTGACCTTCCAGTGTAAGAAAGCCCGTAGCGTACAGGCCTGCAGGACGGCAAGCTGACGCTGCAAAAGTTCGGCACTCTGGGTCTGCCACAGGCGTCTCCGTCCCGCAGCAGCAGCTGACTGCCTGCCTCTGCGCCTTCCAGCACGGTAGCCAGCGTATAGCTGCCGGTCTGGTTTGTACTTTGCAGAACGTCTGCAAGCGTTTGTCTGTTCATTGGTGTTTCTCTCCCTTAATTATTGCTCCACAGGTGTTACCTTATCAAACTGTGTCTGATCCAGTTCTGCCTGCCAGCTTTGCCAGTCCTCCGGCAGCATACGCCATGCAAGCCCGCACCCTGCCGAGATCTCACGCGGCAGCGGGATCAGCCGCCCGGGCACCTGCCGGGCATTGCATTGCTTTTCCCACTCCATAGCCTCTAAGGTGGTGCGGAAGGAAAGCACGATATAGCTTCGTTTTACTCGCATAAAATCTCCCGCGCAAGTGCACAGACTGCCTGCGCTGCCTGCTGTACCTCCTGCTCCGTATTGAAATGGGAAAAGCTGAACCGTACCACGCCCTGCTCCACAGTGCCAAGGGCCTTGTGCATCAGCGGAGCACAGTGCGCTCCGGCACGCACGCAGATGCCGTAGTCCTCCCACAAGATATCTGCCACCCGGGCAGAATCCTCCTGTGCGATGTTCAGCGCCACAATGGGCGCACGGGACTGCATAGCCATATCACCATACACCGTTACGCCCGGCGCAGTACGCACCTGCTCATAAAATAGGCGGGCAAGGGCGGCTTCCCGGGCAGCAAGGTTTTCTACGCCCTGTTCCAACAGCCAGCGCACCCCGGCGCAAAGCCCCGCAAGGCCGTGCACGTTCAGCGTGCCAGCCTCCAGTGCGGTGGGCATCTGCAAGGGGTGCATTTCGTCAAAGCTGTGCACGCCGCTGCCGCCAACAAGGAGCGGCGCAATTTGTAACCCGGGGCGCACATAAGCTCCGCCGGTGCCTGCGGTCCCAGCAGAGCTTTGTGCCCGGTAAAGCAGAGAGCATCAATGCCCAGCTGCTGTACATCAATGGGCTGCGCACCGGCAGTCTGGGCTGCATCCACGATCAGCAGCAGACCGTGCCGGTGGGCAAAATCCGCTGCGCGGGCAAGGTCGATGCCATTGCCGGTCACGTTGGAAGCCCCTGTCACCACCAGTGCCAGAGTCGTGGGACGCAGCAGCGTTTCCCACTGGTCGTAACAAAGCTGTGCAGCTGCATCCACCCCGGTAAAAGAGACCTCTACCCCCTGTGCCCGCAGCCGGTACAGCGGACGCAGAACGGAGTTATGCTCGCATACCGTTGTGATGACATGGTCGCCCGGATGCAGCACACCGTTCAGCACCGTGTTCAGCGCCATGGTCGCATTGGCGGCAAAAAAGATGCAGGAAGGGTCCGGCACATGGAAAAGTTCTGCCAGCGCCAGACGGGTGTCCAGCACGATCCGTGCGGCGTGAAGGGTGGGCTCGTGTGCGCCGCGCCCGGGGTTGCCTGCCGTGTGCAGTGCCTCCAGAATAGCCTGTTCCACCTGCGGCGGTTTATGCAGAGTGGTGGCCGCGTTATCCAGATAGATCACGGTTTTACCACGTTTCCGGCCTGCGTCAGCTTTTCGGCAATGGTGTACATATTGGTCACGCTGCCCACAGCCAGCTTCTCGGTAAGGCCGTAAAAGTTCAGACAGGTACCGCAGGTCAGGATCTCTACGCCCTGTGCTTCCAGCGCCTTGAGATCTTCCAGCATGGCAGAGCTTCACAGGTCAGCGCTGCGCCGCCGTTATAGAACAGAATGGTCTTAGGCAGCTTATCCTGCTGGGTCAGCGCAAATACAAAGGCCTTGAGCAGGATCTTGCCCAGTTCCTCGCTGCCTTCGCCCATAACGGCAGCGGAAATAGCCACCACCGTATCAGTGCGGGCATCAGAGGTGCAGACAGGAGCATCTTCTGCTGGGGCGCTTACTACTTCGCCCAGCGTGAACAGCACACGGTATTTGCGCTCTTCCAGCTTTTCAGCGCTGTACTGATAACCCTTTTGCTGTGCCATCTTGGTCAGGTTTTGCACAGCGATCTCGTTGTCCACCAGTACCTCCACCTGTCCCGCGCCCTGCAGCTCGGAAATGGCCTTTTTTGCTTTGACGACAGGCAGCGGGCAGGCATCGCCCAGTGCATCCACTTTGATAAATTCAGCCATGCTGATTACTCCTCTCATTTGTCTGTTACGGTGATCTCAATTTCCTGCTTGGGCAGGATCTCTCCCACGATGCTCGCGGGCAGACCTGCGGCGCGCAGTTCCTGTTCTAGTGTTGCTGCATCTGCCGGGTCTACTGCAAATAGCAGCCCGCCGGAGGTCTGCGGGTCGAACAGGACTTCCTCCACGGCGAAGCTTACGTTTTTAAACCGAACGAACGGCCCGGTATGGTTGCGGTTGCGCTGCCCGGCGGCGGTGTACAAAAACGCATCGGCTGCTTTTTGGGCACCCGGCAGCACTGGCACGGCATTTGCATGGATGACGCAGGAAAGTTTGCCGCCCATCATTTCATGCAGATGGCCGAGAAAGCTGAAGCCGGTCACATCCGTAGCGGCATGGACGCGGTATTTGCGGCTGATCTCTGCCGCTGTTTTGTTCAAAGTGGTCATGGAGCGAATGGCGGCTTCCATCTCCTCCGGGGCGGCCTCGCCCACGCGGTTTGCCGTGCACAGCAGCCCCACACCCAAAGCCTTGGTCAATACCAGCTTGTCGCCGGGAATACCGGTGTCGTTCGTATACATCCGGTGCGGATCTACAAGGCCAGTTACAGAAAGACCGTATTTCACCCCGCTGTCTGCAATGGAGTGCCCGCCTGCAAGACTGCCGCCGGCTTCTGCCACCTTTTCAGCACCGCCGCGCAAGATCTCGCCCAGCACGTTCAAATCCATATCCTCCGGGAAGCAGACCAGATTCAGTGCGGTCTTCACCTCGCCGCCCATGGCGTAGACATCGCTCAGGGCGTTTGTGGCAGCGATTTGCCCAAAGGTATAGGGGTCGTCCACCATCGGCGGAAAAAAGTCCACAGTCTGCACCAGTGCAATGTTGTCCGTAATGCGGTAGACTGCGGCATCATCCCGCTGTCATAGCCGACCAGAAGATCCGGGTCCTTTTCGCCCCGGGGCAGCTTTTCCAGAATACGGCTCAGCACCCCGGCACCCAGCTTTGCGGTGCAGCCGCCGCCGGTACAGAACACGATCTTATCTTCCTGCTCATGCACGTTCTTCCTCTTCAAAATGCGTCAGCACGCACTTATACCATGCTGACGCAAAAGCTGTTGTATCTGTATGCCCTGCTGCTGCAATTCCGGCGTGTCGGCCTGATTGAGTACAGCGTAAAACTGCCGGTCGCCCACCGCCTTGCGACCACCCTGCGTGCTTGCAAGCAGCTGTGCCAGCACAGGGGGCGTAAGAGGTGCATCCGGCGCAGCCGCTAAAAACTGCGGACGGATGGTATCGTAGCGGAAGCAGACCTCCCGCAAGGGCTATCCAGCGCCGAAAGCCCTGCCAGCGCCAAAACGATATCGCTTTGGGGCAGCAGCACCGGCTCGTGCGCCGCCGGAACCTTGCAGGGGTAGTGCTTTGCCCCGTCTGCCTCTATAAGCACCGCATCCGCCTGCTCCATCCGGCGCAAAAGCTGCGGCTGCGGCAAAGTCAGCTTTCCGTTTTCAGCCGGGGTTCCGATCACTGCATAGTGACCCGCTTGCCATAAGGCGGTAAGCGCTGCGTCATCCGGTGCATAGCAGGCTGCCGGTTGCCGGATGTGGGTGGTGGTAGTCATAAGCACCCGCCATCTTGCGGGCACAGTGGTCTGCCATGGCATACAGTAGGGTCGTTTTGCCCCCGCCGCCTACCAGAGAAACGATATGCCCTTTCTCTGCCAGAAACGGAAGCTCTTTTTCGTTCAGCATCTGCTTTTAGTGCTTGGCTGCAACTGCCATTGCGATCTGTTCCGGGGTAATGGGCAGCTCGTAGAAGCGGGTGCCGATGGCGTTGTAGATGGCGTCCGAGATGGCGGGCAGCGGCGTATTGATGACCACCTCACCGATGGACTTTGCGCCAAAGGGGCCGTTGGGCTCGTAGCTATTCTCAAACTCCACATGGATATGGCCGATATCGTTGCGGGCAGGGATCTTGTACTGGAACAGAGAGTTCTCCTCCGGGTATCCGTTTCTGTCGTAGGTGATGTTCTCGGTCAGGGTCATACCGATGCCCTGCAAAATACCGCCCTCTGCCTGCACACGGGTCAGGTTGGGGTTGATGGGGGTGCCGCAGTCCACGCAGGCGTCAAATTCCAGCACCTTCACCTCGCCGGTCTCGGTATCCACCTCTACCTCGGCAGCGCCCACCATATACGGCGGCGGAGACAAGGGAGAGGTGTGAGTCTCGGTGAATTCCAGCGGGATCTTATGGCCGAACTGCGCCGCATAGGCGATCTCGGATAGGGTCTTTTGGCGGGTGGGGTCAGCGCTTTCAAACACGACTTTGCCGTCAAACTCCACAGCATCCGCCGGGCATTCCAGCAGCTCTGCGCCCAACTTGCAGATCTGTTCCCGCAGCTTCATGGCGCACTTTTCGGTAGCCTTACCGGTGACATAGGTGGTGCTGGAGGCGTAGGAGCCGGAATCGTAGGGGGAAGAATCCGTATCCGCACCAAAGACGGTAATATTATCCAGCGGACAGTCCAGCACCTCGGCAGCGATCTGCGCCAGCGTAGTATCGCAGCCGGTGCCCATATCGGCAGCACCGATCATAAGGTATAAAAGCCGTCATCGTTCAGTTTGAGGGTAGCACTGCCCACGTCCATGCCGGAGATACCGGAGCCCTGCATCGCCATGCCCATGCCAACGGCACGGATCTTGCCGTTGCCCATATCTCGGGAGGGGTACTTGTGCTCCCAGTCGATCATCTCGCGCACCTTAAGCACACACCGGTCCAGCGCACAGCTGGTATTTACTGCGCCGTAGTAGGCGGGCATCACATCGCCCTCCTGCACAGTGTTCTTCAGGCGCAGTGCAATGGGGTCCATGTTCAGCTTGTGCGCCAGCTCGTTCACGGCAGATTCCACCGCAAACAGACCCTGTGTAGCACCATAGCCGCGGTATGCACCGGCAGACATGTGGTTGGTGTACACCACATCGCTGACAAAACGGAATGCCTCGGCCTTGCCGTACAGCGGAATGGACTTATGACCGGACAGGCCCACGGTAGTGGGGCCGTGCTCGCCGTAAGCACCGGTGTTGGACAGGGTGTACAGGTCAATGCCCTTCACGATGCCGTCCTTGGTAGCGCCCAGACGGACGTGCATCTCCATCTCGTGGCGCGGCGAGGAAGCCGTCTGGCTTTCCACACGGCTAAAGATGAGCTTGGAAGGCTTTTTGGTCATCCAAGTCACAAAGGCCGGGTACACCTCACTGACCGCAGTCTGCTTGGCGCCAAAGCCGCCGCCGATGCGGGGCTTGGAGACACGCACCATGGACTTAGGAATGTGCAGTGCATTGGCAATGTTGCGGCGGGCGTGGAACACGATCTGGTAGAGCTGAGCACATTCAGCCGCCCATAAGTATCAATGGAACAATAGGTGCGGAAGGTCTCCATCATGGCCTGCTGACAGGCCTTAGTGTGGTACACATGGTCAATGACCACATCGCACCCGGCCAGCACAGCGTCGATATCACCATTGCCGCATTCATCATGAGCGCAGAGGTTGCGCTTGTTGTCGGCGCCCACGGGGGCAAGGCTTTCCCAGTTATCCTCCGGGTGCACAAGGATAGGATTATCCTTTGCGGTGTGGAAATCCAGCACGGCTTCCAGCACCTCATAATCCACTTTAATGAGCTTGAGTGCCTTGTCCACGCACTTTTCATCCTTACCGGCTACGATGGCCACCACGTCTCCCACAAAGCGGACGTGGCGATCGATCAGCAGACGGTCGTAGGGGCTGGCCTCCGGGTAGGTCTGGCCGGCCTGCGTATAACGGCGAGCATCCTGCGGCACATCCTCCAAGTGAAGATGGCTTCGATGCCGGGCACTTTTTTGGCAACAGCGGTGTTGATGGTGCGGACGATGGCGTTTGCATGGGGCGAGCGCAGCAGCTTGACGATCAGGCAGTCCTGCGGGATGATGTCATCCATATAGACAGGCTGGCCGGTGACCAGCTGCATCGCATCTTTTTTGCGGAACGGTTTGTTGACGGTTTTCACTGTACGCCCTCCTTCTGCTTTTTCCATGCCAGAAAGCTCATAATGCCGCGCAGCTGGCCTTCGTAGCCGGAGCAGCGGCACAGGTTTCCGGCAAGGTATTCCTTCACCTGCTCTTCAGTGGGGTACGGCTGCTCCCGGAACAGAGCCAGTGCATTCATAATAAAGCCCGGGTTGCAGAAACCACACTGTTCTGCACCCTGATCTGCAATAAAGGCACCAAACTCGGCAGCCTCTTCCTGCAAGCCCTCCAGCGTAGTGATCTTGTGCCCATCGGCGCGGGCTGCCAGCACGGAGCAGGACAGCACAGGCTTATCGTCCATAAACACGGTGCACAGACCGCAGTTGGAAGTTTCGCAGCCGCGCTTGACGCTCTTGCAGCCGTGTGCACGGACAAAATCGATCAAAAGCATATCCGGGGCGATCTCCTCGGACACCCGGATGCCGTTCAAGGTAAGTGTGATCTGCATTTACTTTTCCTCCTGCATTTTACGCTGTTCCAGCTCCAGCACTGCGCGCTTTGTCAGCACGCCTGCCAGATGTCTGCGGTATTCGGCGCTGCCGCGCATATTGGATCCGGTAACGATCTGCGCCTTTACGCTTTCGGCAAACTGCGCGGCAAGCTGTTCTGCCGCAAGGGCAGGCTCTGCCGGGAGTTCGAACCGCACGGCGCGCAGCGGACGCGCACCAATGACGATGCTGTAATCGCCGTTCTCCATCCGGGCGGCAGCACAGGTCAGCACCGGGATATCGGTCTGGCTGTTGCGCACCGACTGGTAATAAATCTGCATCGGTGTCTTTTTTACAATCAGCCGCACCAGAATGTCCCGGTCGTAGGGGCGCTGTGCATATTCCTGCAGCGGCAGGATGCCGCCCTTGTACAGTTCCACATCACAATCCATGGCAAGGAACATGGTCAGCACATCCGAAAAGCCGAACCGGCTGTAAATGCTGCCACCCACAGTAGCCAGATTGCGCAGCTGCACGCCCACGATATGGCGCACAGCCTCCCGCATAGCGCCGTGGGTGTAGGCGGCAAGCCCCGGGTGCTGTTCCAGCTGACGCAGGGTGACCATAGCGCCGATGGAAAAGCCCTCCTCGTTCTCCTCAATGGTATCCAGTCCCAGACCGGAAAGGTCGATGGCGGTGCCGACATTGATGGTTTCCATCTTCAGCCAGATCATGCCGCCCAAAATGCGGTTTGGTTTTTTCTGGTTCAGCTGCCACGCTTCCTCCAGACTTTCTGCCCGCTTGTATTCTCGGATCGTCATCATGTGCAGTACCTCTCTTTTCTATCGCTGCGATATCTCTGCTTTTATTTTAGCACAGCTTTCGATATAATACTATTATAAAATGCTGCTGAAGGGGTGTTTTTGTATGAAGAAGTCGCTTACGGTCGGCTGTGTGATCATGGCCTCCGGGCTGAGCCGCCGGTTTGGCACAAACAAGCTACTGGCAGATTTTTGCGGGCAACCCATGCTCTGCCGTGCTTTTGACGCTACCGCCACACCCGGTATCGCTGCCCGCATCGTGGTGACCCGCTCGGAGGAGGTGCAGGCACTGTGCAGGGCGCAGGGCGTCCCGGTGCTGCTGCACAGCCTGCCCGGCCGCAACGATACCGTTCGGCTGGGTCTTTCGGCGCTGCTGGAGCAGCTGCCGGAGCTTAGCGGTTGTATGTTTCTGCCCGGGGATCAGCCCCTGCTGCGCCGGGAGACGGTAGAAGCTATGACAGAGCGCTTCTGCCAGGAGCGGTTGTACCCGGCAGAATGGCAAAAAGAAACAGAACGGGAGATCTTCCGTCTGGGAGCCGTGGCCGAAAACGACCCGGCGCCTCTTGTTGGAAGTCCCGTTCTGTTTGGAAGCAGTTTCTTTCCGGAACTGCTCACCCTGCCGGAAAATAAAGGCGGCAACGTGCTGCTTAAAAAGTATCCTGCGCAGTGCGCACGGTTTACATTGCGGACAGCGCAGAGCTGCTGGATGCAGACACCCCGGAGGTGTTGCAGCAGCTGGAAGCCCTTGCCCGACAAAAAAGTTAAAATTTATTCTGCCATATCGTTCTTGGGCAGCAGCACGTTCAGCAGAATTGCCACAAAGGCGGCCGGAACAATGCCGGACTCGCCGCAGATCAGCTGGAGGGCCTGCGGAGCCTGTGCCAGAATGCCGCTGTTGGCACCCATGCCATAGCCCACGCCCAGTGCCACAGACACGATGGTCAGGTGGCGCGGAGTCATCTTTCCTTGGTGATCAGCTGGATGCCGCTGACCACGATGGAAGAGAACATCATAACGGCAGCACCGCCCAGAACGCCTGCGGCATGATGGAAATCAGCGCGCCCAGCTTGGGGATCAGGCCGCAGAGGATCAGGAACACGGCACCGGAGGCCAGTGCCATACGGTTGACCACCTTGGTCATGGCCACCAGACCCACGTTCTGGCTGAAGGAGGTATTGGGCAGCACGCCGAACAGTGCGGCAAAGGTGGAGCCGAGGCCATCGCAGATGACGCCGCCGGACAGCTCCTTATCAGAGGCTCACGGTTCATGCCGCCCTCCATCACGCCGGAGATATCGCCCACAGTCTCCACTGCGGTAACGATGAACATGATCAGCACCGGCAGGATTGCACGGGCATCGAATACCACCTTGACCGGCATCAGCATGGGTACTGCGAACCAGGAGGCCTGTGCCACCTTGTTCCAGTTGAGCACCCATGCCTTGGTGAACTCTACACCATCAGCAGTCACGCCGGTGGTGGGCAGCACCAGACCCATAATGAAAGCAACCACATAACCGGCCAGAATGCCGATGAGGATGGCGGAGGAGCTGAGAAAACCGGTAGTCCAATGCTTGAAGAACAGGATGACCACCAGCACGAACAGTGCCAGAAGCAGGTTCTCCACAGAGCCGAAGTCCTTGGCCTTGTTGCCGCCGCCGAAGGAATTGATGCCCACCGAGATCAGCGAAAGACCGATGGAAAGCACCACCGTGCCGGTGACCACCGGCGGGAAGAACCTGCGCAGCGGCTTCAGGAAGAAGCCCAGCACGCTTTCAAAAATACCGCCGATGATGGATGCGCCCATGATCGCGCCATAGGCCAGCACACCGCCGCCCATCGTGCCAACAACGCTGTTGAACACGCCGATAAAGCCGGAACTGGTACCCATGATGATAGGCACTGCACCGCCCACGGGTCCGATGGTGAACAGCTGCACCAGCGTGACGATACCTGCCACGAACATGGCACTCTGCAGCAGGGTGACCTGCAGGTCTGCAAACTCGCCGCCTGCAATGCCACAGGCGCTGGTGATGATCAGCAGCGGGGTCAGGTTGCCCACGAACATGGCGCAGACGTGCTGCAAGCCCAGCGGGATCGCCTGCCGCAGAGACATTTTGGCTTCAAACTGATAAGCCGCTTCTTCAAGCTTGACTTCCTTCAAAAAATCCACTCTCCTCAAGGTTTTAAAGGTTTATGCGGTTCGGATGCTTTGCAAAAAAAGCGAAAATATTATAGCAAAATGCAGATAAGATGTAAAATAAGTATGACTTTTGTATGAAAAATTGCTGCATCCCACAAGTGAACTTTTCTCCGGCAGACAAGCAAAAAAGCAGGACTTCCGCATGATTTGTCCAGCCTGATTCGGCTGGCATCATACAGAATCCCCTGCTTTTTTCGTGCTTTTCTCTGTTTTTTGTGCGATACGGAAAATTTTTGTTTCTGCGGTCAGAGCAGTCCATAATCCCGCAAACAGCGCGTCAGCCCTGCCTGTGTGGTGTCAAATACGATGCCCTGCGCCCGCAGCTTGCTGCAATCCATCGCAAGATTCCGTGCCCAGTCAGCTTCCTGAATATCGACCGTGATCCCCAGTGTCTCAGCAAACTGCCGGGCGGTCAGTACCATGTTTTCAGCGTTTTCACTGCCAAAGTTATAGATCCCGCCGGGCAGGGTCAGGGCAGCTTCCAGCAGTGCTACCGCCTGCCGGACGTAGGTGATGCCCCGGAAGTCCCGGACAGAAAAGCGGACGGATTCCCCCGCTGTGCGGCACGCAAAAGGTTCAGTGGTAGATTGCCTCGGATGGGCAGCTGGTAGCCCGGCAGGTCGTACATCCATGTGGCGCGCAGCAATACGGCACCCGGGCAGAGCGCCTGCACCCGCTGCTCCATTTCCAGCTTGCCCTGCCCGTACACATTGGCAGGCTTTAACGGAATTGTTTCCGGCAGCGGGCCGGACTGCTCCACACCGGCATAGACCTGATCCGAGCTGAAAGCCACCAGCTTTGCGCCGATCTCAGCTGCCGCCCGGGCAAGCCAGACCGACAGTTCCACATTGGCGCGGTAAGCCTGCTCCGGGTGGCGGCGCAGTAGCCGGTATCCGAAATGGCGGCAGTGTGCAGAATGACATCCGGGCGCTGCTGCAAAACAGCCTGCCGCACGGCGTCCTCCCCTGCTGTTGCCAGAAAGCCTTTAGGAAAGGTGCACAGTTCGTAATGCCCCGCCCATTGCTGCATCACGCGGGAACCTACAAAGCCGCCTGCACCGGTTACAAGGATCTTCTTCATTTTGTTCTCCCGCAATAAGGCATCAGATAAAAAATTCCAGCACGAACACCACGGCACAGCAGCCTGCAGCCACCTGAAACAGGCTTGCGCCAAACCATGCGGCAGCAATGCCGACTACCAGTGCAGCAGCACCTGCTGCCGGGCTCTGCGTTGCCTGAATGATGGCCGGAAAGGTCATCACAGCCAGCGTTACATAGGCACATAGTACAAAAACGACTGGATGAAGCGGTTTTTGATCGGTTTGCGGATCAGCGTCAGCGGCAGGATGCGGATGGCATAGGACACCAGCGCCATGACCGCAATATAGATATAATTGTTATGCGTCATCTTCGTTTTCCTCCTGCCTGACCGGGAACAGCACCGCTGCTGCACCGGAGATCGCCACTGTCAAAGGATGGTGCGGGTGCCTTCGGAGAGTGCCGAGATGCCCGGCAGATAGCTGCACAGAAAACTCAGCGCAAAGCTGATGACGACCAGCACCGCAACGATCCGATCCTTGCGGGCCGGCGGGATGATGATGGCCAGAAACATTCCGTAAAGTGCCACGCTCAGGGCGCTGACTACCCGCAGCGGCAGCAGGTTGCCCGCTATAATGCCCAGCGCCGTACCACAAGCCCAAGCCGGCGCTGCCAGCAGGATAGCGCCATAGGTATAGTACGGGTTCAGGTTGCCCGGGCGGGCGATAGTAATGCCGAACAGTTCGTCCGTGACATCATAGCCGATGAGCAGCCGATGCCAGAAGGGCGTTTCCGGAGCAAAGCGCTGTGCCAGTGCACAGCTCATCAGCAGATACCGCGCATTGGCGATTAAAGTAATGACCGCCACCTCAAAATAGGTGGCGTTTGCCATGATCAACGCAAATGCGGCATATTCTCCTGCGGAGGCATTGTTCAGCAGGCTGACAAGAAACCCCTGAAACGGCGTAAAACCCGCCTTGCGCGCCGCGATGCCCAACGAAAACGATACCGCAAAATAGCCCAGTGCAATGGGCACACCGTCCCGCATTCCGTCACAGAACACCTTACGGCTGAACTGATCTGCCCTTCCTGTTTGGACGAGCTGCGGCTCCAAAAGCCTCTGCTTCGATTCCATAGTTGATACTTCCCCTTTCCTATTTTTGCAAACAACAGAATCTATTATACTCCCCTGCAGGCAGAGAAGAAAGAGGTTTCGGACTTTTTGTGTAAAATACTGCGTTCAAAAGACTTCGGGGGAGCGCTGATATAGGAGACGCTTTGAACGTTATGGCTTGTTTGATCGTGCCGAAAGATAAAAACACCCCGGAGGTTCCGTTTTCACGGACCCTCCGGGGTGATGGCGCTATTGGAAATTACTCGAGCTCGGTAAGTCCAGAATTCTTGCTAAACAAATTTGTTAGCAATTTCTATTCTTGGATGTTCACTTTTCAATGAGATTGCTGTGTTAGATGTGGCTTGCTGATTTTTAGTATCAGGATAGTATCACGCAACCAGTGGGATCTCTGTGAGTATTATAGCCGATGATTCATTCCAAAGTCAAGGATGATTCCATCATTCATCCTGAAGGCTTAAAATGTCTCCCAAGCAAATATAGGTTTGGATAATGCACCGGGTCGCATCTTGTCTTGTCACCTCATGATGAACACCCTTGCATTGCAAGTCCGTCAGATTATCCATCCAATCCAGTAGATAAATCACATTGCTTCCAACCATACTTTTAGAGGGGCTCTTATCTTCCAGCTTTTCAATCACCGCTGAAAGTTTGTTTTTATAGTGCTCTCCACTAACGTCAATTTCCTTTCCAGATTTTGTTTTATACTTTTTCTCTTTGTATCCCGGAAAGTATTTTTCAAACAGTTCTTTGGCCGTTTCCTCAAAAAGTCTTCTACACGTTGTTAACGCCTGCGAGTATAGTTCCGGATTATCTGAACCAATTTTATCCTCTATCGCTTGAAGTTTAAGAAGAATTTCTTTTGAAAGCTTAGAAAACTCATTTTCCACTCTTGTTCGATATTCAGAAAAAACCGTTGTCGCCACATTTCCAAATGAAATCTCAATCTGCTTCTTCAGAGCATAATCATAATACCTTGATTTTAAAACTGAGAGTTTTTTCTCTGTTAGTCCAATATCATCCACTATATTTCTTGTAGACATTGTTACCGATGCTGTTAAATTATTTACCGCAACAGCAGCGTAATCTCCAGACACCGACGCACCCTTTGTAGTAAAATTATTAACTGCATTTTTCTCTGCCTCCACTTTCTTTTCTAATTCAGATGCAAGTTCCGTAAAAATGCATTTTCCCTTTTTATCAATGAATCCTCGTCCATTTTATATCCAACATTCCATACCTCTGTCGGAACATGAACACCATCTTTGTCTTTTGGATATCCACCGTATTCATACTGTAGCCATATAATTGCATCCACGTCATTCAAAAGCCTTGCGATTTTTAAACATTGTAAAAGAGCAGATGTCGTTGTTATAGTATCGTCTTCTATTCCATTTAAAACCTTCTCACATGCCAACTGAGCACTTTCAGTCTTCGTCATTGTTTTTCACCTCAAATAAATTTCCGCCAATCCCAAAGAACTTATCAAAGAAGCTCTTCAGCTTATCAATCACACCCTGTTTTTTCTGTGCACGGCCACCGCCGCCAAAGCGGGAAACAGGTGGCATCAGCTTGTCAATATCCGTGCCAACAGTCTTGATTTCGCCATCACGGAACGCATTGGCCAGATATTTGCGCGTTTCCGGCTCCTTCAGTTTTTCCTCTTGGATGATCTTTGCAAGCTCTTTCTCCCGCTGTTCTGACACAAAGGTGTTCCACTCTGCCACCACGTCATCCACATCGTTGACCCCTGCAATAAAGGTTTCAATCAGTTGCTTTTTGCTACGCAGTTCCGGGCTGGCATCAATCGCCTTGCGAATCGTGATGAGCACCTCTTTGTCATCGCAATGGGTGTCATGGTACTTTTTGACCAGCATCAGAATGTAGTCAATGTTAATTTCGACCTGCCGAATCAGCTCCACCTCGAACACCACATCATCCGTGATGTCCTCTTTAGTTTCATCGTGCTTCTTATTGCGCCATTCATCCCGCAAGTCCTGATAGCGACCCAAGTAGTCCTGTAAATCCCGTTCAGAGATTAGCTCATTGCCCTTGAAATCATCAAAGGAGGACAGCAGATTCCGCATCCGCAGCAGCGCACCAAACAGCACGATAAAGTCCTTCTGGTTCTGCTCTCCGACGATCTGCGGCTCTGTCAGCGGGAACTTCTGCGTCAGGTCATCGATCATGTCTGTATAACCCTGATGGTATTTCCCCTGCTCATCTGTATAACCATGGTAATAGTCCGCATATTTACGCAACAGAACGATGCCGCCCGCATTTTTATCTCCAAACAGCGAAATTGCCGTATCCACCCGCTTTTGCAGGTTGCGGAAGCAGACGATATTGCCAAAGGTCTTGATGCTGTTCAAGATACGGTTCGTCCGGCTGAACGCCTGAATCAAACCGTGCATCTTCAGGTTCTTGTCCACCCAAAGGGTATTCAGGGTCGTGGCATCGAAGCCCGTCAGGAACATATTGACCACGATCAGCAGGTCAAGTTCCTTGTTCTTCATGCGGAGCGATACATCCTTGTAGTAGTTCTGGAACCGTTCACCATCCGTCGAGTAGTTCGTGTGGAACATCTCGTTGTAATCCTGAATGGCTGCGTCCAGAAAATCCCGGCTGCTCTGGTCGAGGTTGGAGGTATCTTCCGGGTTTTCCTCGTCCAGAATGCCATCCGTTTCCGCTTCATTGGCTCCATAGCTGTAAATGGTAGCAATGCGCAGCCGCTTGGTTGGGTCTGCCGCCATCTGTTTTTTGAACTCCTGATAATACAGCTTTGCCATCGGCACAGAAGCCACGCAGAAAATCGAGTTGAAGCCGCTGACACGCTGCTTCTGCTTGATTTCCTCCACTGCACCACGCTGGGCAGAGGCCACCTCTGCCACATTCGTCAGCAGATTAAACTCATACGATTTGTCTCCCCGATAGGTTTTCTGGTCGAAGTGGTCGAGGATGTACTTTGTCACCAGCGAAATACGCTTGGGAGCCATAAATGCTTTTTCCCGGTCGATATCCCAAACCTGTTTATCGTCCATGTCTGGCTCTGTGTCCATCGTCTTGATGTAGTCCACCCGGAACGGCAGCA
>ENA-OQEN01000088-OQEN01000088.1-human-gut-metagenome-genome-assembly--contig:-NODE-88-length-35764-cov-3.009456_pt1 | contig 35764 bp, 54 predicted proteins | sample MGYA00242791_ERZ504627 | MGnify/ENA primary metagenome ERZ504627 (study PRJEB26092, sample SAMD00036316) | human gut metagenome | host: Homo sapiens | study: EMG produced TPA metagenomics assembly of... | reverse complement strand
CTTGTATAAACATCAATCATCAGTTACAAAATCAGAAGCATTTCAATTAGTTCACCATGTCACTTTTATTTTGTGTTATACTGTTTTATTATAATTTTTTTGGTCTCCGCAACCTCAAGCAAAGATGCTTGCGTGCACATTGGAGGTTGAAGAGTCAGAAATTTTAAAATACGAGGAGAAAATATAGATGAATGAAGAAAAAGTAAAAAAATATTCAAAGGATGGAATGATTTGTTGTGGGATTATTACAATTATAAGCATTGTAGGATTTATTTTCATAACAATATTTGATCGCAACATTTCAGATATTGCTGTGTTTGGTGGACTCTTTGTATTATTAATTATTACATGTGTATTTGGATTCGTGAAATTTTATAAACAATTTAATAATCCGAATAATAAAAAAGTTAATAACAATGCAAAAACTTATAGAGGTTATTTGTACAATTCAGAATGGAATTGGGATATTGCAGAGGCAAATTATCGCATACAGTATAATAAAAAAGATACAGATTTGAATGAAAAAGATGAGGAGATAATATGGAAATATTGTTGCACTGAAATTGCTTTTTATCTTGCTTGGCTTGTAGAAAATGAATTTTTAACTTTAGATCCAGTCATAAATGAAACCATAGAAAAGGTTAAAAAAAGACAAACAATGCCAGATGATTTATTTGAATGTATTGATTTGAAACTATCAGAAGAGGATGTTAGTGATAAAATATTGCCATTTATAGACTACTGTTTAAATGATGGATTTGAAGTATTGATAATTTTTATAATAAAGTGTCGCAAAAATATGCGAATGTTTTTACAGACAAGTATGGTGAAAGAGATAGTAGAAGATGCGGCTTTACATTTAAATGGGATGATTATGATGAATTTAAGAAACTTTTAGATAAAGAATATAAAGATTATTTAAGTGTATAACCAGTATTATGAGCAAATTGTAATTCGGAAACTTGATAAATCGTAATTTGTAAATTTGATTGATTTTATATACAAAGTATTGGAGAGAAATAATATATGTTAGATTTAAAAATCAAATACAACGAACTAACAGCAGAGCAATTTATTGAATTATGGGAAACAGTATGGGAGATGGACCATCTCTTGAGCAAACAAGACTAGCAATGAAACATACCATATTTAGGGTTTCTATATGGGACGGAGATTGCATTGTTGCTATGGCAAGAATGAATGGTGATATGGGACTTAATTATTATATTAAAGATGTTGTTGTAAGACCTGAATATCAGGGAAAAGGTATTGGAAGAATATTAATAGATGAATTAAGAAGGTTTATAAATAACAATGGAAGTAAAAGGAACAGATATTTTTGTGGAGCTATGTGCGGTTCCAGATAAGATACCTTTTTATGAAAAATTTGGATTTGAAGCAAGTGAGGCACAAAGATTAAAAATTTTTCATCATGTCGAGTAATATTAAAATTCCAGTTTGAAGGAGGATAATATATGAAGTATCTATATTTGCATGGACTAGGACAAAATCCAGACAGTTGGAATAGGACAATAAAAGAAACGAAAGTATCGGAAAGTAGTGTCGGTCTGAGTTTATCAGAGATGTTAGAAGGGAAATCTGCTACATATAAGGAGTTATATTCATCATTCTCAGGAGAATGCGACAAGGAGAACGAAGAAATTGTCTTTATGTGGGCTTTCTCTGGGAGCTGTTTTGGCACTTAATTATGCGATAGACCACCCGGATAAAGTAAAGGCGCTCGTATTAATTGCAGCACAATATAAAATGCCAAAAAAATTATTGGAAGTTCAGAATATGTTGTTTCACCTTATGCCGAATTCGGCATTCAATAAAATGGGCTTCAAAAAAGCAGATGTTATCAGCCTATGCGGCACGATGGCTGAATTAGATTTCAGTGACTCGCTGCATAAGGTGTCTTGTCCTGTATTGATCGTTTGTGGAGAGAAGGACAAGGCAAACAAAAAAACTTCAAAAGAACTTTGCCATTATTTGAACAATTCTTACTTCCATGAACTTATGAAAACAGGTCATGAAGCAAATATAGAAGCTCCGGAAGAGTTGGCAATCGTGTTGCAGAGATTTTATGATAGTATCAGATAATTGCTTATACTGACTGCAGAAATGATAATGGAATAAGAAACACAGTGCAAATATCACTGGACAGATTTGTCTGATAGCAAAAATACGGCATTTTCTCGTTTTATGTCGTGTTATATATTTGTTCATTAAGTTAGTCTGTTGATGAAAGGAGGAAATTTTCATGGACCTAAAAAAGATAGGAAGTTTTTTTTGAAAGAACTTCGGAAAGAGAAAGGAATTACACAAGAAGAACTTGCTGAATGCTATATGTATCTGGAAGAACCGTATCACGTTGGAAACAGGAACTAATATGCCGGATATTAGTTTTATTAGTTGACATTGCGGAAATTTTTGATGTAAGTATTCCTGAAATCATCAATGGAGAGAGGAAAAACGAGATTATGGAAAAAGAAGTTAAAGAAACCGTATTAAATCTAACTGATTATTCAGAAGCGATGAATCAGAAAATAAAAGGAAGGTTATTGGTACTTACAATTATTGCGATAATAGGAATGATTGCGTTTTTGATTATTGAAATTACAGGACTGGATACACCTGGAAGTGTCTATGAAAGAGTTGCAGGTGCAGGTCTTGGGTTAGATTGTGGTATTCTAATAGTCCTTGCATTGTATCTTTCTGGGATTTTAGGTAAAATTAAAGCTAAGCGAGGGATGAGAAGAAGCTCTAATCAAAAATAATACAGCTTATTTTATAATTAAGTAATGAGAGTGGTAAATTTCTAAAGGAAAACGAGATATAGAAAACTATATAAGAATAATCAACAGGCAGGCGGTCTTATAGCGAGACTTCCTGCTTTTATATTGTATAAATATGATTTCTTTTGCTGTAGCAATATTGATTAAAATATTGGTAATCATCAAAAATCCCCCCAATAACAAGTAGAGGTATAGCAAGGAAATTGGGTGAAAATGACAAATAAGAAAAAATCACCCAACGAAATGGAAGAAGTACAAAAAATGATGGGGAAATTATCGAAATATGCAAAAATCCCCAATGACAGACAAATATGTAAGGAATGATTTGGGGGAATATTTGAATTATCCGAAAATTCCCCAATATTGGAAACTGTGAAAATCCTGTGGCAAGATAAAGCTGTTAATAAGAAAGAATTCCCGGAAGAATGTGCTAGAGAACGTGAAATTATGGGGCAGGAATGCATAAAGTGGATAGAAGAAGTGTGGTAAAAATGTGGCAGAAGATGGATTAAAAAATGGGATAGAAAAGAATTTAACCTTGCACCTACACCGAAAATAGTGTATAGTTTGCTTGTTTTTGAATACTAGAAAAGTATTGGAGGAATGGGAAATGGCAAAAAATCTGGTAATTGTCGAGTCGCCGGCAAAGGCAAAGACAATTAAAAAATTCCTGGGTGCATCCTATGATGTTATCGCATCGAACGGACATGTACGGGATATGCCGAAAAGCCAGATGGGTATTGATATTGAACATGATTACGAACCGCATTACATCACAATTCGGGGGAAAGGTGAATTATTGGCGCAGCTTCGTAAGGCAGTCAAAAAAGCAGATAAGATCTATCTCGCGACTGACCCTGACCGTGAAGGAGAAGCAATCTCATATCATCTGATTGCAGCCCTGAAACTGGAAGGCAAAAATTATAAGAGAATCACTTTCAATGAGATTACGAAAAATGCAGTCAAATCTTCTATAAAAAATGCCAGGGAAATTGACATGGATCTGGTAGATGCACAACAGGCAAGACGTGTGCTTGACCGTTTGGTTGGATACTCGATCAGCCGCTTTTGTGGGAGAAGATCAAGAGAGGCTTGAGCGCCGGCCGTGTGCAGTCAGCCGCTTTGAAGCTGATCTGTGACCGGGAAGATGAGATCAATGCATTTATTCCGGAAGAATACTGGAGCTTAGATGCGTATCTGTCAGCGAATCCGGCACTGAAGCCGGTTTGCTTTCATTATGCGAAGGATAAAGTCAAAAAAGAAGAACTTGATCAGGTAAAGAAAGAAATCGACGGAAAGCCATTTACGGTTTCGGAGATAAAGGTAAGCGAGAAGACGAAGAAACAGCCGCTTCCGTTTACAACAAGTACGTTGCAGCAGGAAGCTGGAAAGAAGCTGAATTTCGCAACAAATAAGACGATGCGTATCGCGCAGCAGTTGTATGAAGGCGTGGAAATCAAGGGCATGGGTTCTATCGGTCTGATCACATATCTGCGTACGGATTCAACACGAATCTCTGAGGAAGCTGATAAAAATGCAAAAGAATATATTGCACATCAGTTTGGCGAGAATTATGTCGGTGAGGCAAAGGATGTAAAGACCGGCAAGAAGATTCAGGATGCGCACGAGGCGATCCGTCCAACAAATGTGGAGTTATCTCCGGTGAAATTAAAGGAGCAGCTTCCACGTGACCAGTTCCGTTTATACCAGCTTATCTATAACCGCTTTTTAGCAAGCCGTATGGCACCGGCAGTTTATGAGAACAAGACAGTATATGCCACGGCAGAGGAACATAAGTTTAAGGCTTCTACATCGAAGGTTGTGTTCGATGGATTCATGTCTGTATATTCGTTAGATGAAGAGAAGGAAGAAAAGACAAGACTGACCGGACTGGAAAAAGGTACAACACTTACCTGTGCAGAGCTTGAGGAAAAGCAGCATTTCACACAGCCGCCGGCACATTATACAGAGGCGCTTCTTGTAAAGACGATGGAGGAGCTTGGAATCGGGCGTCCGTCTACGTATGCATCGACGATCACAACGATTTTAAACCGGCGTTATGTGATCCGGGAGAACAAGAATCTGTATGTGACAGAGCTTGGTGCGGCAGTCAATAAAATGATGTCGGATGCATTCCCGGCAATTGTGGATACCGAGTTTACAGCAAATATTGAGTCGCTTCTGGACAGCATTGAGGAAGGAAAATTAGAGTGGAAGGTTGTTATCCGGAATTTTTATCCGGATCTTGCAGAGTCTGTGGAGAAAGCAAAGGAATCGCTGGAATCGGTCAAGATTGCAGATGAGGTATCGGATGTGCCTTGCAATCAGTGTGGACGTATGATGGTAGTCAAATATGGTCCGCATGGAAAGTTCCTTGCGTGCCCGGGATTCCCGGAGTGTCGGAACACAAAGACATACTACGAGAAGATCGGTGTTGCATGCCCGAAATGCGGCAAGGATATTATTTTGCGCAAGACGAAAAAGGGCAGACTTTACTATGGCTGTATTGGATATCCAGATTGTGATTTCATGTCCTGGTCGAAGCCGTCGGATAAGAAATGTCCGAAATGTGGCGGTTACATGGTAGAGAAAGGAAATAAGCTTCTGTGTGCCTCTGAGACATGCGGTTACACCTGTGAGCGCGAAAAAAAGGAAAACGAGTAAATATTTAGTGGTCAGAAAAGATTTTTGTTGAAGCATACCACAAAATATGGTAGGATAGTTACTGTATGGGAATCTGTACAGTAACTATTTTTTTAGTTTGAAAATAAGGAGGAAGTCGATGATCACATCCGGTATTTATAACTATGTGAATATTTTGGACAAAGCGGCAGATGCTGCGAATCTGCGAAACGAGCTTCTGACGAACAATATTGCGAATGTAAGCACGCCGAATTACAAGCGGAAAGATCTGGATTTTGAGTCGGTTCTGCAGGGAGAACTTGCAGGGGAAAAGAATCTGAGCAAGGCAGTGAAAAAGGCAAATCAGAATCTTGAGACATTGGATGCACAGGTTTACACGGATAATGCATCGCTTTCATATCGTCTGGATGGAAACAATGTCGATATCAATACTGAAGAGGCAAGACTGGCGGAAAACCAGATCAAGTATCAGGCTCTGGTTGATCTGATGAATCAGGAGTTTGCCAGATACAATACCGTACTTAGTTCTGGTAATTAATGTGGAAGTATTCTGATGGATATTTCCGTCGGATGACAGATTAGGGAGGTAACAGCGATGGGTGTATTTTCAGCGATGAATGTATCTGCAACCGGCATGACGGCGCAGCAGATGCGAATGGATGTAATTGCACAGAACATTGCGAATGCGAACACCACACGTACAGAGAATGGTGGTGCATACCGCAGAAAGACAGTGGTGTTTGAAGAACAGGATACAACATCCTTTGACCATATGTTAAACGGCTATATGTCAAACTATGAACCAAATGGTGTTAAAGTGACAAAGATCGTGGAAGATCCATCAGATCTGCGTCTTGTATATGAGCCGGACAATCCGGATGCAAATGCAGATGGATATGTGGAATATCCAAATGTGGACACAGTAACCGAAATGACGAATCTGATTGATTCAAGCCGTTCTTATGAAGCAAGCGCAACGGCATTTAATGCTGCGAAAAATATCGCGGCAAAAGGATTGGAATTATTTAATAGCTAATTGGTATCAGGAGATAGATAAATGGCAATTACACCAGTGAGTTTGTTCAGTGATGAATGGACAACCTTAAACAGTATTCAATCTGCAAATTCTGCAAGCTCTGCAGAACGTGCAGATAAAAAAGCGTCCAGCTCGCAGGGTACAGCGTTCGATACGTTTTTAAATGCGGCAGTGGATATGTATAAGGAAGCAGATTCTTTACAGAAATCAGCAGAGTCTGCGGAGATGAGCTATGCACTTGGGTATTCGGACAATATCCATGATGTGGCAGCTGCTGCACGGAAGGCAAGTATTTCCCTGCAGTATACAGTGAAGGTTACAAATGCGGTGGTATCCGCATACAAAGAATTGATGAACATGCAACTATAAATTTATGCATATAGAGTAGGTATCGTATGAGAGAATGGTTTAGTCAGCTACCATCGAAGATAGTTGAGTTTTGGAAAAAGTATACAAAGAGACAGAAGGCGTTATTCTTCTCGGTATTGGCGGCAGTTCTGGTTGCTGTGATCGCATTGGTTGCAATTTTAAACCGGACTTCATATGTGGTATTGTCCACCTTTGAGGATACGGCGACAGCTGCTCAGGCAGCGAATCTGCTGGAAGATAATTCGATTACATACAAGGTCAGTGACGATGCGTTAAAGATTGAGGTTGATGAGAACCAGGTGTCACAGGCACGTCTGCTCCTTGGCGAAAATGGCATTGGAACGAATAATGGACAGTCAGATTATGACAGTCTGTTTAACAATAGCTTCAATACGACAGATTCGGAGAAAAAGCTCAAGGCAAAGCTTTACAAGCAGTCTGAGATGGAACGGGATATTGCATCCATGCAGGGTGTGACGAAGGCTTCGGTTACAATCAATCTGCCGGAAAGCACAAACACGGTTTATGCGAGTGACCAGACTGCTTCAGTCAGCATTATGCTTACCATAAATGGTGACTACAATCAGGAAAGCACAAATGCAATCGTAGAGTATGCGAAAACCTGTGTTGGTAATTCGGATACAAAGGCAATTACAATCGTTGACAACAAGGGCGAATTGTTGTTCTCCGGTCAGAACTCTACCACGAGTGCATCCCCGGTTATCATGGTACAGCAGCAGGTGGAGGAGTATTACAACAGCAAGCTTTGGAACCTGATGGTAAATTCGGGCGTGTATGACGAGGTATCTGTATCGGCAAATCTGGATGTGAATATTTCCCAGCAGGAGATTGAAGATATCAAATATTACTCGAATGACGAGGATGATACCGGTCCGAAATCCTCCCATTATTACTATCTGGCGGAAAATACTGATGGTACCGGTGGCGTGTTGGTACGGATGCAAATGGTGAGGAAATCACAGATTATAACCTGCTCGATAATGCAAATGCAGGCTCGACTTTGAGCGTTCTGCGTGAAGATTACGAGACGAGCAGTACGACAACCCGTACTGTGACGCCAGTTGGTGATGTCAATATGCAGAATTCCAGCATGGCATTGTATCTGACCCGGTATGAGAACTACTATGAAGATCAGATGAAGGAACAGGGATTGCTGATGGTACGACGTTTGCGGAGTATCAGGCAGCAAATTCGACACCGACAGAGAATATTAACCCACAGGAAATGGTCGACATGCTTGCCAGTGCAACCGGTATGAAGGCGGCAAATATCTATGTGGTAGAGCGGATCGTTCCAGTCTTTTACCCAGCTGAGACGAAGTCCGTACCGGTACAGAGCATTTTGTCAATCGTACTGGCTGTGATTATTGGTGGATTGTTGTTATTTGTTGTATTCCGCAGCATGAAACCGCATGAGGTTGTCGAGACAGAACCGGAGCTTTCGGTAGAGGCTCTGCTTGCGACAACGAAGGAGAACCAGACTTTGGATGATATTGAGTTTAGTGATAAATCCGCTTCCAAGCAGCAGATTGAGAAATTTGTGGATGAAAACCCGGAAGCAGTGGTGGCATTGTTACGAAATTGGCTAAACGACGATTGGGAGTGATACTATGGCGACAACATTACATTCATCGGATATTACAGGCGTGCAGAAGGCTGCAATTTTGCTGATCGCGCTTGGACCGGAACGTTCCTCTAAGATTTTTCAGCATCTGAAGGATGATGAGATAGAGGCGTTGACATTGGAGATCGCCAATACAAAAAGTGTATCGGCAGAATTAAAGGATGAGGTGCTGGATGAATTCTATGAGGTTTGTCTGGCACAGCAATACATTGCAGAGGGTGGTATTGCTTATGCGAAGGAACTTCTGGACAAGGCACTTGGCGAGGATCGTGCAAGAGATGTCATCGGCAGACTGACCGCATCTTTGCAGGTACGTCCATTTGAGTTCGTACGAAAGGCAGATGCAAGCCAACTTTTAAACTTTATTCAGGACGAGCATCCGCAGACAATCGCGTTGATTCTTGCATATCTTCCGGCATCGCAGGCGGCAGCGTGGTCAGCGCGCTGGCACCGGAGAAGCAGGCAGACGTTGCAAAGCGTATCGCAATGATGGATCGAACCAGCCCGGATGTAATCAAAGAAGTGGAAAAGATATTGGAGAAGAAACTGGCGTCTCTGGTCAATCAGGATTACACGATTGTCGGTGGTGTGGATCCATCGTCAATATCCTGAATACGGTCGACCGGAGTACCGAGAAACATATTATGGAAAACCTCGAAATCGAGGAACCGGAATTGGCAGACGAGATCCGCAGAAAGATGTTTGTATTCGAGGATATTCTGCTGCTTGATAACCGTGCAATCCAGACTGTACTCCGTGAGGTGGAGAACAACGAGCTGGCAGTGGCTTTGAAGAATGCAAACGAAGACGTACAGAAGGTGATCTTCGATAACTTGTCATCCCGTCTGGCATCTATGATCAAAGAGGACATGGAGTTTATGGGTCCTGTCCGTCTGAAGGATGTCGAGGATGCACAGCAGAAGATCGTAAATATTATCCGAAAACTGGAGGATGCCGGCGAGATCGTAATTTCCCGTGGTGGAGGTGACGAGATTGTTGTCTAATATTTTTAAATCCGGGATACCAGGCGTGCGTACGGTGTCACAGGAACCGTTTGTGATCGATGCAAACAGCCGTGTGATCGAACCGCCCAAACCGCGTGTGATCCGTCCGAAGAATGATGTACCAGAAGGTTCAGCGGAAGCAGGAGATACTTTCGAGGCAGGCATTACAGAGATGGCTGCGACGATCAATCTGGAAGAGCATAAAGAGCTTTTGGATGACGCGATGGAGAAGGCAAAACTTTTACAGGATGATGCGCGTGAACGGGCACAGAAGATTTTGGAGGATGCCAAGGCGGATGCAGAGGCAATTCGCAAAGCTGCACAGGAAGAGGGTTTTGCAAAAGGGCTCGAAGATGGCAACATGGAAGCGATGCGCCGGGCGGATGAGTATCTGGAGAAAATCAGTCGGGAACGCGATCAGGCACTTGCGCAGGCGCGGGAAGAAATGATGGAGAACATCACAGATACTGAGGAACAGATCGTGGATGTTGCGTGCAAGCTGATCCAGAAGCTGACAGGTATACTGTTGATGATTATAAGCCAGTGATGATCTACATGATCAATCAGGTGTTAAATGAGGATGAGGATTCCAGAAAGTTCGTCATCCGGGTATCAGAAGAGAATTATACATATATTGCAGATAATGCGGATCGATTGTCCGGAGCTGCGAATCCGGGAATAACCATAGAGATATTCAGCGATACAAAACTACAAAAGGGGCAATGTCAGATCGAGAGTGACACGGGTATCGTGGATCTGTCCATGGACGTGCAGGTGCGGAATCTGATTACCGCTATCAAATTATTATCTACGCAATAAAGGCATAATCGCAGATAGGAATATCTGCGATTCTCTATATATAGCCATAAATGGAGCAATGAAATGTTGAAGAAATTTGACCGAGCAAGATACGATGCACTGTTATATCGTGATTTCAGTGTGCATTACGGAAAAGTAAATAAAGTTGTCGGACTGACGGTAGAATCGGTAGGACCACCGGCAAAGCTGAATGACCTGTGCGAGATCATCTCGAAGGATGGTCTGACAAAGGTCATGGCAGAGGTCGTCGGTTTCCGCGAGAATAAGGTACTACTGATGCCGTATGATTCGGTCGATGGAATCGGACTGGGGGCAACGGTTCGGAATACAGAAGGTGTCCTGCAGGTTCCGGTTGGTGAGGAATTGCTTGGCAAGGTGTTGGATGGCATCGGACGACCGATGGACGGCAGTACGCTCACGACGACGGAGACGTATCCGATTGATGCGCCGCCACCGGATCCACTCAAACGAAAGTTGATTGATGAAGTACTTCCACTTGGGGTAAAAGCGGTGGATGGACTTTTAACGATCGGAAAAGGACAGCGTATCGGCATCTTTGCTGGTAGTGGTGTTGGAAAAAGTACTTTGCTGGGTATGTTTGCCAGAAATACGAAAGCAGATATTAATGTGATCGCACTGATCGGAGAGCGAGGTCGTGAGGTCGGTGAGTTTATCGAGCGAGATCTGGGGGCGGAAGGTCTGAAGCGTTCTGTGCTTGTAATCGCAACCTCGGATAAACCGGCACTGATCCGTAATAAGGCGGCAAAAACAGCAACCGCAATTGCAGAATATTTCCGGGATCAGGGCAAGGATGTCCTGTTGATGATGGATTCCCTGACCCGTTTTTCGATGGCACAACGGGAGATTGGACTGGCATCTGGAGAGCCTCCGGTTACAAGAGGATATCCGCCATCAGTATATGCGGAGCTTCCAAAGGTATTAGAGCGTGCAGGCAATACGCATCAGGGTTCGATTACCGGACTTTATACGGTGCTTGTCGATGGCGATGATTTCAACGAGCCGATCACCGATACGGCGCGAGGTATCTTAGATGGACACATTGTGCTGTCGCGAAATCTGGCACATAAAAACCATTATCCGGCGATTGATATTATGGCGAGTATCTCGCGATGCATGAGTGCGATTGCATCGAAAGAACATAAGCAGGCGGCTGGCAGATTGAAAAATGTACTCGCAACCTACAACGACGCAGAGGATCTGATCAACATAGGTGCCTACAAATCCGGCTCCAACCCGGAGATTGACTATGCAATCACGAAGATCAATCAGGTCAATGCGTATCTGATGCAGGATGTGGACAGTAAGTTTTTGCTGGAGGATGAGCTGCAGCAGTTGTATGCGATTTTTGAATAAGACAGGATGAAGAATGTATGGCGAAGTTTATATATCGAATGCAGAATATCTTGAATATCAAATATAAGCTGGAGGAGTCTGCCAAGCAGGAGTACGCCGAAGCAAGGCAGGCACTTGTGCAGAGGAACAGAAGCTTGATGCATTAAAAAAACGCAAACAGGGATATTATGAAGCGTATCAGGCATCCATACAGGGAAGGCTGGATTTCCTTGAGATTGAAGAAAATGCAAACAGTATGGATATCTTAGATATGATGATCGAGGAGCAGAATGCAGTGATCCGGCAGAAGAGCAAAGAACTGGAACTTGCCAGACAGAAGATGGCACGCGAGATGCAGGAACGGAAAATGCATGAGAAGCTGAAAGAAAAGAAGTTCGATGAATTTAAACAGGAGTTGAATGCGACCGAGAAACGGGAGACCGATGAGGTGGCGGGATATCAGTTTACAAGTGCAAAGAAAGAGGTGGAAGACAATGGCAAAAAATAAGAGAGAAAAAGGAGAAAACTCCGGTAGCAATAAAGGTGTAGGTATCCTGATCGGTGTTTTGATCGTAATTACATGGCTGAGTGTGATGTGTCTGCTCATAAAATGTGATGTAGGTGGATTTGGAAGCCGTGTGCTCCGCCCAGTATTTAAGGATGTTCCAGTGATCAATAAAATATTGCCGGATGCTTCGGATGAGGAAGTTGCGATTGAGAGTGATTATCCATATACGAATCTGGAGGATGCTTTAAAGCATATTGCAGACCAGGATGCAGCGATTGGCAGCAAGGACGCAGAAATCTCCGAATTAAACGACAAAGTGACGGAATTACAGGCAGAAGTCGATCGTCTGACGACCATTGCAAAGGATCAAAGTGACTTTGAAGATGAAAAAAGAAATTTTATGACGAAATAGTCTATGGAGATTCGGCTCCAGATACCGATACATATAAAGAGTGGTACAATGAGCTTGATGCGGAATCCGCTGCTGAGATCTATCAGCAGGTATTAGAACAGGATCAGGCAGATGACAGTATCAAGAAAATGGCACAGTCGTACGAAGAAATGAATGCGTCGGAAGCTGCAAAGATTTTGGAGACGATGGGCAATGATCTCGATACAGTTGCACTGATCATGAACAATATGGATGCGCAGTCAAGGGGAAAGGTGCTCGCGGCGATGGATCCGGATTTTGCGGCTGCGGTAACGAAGAAGCTTTTGCCATAGAGCCATTGTATAACTCCAAATAAGAAAAAAAGGAGGAACGCAAATGATTGTAGGAATTCAATCAGGTGGAATCGGAAAAGTCGATATGAGCCAGACGGGCGGAACCACAGACAAATCAAAGTCGAAGGACAAAGCCTCTGGAACATTTGCAGATCTGATGAATCTGGCAGCAACCAATCCGAATACCACCACGCAGACAGCGGATTCTGCAACGATGAAAAACGATGTAGATGCGGTAAAACAGGCAGACACAACGGTTTCTGGCGAGAAAAAGCAGTCAGATCTGAATAAGTATACAAGATCAGATGCGAAGACAGAAACAACGCGTACTACCGGTGCAGAAAAAGCAAAGCGAAACGAAGCACCACAGGAAGCAGAAGGCGACGATTTAAAAGCGGAATTACTTTCGAATAAGCTGAAAAAGCTTCTGAATGTGGACGATGAGACATTGCAGAATCTCTTGCAGACAGCGGGACTTACAATGCAGGATCTGCTTGATCCGGCTGTGATGAAGGATTTTATTTTGCAGATCAATGATGCAACATCTGTGGATCTGCTGATTGACGAATCCCTGAATAATCTTATGCAGCAGGCAATGCAGCTTCTGGATGAGGTTTTGAATGTGGTGGATGAGACAGTGATTTCAACAGAAGTGCCAGTTGAGGAACTGCTTCCAGAGGAGTCGTCATCTGCACAGACAGAGCCACAGGAGACGGTTGTGGATGCAGAAAAGCCACAGACAGTGGAAGCAAAAACAGAGACGGTTGCACAGACGACACCGGAGGAGGATGTTACCCGGACGGATGGTAAAAGTGTTGAAACCCAGACTGTTGACACAGAAGTACAGGTGACTGTGCAGACAGAGGATGCTGGAGATTCGGATGCTTCTGCAGATATGATGAAACAGAATGCAGAGGGTGTGATTTCCAATCTGAATCAGGCGATGGCACAGGCGACAGGCGAAGAGATTGCTGCAACGCCGTTTGATACGTCGGTAACACAGACGGACATTGTCCGTCAGGTAGTGGATGAGATTAAACTGAACTTATCGAAAGATGTCACATCGATGACCTTACAGCTGAATCCGGAACAGCTGGGAAAAGTACAGATTCATGTATCCACGAAAAATGGTGTGATGCAGGCACAGATCATTGCAGAAACAGAGGCGGCAAAGGCAGCCGTGGAGTCAGGCTGGCAGTTCTGAAGGAAGCTTTTGAAAATCAGGATCTCAAAGTAGATGCCATTGAGGTAATGGTTGGAACACCGGATTATTTCATGGAAGAAAGCGGTGCGGAAGCACAGATGGAACAAAAAGAGCAAAAGTCAGGAAATTCGACTGGCCCGGTTAATTTCACAGGCAATTCAGACGATGATATAATTGAGGATGTGTCTTTGGAGACAGAAATGATGAAGGCACAGGGAAATCAAGTAAATTATATGGCGTGATAAGACCTAAGAAAGGAGGCAGAACATGGCAGTTGATTCAGCAATTAGCAGTATCGCAAACAGCTCAAGCAGTTATTCCGCAACATCCAAGGGAAAGACATCCGGAAGCGATCTGGACAAGGAAGCGTTTTTAAATCTGCTTGTAACACAGATGCAGTATCAGGATCCTTTAAATCCAAGTGATAATACAGAGTATATGTCACAGCTTGCACAGTATTCTGCTTTGGAGGCGCAGCTTAATATCAGTGATACACTGGATAAGGGAAACAACCTGAATCTGGTCGGCAAATATGTAATTATGAACACGACCGATTCTTCCGGTAAACAGGCAATGATCAGTGGACTGGTAGAGTATGCGACAGTGAAGGATGGCGATGTGTATCTGTCGGTCAATAACACATATTATCCGGCAGAGGATCTGGATTCTGTGATTGACTATGATTATTATCTGTATTTGAAACAGCATGCAAACAGTGATGGAACAATCAACAAGGATGATAATACAAGCGGCAGTACGAACGGTACGGATAATGTCGGTGGCAAGACAGATGATTTGGATAAAACAGATGCTGCGGACAAGACGAAAGAAGCTTAGAAAATGACAGTTTATGCAGAACAAGGAGGGAATGCATATGCGATCTTTCGACGTCGATTTTCTTTCCATGGGACAGGCTGCGAATCTGTATTTCCAGAATGTGAAGCCGGAAAAAACGACAGAACCAAACAAAGAAGTTGTCAGCTTTCAGGATGTACTAAATGCAAAAGTAGAACAGGAAGTGAAATTTTCCAAGCATGCAAATCAGCGGCTGGAAAACCGGAATATTGAATTGTCCGAGGATCAGCTTGAACGTCTGAATCAGGGCGTTGGACAGGCACGGACAAAGCAGATTCAGGAATCACTCGTGATGATGGACAATCTTGCATTTATCGTAAATGTTAAAAACAATACCGTAGTCACTGCGATGGAGCAGGGAGAAAGCGGACAGGTGTTTACCAATATTGACGGAGCCGTCATTGTATAAGAAAAAGCCGGACCGATAAGGAGGCTTTTGGTTTTCCGAATGACAGAGGAAAAACTAAAACAAGATTATGGAGGTCAAAAATTATGATGAGATCACTTTATTCCGGTGTTGCCGGACTTAAGACACATCAGACAAAAATGGACGTTATCGGTAATAATATCGCGAACGTTAATACAACAGGATTCAAATCTTCATCGGTGTTATTCAGCGATGTTTTATATCAGACAAGTGCCAATGCGACCGGTGCGACAGCTACCACAGGTGGTACAAACGCATCTCAGATCGGTCTTGGTGCCAAGACATCATCCATTCAAACATCAATCACACAGAATGGTAGTGCACAGACAACAAACAATACATATGATATGATGCTTTCCGGTTCTGCGTTCTTTGTAGTCAGCCGTGGTGGAACAAATTATTTTACTAAGGTAGGTTCTTTTGGCGTTGATGGAAGTGGTTGCCTTGTAAACGGAAGTGGATATCAGGTTATGGGATGGCAGGTTGATCCGGATAATCCGAATCAGATCAAGAAGGATACGGTATCGGCACTTTATCCGGAGTCTGAAGATAACAAGGTGTCATCTCCACAGATGACAACCGATGCACATCTGACCGGAAATATTGATATGACAGATCCTGAACTTACATCTGTGGATGGACGCGCAATTTCAGTATCCATCTATGATGCACTTGGTTATAATTATACAGTAAAATTCAAGTTAACGCAGGATCAGAACCAGGCGGATAAGTCTTTGTATAATCTTGAGATTGTGTCCATCAAGGATTCAAATAATATTGAGATAACAGGAACGGACGATCCGACAACGGCTACTGTTGAAGGCGGTTATAAAGCTACAATCGGAGGCGCCAATTCCATTCAGGTTAAATTCGATGCGGATACAGGTAACTTTGAATATGTTGGAGCAGCGGGACAAAAGAATGCGATGCTTGAGATTAAACCGAATAATCCGAACGAGAAGGGCGATGTGTTCCAGTCTGTAATCAATGGTGAGGCTGTCGATGGAATTGATGTCAATTTCTCGTATCTGACAAGATTTGAATCAAACGGTAAGTCTACAGTAAAGGCAGTACGTGGAGCTGCGGATTCTACCGGAGGCGGTCGCTCCATGGGTAAGTTAAATGATGTCAGCATTGATGAGACAGGTAAGCTTTATGGCGTTTATACGAATGGTGAGACAAAACTGCTTGGACAGATATCTGTTGCAACCTTTGCAAACCCGATGGCGCTTGAAGCACTTGGAAACAGCGTGTACACAACTACACAGAACTCTGGTTACTTTGATGGTATCGGAACATCTGTTGATGAGGATGGTGGAAAAATCTCGCAGGGCGTTTTGGAAATGTCAAATGTTGATTTGTCGGCAGAGTTCACTGATATGATTACAACCCAGAGAGGATTTCAGGCAAATTCAAGAATTATCACAACCTCAGATTCCATGCTTGAAGAGCTTGTAAACCTGAAGCGGTAATTTATAAATAAAAGGGCAGGTATTTTCTACTTTTGACGATGTGAAAAAGTGGAATGCCTGCCTTATTTTGTAGACATAAAAATCGAACTGTGCTATAATTAGCCTAATTGTAATGTCGGAAAATGTGTAATCTTTCAGGGAGTACAGAGATATGATTGAAGTAACCAGATTAAAAGGGAAAAAGATGATGATCAATGCCGAACTGATTGAGACGGTGGAGGAGACTCCGGATACTGTAATTACACTGACTAACGGCAAGAAATTCGTCGTGAGTGAGTCTGCCGAGGAAGTAACCTCACTTGTGATCGGCTATAAGAGAAAAATATTCGCTTTATTCTTAGATAGTGGGAACAAGGCAGAAAATGTATAGGGGATAACAACATGGATTTTACATCAATCATAGGAATGGTGGCTGCATTTGGCTTGATGATTTACGGAATGGTAAATGGTCATGATTTCAGTGTAATTGTAGATAACTTTGTCGATATACCATCTGTATATATTGTATTTGGTGGTGTTTTGGGTTGTGCGTTTGCCGGAAATTCTTTAAAGGGATTTTTATCTGGTTTAAAGTCCATTAGTCTGATTTTCAAGAATCCAAGTCGGATGAGGCAGGTACAATCAAATCAATTATTGAGCTTTCCAACCTTGCAAGACGGGAGGGCCTGCTTGCATTGGAGGAATCAGCGAACAATCTCGATGATGAATTTATGAAAAAGGGAATCATGCTGATCGTCGATGGAACGGACCCGGAACTGGTACGAAGCATTCTGGAAGCCGAGCTTGTCAATGTGGATTCCCGGCATCAGGGGAATATAACGTTTTGGAAAAATATTGCAACTGCAGGTCCTGCATGGGGTATGATCGGTACATTGCTTGGATTGATTAACATGCTGAAGAATCTGTCAGAACCGGATTCTATCGGTCCGAACATGTCCGTTGCGCTTGTTACAACGTTGTATGGTTCCATCATAGCCAACTGGTTGTGTGCACCAATTGTTGCAAAGCTGTCTTTACAGAATGAGACAGAGATCAAATTAAAAGAGGTTATGATCGAGGGAATCCTGTCAATTCAGGCAGGTGAGAATCCTCGTGTCATAGAAGAGAAGTTAAAGTCGTTCCTTGCGCCGAAGGATCGTCAGGAGTTCGCAGAAGAAGGCGGTGGTCGTTAATGGCAAAAAGAAAACAACAGCCGCCAGACGAAGGCTCGCCGGCGTGGATGTCCACGTTCAGTGACCTGATGAACCTGCTGCTTTGTTTCTTCGTATTGCTTTTTGCGAGTTCAACGATGGACGAGGGAAAGATACAGAAGATTGCAGCATCCTTTGACAATCTGTCATTCAGTGTGATCAGCGAAGGAAGTGTTTCGCTTTTGACGGGAGAAATGTTATCTGGAGGTATGACACAGCTTGCAGATACTGACAGTGTGTTGTCGGAAGCAGGCAAGAACATCGACGGAAACACAGGGGACAAGTCAAGCAGTGCATCCCCGACGGATGCGGAGCATCTGTCAGATAACGACCTGCAGGCTGAAGTAGAACGCCGGGGCGAACAACAGTCAGAAGAAATGTATGAGGAAGTCATGCAGATGGCAGAGACCTATGCAATTGATGACCAGATTATCCTTGATTTTAACGATCAGTATGTGGAGCTGGATCTGAATGGTTCGATTCTGTTTGATTCCGGTAATGCGGAGATCAAAGATAATTCCAAGCTGTTTTTGCAGAAGATTGCACAAATCCTTGTCAAGTACAAATACAATGTAATCGAGATTGAGGGACACACGGATAATATCCCAATCTCAAATTCAAAGTATGAAGATAATCGCTCACTTTCCTCAGAACGTGCGCGCAGTGTTTATGAATATGTTGTGTCGCAGGAGCATTTCATAGACAGCAACATCAAGATTGCCGGCTATGGAGACAGCCGTCCGGTTGCGTCAAACGAGACAGAAGAGGGAAGAGCGAAGAATCGTAGAGTTGCGATTAAAATCTACAACAAGCAGAATTCAAATAATTAAGGAGTCAGAAACATGAAGAAAAATCTTATAACCGTTGTTATATTAGCAATTAGTATTATAAACCTTGTGTTTAATATTTTGCTTGTGTTTGTGTTTATGCCTTCCACATCGAAGACAAACAAACTGATTACCGATATTGCAGAGGTTCTTGATATTGAGATCGCTTCGCAGACAAAGGACGACAGTACATTTGATGTTAGCAATCTGGCACATTACCAGTTGGAACAGGGAAATCCAATCAACCTGAAAAATGATGGTTCGGGTGACCTGCATGTTGTACAGTATGGTTTGACAATCAATATGGACAAGACAGCCAGTGATTACTCCAAGGTATCTGCCAACATCGAAGCATCTACCGCGATGATCTACGATATGGCGAGAAACATCATTGGAAGCTATACATATACCGAAGTGATTGACGGAGAGACAACCACGAACAAGATCAAAGAGGAATTGTTGAAACAGCTCAAGGAAACATTTAATACTGAATGTATTTATTCTGTAAGCTTTTACAATTGGGTTGCACAGTAGATTATTGCCAGCAGGAGGTGAGAAAACGTGGCTGACGTACTCTCACAAAACGAAATAGATGCGCTCTTGAAGCAATTATCCACTGGAGAGCTTGATGCGGACGACTTTACAGAGACTAAAAGTGTAAAAGTCAAGGAGTACGATTTTCAAGACCAGCCAAGTTTTCAAAAGAGCATCTGCGTACATTAGAGATTATATTTGAACATTACGGAAGATTATTGAGTAGTAACCTGCCAGCGTATCTGCGGAAGAATGTGCAGGTTGAGGTAATGAACTCAGAGGCAGTTACATATTCAGAATTTTCCAACGCCTTATCCAATCCGGTATTGCTTGGTGTTGTCAATATGGCACCGTTATCGGGCAATATCATTATCGAGATTGCGACCAATCTTGGATACGCGATTATCGACCGTCTGCTTGGCGGAGTTGGAGAACCGTTAGAGAAGAAAAGAGAATTTTCTGAGATTGAGCTTTCCATCTTGGAAAAAATATTTACCATATTGATCGATCTGTTGCGGGAACCGTGGACAAATGTTGTAGAGATTCATCCATATCTGGAACGAATCGAGACGAATCCGCAGTTTGCACAGATCATTTCGCCGACAGAGATGATTGCGATTGTAACGGTCAACATCAATATCGGCGGAGTTGAGGGTTTGATGAATATCTGTCTGCCATATCTGACACTCGAAGATGTGATGGACAAGCTGAATACCAAATACTGGTTTTCAACGATGCAGGATCGAGACGAGACGAGTTATGCTGATGTTATCGAGACTGCAATCAACCGGGCATTGATTCCGGTATCCGCAGAGCTGGGAAAAAGCTCACTCACCGTTATGGATTTCATTAATCTGCAGGTGGGAGATGTGATCAAGCTGAATCGAAAGATTGAAGACGAGCTTGATATTTATGTGGGCAATATAGTAAAATTTAAAGCGTTGCCCGGATCGTTTAACGATGATTACGCAGTGAAAGTAACTGAAATTATAAGAGAGGAGGAATAACAGAACATGGACGGAATGTTATCTCAGGAAGAGATTAACGCATTGCTTGGGAATATGAATACAGGTTCTTCCTCTACCCAGACAAGTAACGATGCCATACTTTCCGATGAGGAAAAAGATGCGATCGGAGAAATCTCCAATATTTGTATGGGTACGGCGGCAACAACGCTGTACTCACTGGTAAACCAGAAGGTTGTGATCACAACACCGGTTGTTGAGATTACGAACTGGGATAAGCTTACAGCAGAGTACGCAAAACCGTGTGTATTTATCAATATCCTGTATAAAGACGGTATTGATGGAAATAATGTACTGATTTTAAAAGAAGATGATGTAAAGGTCATTACAGATCTGATGATGGGGGGCGATGGATTAAATCCTGCACCAGAGCTGACAGAGCTGCATTTCTCAGCCATCTGTGAGGCGATGAACCAGATGATGGGAAGTTCCGCAACTTCATTATCTTCGATGCTGAATTGTAAGATTGATATCAGCCCACCGGAAGCAGAGCTGGTGGATATGGCTGGCAATATCGATGTTGCAAAGGCCAGTGACTTTTTAGATAAGGATTTTGTGCGTGTCACGTTCCGGATGACGATCGGAGATCTCGTAGACAGCACGATTATGCAGTTATACCCGATTCAGTTCGCAAGAGATCTTTATAAGAAATTTAGCGGGGAATCGGAAGAAAAGGAGGAAACACCACCGCCGGCTCCACAACCGGAACCACAGCCACAACCGGTTCCACAGCCACAGCCGCAGCCGCAGCCGCAACCTGCGACGGGAATGCCGATGGGGCAGCCGATGATGGGACAATCTATGATGCCACAGATGATGCAGCCGGATGTCAATGTACAGAATGTACAGTTCCAGGCATTTAACCCGGTTATGAATCCTGCGTTGCAGCAGGAAAATATTGACTTGATTATGGATGTTCCTTTGGAAGTGTCGGTCGTTTTGGGACGGACGAGAAAATCCATCAAGGAGATTCTGGAGTTTGCACCGGGAACGATCATTGAGTTGGATAAGCTTGCCGGTGAACCGATCGATGTGATGGTAAACCAGAAGCTGGTTGCAAAGGGAGAAGTTGTTGTAATCGAAGAAAGTTTTGGTATCAGAATTACTGAAATAATAAAAGAAAAAATCTAAGTTTTAAGGAGTAATGATATGGCAAAGAGTATACTTATTTGTGATGATGCTGCATTTATGAGAATGATGATCAAGGACATTCTGGTAAAGAATGGATACAACATTGCTGGTGAAGCAGAAAACGGCGTAAAGGCTGTTGAGAAATATCAAGAGACAAAACCGGATTTGGTATTGATGGATATCACAATGCCAGAGATGGATGGTATTCAGGCATTGAAGAAGATTAAGGCAATCGATGCAAACGCAAGTGTTGTAATGTGTTCTGCAATGGGACAGCAGGCGATGGTTATTGAATCCATTCAGTCTGGTGCCAGAGATTTCATTGTAAAGCCATTCCAGCCGGATCGTGTCATTGAAGCAGTGAAAAAGGCAGTGGAATAGTATGTTTTTTGGCGCAATTCTTACGAGTGGTTTTTCTGCTGGCTGGAGTATTGTCAAACTGATATTGATCACGGTCTTAGTTTTGGTTTTAGCATTTTATTCTACGAGACTGATCGCGAAATATCAGAACAATGCATGGTCAGCGAAGAATAATATTCAGTTTATTGAATCTTATCGTGTCGGTGGCAACAAGATGGTTGCCATTGCAAAGATAGGAGAGAAATATTTTGCCTTGGGAATTGGGAAAGAAGAGATTCATGTGATCGCGGAATTAAAGAAAGACGATCTAAAGCTTCCAGATCAGATGGTGGATGCCACAGTCGAAAAGACACCGAAGATGAGCTTCAAAGAAGTTCTGGCGAACATGAAGGGAAACGCAAAAGACGATAACGAAAAGTAGGTATAGAAATGAAATTCAGTAAATTACGAAAATTTTTAGTGCTATTTCTTATACCGCTTGCGTTTGTTGTTATTTTTTCCGGTACAGGTGCTGTTCATGCAACGACTGTGACACCGGATACCGGAGCAGAAGAGGGACAGGTCGACAGTGTGACATCGGATAATAACGATGCGACGACACTTGGTTTATCTTTGAGTACGAACTCAGATGAGACGTCTCTTTCCGGTACACTTCAGATTTTATTGATCATAACAGTAATTTCGTTAGCTCCATCAATTCTGGTTATGGTGACCTCATTTACACGAATCATTATCGTGTTACATTTTGTGCGGACGGCAATCGGTACGCAGAGTTCACCACCTAATAACGTTTTGATAGGGCTCTCGTTATTTTTAACCCTTTTTATTATGAGCCCGGTAATTGCTCAGATAAAGACGGAAGCGTATGATCCGCTGGTAGCTGAAGAGATAACGCAGCAGGAGGCATTGGAACGAGGAATACAGCCGTTGCGGGAGTTTATGCTGAAACAGACACGGCAGGATGATCTGCGTTTGTTTATGGATATCGCAAAGATAGAGCCGGTAGAAAGTGTCGATGAGCTTTCCATCACGATTATTATTCCTGCATTTATCATCAGTGAATTGCGGGCAGCGTTTATCATAGGATTTTTGATTTATGTTCCGTTTATTGTGATTGATATGGTAGTATCTTCTGTGCTTATGTCTATGGGTATGATGATGCTGCCGCCGACGACAATCTCCATGCCGTTCAAGATTCTGCTGTTTATTCTTGCAGATGGATGGAATCTGGTTATCGGACAACTTGTAAATTCGTTTAATTTTTGACAGTAGAGTAACGAGGTGATTGTATGAGTACAGGCGATGTCGTAGCTATCACGGTGGAGGCTGTGTGGCTTGTAATCAAATGTAGTGCGCCGATGTTAATTACATCTTTGGTAATTGGTTTGATCATCAGTATCTTCCAGACAGTGACTTCTATTCAGGAGCAGACGCTGACGTTTGTACCGAAGATGATCTGTGTATTTTTGTCACTCATCATCTGTGGAGACTGGATCTTGAATAACATCCTGTCCTTTATACAGGATTTGTATAGTCGGTTTGGAGAGTTTGTGGGGTAATAAACGATGTCCTTTACGATATCGACGCTGACACTGGAAGCATTTCTGCTAGTGCTTGTCCGTGTCGCTTGTTTTACATCAATTGCACCTATTTTTGGACATAATTCTCTGAATGCGAGAATGAAGATATCCATTGCGTTTTTTGTATCCCTGATCCTGTATCAGGTAGTCGATGTATCCCTACCGGAATATACAAACGTACTTGGGTATACGACGCTTGTGTTAGAAGAAGCACTGGTTGGTCTGTTGCTTGGATTTGTAGCGGGACTTTCAATGAAAGCACTGGCAATCGCAGGAGAATTTATCGACCGGGAAATCGGATTTTCGATGGCAACGACCTTTGATCCGAATCAGGGTATGGTGACGATCACAGGTGAATTATACGATAAGATTGTGTGTCTGGTTATCATGATATCCAATCTGCATTATTATATATTGTCTGCGGCAGCACAGTCGTTTGAACTGGTGCCGGTCGGAAGAATCGTGCTAAGCCCGGATGTGATCTACACATCCCTGATTCAGTTTATCGTGCAGATGTTTATGATTGGATTCCGTATCGCGATGCCAGTATTTTTGGGCGCGACCATGTTGAATGTCATTTTGGGGGTGCTTGCAAAGAGTTCTCCGCAGATGAACATGTTCGCGATTGGTATGCAGTTGAAAGTATTTGTTGGTTTATTTTTGCTTGCTGTTTGTATTATGTTCGTTCCGAACATTGCAAATTATATTATGGAACGTATGCGTGATATGATCCAGACGATATTAGGAGGGTTGTGACGTGTTTTCTCTGGAAGAAAAACGGACACCGCTTTTGCTTGCCTATGATCTGCAGTTGTTTGCAAACGATGAGGGCGGGGAGAAGACGGAAGAACCAACCGCAAAGAAAATCGAAGATTCCCGAAAAGAAGGTCAGGTGGCAAAGAGCAAAGAACTCACATCTGCGGCTATGCTTCTGGCATTTTTTTTGTGCTTGCGGATATTTATGTCGTTTATCGGAGAACGTCTCGTCAATGTATTTCCTTATTTTTGGCGTGATATCGCAAATGAAACAGGAGATGGATTTACGCATGTGCGTGCATGGCAGATCGTGCTTGATACGGTACAGTATATTGCGATTACGATTGCACCGTTTGTTATATTTGCATTTGTGATTGCGTTTTTATCACAGCGAATCCAGATCACGTGGAAGGTGACATCAAAACCGATGGAACCGAAACTTAACAAGCTGAGTCCAATCAGTGGATTTAAGCGTATGTTTTCCAAACAGTCACTGTTCGAGCTGGTGCTGTCAATCTTTAAAATCGTTGTTTTTTCGGCAGTGGCATATTCGGTTGTCAAGGATAATGTCGGAATTTTTGTGACGGCGTATGATCTGACGATACAGGATTGTCTTGGAATCCTGTTTGACATGGTGATGGAGCTTGGCATCAAGATATCGGTGACATATCTGGCACTTGCGCTTGGAGACTGGGTGTTCCAGAAATGGAAACATAAAAAAGACCTGCGTATGACAAAGCAGGAAGTCAAAGATGAGTATAAGAATCAGGAAGGAGATCCAAAGTCAAGTCACAGCAGCGACAGCGGATGCAGCAGGCGGCACGGCGGAGAATGATGCAGAGCGTGCCGGAGGCGGATGTTGTTATTACGAACCCGACGCATTTTGCCGTTGCCTTAAAATACGATAATACGGTCAGCATGGCTCCGGTTGTCGTAGCCAAGGGTGCCGATTATCTGGCATTTAAGATCAAAGATCTCGCAAAAGAAAATGACATCGAGATTGTCGAAGATAAGCCGCTCGCGCGGATGTTATATGCAAATGTTGAGGTTGGAAATGAGATTCCACCAGAATTGTATCAGGCGGTCGCAGAAGTGCTTGCCTATGTATATAAATTAAAGAATAAAGTAAGTTAGCAAATGAATGAAAATAAGATCACACAGGAAAGGATGGTGATGGTATGAAGAAAAATGATATATTTTTAGGAATCTATCTGCTTGCAGCAGTTGTATTTCTGATTATCCCGATTCCGAGTACCATGCTGGACTGGCTGATCTTATTCAATATCTCCATGTCACTGATCATTGTATTTAACTGTCTGTTTACGAGCGAGACACTGAATATGTCTGGATTTCCGACACTGTTGCTTTTTACGACAGTGTTCCGTATATCCTTAAATGTATCTTCCACACGATTGATCTTGTCGACCGGTAATCCAGGTAAAGTCGTTCAGGTGTTTGGTTCGTTTGTTGGTGGAGGAAACCTCGTCATTGGTGCAATCGTCTTTATCGTGTTGATCATCGTCCAGATGATGGTAATCAACAAAGGTTCCGAGCGAGTATCTGAGGTAACGGCACGATTCACATTGGATGCAATGCCGGGAAAACAGATGGCGATTGATGCGGATCTTTCATCCGGAGCCATTGATGACAAAGAGGCAATCCGCAGGAGAGATAAGATCCAGCAGGAATCCGCATTCTTCGGAGCCATGGATGGTGCGTCAAAGTACGTTAAAGGAGATGCAACCGCAGGTCTGATTATTACTCTGATCAATATCGTGGGTGGTCTGATTATGGGCATGACACAGCAGGGACTTAGCTTTTCCGATGCGATCAGTAAGTACACAATTCTTACGATTGGTGATGGTCTGGTATCCCAGATACCGTCGATGATGATCTCGCTTTCGACAGGTATTCTCGTTACAAAGGCATCGAAGGAGGAGAATATTGGAGATATCCTGATCGGACAGTTATTCAGTATTCCAAAGGTATTGTTGCTCGTTGGTATCACAATGCTTCTGTTCGGTATATTCACACCACTGAATTTCTTCTTCTGCGCGGTCTATGGCGTACTGTTTATCGTGCTTTCCTTCTCCGTCAAGGGCAAGGAAGAGGCACAGGCAATCAAGGAGGAAGTCGAAGAAGAGGAAGTCCAGGCAGAAGAGGTTCGAAGGCACGAAAATGTCAATTCTCTGCTGCAGGTAGATCCTATTGAACTCGAATTTGGATATGGTATAATACCGTTAGCAGATGTCAATCAGGGCGGTGATCTGCTTGACCGTGTCGTTATGATACGACGACAGATCGCACTGGAGCTTGGCGCTGTTGTGCCAATCATCCGTCTGCGTGATAATATCCAGCTTAATCCAAACCAGTATATTATTAAAATCAAGGGAATTCAGGTCAGTGAGGGTGAGATCTTATTTGACCATTATATGGCGATGAATCCAGGGTACGTCGAGGATGAGATTGTTGGTATTCCGACATTAGAGCGGCATTCCATCTGGAGGCAATGTGGATTACGGAATCCCAGCGGGAACGCGCAGAATCACTTGGCTATACCGTTGTTGATCCACCATCGATCATTGCAACACATCTGACAGAGGTTATCAAGCAGCACCTTGATGAGCTTCTGACGAGACAAGATGTACAGAACCTGATTGATAATATCAAGGACAACAATAAGACACTGGTAGATGAACTTGTACCGAAGCTGCTCAGTGTCGGTGATATCCAGAAGGTATTGCAGAATCTGCTTCGGGAAGGTATCTCCATCCGGGATCTTGTCACGATCTTCGAGACGCTCGCGGATTATGCGGCAACGAGCCGGGATACCGATATTCTGACCGAGTATGTCCGGCAGAGTTTAAAACGTGCGATCTCCAACAAATATTTTGGCGATGGAGAATCCGGCACCGTAGTGACGCTGGATCCACAGATCGAGCAGATGATCATGGGTTCTGTGAAGCAAACCGAACAGGGCGCATTTATCTCATTAGATCCGGCAGTAACGAAGAGCATCTTAAAGGCGACGGAGGACGAGGTCAAGAAGCTGGAGAGCAAGGGCGATGCACCGATTGTTGTTACATCACCGATTGTTCGTATGTATTTTAAGAAATTAACAAGTGACTACTTGAAAGACCTGATTGTTATCTCATATAATGAGATTGATTCGGAAGTGGAATTAAAATCCGTGGGAGTGATAACGATTCATGATAATTAAGAAGTATAAAGCACTAACTGAAAAAGAAGCAATCCTGCTCGCCAAGGAGGATCTGGGACCGGATGCGATTGTAATGAATGTGAAAAAAATCAAGCCGGGAGGAATCATGCGTCTCTTTAAAAAGTCGCGCGTGGAGCTGACGGCAGCGATCGATGATGATATGGAGGAACAGGCGGCGACTACTGCACCAGCAGCGGCTCCATCTGTCAAATCGGATGAACAGACAATTGATCTCAGGCAGGAACGCCGGGGTGAGTCCGCCGAGGAACCGTTCCTGTTTGGCAAGGCGTTTGGAGAGAACAAGGATTCCTACAGCGAGGAAGCACAGAACGCGATTGAGGAGAAAATTAACAGTATCGCGAAGCTTCTCGAACAGCAGATGCAGACACAGAAGTCAGCGGAAGCCTCGATTAAGGAAGCCGCCAATCAGGCGATTTCTTCAGGTGAGGCGACTGTAAAGGCGGAAGAAAAGAAAACGGAACCAGAGCAGTCGGGCAATAAGGTTGTGGATCTTGTAATCAAACAGTTGATGGACAGCGAGGTTTCGGAGGCACATGCAAAGGAAATCATTGACGAGCTGACTGTGAAGGATGATAAACAGCCGATCGACAACATACTGGCAAACGTATACCAGAAGATCGTTCTGAAGCTCGGCGAAATCCAGCCGTTAACTGCCGGTGAGAAGAAACCGAAGGTTGTATTTTTTGTCGGAAATACCGGCGTTGGAAAGACAACCACGATGGCAAAGCTGGCGTCGCTCTGTACGCTGGATATGAAATTAAAATGTGCGATGTTTTCTATCGACACATATCGTATTGCAGCAATTGAGCAGTTAAAGACGTATGCAAATATTTTGTCTGCGCCAATGGAGGTTGTGTATACTCCGGAGGAGATGGCGCAGAGTGTAGAAAAGTTTAAAAACTATGATCTGATCTTAGTTGACACAGCCGGACGCTCCCATAAGAGCGAAGAGCAGAAGGAAGACTTAAAGCAGATCATTGATTCCGTGAAGGAGTACGAGACAGAAGTGTTCCTCGTTGTATCTGCCACGGTAAAATATGCGGATCTGCTTTCCATTGCCAACACGTATGGCGAACTGTTTGATTATAATCTTATTTTCACAAAACTGGATGAGACAAATGGTCTGGGAAGCATATTGAATCTGAAACTGGATACAGGAAAACCGCTTTCTTATGTGACATGGGGACAGAATGTGCCGGATGATATCGGCGTTCTGGATCCACAGATTATTGCTAAGAAATTGTTAGGAGGTGGAAAGTGATGGATCAGGCAACGAAATTACGGGAACGCGTGCAGACCAATCAGGAAATCTCCAATGCAAGGGTAATTGCAATTACAAGTGGAAAGGGCGGTGTCGGCAAGACGACATTGTCAGTCAATATTGCGCTGGAGCTTGCGCGGCGCGGCAAAAAAGTGGTTGTATTTGACGCGGACTTCGGATTGGCAAATGTCGAGGTCATGCTTGGAATCCGCCCACAATATAACTTATTGGATCTGATACATAATAATAAATCTATGACAGAGATCATTACGCAGGGACCGGAAGGAATTGGATTTATCTCCGGTGGTTCGGGGGTGTCCGAGCTTGCGACACTCGATAATGCGAGTATCAAACTTTTGATTTCCGAATTAGTGAAGCTCGACCAGATGTATGATGTTGTGATTATTGATACAGGTGCGGGGATTACGGATTCCGTTATGGAGTTCGTCATGATGAGCCCGGAGGTCGTTCTGGTTGTGACACCGGAACCGACATCCATTACAGATTCTTACTCATTGCTTAAAGTACTGCGTAGAAAGAACAGCTTCAATCCGCTCTATAAGACAATCCATGTTGTAGCCAACCGTGTGGAAAATGAGGCGGAAGGGGCAGAAATCTTCCACAAGATCGATACGGTGTCTTCAAAGTTTTTGAATACAAAGCTTTCATTTCTGGGCGCTGTGCTGCAGGATAAGAATGCTTCCATGGCGGTTATTGAGCAGAAACCACTTGTGCAGGCATATCCGGGAACGACAGCCACAAAGGGAATCTGCCAGCTTGTCAATCGTCTGAGTGACGATACGGTTGAGGAGAGTAAGAAAAAAGAAGGAATTGCACGGGTATTTATTGATTTCTTCCGTTCAAAGAAGAGAATCCGTTAATTGTTAGATATAGACAGCAGAAAAAGGAAAAGATGGTACGTATGAATGGGAATAGCGATAGGTAATAAAATTGAATTGGTGCGACTCGATCAGGTTATTCGTAACGAGCAGAATAAAAAGGTCTATGTGAGCAAAATCTATGATATTCTGGATCAGGATAAATTACAGATTGCGATGCCGATTTTTGAGGGACGGATCGTACCTTTGGATTTAGATGAGCGTTATACGGCATGCTTTTATACAGAGCGTGGCTTGCTGCAATGCAATGTACAGGTAACTTCGCGTTATAAGAGCGGAAATCTGTTTTTCCTTGATATCAAGCTGCTTGGTGCCTTGGAGAAGGTGCAGCGGCGGCAGTTTTACCGGTATGACTGCCTGATCGATGCGCAGATCAGAGTGGTTTCGGATGAAGAATATGATACGGGAATTCCAGATGATATCTCTGTCCCGGAGGATGCCCTGCCGTGGCAGCCGGCACGAATTGTAGATATCAGTGGTGGTGGTCTCAGACTGAACCAGAGAACCAACATTGAGCGCAACGAAGTGGTAAAGGTAAAATTCATGGTCTCTATTGTCGGAGAAATTTTACAGTTTAATTTATTTGCGCGTATATTATCAAGTACACCTGTACGCGAACGTTCGGATATGTTTGAACAGCGTATGGAATTTTTGAAAATAACACAGGACGAGCGTGATAAGATTGTTCGTTTTATTTTTGAAAGTGAAAGAATGGAAATAGCGAATGGAAAACGATCCTAAAAAAATATTACTAATAGATGACTCTGCACTCATGAGAAGAGTCATGTCTGATATAATAAACCATATTGATGGATTTACAGTTGCATATCTTGCGGCGGATGGAGAGGAAGGTTATGCATATCTGTCGAAGCAGAACGATATTGACGTTGTTATGACGGATATCGATATGCCAAAGATGGATGGTCTGACCTTGATCAAAAAGTCGAAGGAAGCAGGTGTTGTTGCTCCATTTATTGTATTCAGTGCAAGAGAGGATTCCTATGCAGTCTTTACAGCACTGGATCTGGGCGCGATTGAGTTTATCCGGAAACCGGAACATATCTTTCAAAAGGATGTGCAGAGGTATGCTGAGAAGATCAAAAAAGCGCTCTGTATGGCAGTGGAGGTAAAGGAACGCACTCTGCATAAGGCGGAGGCTGCTTGTACCATGGAGCCGGAAAAACCTGTAATCATCAAAAAAAAGCATAGACAGAAAAACGGAAAAAAACTGGTGGCACTTGTGTGTTCCACTGGTGGACCACGGGCACTGCAGTCTGTGATACCAAAGCTTCCGAAAAATCTTGCTGCACCGGTTGTTTTAGTACAGCATATGCCAGAGGGATTTACGAAGACACTTGCGATGCGATTAAACGAGCAGAGCGCGGTATCTGTGAAGGAGGCTGCAGAGGGCGATGTATTAAAGAATGGTCATGTCTACATTGCCAAGGGTGGAACCCATCTGGCACTGCATGAAACAGCGAAGGGCTGTGAAGTGTTTTTCGATGAGACACCGCCAATCGGGGGCTTGAAACCGTGTGGAAATGTCATGCTTTCAAGTTTAAGTCATGTATCATATGAGAGATCATATGTGTCATTTTAACCGGAATGGGTGCAGATGGAACGAAGGGCAACACAGGAACTTGCAAAGCACAAGCCGGTCTATGTGATCGCGCAGGATGAGGCAAGTAGTACCGTATATGGAATGCCGAAGGCAATCCGTGATGCCGGACTTTGTGACTGTGTGTGTGATCTGCAGCAGATTGCGGAAGAGATAACAAAGAAAGTAGGGGTGCAAGAATGGATTTAAGTCAATATCTGGAGATTTTTATTGATGAATCAAAAGAACATTTACAGACACTCAATGATCAGGTGCTGATATTGGAGTCAGAGCCGGAGAACGTTGATACGGTAAATGAGATTTTCAGAGCTGCCCATTCATTAAAGGGAATGGCAGGAACGATGGGATATAAGCGTATGCAGCGCTTGACACATGATATGGAGAATGTGTTCTCTGAGATCCGGAACGGAAAGATGAACGTCAATGCGGATCTGGTTGATATCGTATTCAAATGTCTGGATGCATTAGAGGGATATCTGACCAACATCATTGAAACCTCGGATGAAGGTACGGAGGACAATGATGAGCTGATTGCACAGTTAAATGCTGTTTTGCAGAATGGTCTGGCAGGAAGTGGTGAAGCACAGGCGGCAGCGACAAAAGAAGAGACCAAAGAGGAGAAAAAGCCAGAGGGCGGTGACCGTAGAAAATATCTGTCTATCCCATTGGCTGATTTCGAGAAGAATGCAATCAGTGAGGCGAAGGCACAGGGCATGCATGTATATGCCACAACGGTATATATTCAGGAAACCTGTCTGCTGAAGGCTGCACGTGCATTCCTTGTATTTAAGGGGTTGGAGAACAAGGGCGAGATTATCAAATCCGTACCAAGTGTACAGGATATCGAGGATGAAAAGTTTGACCTTGATTTTTCCATGTTTATCATCTCTGACAAATCGTTGGAGGAAGTAAAGAAAGCAATCGAGAATGTCTCTGAGATCGAGGAGGCAGTAATTGAGGAATATGAACTGAAGGAAGAAGAACCAGCGCAGACAGAGGCAAAGGAAGAAGAAAAAAAGCCAGAGGAGACAGTTGCCAAGGCGGCTGCACCTGAAAAGAAGGAAGAGAAGAAGCCAGCTGGCAAGTCTGGAAAGCCGGTTGTCAATCGTTCGGTGCGTGTCGATATCGAGAAGCTGGATGATCTGATGAATCAGGTGTCCGAGCTTATTATTGCGAAGAATGGACTTGTCTCTGTGACAGGAACCCTTTCCTCCCAGGATCAGTCTTTCAACGAACAGATTGAATACTTAGAGCGTATCACAACGAATCTGCATGAATCGGTTATGAAGGTTCGAATGGTTCCAATCGAGAGCGTAGTGAACCGGTTCCCACGTATGATCCGTGATCTCTCCAAGAAGCTCAACAAGGAGATGGAGTTGATCATGACTGGTGAGGATACCGAACTTGACCGTACGGTTATCGATGAGATTGGTGATCCATTGATGCATATGCTTCGAAATGCCGCCGATCATGGACTGGAGTCCACGATTGACCGTCTGAAGTTAGGAAAGCCACAGGTTGGTACGATTCGTCTGGATGCTTACCAGGATGGAAATAATGTTACCATTGAGGTCAGCGATGATGGTGCGGGCATCGATGTAGAAAAGATCAAGCGCAAGGCACTGGAGAAGGGACAGATCACAGAGGAACAGGCAGAATATATGACAGAAAAAGATGCAATTGATCTGTTGTTTATGCCTGCTTTCTCAACCGCAGAGAAGATCTCCGATGTATCCGGCCGAGGCGTTGGTCTGGATGTTGTAAAGAACAAGATTGAGGGACTTGGCGGTGATGTCGAGGTTGTATCAAAGCTTGGTGAGGGAACAACCTTTATTGTAAGACTGCCTCTGACACTTGCAATCATTCAGGCATTGATGGTAGAGGTATCCGGCGAGAAGTATGCACTCCCATTAAATTCTATTGTGACGGTTGAGGAGATTTTGCCGGAGGATATCCGTTATGTACATACAAAAGAGGTTATCAACCTGCGTGGTTCGGTAATCCCACTTGTACGTCTGAACGAGGTTCTGGATATTGATCCGATTGAAAAGGACGAGGATGCCATCGAGGATGAGGGCGAGATCGTTGTAATTGTAAAGAAGGGTGACAAACAGGCGGGTCTTGTGATCGACAAGCTGCTCGGTCAGCAGGAGATCGTTATCAAGTCACTTGGAAAATACATTCATGTGCCAAAGATGATCAGTGGTGCAACGATTCTTGGAAATGGTGAAGTTGCTTTGATTATTGATTCAAACACATTGGTGTAAGGGAGGTGCACATACATGGATGGAAATGCAGTAGCGAATAGCGCAAAGCAGTATATTATTTTAAAATTTGACAATGAACAGTACGGAATTGATATTACCTATATTGATAATATTGTCCGTCTGCAGAAGATTACAAGAGTTCCGCATGCACAGCCGTACTTCCTTGGCATCATCAATCTGCGTGGTGAGGTTGTTCCGGTTATGAGCCTCAGACGGAAATTTGAATTGCCGGATAAGGAAAATACGAATGCGTCCCGTATCCTGATCCTCAAGGTAGAGGGAAATGCAAAAATAGGTATTTTAGTGGATGAGGTGCGTGAGGTAGTTACCCTGACGGATGACGATATTGAGCAGATTGCAACAGAGAGTGGAGATACACGTACATATCTGACTGGTGTAGGAAAGTATAACGAATCCCTGATCTCACTTTTAAATATTGGTGCGCTGATTGCAGATATTGACAACGAATAAGAAAAGGTGTATGCCATGGAAAAACATACCGAACAGTTATCGGAGCAGGTAAAAGATGCCTTGACAGAGCTTGGAAATATTGGAGCGGGAAATGCGACGACATCACTTTCTGTACTGTTGTCTTCTAAACTCAGCATGAGTGCTCCAACGGTAAAATTATATGATTTTAACGAACTTGAGAATGCACTTGGCGGACCGGAGACATCTGTTGTCGGCGTATTAAGCCGGCTACATGGTTCGTTCAATGCGATGATCTTGTTTGTGCTTGGATTAGACGATGCCAGACATTTGTCCGAGGTGTTGCTTGGACAGACACAGGACTGGCACAGCGAGATGGGAATGTCTGCGATTGGAGAAATCGCGAACATCCTGATCGGTTCGTACGTTGCATCGTTAGAGAACCTGTCCGGGATGGAGCTAAGGTACTCCCAGCCGCAGATCTGTATTGATATGGCAGGCGCGATTCTGAGTGTACCATGTATCGAATATGGCATGGTAAGTGACAAGGCACTGCTGATCAATTCTGGATTTAAAGCAGGCAATCAGGAGATTGATGGATACATCATGTTGATCTCAGAGATGCATTCCTTCGATCAGTTGCTTTTGAAGCTTGGAATTGGAGGTGCAGGCGTTGAATGATGTTATCCGGGTTGGGATAGCAGATATGAACACTTGCATGGCGGGGGATACGATTACAACCATTGGACTTGGGTCCTGTGTAGGGATTGTATTATATGAGCGTACGAAAAATATTGCAGGATTGGTTCACATTATGCTTCCTGACAGTACAAAGATCAGACAGAACCAGAATAAATTAAAATTCGCAGATACCGGAATACAGGCACTGGTGGAGGAACTGGAAAAACAGGGACTCAGCCGGAAGAATATGATTGCCAAGATTGCCGGTGGCGCGAAGATGTTCCAGTTTTCTTCTGATACCGCAATGGGGAATATCGGAGAGAAAAACGTGGAAGCCGTGCGGGAAGTCCTGAAGCAGTATGGAATCAAAATCGTGTCGGAGGATGTTGGATTAAATTATGGACGTACCATTGTATTTGATCCGGTAACCAAAGATTTGACCGTAGTGACTGCCGGAAAGCAGACACACATTATATAGGTTGGAGACGATATAGTTGGAGACGAAAGACAAATATAAAAATGCAAGAGCGTTTATTGTTTTGTTGGCGGCACTTATTACATGGCTGCTCAATATGAAATATGAACGGAGTCTTGTACGCTCTCTGATCATATTGCTGATCGTGATCATCGTATTTTACGTGATTGCGACGATTGCACTAAAGCTGATCGATAAGATCCGCAATATGGAAGAGGTAAAAGAAGTGGATATGGAGGAGGCACCGCCGGAGGAAGAAGGTACGGATGCGCAAAACCACGTATAACGGAAAATAAGGGGTGTTGCTGTACATGGCAATCTTGGATAAAAAAGAACGATTATGGATCGAATATAGTCATTCCAAATCCACAGCCGTTCGGGAAGACTGATAATGGAATATGTTTCTCTGGTGAAGCTGGTTGCAGGAAGACTTGCCGTCTACCTTGGGGCAAACGTGGAATACGATGATCTGGTAAGCTATGGAATATTCGGACTGATTGACGCCATCGATAAATTCGATTATGGAAAAGGCATTAAGTTCGAGACGTATGCAAGCCTTCGTATCCGTGGCTCAATTCTTGACCAGATCCGGAAGATGGACTGGATTCCACGTTCGGTTCGCCAGAAACAAAAAT
>ENA-OQEN01000087-OQEN01000087.1-human-gut-metagenome-genome-assembly--contig:-NODE-87-length-35969-cov-2.789521_pt1 | contig 35969 bp, 37 predicted proteins | sample MGYA00242791_ERZ504627 | MGnify/ENA primary metagenome ERZ504627 (study PRJEB26092, sample SAMD00036316) | human gut metagenome | host: Homo sapiens | study: EMG produced TPA metagenomics assembly of... | reverse complement strand
CTCTGGATCAATCTCTTCCTCGTCATCATCCTCATACAGTGCATTGTAACGATTCTTGAACTGTGCAGACCGCTCCTTTGCAAAATCGATCAGCGACACATTCATTACGACGATGATTCCAATGATGATCAAAAGTGCAATCACAATGATTGCGCCCGGTTTTCCAATCAGATTGTACAGTACAACGAGCAATCCACCTAAGATAAATCCGCCGCCCTTCTTTTCCTGTGCCCCCTGATCATACAGAAGCTTCGCCGTCATATGATCGGCACCAGCCGTAAGCTGGAAGATAAATGCTGCTGCAACAATAAACAGTCCTACACAGAGTACGCGGTTTACGACTGCTTTTTTTGCACCGTTTGAAAGCAGAAATGCCTCTGTCAAAAAGATGTATAACGGAAGCACATATTCCACAACACCAAACAGTCCAAACATAAACTTCGCAAAGAAATTGCCTACAACGCCGCACCAGCCAAAGTTGCTGATAAAGAAAAATGTACAAACTGCCAGACAGATAAACAGATGGATTTCATTCTTCCGTGCCTGCTCCTGCGCCAGCTGTGCTTTTGTCTTTCTTCCTCCTGTACGGGAAGCGGACGCCTGTCTGGACGACTGCGAAGATCTTGCTTTCTGTGGTGATCTTGCCGTCGATGTCGAACGGCTAGCAGTCGTTTTACTTCTCGTATTCGATTGTGAACCTTTATTATATGTACTGTTGTTTCCCGTTGCCACGGTATGCACTCCTTCTCTTTTCCCTCATTCTCCGATTATGACAGACATTTTTCTAAATGTAATCACCCATATGGCAGTCCGTATCCATATACAAACCGCCACACGGGTATATTTATGTCAGTTTAAATGCTCATACTGCTCTATTTTACTATTTTTCTTTGCATTTATCAAGTCATATAAACAATTCATTGCGGTATGGATGCCGCCCATCCGGTCGATGATTCCTACCTCGACCGCCTGCCTGCCAACTAACACCGAACCAATGTCTTTCGTCAGTTCTTTCGTATTGAACATGATCTCCCTCAGCTCCTCTTCCTTGATGGAACAATGATTCGACGTAAATTCAATGATCCGATCCTGCATCCGCTCAATATATTCGTAATTCTGCGTCACACCAAGCACGGTTCCATTCATCCGGATCGGATGCACGACCATCGTTGCCGACGGCACAATAAACGTCACATCCCCGGATACTGCCAGCGGCACGCCAATTGAATGTCCGCCGCCAAGCACAAGACATACCTTCGGCTTGCTTAAGGATGCAATCATCTCTGCAATAGCGAGCCCTGCCTCGACATCACCGCCCACGGTATTTAAGAGTACCATCAGTCCGTCGATGCCCTCGTCGTCCTCCACGGCAGCAAGCTGTGGCAGGATATGCTCATATTTGCTTGTCTTCGAGGACGAACCAAGATTCTCATGCCCCTCGATTTCTCCTATTATATTCAACAAATGAATTCGGTGATGATACCGGTTTTTCGACAAAGTAATCTGTCCGTAGTCAGTGATCAGACTCCCCTGCTTTTGCTGGTTGTCCATCCCGCTTTCTTCCTGTTTCTGCCGCTATCCATATGAAACGCCTGTTCCTTCCCTGTTTCTCCCTGTCTCTCCAATGTTTCCTACCTCCGTTCACAAAATTTTCTCATAGATATTATGTACATTTTGTTTGACTTTTATAAATACGGAAACTATAATAGCAACGCAAAGTAGCTTATTTATTTTTTCTATAAATTACGGAGGTTTGATAAATGGAAACACAAAGCAAAGACAAAGTATATGTCATCGGACATAAAAATCCGGACACTGACTCCATCTGTTCTTCCATTTGCTATGCTTATCTGAAGCGGCAGATTACCGGCGATGATTATGTCCCGATGCGCGCTGGCGAGATAAACGCAGAAACCAAATATGTATTAAATGCATTTTCCGCGGCTGTGCCGGAATATATGGAAAATGTCTCCACACAGGTAAAAGACGTGGAATACCGCCATATCGATGGCGTTGACGGAGAGATTTCCATCAAAAATGCATGGGAAATCTTAAGCGAATCCGGTGCAACCACGCTTCCATCGGTAAACGAAAATGGCAATTTAGTCGGACTGATCACCGTTCGCGACATCGCCATGACTTATATGGAAGTGTACGACAACCGTGTCATGCATCCGCGCACACACCATACAAGAATATTATCAACACCCTCTCTGCTGATCTGATCGTCGGCGATGAGAAGGATTATGTGCATACCGGAAAGGTGCTGATCTCCGCCGCCAACCCGGACATGATGGAAAACTACATTGAGCAGGGCGACATTGTCATCCTTGGTAACCGTTACGAGTCACAGCTTTGCGCAATTGAGATGGATGCACAGTGCATCATCATCTGTGACGGTGCGGTCGTATCGAAAACAATCACGAAGCTCGCTGAGGATCACAACTGCTCGATCATCCGTACCCCATATGATACTTATACCGCAGCGCGTCTGATCAACCAGAGTATCCCAATCCGTTACTTTATGAAGAAGGATAACCTGATCACCTTCTCGACTGAGGATTATATCCGGGATATCCGTACCGTTATGGCGGGTAAACGCCACCAGTACTATCCTGTCCTGAATGAATATGGAAAATACGTAGGACTGATCTCCCAGCGAAATTATTTGAATGCGAATCCAAAAAAGGTCATCTTAGTTGACCACAACGAGCATGCACAGGCAGTCGACGGTATCGAAGAAGTCCAGCTTCTGGAAATCATCGATCACCATAGACTGGGCGGCTTGCAGACGATGAATCCGGTTTATTTCCGCAACCAGCCACTTGGCTGTACAGCAACGATCATCTATCAGATGTTTGAAGAAAACCATGTTGAAATCCCGAAGCAGATTGCCGGACTGTTATGTTCTGCAATCATCTCGGATACCTTGATGTTCCGCTCACCGACCTGCACACAGATGGATGAGCATACATGCCGGAAGCTTGCAAAGATCGCAAACATCGATATCGAAGCATATGCGATTGCCATGTTCAACGCCGGAAGCAAGCTGATGAACGAGACGGACGAGGAAATCTTCTATCAGGATTACAAGGTATTCTCCTCAGAGAACTTAAAGTTCGGCATCGGACAGATCACTGCGTTCAACTCTACGATGTTAGATGCGGTCAAGCCACGGATTCTCAAATACATGGAAAGCATCTACAACCAGAGCGAAGCCGATATGTTATTCTTCATGCTGACGAATATCTTCAAAGAAAGCACCGAGCTTTTATACTATGGCAAAAACTCCGAAGAACTGCTTGAAAAAGCGTTCAAGCTCGATGAAGTATCCGGCGGCAGCATCAACCTGCCGGGCGTTGTCTCCAGGAAGAAGCAGATCTTACCGATGATCGTAAGTGCTTCGAATAATATGTAGGATATGTAATCAGCAAATGCCTATAACGCAAAAAGAGACATTCCCAAACAGCTCAGATAGGGAATGCCTCTTTTTTATATTAATATATTTTATTATACGCAGACTGCAATTATACCATCTGCACCAACCAGACATCACTCTTCACCATAAAGAATCCAATCGTCGCTTTGATTAATTCCGTCGCCTGCACGAAAAAATACACACTCACAATTCCAAGTCCCGTAAAATGCGCAAGCACGTACGCACAAGGAACAACAATGACCCATGTGAACACGGAATCAAACAGGAATGTAACCAATGTCTTACCGCCTGATCGTAAGGTAAAGTAGAAGGTATGGCTCATGGAACAAATCGGCATCAAAAGCGCAGATATACTCATGAACGCTGTAGCAAGCTTCTTGATTTCATCGGTTGTATTGTAGATATGCGGAAAAAACCTGCCAACTACAAACATTACCGCCGCGACAAGTATACAGCAAATACACTGAACACGATCATCTTATTATCCGCATCCTTCGCCTGTTCCAGCTCGCCGGCTCCCAGATACTGTCCTACAATGATGCTGATACATGCACCAAGCTGAATATACACAATATTAAACAAATTCGTGATCGTCGTTGCGATGTTTAGTCCGGCAACCACCTCGAGTCCGCGCACCGAATAGCACTGCGTCACTGCTGTCATCCCCGCCGCCCAGAGAAGTTCATTCAACATAAGTGGAAATCCTTTGATCAATTGCTTTGAATTCGCCCATTGGCATGCCAATCCCCGGTATGCACCAGCCAGATACTTGTTCTTTTCTTTATGGGAATGTGCCCAGATTACAATAATTGCAGCTTCTATATAACGCGCCAGTATCGTTGCGAGCGCTGCACCCATAACGCCAAGCTTCGGAAATGGCCCAATTCCAAATATCAACAGATAATCTAACACTGCATTGCTTCCAACTGCCACGAAGCTTGCAACCATCGGTACAAATGTCTGCCCGGTTTCCTTGATGTTTGTCGCATACGACTGTGTAACCGCAAAAGGAACCAAGCCGATCAGCATGATGGACAGATACTGTTTTCCATACCGTAACGCAACATCTGTCGCACCGGTTCCGGCCGTATCCGTAAGATATAAGGATATGAGATTCTCACCATTCGTAATAAATAACGTAATTGCAAGAATCGTCACAAACATCGTTGCATACAGTTTGAATCGGAATGAGTACATGTGACCTTCATGGTTTCCTTTTCCGAAATACTGTGCGCCAAAAATACTTGCTGCCGATGCCGCACCAAAAATTGCCAAATTATATACAAAATCAACTGATTCACAAATCGCTACACCGGACATTTGTTCAGTTCCAAGCTGTCCAACCATGATATTATCCAAAAAGCTGACCAAATTCGTAATCGCATTCTGTAAGATCATCGGCAAAGCAAGCATCAGATATCGCTTATAAAAGGCACGATCGCCAATAAATTTTTGATTTGAAAAGACCGTTTCGTATTCATGTGTCATTCACCTCACTTTTCACACACGCCCTGCATGTTTCACAATCAAATCCAAAAATCTCCCGCATGATAGTTCCGCACGCATATATCAATTCTGTTATATATATATAGAAAATATGGTGGGTACAGAATCTACCCACCATATCACATAGTTTCTTCTATATTTTGCGTACGTTTGTCTTAGCACTTACATTGTAAGGATAATCTCATTGATATCAGCCAGCTCGCTTGCTGCAATATAGTTATCGCTCATTTCTTTGCCATTTACGACAAGACTCTTGTAACCGCTCTCTGCGCCATTCGGATTCTTCACAACGATATGAAGCTTCTTTCCACGGAAGTCCTTTTTGATCTCGAATTCCTTCCAGTCAGATGGAACCGATGGTGCGATACGAAGTCCATCGAAGTCCGGACGCATACCAAGGATACCCTCAACACATCCAACCATAACGGTCGATGCTGTACCGGTCAGCCAGTGTACATGTGCTCTACCCTCGAATGGGCTGTCAGAGCTCTCTGTAAACTGTCCGTGGCAATATGGCTCCAGCTTTCTGATCTCTGCCTTGTCATTCATGGATGCAGGTGAGCTTTCTGTGAAATACTCAAATGCACGGTTTCCATGTCCCATCAGGGATTCTGCCAGAATAATCCAACCCTGTGGCTGTGAGAAGATACCGCCATTTTCCTTTGTGGATGGATTGAACAGAAGCATCAAGCTCCCTCAAACGCATGATCTACATAGGATGGCGCCATCAGACGTACGCCATATGGTGTATTCAATTCTCTATGTACAGACTCCAGTGCTTTCTCTGCCTGATCCTTTGTGGCAAGACCACTGATAACTGCCCATGACTGTGGATTCAGCCACATGTTTGCTTCCGGATCATGCTTGGAACCGATGATCATGCCGTCTTCCTTGTATCCACGGATATAGCGGTCATCTTCCCAGCACTTGTCTGGATAATATCGCCAAGTTCCTTCTGGATCTTATCCAGATATGCGATATATTCTGTATCATTTTTCTGCTCTGCAAAGATGCGGAGTACGCTCATCGCATAGTAAAGCTGCATTGCAACAAATGTTGACTCGCCCTGCTTGCCAAGACGTAAGCAGTCATTCCAGTCTGCATGCAGACCTGCCGGCATACGATTGTTTCCAAGGTGATTCATAGAGAAATCAATCGCACGCTTCAAATGCTCATACACCGTACCCTCTCCGCCATTTGCGAACAGGATTACTTCATCGATAAAGTCTGTATTTCCAGACTCCGCAATATACTTATAAACTGTTGGGAACAACCACAATGCATCATCTGCACGATAAGCCGGATGTCCGGTTGCACGTACATAAGACTCATCATCTGGTGTATCCTCATGACCTGCATTGTGATCAAACTTTACAAGTGGAAGTCCACCACCATTGTCTACCTGTGCAGACAACATGAAACGGATCTTGTCCAACGCCATCTCTGGTGCCAAATGGATTACGCCCTGAATATCCTGTACCGTATCACGGTATCCGTATCCATTTCGAAGTCCACAGTAGGAGAACGATGCGGCTCTTGACCAGATAAATGTCATGAAGCACTGATATGCATTCCATGTATTGATCATCGCATTGAATGACTCGCTTGGTGTCTTTACCTGGAAATGATTCAGCTTTCCATGCCAGTATTCCTTCAACTCTGCCAGCTCAGCTTCACTCTGTGCATGCACATCTGCATAGCTGTTCATCACTGCTTCTGTCTCTGCATCATTCTTCATGCCGAGTACAAATGCAAGCTCCTTGCTCTCGCCCGGTGCGAGTGTGATCTTTGTCTCCAAAGCGCCACAGGCATTACCATTATAATTCAGACAGTTTCCGCAATCACCGTTTTCTACGCCGACTGGATTGCCATAGCCATGATATCTGCCAAGGAACGCTTCCTTATCTCCGGCATAGCTTGCAACCTCTGCTCCAGCCAGACCAAAGAATCTTGTAAATGCAACACTTCCGTTGATAGCTGCACCCTTATTCACGTTCTCATTGATCACCTGCTTAATGCGGTTTCCCATGAAATATGTTCTTGTGATAAAGAGTGTATACTGCAGATTGACCTGATCCTGCTCATAGTTGTTATCATTTGTAAATTCACAGTAACCAAAGACTGACAGGTTACGAGGCTTGTCAGAATCGTTCGTAACCTTCAGCTTCCATACCTCATGCGTCTTATCAAGTGGTACATAGTAAAGTACAGAGCTCTTGATGCCTGCATATTCTGCATTCATATACGTATAGCCTGTACCATGGTGACACTCACTCTTGTAGCTGTCTAAATCTTTTCCAACTGGCTGCCATGAGCTGACCAGTAATCTTTGCTGTCATTGTCACGCAGATAAATGTATCTGCCCGGCTGGTCAAAGCTGTTGAAGATATAACGAAGAATTCTTCCGTTTGCACCAGACTTTACAAAGCTGTATCCACCGGCATTGTTGGAAATGATTGCGCCGTATTCCGGAGAACCAAGGTAGTTCGCCCAAGGTGCCGGAGTATCCGGTCTGTCAATCACATATTCCTTATTTGCCTCATCAAAGTATCCGTATCTCATGAGGTACCCTCCTAATTTATAGTTCTACTACTCAGCGTCCTTCAGGCTCAGGCTGATCTTACCCATACGGTCAACCTCAAGAACCTTAACCTTGACTACATCGCCGATATTTACGACATCCTCTACCTTCTCTACGCGGTGATCTGCCAGCTTAGAGATATGAATCAGTCCATCCTTGTTTGGTGACAGCTCTACGAATGCACCGAAGTTCATGATACGAACAACCTTACCTTCGTAAGTCTTACCAACTTCGATTGGATCTACGATAGAACGGATGATCTTCAATGCCTTGTCCATACCTGCCTGCTCAACACCGCAGATAAATACATTTCCATCATCATCGATATCGATCTTAACGCCTGTCTCCTCGATGATTGCGTTAATTGTCTTTCCTCTCTGTCCAATGATCTCACCGATCTTCTCCGGATCAACCTTTGTCTGGATGATCTTCGGAGCAAGCTCGCCAACGTGATCTCTTGGAGCTGCGATAGCCGGCTTCATACATGTATCCATGATGAAGAGTCTTGCCTCACGACATCTTGCGATTGCGCCCTCTACGATTGGACGTGTCAGACCATGAATCTTGATATCCATCTGGATTGCTGTGATACCTTCGGTTGTACCTGTTACCTTGAAATCCATGTCGCCGAAGAAATCTTCGAGTCCCTGAATATCTGTCAACAGTACATAATCATCATCTGTCTCACCAGTTACAAGGCCGCAGGAAATACCTGCTACCATCTTCTTGATTGGAACACCGGCAGCCATCAGTGACATACAAGATGCACATGTGGAAGCCATAGATGTTGAACCGTTTGACTCAAATGTCTCAGATACGGAACGGATTGCATATGGGAACTCGTCCTCACTTGGAAGTACAGGAACAAGTGCACGCTCAGCAAGTGCGCCATGTCCGATCTCACGACGTCCTGGTCCTCTGGATGGCTTTGTCTCACCAACAGAGTATGATGGGAAGTTGTAATGATGCATATATCTCTTCGTTGTAACATTTGTGTCAAGGCCATCCAACTTCTGAGCCTCAGAAAGCGGAGCCAGTGTTACAACGTTACAAATCTGTGTCTGTCCTCTTGTGAACATAGCAGAGCCATGGACTCTAGGAATGATATCAACCTCAGCAGCCAGTGGACGGATCTGTGTGATCTGTCTGCCATCCGGACGCTTATGATCCTTCAGAATCATCTTACGAACTGTCTTCTTCTGATACTGGTAAACAGCCTCATCAAGAACTGCCAGCCAGTCTTCCTTATCTGCAAATGCCTCTTCAAGCTTCTCCTTGATCTGGCGGATGTTCTCCTCACGCACCTGCTTCTCGTCTGTGAAGACTGCCTCTTCCATTGCTGCAGGTGGAACAAGCTCCTTGATTGCCTCAAACAGTTCTTCCGGAACTGCACAGCTTGTATAAGAATGCTTTGGCTTACCACACTCAGCTACGATCTTATCGATAAATGCGATTACTTTCTGGTTTAACTCATGGGCTGCATAAATAGCTCGATCATCTTCGCCTCCGGCACTTCGTTCGCACCAGCCTCGATCATGATAACCTTATCTCTTGTAGATGCAACCGTAAGCTTCAGATCTGACTCCAGATTCTGTGTAGAATTTGGATTGAAGATCAGCTCGCCATTGATCATACCAACCTGTGTAGTTGCACATGGACCATCAAACGGGATATCAGAAATTGCTGTTGCAATCGCTGAACCAAGCATAGCCGTAAGCTCTGGAGAACACTCCGGATCTACTGACATAACCATGTTATTGAGTGTAACATCATTTCTGTAATCCTTTGGGAATAATGGTCTCATCGGACGGTCGATAACACGGGATGTAAGGATTGCGTTCTCGCTTGCCTTACCCTCACGCTTGTTGAATCCTCCAGGGATCTTTCCAACGGAATACATCTTCTCCTCATATTCAACTGAAAGTGGGAAGAAATCGATGCCATCTCTTGGTTTTTCTGATGCAGTTGCTGTTGAAAGAACAACTGTATCTCCGTAGTGCATCAAAGCTGCACCATTTGCCTGCTTTGCAACTCTGCCTACATCGACACGCAAGGTTCTTCCGGCAAGTTCCATCTCAAACTTCTTGTACATAATAAATTCTCCTTGAAATATTTTTTTCCTGCAATCAGACTCCGAAACGACTGAAAACGCCACTTTCTGTCTTCTTTTTCTCAGACAGAAAATGATTTTTTCAGTTGTCTCGGTTTTGTCTTCATGCAATCTTTTAGATTATACCATCTATTTCCTTTTGCTTCAAGATGGGAATGGATGAAATGTGGGATTTTTTGTTTTGAGTCTTCTTCCTCTATCAGTTTCCGCTCCGGGACTGCGCGATTAGCTTCCTGGGTGGTTTTTTCTTCCTACGCCCACAGCGTCATTTTTTCATTTTTTCATTTTTTCATTTACTCCAACATGGCACTAAATAAATTTTGCCTGTTATGGAACGCCCCGGATATCTCCAGAGCGTTTAAATTCATTTTTACTTAACCGTTATTTCCTTACCTGCTAAAGCTGCATACTCAGCAGCTGTTGCATCCCATGAAGCTGTATTATTGGTTGTATTATATACATAATAAATTGTTTTATCTCCCTGCGTATACTCTACTCCTCGTACAGTGTATTCTTCATGCTTGTTTGTTACACCTTCTGCAGATTTCCCAAGTTTAATTTTTACATTTGTAGAAGGTACATCTGCTGTATTATTAATTTGATCCTGAAATGCCTTCAATGTTGTTGCATCCATAGCTGACAAATCAGTTCCTTTTGCATAAGCACTTGAACACTCTGTCTGCGCAGCTGTCAATACCGTCTTTCCATTCAATACAATCTGCTGTCCCTTTGCTCTGTCAATATAACCAAGCAATGCTGGTACGAGGATTGCTGCCAAAATTGCGAGAATTACGATAACAACAATCAGCTCTACCAAAGTAAAACCTTTGTTTTCTTTCATCTTTTTCATAATCATTTCCTCCTTAGTCTTTTTGTTTTTTGATATGAAAAATCTTTATAAAGTATAGCAAAATTTGCTATCAGTATCAACTTTTTCCCTTTTTTTCGAGGGATTTTCTCATGGTAATTTTTACCATTTATGCCACATCTAGTTGCTCAACAGCCTTTTACAAATACTGATCGAGCTCTGCGACATCGTTTGAATATTTGTAAGCCATCTGGCGGTTAATCATACCGTTCTGAACCAAACGGGACAAATCACCATTTAATGTATGCATACCTACGGATGAACCGGACTGCATCAGAGAACCGAGCTGATGACATTTATTCTCACGGATCTGGTTGCAAACTGCATCCGTACCAACTAAGATTTCTGTCGCTACAACTCGTCCATTTCCACGTGCATTCGGAATCAGACACTGTGTGATTACACCATTTAACACGCTGGCAAGCTGTGTCCGTACCTGATTCTGCATGCCTGCTGGACAGGCGTCAATGATTCGATCAATCGTCTGTGCCGCACCAGTCGTATGCAGGGTGGACATAACCAGATGTCCGGTCTCTGCCGCAGTCAGTGCTGCTGAGATTGTCTCGTAATCACGCATCTCTCCTACCAGAATAATATCCGGGTCTTCACGAAGTGCACTTCGAAGTGCCGATGCAAAGTTTGTGACATCTCTTCCAACCTCTCTCTGGTGAATAAGTGCCATCTTTCTGTCGTATACATACTCGACCGGATCTTCAATCGTAATAATATGTTCCGGACGATTCTCGTTGATATAATCAATCATGGAAGCAAGTGTGGTTGATTTACCAGAACCGGTTGGTCCTGTCACAAGAATCATACCACGCGGCTTATCTGCCAGCTCCCGAAGCACGCTTGGAAGTCCAAGCATCTCCATCGACGGAATCGAGGAATTAAGCAGTCGGATTGTTGCCGCCATCTTGCCATCCTGCTTGAACACATTCACACGCTGACGGTTGCCATCCGGGGTACGAATTGCAAAATCCGCATCTATGCCTCGCTCAAGATTCTCCCGCTGTTCATCGGTCAAAAGCTCTGCGAGCATCGCGATGATTCTCCGTCGCTTGGATTGGTCGGTGCATTCTGCAAGCGACCATTGATTCGATACATAAGTGGCATACCAACTGTGATATGAATATCCGAGCATCCCATCGAACGTGCTTCCATAATCATCTGATCTATCATCATATATATCGACCTCCTCTCGTATTATTTAATCTTTTTATTATGTTTTTTTATCATAATTTTTACTTGTTTTTTCTTCTACTTGCTGTCAGCTTCCGGCATGGGTTTTTTCTGCCTGCTTTTCTCTTCAAAAACACATACCGTGTGTTTTCTGACTTCAATTCTCGCTTTTATACACACTTTTCCCTTCTCTACATGCCAATCAGCTTCCGGTTTGTGTTTTTCTGCCTGCTTTCTAAATATGTGCTTTAAACATATATTTTTTCCGCTCTCATCCTACTCATAATAAGACACGCGCAACAGTTCATCTACAGTCGTCGTACCATTTTCCACGAGTTCGAGTGCACTCTTCTTCAAGGTACTCATGCCCTGCTCCTGTACAGCATAATCTTTGATTTCCTCGACCGAAGCGCCCTTCGTGATCATTTCACGCACCTTCTTATCGATCATCAGGATTTCATGGATAGAAATACGTCCCTTGTAGCCCGTGTTGTTGCACTGTCTGCAGCCTTTGGCATGCTTGATCTGAGGGAAATGTACGCCTGCGATTGCTTCCTCCTGCTCGGTCATCGGTCCCCATTCACCACAGAACGGGCAGACTTTACGCACGAGTCGCTGTGCCACGATACCAACTAAAGAGCTGGCGATCATATACGGTTCCACTCCCATATCTGCCAGTCGGACAACCGAGGAAGCCGCATCGTTCGTATGCAGCGTCGAAAGTACCAGATGTCCGGTGATTGCGGCACGGACAGAAATGGATGCCGTCTCTGCATCTCGCGTCTCACCGACCATGATGATATCCGGGTCCTGACGAAGCAAGGCACGAAGTCCTACCTCGAAGGTCAGTCCTGCGGTATTATTTACCTGCATCTGATTGAGCTTTGGCACATTTTTCTCGACCGGATCTTCGATCGTCGAGATATTTACACTACGTTTTGCAAGTTCTTCCAGAATCATATACAGTGTCGTTGATTTACCGGAACCCGTCGGTCCGGTCAGATAAATGATTCCGTTTGGTGACTGCAGCATCCGCATTACGAGTTTATAGTTCCGGTCAGTCATACCGAACGTTCCCATATGGTCGATCGAACCTGCCGATGCAAGAAGTCTCAAAACCGCTTTCTCGCCAAATACGGTTGGAATGACAGATACACGAACATTCAGGTTCACACCTTCAATGTTGATACGGAAATGTCCATCCTGCGGGATTCTTCGCTCTGCGATATCAAGATCACCAAGGATTTTGATACGTGCCAGCAGGGAATTGTGAATGTTCTTCTGCAGCGTCATGAAGTCGCAGATAACACCATCCATACGCATTCGCACGCTTGTATGGTTCTCAAATGGCTCGATATGGATATCAGATGCATTTGAGTTATAAGCACGGACAAGCAGGCTGTTAAACAGGTTGATGATTGGCGTATCATCGTCGCCCTCTTCTACGCTGATCTCCATAACCTCACTCGTCTGTGTTGTATTCGCCGATGCTTTCTGTGCTGCCTGTCTTGCAGATACCTCTGAATAATAATACTGAATGGAATTTTCGAGCGGTGCCTTCTCACACAGAGAAATATGAACTTCCCGTCCGACAATCTGGCGGATATCCTCAATTCCATAGAAGTTCAGCGGATCGTCCACAAGGAGATAATACATCGTATCCTCTACCTTGTATCCCATCATGTTATATTTCTCGGCAAGAACACGCGGAATCATCTCCACCGCTTTCACATCCACAGACAGATCCGAAATATTGACAACCTCATAATTCAGACGCTTTCCAAGCGCCTCTAACATCTGTTTCTCTGTGATAAAGCCAAGTGCAATCAATGCGGCACCAAGACGGACACCTTTGTTTTCCTTCTGGTAGCAACCGCCTGATTGATCTGATCTTCGTTGATGTATCCAAGTTCCTGCAATACATCACCGATTCGGATATTTTTATTACTGCGCATTTCCATCGTCCGGCACCTCCTCGTACATATAGATCTCAAGCGTCAATGTCAAAACACGCTCAGTCTTGATATCGTACTCACCTTCTTCGGTCAGGTTCGTGATACTCCGCTCCTCAGACCATGAATAGTTGCACACACGGATTTTCTTATCGCTGTTTGAGAGATCTTCGATCAGCTGAAGCAGATCACTCTCTTTTCCGCCTAGACGAAGTGTCACCGTCGCATTATAAATACCTGTTGTTACCTCATCATCAAATGCCGGAAGCGCACTCGTTTCGCTGTCCGTCGACATACCGCCACTCTCCTCAGCCGCTTCGATTTCAGAGCGTTCCGCTTTCGCGCCTGTGGTGCTTCAGTCGTATCCGTTTCCTCCTGTGCTGCGAGCATTGCCGCACGCTTCGAATATACATATGCTCCAAAGCCGTTTCTTCCTGTGGCATCTGGATAGCCAGATCATAGGCTGACAAGTTATATCCTAACACAAGCTCAGTAAAATACTTATCAATCTCTGCACTTCCATCATTGGGAAGAATGATTCTCGTACTCCCTGTATCTCATTTGAAAACCGCTCGTTATCTGCCTCCATCATCGGCACCTGCGTAAGCTTCAGCTCATTTTCTTCCTGTGTTTCCTTCTGTGTCGCAATCTCTTTGTTCGTATTCACGATACCCTTTACAACCGGGTAAATACCCCAGTAACCAATGCAGACTACGATCACGAATATAGAAAGCATGATCAGGAGGTTTTTGTCTTTTTGTGTCATTTCTAACTTCATAACGATTCCCTCCTTATTCTGCATCGCCGACATCCGGCAAATTTGTTTCTGTTGTCTCTGGCTGTGCATCTGTATCGGTATGTCTGCCTGCGGACTCCGCCAGTGTACAGGTCACATGAATATCCCACAGCTCATCGGATTCCACATAAGAATATCCGGTATAATCAACATTGCTGAATATATCCACGCCGCACAAATTGCGGATGAATTTGTTGATATTATCTACCGTATCGGCACGCGCTGTCATCGTCAGCACGCCCAGATCCGCATCGAAAGAATCAAAGGTCACGGTTACAAGCCCCTGCGCGCAATCATCGACACACTCATCACCTCACAGTTACAGACCGGATACGTGTATAGATTCTGATTCACTCCTACAATCGCATTGTATTGATTGCTCAGATAGGATGTTTGCTCCAAAAGTACATCATACCGTGCAACCTCCATAATCGTTGCCGGAGACTCATTGTACTCCTTCAGCTTCTGCAATTCCTGTTTTTTTAGTGTGCGCACCGTAATACACACGGCAAGTCCCACAAGCATCACAGCAAGACTGATCAGAATTGCAAGAAATCCCTTTCCAACTCCGCCACCTTCTGTTTCCTTCTTTTTTCCGGCATGATAGCCGTCTAAGAAATTCTGCTTGCCGGCATTTCCCGTAACAAGACCGCTGATCGGGTGGAAATGTGCCTGTACATCCAGACCATTGGTTGCAACATGTGTATCTGCAAATACCTCCACACGCGCGTAAATATCAAGCTGGGAAATTGCATTCTGATATAATGGCAGATCCTGTGGATTCACACCCGCAAGTAAAACTGCCTCAATCGGATAATCCAGCTGGTTTGCCTGCATGAACTGACGGATCTGGCTGACGGAACGCGCGATATCCTGCGCATAGTCCTCTGTTCCCTGATCATGGAAGCAGCGGGCACTGTTGAAATAGTAAAATTCTCCATTTACCCAGAGGATCGTCGTGATTGTCATGCGGTCTGCGATCTGCAGGACGAATGTCTTGTACTGTTGTGCCGCTGTCAATGCAGTCAGACGGATCAGACTGCTCTCACCGGAATATACTGCCTTGAGTTTGACGCCGATCTCAGTAAAGATGTCCACATAATCTTTGATGAAATCGGTCGTGATGATCTCGGCATAGATTTTCTTCGTCGCCTTATTCTGCCCGATTGGAAAATATCCGCAGATATAATCCTCTCCCTGTTTGATATCTGTAAACTCGCGGTTGATAAACTCTTCCGTCTTCTTCGAATTGAGCAGAGGCATCTCAATATTCTTACCAATAAACTTGGTCGAATTGATGACTAAGATCACATCCTTCGTCGGCAGATTATGTGTCGTCCAGAAGTTCTGCATGAAGCTCACAAACGCATCCGCATCCATAATCATACCATTGATGATGCTGCCATCCGGCGCATCTTCCGTATAACAATCCGCGACAGAAATCTTTCGATTTCCGGGAGTACCGGTGATCACTTGTATCTGTTGGTTTGCCAGATAAATGACTGTACTCATATGTATGTTCTCCTTCCTGTAATAGGTTTGCTTTCTCTATTTAGTACGAATTTGCAATCGTCGCATACGAGCCATAAATCGGCTGGATTACGGAAATAATAACAAATCCAACGACTGCCGCCATCACGACGATCATCGCAGGCTCCAGATAAGAAACCAGCTTGTTCATCGCTACCTCGGAATCATATTCCATCTGGTTTGCAATTGATACAAGCATTGTATCGAGCGCACCCGTCTCTTCACCGACTGAAATGGACGAAGAAAGCTTCTTCGTAAATCCATCTACCCGGTCAATACTCTCACTTAAATTCATACCACCACGTACATCCGCGATGACCTGATCAAACTGCTTTTCAATGTAAGAATTGCCGATCGTATTTCGTGCGATCTGCAGACAGTTAATGATTGAAATACCTGCCGAATACAAGCTCGACAACGTACGAGCAAACCGTGCGGTATAAATGACACGGCGCAGCTTCCCGATCACCGGCAGCTTCAGTTCTAACTTGTCCTTTGCATACCGCACACCCGGTATCGCAAAAAGCACATGAAAGAAAATATACAACACAACGGCTGCCAAAATCAAGACATACCATTTATTTTTCACAAAATTACTGATGCCCAGCAGAATCGTCGTTGAGGTCGGAAGCGCATCCATCTGGGAAAATAAATCCTTAAACTGCGGAATAACATAGCCCATGATGATTGCAACTACTACCACGATCAACACACAGAGGATCTTCGGATAAGTCATTGAGCTTTTGACCTTCTGGTTCAGCCGATATTCCTTCTCATAATGCACAGACATCTGCAGCGCAATCTTGTCCATGCTTCCACTGCTCTCTGCACTCTTGATCATGTTGATAAAGAGCGGTGGAAATGCGTCGCCACTCGCAGACATTGCCTCAGAAAGTGGCACACCGGAACGCACCTGTTTTAACAGTCCGGTATAAACCTCCCGTTCCTTTGGCTTGATGGACTCATCCTCGGATATGATTCGCAGTGCCTTTACGAGCGTCACGCCCGCGCCAAGCAGCTCACCGATATTCTTCGCGAACTCAGAGACAACATCGGAACGCAGACGTTTGATGTTGACCTTATCCGCCTGTGCCTTCGCCTGTATCAAATATTTCTTTTCCTGTTTTAAGCGCTCATGCAGATCAAGCTCATCGGTTGCCTGCATCGTACCGGAAATCGCCTTTCCGTTTTCATCCTGCGCTCTGTATTTGTAAGTAATCATAGCGCCTCCTAATACGTAGCTGTCATCATACTTTTCACATAATCAATATACATCGAGATCATGGTATCGCCCAGATTCTGAGTCAGTGCAACAAGCACACCGAATGCAAGAAATGGACCGAATGCGAAATGTTCTTTCCTTCCCTTCTTCTTACTTGCCAGCAGATAGATCGCATACGCACCGCCGACAATGATTCCAACGAAGAATGCAGCAACTACACCTTTCCAGCCAAGCAGGAATCCGGCTGCAAACATCATCTTCACATCGCCACCGCCAAAGCCGTTAAATAACATCAGAATAAACATTGGCACGCTGATCGCGAACAGTCCAATCACACGCTCTATGATCGTTGGTCCCGGCAGCACCCAGATAGCAGGGATACCAAGCAACAGCAAAATCACATTCAACTGTGGCGGAATCTCCTGCGTGTCCGCATCGATCATCGTGATCACCATCAGATCACAGATCACAAGGAAGAACAGCAACGCGGATAGATGAATTCCGTACATTGCAACAGAAAATACTGCAAATGCACCACCGACCAGCTCGATAATAAGCGGACGTTTCGGCAATACAGAACCACAATATCTGCAGCGGTTCTGATAACGAATCCGGGAAAAGATCGGAATGACATCTTTCCATGTCTGCTCGTGGTCGCACTGCTTACAGTGGGAATGACGAATCGTCAGCTTCTCCTTCTTCGGAAGCCGTTCAATGACCAGATTCAGATAAGAAAACACAGTCACTCCCATCAAAAATACCAATATGTATATCATTGCATATAAAAAATAATTCATTTTCTACCCCTTTTACTCTGTTTTACAGTTGATCTGTGTGTCGGAATTCGCATCTAAATTATAACACTGAATATATTCCGTGTATGTAAAATCGCCATACCGTGAGCTATGCAGTGTCAGACTCATATAAATAATATTGTCTGCATAATCTCCCTTCGGCTGTGTAAACTTCAACTCCTTGATGGAATACCCCATATACGCTTTCTGGTCAAATACCCAGTCAGTACTCTTCACTTCGCCACTTGCAACCACCACCGGATAATAATGCACAACCAGATATCCTTCTTCATTCACGCCAATATAGACATGACTGCCCTGCGCATCGGTAAACTCGATCTTATTATACCCTGTCGTTTCATTCTGTCCACCGAGCGTCGCATCTGTCGACAGCTGCATGACATATGGTAATGTGACCTCGCTCGTTGTTCCATCCTCATTTTTTACCTCCGTTGTGATTGTCGCATCCCGCGCACCCTCGATCTCACCGCGGATCTTCGAAGCAATGATGGATGATACCTGCATACCATTTGCAGTGCCCTTCGCAGTATAATAGACGCTCACCGTATTCGCGATCACCTTGCTCGCCGCAATCATAAAAAGCCCGATCAGCATAAAGGTCACGATCATTTCCACCAGCGTGAGTCCCTGATTCTTATTATGAAATTTTCGAAAAAGCTGCTTCAGTTTTTTCATTTCAATAACTGACTCCTCTTATTCTCCTGCTTCTTCACTTTTATGTATCACCCGGAACACCGTCAGATCGGCACGATCACTATAATAACGGTGCAGCTTTGCTTCTATCGCAAAGCTCGTTGCCTGTGGCATATTCTGTGAATCTGTCTTATTTGTGTCCACCGTCAGTGTGATGCCTGTATCTGCTAATGTCTCAAACACGGTATCCGTCCGATACATTTCCTCGTTCAGGATACGCTGTTCCTCCTGCATATCCTTGCTTTTCTTGACCAATTCTCCGGATACGCCAAGCAAATGTACCATACATTCTGCCAGAACCATAACAAGAATCACGAATCCAACGATCACTTCCACCATCGTCGAACCTGCATTATTCATTTGTCGCACGATTTTTCTTCTCTTCATGTTACTCACGCTCCAGAAAACTCCAGCTCCAATGCTCACTTTTCAGAATATCATTTTTCGATGGATTTACCGTATCATCTCCAGTATCCACACCAATTTCTGCGTCCTCATAATCCATACAGGACAAATTATACTTTGACAACATGGATGCTGTCTGGTCACCCTTCGTACAGGTTACTTTGACACAAAGGATAACATCGTTTTTCGATATCTGATAACTGCCATCGTTCTCCCAATAGATACAGACTGAAATATCATCCGCCATCGCTGCATATTTTGTCGTATCTCCGCCTGTTGCTGCGAGGGTAAAATACCGGTACGCCGCTTTCTCCCCATGATCAGTCGAACTCTCCGATTCATAATACGGCCAGTTGCCTGACACACATTATATCGAAGATACTGCCACAGCAGATTTTTCCATCCGTCACATCTTGCTTCTGCATATCAAAACTTGTATATGCCGGCGTCGTCAGTTCTTTCTCTATTTCAATACTGATCGTCTTCGAAAGCTCCCGGCATTGGTTCTGTGTCACCCGGCGCACCGAAGACGAAAACAATGCATAGCTTACAAGCAACAAAGATAAGCAGAACACAACGACAACCATACTGACAACAATCGCCACGATCATTGCAGAACCGCGATTTTCTTCTTTATGAAATTGTCTGAGCTTTCTTTTTCTCTGCATGTACCTGTAATTTATCTTTCTACTATTTTGATATTCCGGTAATTGTCAGCGTCTGTGGCTGTGTCCACTCGGCAAGTCCATCTTCCGAAATTGCCGCAAATCGGATCTGCACATCTTTCACATCCTCGGTAAACCATGTGTCCTTCTCCAGTATAAAGCTTGCGCTTGTCTGGTCTGCGGTATAATAAACGGACTGTACTAATGTACCTCTGCATCAAATCCCAGCACCTGTACGAGCATCGGTTGCTCAATTGCCACTGTATAATTCACAACTTCTTTCTGTGTCGTACCACTTCCAACTGTCACCGTTGTTCCTGCAAGCTTCGGAAGCTCTGTCCTTGCAGCTTCCTTTTTCACAGTTCCAGTCCAGATCACCATATCCATCTCCTCGGCTTCCGTGATTGCGCTGGCATCTGTTGTCGTTGCATCATCAACTGGAATCAGTTTCCACATTGCGACATCCGAGCTTTCAAAGGCATCCAGATGTGCCTCGCCGACAACTGCCTGTACTGCAACGAACGTCGTTGTATCTGGAAGTAACACAGAAATCTGATTTTTTTCTGCAACCACCTTTGCGCAGATTGCAGTCGTTGTATCCTCCATCCGTACATTTACGGCATAGCTTACGTTTACTGTTTTTCCTCTGTCAGAATACCCGCAAACTCCGTGTATGGATTTGCTTCACACAGGCTTTCTCTGCGGATCTTTGCGTTGCTTCCTGCATAGTATACATAATATTTATCGGTCTTTGGCTGTACATACAGCACGCCATATGCCCCGCTTGCATCCTTGATCTGCACCTCGTAATAATCGGCGCCATCCTGTACCTCGAACCGATATGCCCGTGACTCATACGTTCCAACCAGATCTTCATCCTGTACTGGTGCTGTCAATGTCCATTTTGTTCCATCGTAATACTGCAGAACACGCACATCGTCTGCCAAACGCTTGACATCCGGTGTTTCAAGCTTCTGGACAGTCTGTATTTCCTCGGTTGTTGCTTCTGTCGTAGAATCCTGTGTATCCGCATCCGTCACAGCATTCTCTGTCTCATCTGGCTGTCCCATCGTTCCAGCCGTTGTCTCTGCTTCCTTTTTACCTTCTGAAGCATCCATAACGACCTGTTTCTCTTCTGCTCCATTCGATGCAAGCTGTGTAGTCTTCGAATACTTTGTTCCATTTACTGTACAATCTGCATATTGAATATTGCTCTCGATATCGGCATCTGCATATCCAACCATCGCATCTACACTTGTCCCCCCCGTCACGGCTCCATCACTTGTACAGCTATTAAACTTCACGCCCCTGTAGCGCAGGTATCCAATCATACCACCCGTGTACCATGTTCCGGTAACCGTACCGTAATTGTTGCACTTTGTAAATGTCATCGCATCACTGGTCTGATTCTCCATCTGTCCAACAATGCCACCAACCGCGATATTTCCGGTCGCAGTCGTCTTAACTTCTGCATAATTCGTAAGGTACTCCAGATTCTCGCCAGACATCGAATGTCCGATAATGCCACCCACAGCCGTATTTTCCCCAGCTACTTTCGCTGTCACATGCCATGTGCCTGCTGTGATAATCTGCTCTGTCGCTGTACCCTTTACAACAGCATCTTTCTGGTTACATCCAACAATACCACCGGTATAGCCAAGATAGTTGTCAATCGTTGTATTTCCTTCTTCCTTTTGCGAATTATCTGTCAAAGAAACCGTTCCATAATTTGTACCAACGATACCGCCGGCATTCGCTCTTGCAGTTTCATATGCAGTTCCATCTACCATACCGCCATGCACAACGGTATCTGCACTTCCAATCGTGTTTGCCTTGACCGTTGAATTATATCCATTGGCACCAACGATACCGCCAACATTTGCTGTCACGCCATCTCCCGCACCAGATACGCTTCCTGTAAATGTACATTCCATCACCTGTGCCGCATCTGTATCCTCTGCTTTTTCCGTCGCGATACCACTCACACCAACGATACCGCCGTAGCTTGCAATAGATGTACCACGGTTACCTACGATCGTTGCGCTTACATTACACTGATTGACTGTACCCTTGTTCTCACCGACAATACCACCTGCAACTTCTTTCGCTGTGATGGTTCCATAATTATTGCTTGTCAGAATCTTATTATTCGACTTGCGGCTCGCGCTGATCATACCACCTGCGTATCCAGTCTTTGCCGTTACAGCAGCCCGGTTCTTCGCATTCTCGATACGTAAAAATGTGTTTGCATCATCGTATCCAACAAGTCCGCCAACATAAGTATCTGATGTCACACTTCCACCGCCAACAGTACCTGTCACATACATCTGTACTTCACTTGTCTGGACATTGGCATTGCATACCTTGTCAACTACCGTCTCTTCGGATGGCTGATTTAAGGTCAGCTTTCTTACATTCTCCGCTGTCGTTCTCGCATAGGTCGTATCCGTACTGTTTACAAGCATCGTGTAACCGATGTAACCTCCAGTAAATGCGCTGCCTGTGATCGTGCCTCTGAAGTCTGACATGTCCGCAGAGGTCTGGATGCGGGCGTACTGAATATCTTCGGTTTTTGTAACCAATTTTGTTGTATAAAATATTAGCTTTGCATTATTTAAAATGTAATTATATACAGACTCATCCTCCGAATAAAACATCATCTGATAGTTTTCAGAGCTGCTTTTTTTGGCTATTCGTGTAACCGTTTTAGGACTTAATTTCCAATAATTATTTGCCTTTCCATCTTCTCCTATCTCTTCTACATATTCTTTATTCATTGAATTTGCATTCCATTGATCAAAGTGAATTGAAAGTTCATTTTCAACAGGAATCTTAACATACCAATCAAACGCATCATATTCACTATTGTTTAAAAATTGAACATTCGTTATCTGGTATACCGTTAAAAGTTGTCCAACCCATATTGTTGTTTTCCCGCCTGTTAATTTTAATTGGTATTCACCCTCTCCTGTACCAATTACTTCGTGTATATTTTTTTCTGTAATGTTATTGTTTCCTGGTTTAAGTACAGTTTTGTTTCCATCTCCTCCCGTATAATAGAATTCTATATCCGTAATATCAAAGGAATATGCTTCCTGATAGCTCTTAAATGTCAACACAAAACTTCTGCTTCGACTTTTATTATTGGCAGCTATCTTTAAATCATCTGGCCGTAATACATATATAATCTCTGATTTCTCCGAATCCTCAACTTCCTCCACTGGCAACTGCCATCCCCACAACTGTTTATCTATTAAAACATTTTGTTGCACATGTATTTTTACATACCAATCGGAGATTTCTTTATCACTGTCATTTACAGCTTGAATATTATATTTCACGGTCGGTGAATCTGCACTTCCCCATATTGTCTCTACACTCAAATCCAAGTAACAAAGTTTCGTTGTATTACCCGCGGAAGAATCCGTTGCCGTATCGGTAGATCCACTCTGTCCAGGCTCCGTAATCATGTTCTGGTTATACCCATTCGTATTGATGATGTTCGCGCCAATCACACCACCGACAAAATATTTGCCGCTGATGTTCTGTGTGCTTACATATAATTGTTTCGCACTTCCGTCTGCCTTCTGCAACATCAAAATCGACGCATTGCAGCCGGCAAGTCCGCCGACATAGCTTCCTTTATCTGTATCTCCATTTATACTTCCAGCCGTCACAGCGTAGTTTGTAACTTCCGCGCCACTATCATTATAACCAACGATACCACCAACATAGTTTTTACCGACGATGCGTACATTGTTATCTTTTCTTGCTTCTGCTTTGATCACACCATGATTGTAACCAGTGATTCCTCCAACATAATCAGCTGCATGGGAAACCGGATATTCCCCAGCAACAGTCACTGCACCCGATGTATCAAGATTTTCAAGCAGAGAACCTGTATTATAACCACTGATACCTCCTGCATACATACCGGTTGCATAGACAACGCCTGTATTCTGCCAGTTTGAAACGGTATTTTTCGAATTCACGGTATCGGATACTACAATTGGACTTGCGCCCTTTTCAACCAATACCAAAGTATCTCCGCTACTATTTCCTGTATCTTCCTGTGTTTTTGTCAGATCTATATCTGCATTCGCGCCAATCACACCACCGACATAGGAACAGCCAATGACATAGTTGTCATTTCTGCCATTTGTATTCGTATCGTCCGTACCCGAAAGCTCCGCAGAACCAGTTGCATAGCCGACGATACGCCGACATAATCATGTCCAAATACATAGCTGTGCTTGCCATTATCCAATTCTGCACGCACACCCTGAAGCGTACTAAAATAACTGTAACCGGTAATACCGCCTACATAGGTTCCAGCTACCTTGTCCGCATAAGTTGCAAATGCCGTTCCATCCTGATTTCCAAGGAATGCCTGTAAATCTTTTCTCGAATAAAACGGTGTACTGTTGCTGTTTTTGATTGTAATATTTGCAAGGGCTGATGTATCATCTGTATGATTTGCCGCATACTCGTTTACACAGCTTCCTGCTATACCACCAACGAATTTACTGTCCTTTTTATCTTCGCCATCCTTCACGACTGCATATACAGCACCTGTATTCTCACAGTCTTCCAATGTGATGGCAGTTGACCGATTCTTCTCTGTCCGAAGCTCGCCGACAACACCTCCCACATGTGAAAGTCCGGTTACCTTTGCAGCATTGGAAAGCTCCTTCCATGTGACTGCAGACACAACCGAATCCGAATCCGCAATCAATGTTCCGGTAATACCACCGACATAAGACTTCCTTTTACAAAACTGGCTGTTTCTGCGTCTACATCATCATTTACGACTTCGAGATTTTCTAAGATTCCCGCCGTCTCTCCAGTCAAATCCTTACCATACACCGTGATTCCGGCAAAAGAGCCAACATAATCGCCCGGAGACGTTATCTGTACATCATCCAGTTTCAGATTCCCAATAGTTCCATAATTCGTGGCAAATAAACCAACCGGCTTTTTCTCATCATCCGCTTTACCAGTATCCATGTCTGTATACAACCTACACAGGGCATTTCCTGCCTGCGACATAGTAAGTCCCTTGATCGTATAAGACTTACCATCCGTATTCTTACCATCCAGAGAATCTTCCGCACGAAGCTGCTTCATCGAGATAAAGGATTCTGCCAGACTTTCTGTCTCATCATTTAAATTGATATTGATATCATTTCCATTTGTATTATAAAACGCCCCTGACGCCACAAATTTCGTCCAATCGATATCTTCCGCCAACTGGAAGTGACAGGCTAACGTTTTCTTTGTATCCTGCTCATAATGCGCACTGCTCAAGCGCAGTTCATCCACAGACTTCTCAGTATTCGCTGTAATGTCTGTCACGTAACGCATATTATAAAGATGTCTTGCATTTGCAATCGAATAATTGTAATTTACAACCTTCTTTGCAGCATCCGTGTTGTTATTTTCCTCGGCAAAATAAACATACGACTGGTTGCTCTGCCGTTCCGTTGTTGTATCATATGCAGCACCATACCCCTTGATGGAGCATTTAATCTTATTTGCATCCAGCCCAAACCGATGGAATGTATAGGTTGACTTGAATTTAAAGTTTGCATTGGCAACCTTACTTGCTTTCGATGTGTCCCGTAAAATTGACAAATTCATCTCATAGCTGGCAGATGTCGCCTGAAAATCCGCTGCATCCAATACGACACGGATCGTTCCATCCGTATCGCTCCATGCAAGGACTGGGAACTCCCCAAGCTCCTGCGCACTCCAAGTTCCAGTCTCATCTTTCACATACCGTGTGATTGCACAATTCTGTGCCTGCCGGTTTGCATAATTCTTGATCTTTGCTCCGTTTAATGTGAACTTCATAACCGGAACACCATCTGCCATATTCTCACTGGTACAGAAATCAGAATCTACATCATATACGGTAATGTCATAATTCATCTTCTGTGCGGCATTTGCCGGCTTGCTGACCTTGAACGACAGATTTAACGTATCTTCATTATTTAATTTCACTTCATCAATGGACGGCTTTTCCTTTGTACCTTCAGCGCCGTCGACAATGTATCCACACCATAGTACCCGATCATACGGTCTTTCCGGTAAGAATCATACCGGGTGGCAATGTTAACCGAACCCCGAAGGGAATCATTGTCATTATCATACTCGAAAATTTCTACCTCATCTCCATTTGACTTGGCAGAATAAAGGACAGAAAATACCTGTCCATCCTCTAAGGAAAACTCGACGCAGATCGCGTCATTTAAGATAGACGTATCATACAGATACCCCTGTAAAAGCTGATATACGATTGGTGCCGTCAGGCTTGTCGTATCTTTTCCTGCCGCATACAGACTATAATCGCCCTTATTTGCACGCACAGAAACAAGCGTACCCTTATTTACCGTTACCCAAACGGAATCATCACTGTACGCCTGTCCTTCTTCGTAATATATCGAATCCAGCTTCACCTCGGCTGGACTAAAATTTTTCGTCTGCTTTGCAAAATCTTCTAAGGTTCCATTTGCATTATATTCCGACAACTGATTCTGCGCTGCCAAAAACATGGTCTCTGCATATTCATTCGCCTGGTTAAAGTCTGACCAGTCCTGCCATGCCATAAGTCCCATGACTGATATTGTGAGCAATATCGACAGCAACATCATCGTCACGATCATCTCAACAAGCGTGAAACCCCGATTGGATCTGCATCGTCTCTTTTGTGTCGATCTCATATTTATCACCTACTGTATAACACTATTCGCTTTATTATACAAATATATCGGAAAAAAGGCAAACTTTATCCAGTGATTTTTTTTGCATATTTTTGCCATTTCGGTGAAATTTGTGTGATATCTTACATAAATAGCTCCAGTATATACACAATCGCACACGAAACAAGCGACACCACAAACATGCTTGTCCTGCGCCATGCAAGGATCAGCGCCACGACGAATCCGATGCCTGCTGCCACCATACTGTTGCTCGCCGTGAGGATCGCCGGGAATGTCATAACCGCGAGCGTCACATATGGCACATAGAACAGAAACGACCGCACCGTCTTGTTCTTGATCTCTTTCTTGATCAATGTGAGTGGCAGAACACGGATCAGATACGTGACTGCTGCCATCACAAGAATGTACAGATAAATATTATGCTTCATGGTTCGCCTCCTCTTCTTCCTTCTCCTCATCCGGAAGCGGGAACAGCACGGCTGCCACCCCGGAGATCACAACAGTCAGAATAATCACCTTCATACCGGAAGAAATATTCTTGATCACCGGTATCTTCGTGAAAAGGAAGCTCGCCGCCATCGCATGATCACAAGTCCGCGGATCACCTTATTGTCTCTGGCAGGCGGGATAATGATTGCCAAGAACATACCATATAATGCAACGGAAAGCGCACTAACCACGCCGCCCGGCAATACGTTACCGAGCACCACACCGAGGCAGGTGCCGATCGTCCATGCCGGAATCGCAATCGACATCGCACCATACATATAGCACGGATTTAATTTACCTTTTCTTGCAACTGAGATGCCGAAGATCTCATCGGTCACACCAAATCCAATAAAAAAGCGGTGTATGATTGAAAACTTCGGATCAAGCTTCTGTGTCAGTGCACACGACATCAGCATATATCTTAGGTTTATGACGAGCTGCATCAGTGCAAGCTCTGCATACCCTACGCCACCGGCAATCGCTGTGATCGCTGCAAATTCTCCTGCCGATGTCGTATTTGTCAGGCTCATAATTGTCGCCGGAAGTGCATACACCCCCGCATTTCGCGCCGCAATCCCAAGTGTAAATGCGACCGCAAGGTATCCAAGTGCGATTGGAATTGCATCCCGCATTCCATCGCAGTAATTCTTTCGATTTATATTTTCTGCTCCACTCATTTTATCTCATCCATCACTTCTTCTAAGTTCCGTGGTCTGTCCGCACGCGGATATGGCAGGCACGCGCATAGACGGTCCCCGCTCTTTCATCATCGCCTGGATCTTCGTATACGGATCGTCACACTGTAACAGCGGACGGTTCGTACAATGCTTTACCCGTGCATAGGTCGTATCTGCATCTGCCATCAGGTAATATACTGTTCCGACCTCTTTCAGCAGATCGCTGTTCTCCTTGCGAAGCGGCAGTCCACCGCCCGTCGCGATCACGCAATGTGTCTTCTCCCGAAGTTTCCGGATGACATCCGTCTCCAAAGCGCGGAAATATGCTTCTCCCTTCTTCTCGAAGATGTCCGGAATCGTCATTTCCTCCTGTGCCTCTATATAAAGGTCGGTATCAATAAACTCATATCCAAGCTTCTTGGCAAGTGCCTTTCCAACCGTTGTCTTACCGGCACCCATATAACCGATCAGGACAATATTATCTCCACGCTTCTTCCCATAGATTGCATCCTGCAATGCCAGATACACTTTATCGGTCAGTGTCTCAGACACCGTCAGATCATTCCACAATTCATATGCAAGAATGCCCTGATAGAGCAACATCTTCAAGCCATTTACCGCTGGCACGCCAAGCTTCTCCATCTCCTTTAAGAATGGCGTCTGTGCCGGATTGTAGATCAAGTCAACGCCCGCCTTCGCCATCGCATAGAACGTATCGCCGAAATCAAACGGCATTCCATCGCCCTCATGCAGTCCAACCGAAGTACACTGGATCATCAGATATTTTCCTTCCGGAATACTCTTATAATCCTCGGAAGCGACCGCCTGTACGACCGCCTTCCCTGCAAATGCATTCATATCATCCGCGATTGCCTGTGCATGTGCATATGTCCGGTTTACGATATACACCTGCTTTGCGCCATAGCTGACACACATATACGCGACCGCACGTGCGGCACCACCTGCGCCAAGCATGATAACTGTCTCATCCTTTAATGCAATTCCTTCTGTCTCTAACGCTTTCGCCAGTCCCGGCATATCCGTGTTGTAACCCTTATAGCCGCCCTCCACACGGACAAGTGTATTAACCGCGCCGATCGTCTTCGCGGCGATATCCACATCCACGAGACTCTCCATCACGTGCTGCTTGTGCGGCACGGTAATATTCAGTCCAAGCACGCCCTCGTCATACGCCAGCTTCACACAACGGGACAAATCCTCGTCCTCCACGCAGAATGGCACATACCGCTCTGACAGCCCCAGTGCATCGCTGAGCGTGTCATGGATGACCGGTGACAATGTATGTTTGATCGGATTTCCGAAGATTCCAAGCAGATGCTCTGCAGCGACATCCTCGTAACCCTGTATCGCATATTTCATGATTTCCATCGCTATTTTCCCCTGTTTCGTCTATAATTGTCTAAAATCAGACATTTTCCTCAAATATAATACCATAAAAGTGAAAACCTGCAACCATTTAGATACATTTCGGATACATTTGTATCTTATAATATAGACAGTTCTTACACGCAGCCCCAACAATCAACGGGGATGCCGCACGAAAACTACGAGGGGGAATTTCATATGAGACGCAAAACCATATTCTATAAAATGGTGATCGGTGCACTCCTGCTTTCCATCTTATCCGGATGTGGAAAGAAAGCGGGCGTCGATTATATTCAGGAGAACGATTCCAGACAGGATGCCGTTTCCGCATCCGACTTACATCTGAACTATTCCGTATCAAACGGACGCACGACCGTCAATGTCGACGCCGATGTGAACACCAGTCTGTCCACGCAGTCTGCTCCGGTTGCGACTGCGTCCGGTGCGACTATACAAATGAAGATATCACACGCATTGCGGCTGCAATCTTCGATGAGGGAAGCTATAAATTATTCCTTCCATACAGCCGTCAGTCAAAGGAAAATATCACTGCTGCCTGCGATGCATTTGCAGAGACTTTTGCTACCTACGCAGATAAATCCAAGATTCCGTATAATCTGTTGGCGGAATGCTCCTATGCACAAAATGCAAAAGACGGCGGCGTCTTTGATCCTATCGAGACAGATGGAACGATTCAATACTATCCAACCATCAAGCCAAGTGCAGACAGCGAGGAATTTTGCAACTTCTGTAATATCCGTGGCACGATAGACGGAAAGGACTATCAGCTTTCCTTCGTCCAGACGCGCAAGCACTGCATGCTTGTGTTGCACAAAGATTATAACGAAGAGCTTACCTATGGCTTGTTTAACCAATTATCCCCGATCCGTCCGGATATGCTCGAAACGCTTGCCGGCAGCGACAACATCTGCTCGTATTCCACGGAAGGTGCCTCAACGCTTGTCACCGATACGCTCTCCAGAATGGGAATCGATGATTATGTAGTTACCGGCGTATTTCCTACGCAGGCCATCCGGCCTGTCTACGATATTGATGACGCTTATCAGGTATCTGCGAACTACAACAAGGAACCGGTTATTTCCTATGATTCCTATCTGGTCTACGGTGGACGCAGCTTAGATGCGCTTACCCCTGTCTACACCACTGCGAACTTCCAGACAGAGCTGACCGATTATGAAAGCATGGATCAGGACGAAAACGGAACTATCACCAATTACGAGGATTATACCTTCTATGGTTATGAATTCATCACCGCCAATGTCGGAAATGACGGTTTGAATTATCTGATTGTCTCCAATCCTATGAAGATCGAAACCATCGACGTCGATATGGCGAATACATTAGATTTCTCCCAGATCGATACGATCGCACAGGACTACATCAACAAACACACCTTTGATGAGACGGTGTATGACATAACCGATATCCGGTATGGACTGATCCGGGTATCCAACGAAGAGGATGATTCCTACCAGTTGCTCCCGGCATGGTATTATCTTGCAGAAGGAAGCGAGGAAAGCAAACCCTATTATTTCCCATCTGCCTACGTCATTATCAACGCCATCGACGGAAGCATCTACAATAACGAACTTGGCTACATCTATCAACATAGAAACAAATCAGATTAACAGGAGGACGATCTTATGAAGAAACGAATTGCAGGCATTCTCATATCCATCCTTGCATTATCCGCCCTGTCCGGGTGTGGAAAAGAGAAAGATATCTCATACGTGGATGAACCGGCAACGACAAGCGATGCTGCCACCGCTTCGGTTCTGCACCGGAATTATGAGGTCACAGACGGACTCCTGACATTTACGGTGGATGCCGATGTCGATACCTGTTTATCGGCACAAAGCTCACCTGTGGTAAAAGTCTCCCGAAACGACTACACCAAGGAGGATATGAAGCGGATTGCAGATGCCATCTTCGATGCTGGAAGCTACGCATTATTCCTGCCCTATGTCCTGCGCCCGGACGAGGAAGTCAAAAGTGCGTGCGCCGATATACAGGAAGAAATCGCACAGTACAGTGACAGCGCAGACATTCCATACTCTTTGCTACAGGAATACTATATCGCCCAGCAATGTATGGAGAATGACAACGTGGTCACCCCGATTCATACGGATGGTTCCCTGAAATGGTATCGTTTCACCTCCACCGAAAATACGGATATTTATACAAATTTCTGCGTCATCAAAGGAACGATCAGCCAGAAGCCTTACTATCTGTCGTTTATACAGACGGATGCGTACTGTACGATGCTGCTCCACACGATCTACGAACCATATATCCAGTATCCGCAATACTACGACACCTATGCAAACCCTCTTTATGAGAATGAATCGTACTCCGACGAATGTCAGTATTCTAAGGAAGAATCAAAAGCAATGGTGCTTGATACGCTTCGGACTATGGGAATCTCCGATTACACGATCACAGATGTACAGAAGGCTCAGACCATAAACCCGATTACGAGATAACGAAAGATGGTGAAATCATAGCCAGCGATTCTTCAAACGATGGGTATTCCTATGATTCCTATCTGCTCTATGGCGGCAGAAATGTGGACGGTATCGCTCCTGTTCATACGGATTTCAATTTTTCCCGCGAACTGGTCTCTGGGACAATCGGTGAAAACAGCAGCTCCAACGATTCTTACACGAATACCAGATATGGATTTGAAGCCATCTTCGCGAATGTCGGAAATGATGGTATCAACTATCTGGTTATCCAGAATCCGATGAAAGTAGAGGAAGTCTTAGAAACAAATGCACAACTGCTCTCTTTTGATCAGATTGACGCAATCGCCAAAGATTACATCTCGAAGTTCGATGGGACGACTTTACCATTTTCTGCGGATAACACCTACAAAATCAAGGAGATTCAATATGGATTAATCCGGTTATTTGACGAAGAATCTGATTCCTATATGTATATTCCTGCGTGGTATTACATGATCGATGGGGAATCTCTTTCTTCCCCATTTTGTACATTTTCCCCATACGTCATAATCAGTGCCATCGACGGAAGCATCTATCATGATTATAACGGAAACATCAACTAAAGCGAAAGGAGAACGCATATGAAGAAACTATCCTGGATTTTAATTATTACACTTCTTGCATCCTGTCTCTCTGCCTGCGGCAGGAAAGAGACTGTCATCTATCAGGGAGATACCGCATCTACGTCCGATGCCACAGATAACCCTATCCGGAATCTCGATTACACCGTTCCGGGGGACAAAGGAACTCTGACTGTACAGGCACAGGTGGATACCTCGCTTGCCGAGAAATCAGCACCGGTTGCATCTTTATCCCGCGCTGACTTCACGGACGAAGGCATCCAGACGTATGCAGACCTGATCTTCGACGAGGGAAGTTATTCACTATTTATGCCATATGATTTTCGTTCGATTGAGGACTTAACCTCCGCCTGCGGCGCATGGGAAGATACATTCAAAAGCTATGAGAATTTCTCTACGATCCCGGAATATATGATTGCAGAATACTACGACGCTACAAATGTCCTTGCGACGAAAAAGCAAGATGCCGATGCAGCAAAGCGTGTCGTAGAAACCAACGGTGAAATGAATGGTATATCAATCCCTATAGCGAAAGGATGATATCGGGCAATTTATACCGAACCAATTCTGTATTATCGACGGAACCATTTCCAAAGAGCACTATTATCTGGCATTTTTTAAATCCAACCTATTCTGTCGTATGGTATTATACAAACAGTACTGTACTGATGCTATCGATTTTTCTACCAGTAACACCTATAAGGCGTTATCCAATTTCTTCCGCTTACGTTGAGCAAAATGGGGGAAACAGCTGTTCCCTCTCCCTCACAGAAGCGAAGCAGATTACTGAAAAATATATGCAGACACTGAAGATTACTGATTATACAATTGTGCAAACACTGGATGCTATACGACATCCCCAACATTATACGATCAATGCCTCCTTTGCCGTAGAACCTCCGGCAGAAGAAACAGAACCTGCCACAGACTCCTATCTGTTCTATGCCAGCCGAAGCCTGAATAATCTTTCTACCTTATATACATCTGAAACATTTTCAACAACCCTGACGGATTATTCCAATGCCGAATATGACGCCAATGGTGGTTTTATATTCTCCGCGGACGAATCCAATACATTTTACGGTTTTGAATCTCTGACCGCCAGCATAGACAGCAACGGGCTTTCCTACCTGATCTGGAACAATCCAATGCAGGTAGACACCATAGAAGCAAAAACTTCTCCAACCCTGTCATTTGATCAGATTGATGCCATTGCAAAGGCACAGATTGATTTCATGAGCATATGGAACAGCAGTCCTTTCGATCCCCTTTCCATAGCTGATTGCGAATACACGGTAACGAGTATCGAGTATGGTCTGATCCGGATTTCTGATTCCAAGCACAAATCCTACTCGCTCGTTCCTGCATGGTTTTACATGCTTAAACCGGATGAAGCCGGTATCCTTTACAAATCCAGTTATGCAATTATCAATGCGATTGATGGCAGCATCTATAACCCATTTATTGGCACACTGGAACCAACAGACAACAGTCAGACAGAGAAATGACAGACAATCATACAAAAATCCGAAACAGGCTCACAGCTATATGGCAGATTATAATCATGAAAAAGGGATTGCATATGCAATCCCTTTTGTAGTGTGTGTGATTTTAAGTTTATTTACTAATTTGTTGTTATTACTTTCTAAGACCAAGCTGCTCGATAAGTGTTCTGTAACGCTCGATATCCTTGCTCTTAAGGTATGCGAGAAGGTTTCTTCTCTGACCAACCATCTTAAGAAGACCTCTTCTTGAGTGGTGATCCTTTGGATGTACCTTGAAGTGCTCATTCAGGTCGTTGATTCTTGCTGTAAGGAGTGCAACCTGCACTTCTGGTGAACCTGTATCACCTGCTGTACGAGCATACTTCTCAATGATCTCTTTCTTCTGATCTGCTGTAATCATGCTTTTTTCCTCCATTTTCTTATTTTGTCCAGTCGCTGAGTTATGGTCGGAGTGATCCTATAACCAAGTGACGGCATTTGATATCTTACCACAAGACCTTCATCTTGTAAAGCACTATTTTACTTATAAGTTCCACCCTTGATATAGCCCTCGGCTTTCTCGCTTCCATGTGTGAATTTGTAGCCGATTCCTAACCATTCACTGTTGGTTTTACCAAAATATCGAAGTGGATCTGTCCAATTGTTATCTGCATTCTGTGGATCGAAGTTGTACCAGATTCCGTTGATCTTGATGACACACCAGTAATGCTCACCATACGAGTTATCTGCACGTAATGTCTCGCCTCCGACACGATACGCCTCAAAGCCGAGTGCTCTTGCAAATACAACCATCGCCGAACCATAATTGATACAGGTTCCGTAACGTTGCCCATTCACGCCGCAAATAATTGTCTTTGCAAAGCTGACAACCTGTCGATCCCGATTATTAGAATACGAAACATTAGTGTTGTTCCATGATCCTGTGAAGCCATCATACTTATAAAATGAATTATCTATAATCCACTTATAACATGCCAGAAGCTTGTCATAATTATCCATTTCAGGCTTTACGACCTGTGCCAATACTTCCTGCACTTTTGTATCAATTGCCGTATCTCTGGTTATGGTTGGAACCAGCACAGCCTCGCTCAGAACCTTGCGCAGATTCTCGCTGGTCGCCTTGTCGTTTGCTTCCTTCTCAGCTTCTTCCTGCCGTTTTCTTTCTTCTTCCTTTTCCTTCTCGATCTGCTTTGCAATCGCAGCATCGACATACGGATATCTCGTCTCGCCCGGTGCAGTCTCGCCCTTTTCTACGAGCACGATCTCGATCGCCTCCAGACGCTTTGCAAGCCCCGACGTTCCGGAAGCCTCTCCGTTACATGCCCAGTCAAGCCATCCATACGTCTGGCTATGTACACGATAATACACATCGAACTTCTCTGCCATCTCTCCGGTCAGCTTGATCTTGATCGCTTCGAGACGCTTCGCCTGTCCGGATGTACCTGCCTGCATATCATTCGTTACCCAGTCCATCCAGCCGTAGGTCTGGCAATGAACGGAATAGGTAATACCACCTGTACAGCTTGTATTTGGCACATCAATCTTAATTGCCTCCAGACGTTTGCCCTCACCGGTTGTTCCAGACTGCTTACCATCTACTACATAATCCAGCCATCCATGTGTCTGTACATGTGTCGTATACTTGAGGTCTGCATCATCGGCGCCATTTTTACGAACGAGCTTGATCTGGATTGCTTCAAGACGCTTCGCCTGTCCGGTCGTTCCACACTCAGTACCATTCTTTACCCAGTCTGTCCAGCCGTAAGTCTGTCTGTGTACACGATATACAACGTCATACACCTCAGCAAGCTGTCCGGTCAGACGGATCTTGATTGCTTCGAGACGTTTTGCCTCTCCGGTCGTTCCACATTCTCGCTGTCCTTCTTTGTTCCGATGCTCCAACCATAGGTCTGCACATGTGTCTCGTATTCCACGCTACCGGAAAGCTCGGACTTCACCCAGATCTTGATAGACTCCAGACGTTTCGCCTGTCCAGATGTACCGGTTACCTCGCCGTTTTTAGCAACGCCAAGTCCCCAGCCATACGTCTGACAATGTACTGCATAATAAATATCTGCATCTGTACTTGCCGCTTTCGCTGTGCCTGCTGTATTCCCTATCTGTACCAGTCCAAGCACCATCACACATATCAGTATTCTCGCTAAAATCTTTTTCATCTGCTATTCCTCTTCTTTGTTTTGTAACAATTTTGTAACATTATCGCACATGTATAGGAAAAAATCAACAGGCTCTTCCTATTTTTCACAAAAAGATGTATAATCCCTTCAAATGTATATACAATATGAAAGGATTATATTAC
>ENA-OQEN01000086-OQEN01000086.1-human-gut-metagenome-genome-assembly--contig:-NODE-86-length-36110-cov-5.898258_pt1 | contig 36110 bp, 46 predicted proteins | sample MGYA00242791_ERZ504627 | MGnify/ENA primary metagenome ERZ504627 (study PRJEB26092, sample SAMD00036316) | human gut metagenome | host: Homo sapiens | study: EMG produced TPA metagenomics assembly of... | reverse complement strand
GGCCGCCGGATGGCGGCGGCGGACTATCTGCGGGGCCATCCCCTGCAGGTGGAGGCATGACGCCCCGGGAGAAGTGCGGCGCCCGGGATGTAGCCTGGACGCGCTGATGCGGTGGATAAGGCCAACGCCTGGTCCGACGAGGCCTTGCGGCGGCTCATTGCCCAGAACAGGCTGGACAGCCGGGACGCTGCCTTTGCCACCCGCCTGTGCTACGGCGTTATGCAGAACCGCATGCTGCTGGACTACTACATCGGCTGCTGGTGCGCCCAGAAGCCGGAGCGGCTGGAGCCGGTGATCCGGGGCATCCTGCGCATCGGCGGCTACCAGATCCTGTTTATGGATAAGGTACCCCACCGGGCTGCCGTCAACGAGGCGGTGGAGATGACCCGCCGCCGGGGACGGCCCAAGGCCGCCGGTATGGTCAACGCTGTGCTGCGGCGGTTCGTGGAGCATTGGATGAATATGCCGGACCTGCCGAAAGGGTCCACGGCGGACTATCTCTCCCTGCGGTACAGCCACCCCAAGTGGCTGGTGCTGCGGCTGTTGGACCTGGTGGGGCCGGATGAGACCCAGGCATTTCTGCGGCTGGATAACGACACCGTGCCCACCTGTATCCAGGTGAATCCTTTGAGGACCACCGCAGAGGAGCTGGAGCGGGAGCTTCGGGGCGCGGGCGTCGCGGTGCAGCCTCACCCGTGGCTGGAGGGCTGCCTGGAGATCACCGGCACCGGTGATCTGCGGAGCATGCCCGCCTTCCGGGAGGGACGGTTCCTGGTCCAGGATGCGGCCGCCCGTCTGGCCGCCATGGCGGCGGCAGCGGCCCCGGGGGACCGGGTACTGGACGTGTGTGCCGCACCGGGGGGGAAATCCTTCGCTATGGCCATGGACATGGGCGACCGGGGACAGATCCTGTCCTGCGATGTCCATCCCTATAAGGTGAAGCTCATCGAAAGCGGCGCAAAGCGCCTGGGCCTTACCTGTATCCGCACGACCACCGCCGACGCCCGGGAGAATCACGCCGCCTGGCGGCAGCAAGCCGATGTGGTCATGGCCGATGTGCCTGCTCGGGGCTGGGTATCATCCGGAAAAAGCCGGACATCCGCTACAAAAGCCCCAAGGAGCTGGCCCAGCTGCCTTTGATCCAGCGGGCCATCCTGGAAAACGCCGCCAGCTATGTGCGCCCCGGCGGCACGCTGGTGTACTCCACCTGCACGGTGCTGCCTGAGGAGAACGAGGACGTCACCGGGGATTTCCTGGACCAGCACCCGGAGTTTGAGCCGGTGCGGACAGTGTTTCCTTTGCCAGTGGGGCCTTGCCCGGGTCAGGTGACCCTGTGGCCCCAGCGCCACGGAACCGACGGGTTTTATATCTGCCGGATGCGCAGAAAGGACTGAGCAAATTGACGGACATGCGATGCATGACGGAGGAGGAAATCACCCGGGTCCTGCGGGATATGGGACAGCCTGCCTTCCGGGGCAAGCAGGTGTTCACCTGGCTGCACCGGGGGGTGCGCTCCTTCGACGAAATGAGCAACCTATCCAAATCCCTGCGCCAGCAGCTGGCACAGGACTACACCATTTCCGTGCCCACCGTGGCCCGAAAGCAGGAATCCCGGCTGGACGGCACCATAAAATACCTATGGGAGCTGCCGGACGGCAACTGTATCGAGACGGTGCTGATGCAGTATCACCATGGAAACACAGTGTGCATTTCCTCACAGGTGGGCTGCCGCATGGGCTGCGCCTTCTGCGCCAGCACCGTCGCCGGAAAGGTCCGGGACCTGACTGCTGGAGAGATGCTGGACCAGGTGCTGTTTACCCAGTTGGACTCTAGCCGGGAGATCTCCAATATCGTGCTGATGGGTATTGGAGAGCCCCTGGATAACCGGGAAAACGTTCTGCGGTTCCTGCGCCTGGTGAACCATCCGACGGGATGAACATCGGCATGCGGCACATCAGTCTCTCCACCTGCGGCGTGGTGCCGGGTATCGACGCCCTGGCGGAGGAGGATCTGCAGCTGACGCTGTCGGTGTCCCTCCATGCACCGGACAGCGAAACACGCTCCCGGATCATGCCTGTGAACCGGGCCTGGGATGTGGAGGAGCTGTTTGCCGCCTGTCACCGGTATTTTCGCCGGACAGGACGGCGCATATCCTTTGAATATGCCATGATCGACGGGGTCAACGACCACGACTGGCAGGCGGACCTGATTGCCAAGCGCATTGCCGGCATGCCGGGTCATGTAAATCTGATCCCGCTTAACGACGTGGTGGAAAGTCCCTTCAAGCCCAGCCGCCGTGTGGCCGCGTTTCAGAAGCGGTTGGAGTCACATGGCATCACCGCCACGGTGCGGCGGAGTCTGGGCGGGGACATCGACGCCTCCTGCGGTCAGCTGCGCCGCCGCGCTATGGAGGAAAGAAAGGGGGGTGATTCCGCGTGAAGCATTGGAAGATCACCGATCCCGCCTGGTGCGCCGGGAAAATCAGGATGCCTTTGGTTTTGCCCAGCTGTCCGGCGGCTATACCGTGGCTGTGGTGTGCGACGGCATGGGCGGTGTGGCCGGGGGCAGCATCGCCAGCAGCGTAGCGGTGGAGACGTATATCCGCACCCTGTCCGACTCCGGCCACCCGGACCAGGCGGTGCGTGCCGCCGTAATGGCAGCCAACAGCGCTATCCGACAACGGGCTGCCGGACATCCGGAGCTGAGAAGCATGGCACTACGCTGGTATCTGCCCTGGTCAAGGGAGATCGGGTACTCATCAGCAATGTGGGCGACAGCGGGCCTATCTGGCCGGAGCTCAGGGCCTGCGGCAGATCAGCCGGGACCATTCCCTGGTAGAGGACTTGGTGGAAAAGGGTGACCTGACTCCCGGCCAAGCCCGCAGCCATCCCCGCCGCAATCTCATTACCCGGCTCTGGGTCCGGACCCGCCGTGGAGGCAGACAACTTTGCCATACAGTGGAAGGCGGGGGATTTTCTGCTGCTGTGCTCCGACGGACTGGTGAACACGGTCACGGACCAGGAGATCATGTTTGAAATTTTGCATAACGGACAGCCGGAGGACTGCTTGCAGCGGCTGATGGCCATTTCCAAGCAGCGGGGCGCGCCGGACAATGTGACGGCTATCCTGCTGATGAACGACTGAAGGAGGAATTGACGATATGGATCCTTACATTGGGAAAATGCTGGATAATCGCTATGAGATACTGGAGCTGATCGGCAGGGGAGGCATGGCCAACGTCTATAAGGCCAAGTGCCACCGGCTGGACCGGCTGGTAGCGGTAAAGATCCTGCACAGTGACCTGGCCCAGAACGCCGATTTCCGCCGCCGGTTCATGGATGAGTCCCGGGCTGTGGCCCAGCTGTCCCACCCCAACATCGTATCGGTTTACGACGTGTCGTGCAGTGATGACATCGATTACATCGTTATGGAGCTCATCGACGGCGTGACGCTGAAGCAGTATATGGAGCGCCGGGGCCAGATGGACTGGCGGGAAGCGCTGCACTTTATTACCCAGATCATGCGCGGCCTCAGCCATGCCCACAGCCGCGGCGTGATCCACCGGGACATCAAGCCCCAGAACATCATGATCCTGCGGGATGGAAGCGTCCGAGTGGCCGATTTCGGCATCGCATGTCTGGCAGACCAGGGGCAGACCCTGACCCAGGAGACCCTGGCTCCGTGCATTACATTTCTCCCGAACAGGCCCGCGGCGACCGGGTGGACGCTCGCTCGGACATTTATTCCGCCGGTGTGGTGCTGTACGAGATGCTCACCGGCAAACTGCCTTCCAGGGTGACTCCGCCGTGTCCGTGGCTATCCAGCATCTGAGCGCTGTTCCCAAGCCCCCAGGGAGCTGAATCCGGATATCCCCGAGGCTCTGGAGCTGATCTGCATGAAGGCCATGTGCCCGGACATCTCCAAGCGTTATCAGACCGCTGACGCCATGCTGGACGATCTGGAGAAGTTCCGCAAGGACCCTGCCGTGGATATGGACTATATCCGGGAGGATCTGAAGGCCGCCGTGGTGTGCCAGGAGCCCACCCAACCTCTGCCCACCAACCAGGTGGCAGCGGTGAGCAAGGCCAACAGCACCGTGGCCCAGGATGAGGAGGAGAAAAAGCAAAGCCGCAAGGTGGTGGGCCTGGTCATCGGCGGGTTTGCCCTGGCGTTGGTGCTGATTTTTGTGGTGTTCAAGCTGGTGGCCGGCGGCTTCAACGCAGGCAATGGCACCGCCTCTCACCAGGTGCCGGACCTTTTGGGCAAGACCCTGGAGGAGGCCGAGGCCATGCCGGAGATTAAGGATATTTTCCGCATCGAGGTGGTGGGCACCAAGCCCAGCGACAAATACGAGCCCGGCCAGATCGTGGAGCAGGACCCTGCCGGCGGCCGCAGCCGCAAGAACAATCTGGTCATCAAGGTCTACCTCTGCGCGGAGGAGGATGGAACGTTGATGCCCAACGTAGTGGGCAATGAGTTCCTGCAGGCCAAGACAGAGCTGAACAACCTGCACCTAGATCTAGATGTCCAGCGGGCGGATGCCTATTCCCCCGACGTTCCCGAGGGACAGGTGATGGAGAGCTCTCCTGCCTCCGGTGAGCAGCTGAAGAAGGGTGACACGGTTGTGCTGACCGTCAGTAAGGGGCCGGAAACCAAGCCTCTGACCGTTCCCAGCTTTGTCACTATGACCATCGACGACGCGGCCGCCCAGGCCGAGGCCATGGGGCTCAAGGTGGGTGAGCATCAGTATGAGTACAGCGACAAGCCCGAGGGCACTGTCATTGGTCAGAGCATCGAGCAGGGCACCGAGGTGCAGTCCGGCACAGAGATCGTGTTCACTGTCAGCAAGGGCAGCAGCTCCGCTGAGCGGGTGGTGGTGTTTGACATTCCCGACCAGTACCACAGCGACAGCAATCTGAAAATCGAGGTCATGCAGGACGCAGCATCATCACTCCACCTATGTGGATGGCTCCACCACCTCCTTCACCTATACCTTCCGCGGCAGCCAGGGATCTACTTCCACTATCAAGCTGTATATCAACGGCACCGAGCCGTGAGCCAGGAGATCACGTTGATCAAAGGACGCATTGAAAAGGCCCTCAGCGGGTTCTACTATGTCAACACCGGAACGGAGACGCTTCAGTGCCGGGCCCGGGGAAGGTTTCGCCGGGAGGGGCTGTCCCCCTTGGTGGGAGACTGGGTCCAGGTGCGGGAGCTGGGCGGCGGCGAGGGCTTTGTGGAGGCTATCGAGCCCCGGCGCAACGCCTTCGACCGGCCGGCGGCAGCAACATCGACCAATTGGTCATTATTGCCTCTGCTGCTCTGCCGGTGACGGACCCGTATCTCATCGACCGCATCAGTGCCATCGCCGTCCTGAAGGGCTGCCAGGTGCTGCTGTGCCTGAATAAGTGTGACCTGGACCCGGCTGAGGAGCTGTACGGCATTTATCAGGGCTCCGCTATCCGGGTGCTGCGAGTCAGTGCCGCCACCGGCCAGGGAATAGAGGAGCTGCGGCAGGAGCTGGCGGGAAAGCTCAGCGCCTTTACCGGCAACTCCGGTGTAGGCAAGTCCAGTATCCTCAACGCACTGGCCCCGCGTTTTTCTCTGGCCGTTGGAGAGGTCAGCAAGGCCTTGGGACGGGGGCGCCATACCACCCGCCATGTGGAGCTGTTTTCTCTGGGACAGGATACCTATGTCATCGACACACCGGGTTTCGCGTCCTTTGACACAGAGGAGCTGGACCTGGAGCTGAAGGAGCACCTGCCGGAGACATTCCCGGAATTTGCCCCTTACACCGGCAGCTGCCGGTTTGTAGGGTGCAGCCACACCAAAGAGAAGGGCTGTGCCGTGCTGGAGGCCGTCCGGCAGGGAGGATCCCCCGCAGCCGCCATGCCAGCTACCTGCGGCTGTATAACGAGCTGAAGGACCTGAAGGCGTGGGATAGAAAATAATAAATGGCTTCCGGACAGACGGAAAAAGGCAGGAGCGATGGCTCCTGCCTTTTTCCGAAAAACTTCATCACGCTACCTTGTGCGAAGTGCGGCAAAAGAAAGAACTTGCTGCCTGGAAAATTGTTTTGGTTGCACAATGGGATGAAATATGGTATACTGGCAAAACACGGAAGGGGGAGTGTTTCATGAGAAAGCTGACGGCGCTGCTGCTGGCGCTGATAACGTCCCTGTCTCTGGCTGCATGCAGCTTCGTAGCGCTGCCCATGGATCCGGAGCAGCCCACAAACCAGAAGCAGGAGCAGCTGGCGGAGGACGGCACATACACCACCAAAGAGGATGTAGCACGGTATATCCACTTATACGGACATCTGCCGGACAACTTCATTACAAAAAAAGAGGCCCAGCAGCTGGCTGGACCGGTGGCTCTCTGGAGCCGTATGCACCGGGCTGCTGCATCGGCGGCAGCCGGTTCGGAAACTATGAGGGCCTGCTGCCGGAGGCAGACGGCCGGACCTGGACCGAGTGTGACATCAACACCCTGGGTGCCAAGTCCCGGGGACCGGAGCGGATCGTCTTTTCCAACGATGGCTGATTTATTACACCGGCGACCACTACCAGACCTTTGAACTGCTGTATGGAGGAGAATGAACATGCAGGTATTTTTGAACGGAAACGACATTACCAACCGCGAGCAGCTGCATGACGCCCTGTCGGAGGCCCTGGAGCTTCCGGAGTGGTACGGCCGCAGTCTGGACGCTCTGTACGATTGTCTGACGGATCTGTCCGTGCCCACGACCATCCATGTGGAGCATTGGCCCCAGGAGGATTATTTGCAGCGGGCGCTGACGGTAATTCAGGACGCGGCGGAGGAAAACGAGCTGATTCAGGTGCGGCTGGAGGACTGAACCAGCTTGTGCCGGGTATACCACAGGGAACCCAAGAGCAGCACCAGGTTCAGCGCCAGCATGGCCCAGAATACCGGAGATTTGAAATCCAGGTTATTGCCCAGAATGCACAGACACACCATACCCGGCGCGATAGACAGCACGAGGCAGACAGATAAGTCCAGAAGTTCAGCCGCATCATGCCGAACAGCACGCCCAGCAGCTCCATGTTCAGCCCCAGCATGTGATGGTGAAGCAAAAGACAAAGCCATACTGCTGAGTGGCGGTGAAGTATTTGTTCAGCTTGGGGTGCCTGCTCAGCAGGCCCTCCAGGCTGTCGGTGCGGGTGGACCGCCCCATCCAATAGGAAATGGACAGACACAGCGCTGTGCCCACGCCGCTGATGGCCAAGGCTGCCGGCAGCGGCAGGATCAAAGACACCACGACCACCAGGCGTTGTATACCACCACGCCGGAGAAGCCCTTTGCTATGAACAGCGCCAGGATCACCAGCACGGCCAGCACCGGACGATGCTCCACCAACTGTGGCACGGTATTCAGATCGATGACGCCGGTCAGCAGCAGAGCGCCGAAGCCTGCCGCACACAGCAGCATCATCAGAATCGGCAGATAGTCCCGCAGGGTCTTTTTCATGGATGGCACAGCCTCCTTGAGCCAAATATAGAAGAATATATACCATAAATTTGTGAATAAATCAAGTATCAGACCAGATTTTGAACAAATTCTGAAGTTCAGGAAAAGGAATGGTTGACATTTTTCCGGAAATGGTGTAGAATGCCCACATATTGAGAACGGCTGAGATGGGAAGCAGTAGGCGGTATGCGGATGCCGAGAGAGGGAGCGGTTGGTGCAAGCTCCGTGATGCGCCGCCCAAGTCGTCCCGGAGCCTTGGCTGAACTGACAGTAGGCTGCAACGGTGGGTCCTCCGTTATCGGGACAGGGCGTATTTGCGCCCATGAGTGCGGGATTTCCCGAATACAGGTGGTACCACGGACTTTTTATGGTTCGCCCTGTTTTGCTGTGGCAAAACGGAGCGGGCCTTTTTGTTTTGCCAAATACTCAAATAAGGAGAATGACTATGCGCAAAGAATTACCCAAGGTGTACGATCCCCGGCAGGTGGAGCCCCGGATCTACCAGATGTGGATGGACGGCGGCTGCTTCAGTGCGGAGCCGAACCCGGACAAAAGCCTTTTTCCATCGTGATGCCGCCACCCAACGTCACGGGGCAGCTGCACATGGGCCACGCCATGGATGCCACGCTGCAGGATATTCTTATTCGCTTCAAGCGGATGCAGGGATATGAGGCCCTGTGGCTGCCCGGTACGGACCACGCCGGAATCGCCACCCAGATCAAGGTGGAGGAAAATCTGCGTCAGGAGGGCCTGACCCGCTATGACCTGGGCCGGGAGAAGTTCCTGGAGCGCGTATGGGCCTGGAAGGAAAAGTACGGCAACCGCATTGTAGAGCAGCAGAAGAAGATGGGTTCCTCCTGTGACTGGGACCGCTCTCGCTTTACTATGGACGAGGGCTGCTCCCGTGCTGTCCGGGAGACGTTCTGCGAACTGTATGACAAGGGGCTCATTTACAAGGGCAGCCGCATCATCAACTGGTGCCCCCACTGCCTGACGGCGTTATCCGACGCCGAGGTGGAGTATACCGATAAGCCTGGCCACCTGTGGTATATCCGTTACCCCCTGGCGGACGCAGCGGCGACATCGTGGTAGCCACCACCCGTCCGGAAACCATGATGGGCGATACCGGTGTGGCTGTGAACCCGGAGGACGAGAAGTTCAAGCATCTGATCGGCAAGACCTGCATCCTGCCCATTATGAACCGCGAGATTCCCATTGTGGGCGATGAATACTGCGAGATCGGCTTTGGTACTGGCGCGGTGAAGATGACTCCCGCCCACGACCCCAACGACTTCGAGGTGGGTCTGCGCCATAATCTGGAGGTCATCCGTGTCATCGCTGACGACGGCACCATCAACGAAAACGGCGGCAAGTACAACGGCATGGACGCTACGAGTGCCGCAAGGCCATCGTCAAGGACCTGGAGGAGCAGGGTTACCTGGTCAAGACTGAGGATTATTCCCACAATGTGGGCACCTGCTACCGCTGCCACAACGATGTGGAGCCGCTGATCTCCGCTCAGTGGTTTGTGAAGATGGCGCCCCTGGCCAAGGAGGCCATCCGCGTGGTGCAGGACGGCACGGTCAAGTTTGTCCCCGAGCGTTTTACCAAGACGTATATCAACTGGATGGAGAATGTCCACGATTGGTGCATCTCCCGCCAGCTGTGGTGGGGCCACCAGATCCCCGCCTGGACCTGCGACGACTGCGGCCATATCAACGTCAGCCGGGAGGATCCCACCCGCTGCGAAAAGTGCGGCAGCACCCACCTGACCCGGGAGGAGGACGTGCTGGACACCTGGTTCAGCTCCGCTCTGTGGCCCTTCTCCACCCTGGGCTGGCCCGACAAGGACGCCAAGGACCTGCAGTATTGGTACCCCACCTCCGTGCTGGTCACCGGGTATGACATCATCTTCTTCTGGGTGGCCCGCATGATTTTCTCCGGCATGGAGCAGATGAAGCAGGAGCTTCAAGACCGTTCTGATTCACGGTCTGGTCCGGGACGACAAGGGCCGCAAAATGTCCAAGTCCCTGGGCAACGGCATCGACCCCTGGAGATGGCGGACAAGTTCGGCGCGGACGCCCTGCGCTTCAACCTGATCACCGGCAACAGCCCCGGCAACGATATGCGCTTCTTCGTGGAGAAGTGCGAAGCGATGCGCAACTTCGCCAATAAGATCTGGAATGCCTCCCGCTATGTGATGATGAACCTGACCATCGACCAGGTGGAGCTGCCGGAGAAGCTGGAGCTGGAGGACAAGTGGGTCCTCAGCAAGCTGAACACCCTGATCCGCGAGGTCACCGACAACATGGAGGCCTATGAGCTGGGCGTGGCCTCCGCCAAGATCTATGACTTTATCTGGGACACCTACTGCGACTGGTATATCGAGCTGACCAAGACCCGCCTGTACGGCGAGGATGAGGAGGCCAAGCTGGCCGCCCAGAACGTGCTGTGCTATGTGCTGCTGCGGGTGCTGGAGCTGCTGCACCCCTTCATGCCCTTCATCACCGAGGAGATCTGGCAGGCGCTGCCTCATGAGGGCGACTACCTGATTCGTGCTCAGTGGCCCACTTATCGTCAGGAGTTTGACTTTGCTGCGGAGGAACGGGCCATGGAGGCGGTAAAGGACGCTATTTCCGCTGTCCGTGCCCGTCGGGCTGAGATGAACGTGCCTCCGTCCCGGAAGGCCAAGATCATCATCGCCAGCCAGACCCCGGAGATCTACGCCGGCGGCCAGAACTTCATCACCCGTCTGGCCTATGCCAGCGAGGTGGAGGTGGGAACCCAGACTCCCCAGGACCTCAACGGCATGGTGACGGTGTCCACCCACGATGCCACCATGTATCTGCCTCTGGCGGAGTTGGTGGACATTGAGAAGGAGCTGGAGCGCATCGGCAAGGAGATCACCAAGGCCAGGGAAAATCTGGAGCGCATTGAAAAGAAGCTCCAGAACGAGAGCTTTGTATCCAAGGCTCCGGAGGCGGTGGTCAATGCCGAGCGCGAAAAGGCCGACAAGGCCCGTGCCCTCATTGTCAAGCTGGAGGAATCCGCCCAGGCAATGCGCGCTGATTTTTCACTCCCGGCGGCTTCCGACAGAAAATAGACGCCATATATGATAAAATAACCGCAGATCATTTGATCTGCGGTTATTTTATGGCCTTTCCGGGGCCCGCAGGGGCATCAGAAGCGGAAAGGAAGATAGTTACGAAAGAAACCCATCAGGGGTGTCTTTTGTTTTCAATCCTTCGCCTTTTCGGAGACGCTGAAAAGGCGTCAGAGCGCGGCAAAAATTTGACGCGCTCAAAATCACCGCAGATCATTTGATCTGCGGTGATTTTTTGTGCAAGGCTCCGAGGGTCATGGTGCCTGCGGGAATAGCGATTAGATTCGGAAAGATATTGGACAAACCGGATTGTCTTAATCAGACGGAAAAGGAGTGAGCATGTATGGAAATCGTGACCAGGCGGGAGGAACGATGCCTGGAAATAATCCTGAAAGGGGAACTAGACCACCACGGAGCCCATGAGATCGCGGGTCAACTGGAGCGGTCCATCGAGTCGGCACTGCCGCTGCGGCTGGTGCTGGATTGGTCTGGGGTGACCTTTATGGATAGCTCCGGCATTGCCGTGGTCATGCGGGCAAGGCAGCGCATGCGGGAGCTGGGCGGCAGCATAGTCCTGCGGAATGCGGGGCCCCAGCCGAGAAAGGTGCTGGAAGCAGCAGGGCTGGACAGATTTGTGACCTTGGAATAAGAAGGAGGGGGGTACATAATGAAAGTGGAAAATTATGTGACGCTGGAGTTTCTCAGCCGCAGCACCAATGAGGCCTTCGCCCGGACTGCCGCGGCAGCCTTTGCCGCGCAGCTGGATCCTACGCTGGACGAGGTGGGGGATATCAGAACCGCCGTCAGTGAGGCGGTGACCAACGCCATCGTTCACGCCTATCCGGATAAGCTGGGGAAAATTGTCATGAAGCTGCGCATTCTGGAGGGCGGCATATTGGAACTGACCGTGCGGGATTGGGGCCGGGGCATCGACAATGTGCAGCAGGCTCGGCAGCCGCTTTTTACCACCGGCGGCGAGGAACGCAGCGGCATGGGCTTTACCATCATGGAGAGCTTCATGGACAAACTGACGGTGAAGTCCACTCCCGGAAAGGGAACCGTGGTGTCTATGCGCAAGCGCATTGTACCGCGCTGTCTGGCCGTCGATGAGCAGCGGCGAGCTGTTTGCCCTGCTGGATCGGGCCCAGAATGGCGACGACGCAGCCTGCGAGCAGGTGCTGCAGGAGAATGCCGGGCTGATTTGGAGCATCGTCCGGCGATACTATGGCTGCGGGGTAGAGACGGATGATCTGTATCAGCTGGGATGCATTGGATTTATCAAAGCTGTAAAGGGGTTTAACCTCACATATGGAACGCAGTTTTCCACCTATGCCGTTCCGAAAATCGCTGGGGAGATACGGCGTTTTCTGCGGGACGACGGAGCCATTAAGGTAGGGCGCAGCATCCGCGAAAAGGGACAGGCCCTGTCCGCCGCCCGGGAGCGGCTGCGGTACCGGTTGGGCCGGGACCCGCGCCTGTCGGAGCTGTCGGAGGAGACGGGTCTGACACCGGAGGAAATTGCCAGTGTGGAGCTGGCCACCGGTGTGCCGGAATCCTTGCAGCAGGAAACGGCGGAAGGACTGACCCTGGAATCTACCTTGGGTACCGACAGCCGGAGGAAAGCATGGTGGAGCGCATCGCCCTGCGGGAAGCCATCGACGCTTTGCCGGAACGGGAAAAGATGACCATTCTGCTGCGTTTTTTTAAGGGGCTGACTCAGGAGCAGACGGCCCGGATCCTGGGAGTATCCCAGGTGCAGGTATCGCGGCTGGAGCGCCGTGGGCTGGCAAATCTGCGGAAGCTGCTGGACGACTGAATTGCTCATAGTCCGTCGGCAGAAACTCTGTCATGGTCCCACGGTAGCGCTTGGGAAGAAATGTGTTCTGGCAACGAGGATTGATACGCTCCCGGATGGACACAGTGTTGAAAAATTCCTTCCACAAGGCACGGTATTGAAGTTCTTCCCGACTGGCAGATCCAGCGTCAGATGGTCTACCGGAACAATGCGCCGCTGGCCCTTGGCGTACAGCAACAGCTCGCCGTGGGTGCGGTCATACAGAAAAAAAGACTCTCCGGACATGCGGCTGCAAAAGTGACCAGCCAGCAGGGGAAGCACCCGGTTTTTGGGCTCGATTTCGCCGCCTAAAACGCCGTTGTAGTCTGAAAACCGTACGAAGCCACGGAGCTTTTCCAGCTCACCGCTTAGATGCCGCAGGGCACAGGCAATGGGATAGTACACGTCGTCCGCCTTGCTGTGCATAAATCCTGGGCCCTGGTCATAGAGCTTACGGATGAAGGCATACAGACGGAGTTCCTTGTCCTCCATGCAGGTCAGCCACGCTCGGCGCAGAACCCGCAGCGCCGTTTTGGAAAGACGCTCCAGACTGGCATATACCCGCTGGCTATGGTCCTGCCGTGTGATTACCACCCGCACGGGATACAGGGAAACACATTCCTCATCGCTGCAAAAGGCGATGGGGAATTCTTTATGGAAATAGCTGTCGAACACGCAGCACAGAAAGCCCTGAAAGCTTCCGTCGTATTGAAAAATCACATCTTCCATGGTCTTATCCCGCATCAAACAGCGACAGCTGCCGGCATTCCTCTGCCGGGAGCTGACCTCGTTCCATAGCCTCCAGCTGCCGGGAAAGGGTGGCGGCGGAGAAGTGCAGCCCCGTGCGCATGCGGCCGCCGCAGGTGATGAAAAACTGTGCGCGTTTCAGCACTACGCCCAGCTTGGGCAAGTCCTCCATCCGCAGGACGGCGTGCCGCCGGGCGGTGACAATGCGACGGGCGCTGATCGGGCCGATACCCGGCACCCGCAGCAGCGTTTCCGGCTCTGCCTTGCGAACCTCCACCGGGAACCGCTCCAGATGGCATAGGCCCAGTGACACTTGGATCCAGCAGGGGATTGAAGTCCGGATGGGCTTCATCCAGCAGCTCCTGGGCCCTGAAGCCGTAAAAGCGCAGAAGCCAGTCGGCTTGATACAGCCGGTGTTCCCGCAGCAGGGGCGGTTTGGTATCCAGAGACGGGAGCAGGGTGTTCTCCACTACCGGGACATAAGCGGAGTAGAACACGCGTTTGAGACGATACTTCTGATACAGAGACTCCGTCAGGTGCAGGATGTGCCGGTCCGTGTCCCGGGTGGCTCCCACGATGAGCTGGGTGCTCTGACCCGCCGGGGCAAAGACCGAAGCGTGCTTGTACTTTACCAGCTCTGCCTTGCTCTGGGCAGCCTGGTCCCGAATCAGCGCCATGGGCCGCAGAATGGCCTGCTTGCTCTTATCCGGGGCCAGCGTTTGCAGCCCCTCCTGGAGGGGAGCTCGATATTCACGCTGAGCCGGTCCGCCAGGAGGCCCAGCTGCTGCACCAGCTCCGGCGATGTGCCGGGGATAGCTTTGGCGTGGATATATCCGTTGAACCGGTATTCCTGCCGCAGCAGCCGGAGACATTCGATCATCTGTTCGGTTGTGTAGTCCGGGCTGCGAAGCACACCAGAGGAGAGGAACAGCCCCTCAATATAATTGCGCCGGTAAAATTCAATGGTCAGTTCCGCCAGCTCCCGGGGCGTAAAGGCGGCTCGCCGTGTGTCTTGAGAGCGGCGATTGACACAGTATTTGCAGTCATACACGCAGCGATTGGTCATCAGAACCTTCAGCAGGGTGATACATCGCCCGTCGGCGGAAAAGCTGTGGCAGCAACCCGCTACAGAGGAGGTGGTGTTGCCGATCATACCCGGGCGGGAGCCCCGGCGAACGCCGCTGGAGGTGCAGGCTGCATCATATTTAGCCGCATCGGCCAGGATGGCCAGCTTATCCAGCAGTTCCATGGCCAATGTCCTCAGGCGGTGCGGCGGCGGGGATGGGGCTGGTCGATCCAGTCCGCCAGACGGACCACGCCCGCAGAAAACGCACCAGCGCCCAGCAGCATTATAATAAATCCAAAGGTCGTCATGGGTAAGCCCTCCAAAACATTTGTTCTATTCGCATTATAAGTCGAACGAACGTTCTTGTCAAGTAGAATCGAACAAAAATTCTACAAAATTCGACAGCCGGTTGACCGGCGGCGGATTTTGTATTAAAATGGAGGACGAGAAAACAAGACAGGGGAAGGACCATCATGAACGACTTGGAAAAACGCTTTGCTGCGGCCCGCCGACGGGCCATTGCCACAGATTATGCGCACCTGAATCCCCGGCAGCTGGAGGGTGTGCTGACGACAGAGGGGCCGCTGCTGCTGCTGGCGGGAGCCGGCTCCGGCAAGACCACGGTGCTGATCAACCGGGTAGCGAACCTCCTGCGCTATGGCCGGGGCAGTGACACGGAGGAGATACCGCTGCCCATTTCCCAGGATGAGGTGGAGTTTCTGGAGCAGTACGCTGCCGCCCCGGACCCGGAGCAGCGGCCGCTGATGCAGGATCTGTGCGCTGTGGAGCCTGCCCGGCCCTGGGAGGTACTGGCCATCACCTTCACCAACAAGGCCGCCAATGAACTGAAGGACCGGCTGGAGCGGATGCTGGGAGAGGAGGCCCGGGACGTCTGGGCCGCCACATTCCACTCTGCCTGCGTCCGGATTCTGCGTCGGGATATTGATAAGATCGGCTTTGACCGAAGCTTTACCATTTACGATACCGACGACAGCAAGCGGGTCATCAAGGATATTCTCAAGGAGATGGGACTGGAGGAAAAGACCTTCCGGTGCGGGAGGTACTGTCTGTGATCTCCAATGCCAAGGACGCCATGATGATGCCCGAGGAGTTCAGCCAGCTGTGGGAGCAGCGGGGGGACTGGCGCCGGGTACGGATGGGCCGGGTCTATGCTGCCTATAACCGCCGTCTGCGGGACGCCAACGCCCTGGACTTTGACGACATCATCCTTCACACAGTGGAGCTGCTGCAATCGGACCGCCAGACCCTGGAGTACTACCGGAATAAGTTCCGCTACGTCCTCATCGACGAGTACCAGGATACCAATCACATGCAGTATATGCTGGCCAGCCTTCTGGCCGGAGGAAGGAAGAACATCTGCGTGGTGGGTGACGACGACCAGAGCATTTACCGTTTCCGGGGCGCCAACATCGAGAACATCCTCAGCTTTGAAAAGCAGTACGCCGGGGCCAGGACCATCCGTCTGGAGCAGAATTACCGCTCCACACAGAACATTCTGGATGCCGCCAACGCCGTGATCCGCCACAACGTGGGCCGAAAAGGCAAGACCCTGTGGACCGAGAACGGCGCAGGGGAGGCGGTTACCGTCAAAACCTGCTTCAACGAGGGGGATGAGGCCAACTATGTGGTGGGACAGATTATGATGAACTACCGACGGGGCGTGGACTGGAAAGAAAACGCCGTGCTGTACCGTATGAATGCCCAGTCCAACGCACTGGAATATGCCTTCAAGCGCAATGGTGTGCCCTATAAGATCATTGGCGGCACAAAGTTCTTTGACCGGGCCGAGGTCAAGGATATGCTGGCATATCTGTGCGTCATCAACAACCCTGCCGACGATCTGCGCTGCGCCGCATCGTCAATGTTCCCGCCCGGAAGATCGGCGCGGCTACCATGGACAAGGCCCAGGCCATCGCCACGGAGGGGAGCCTGACGCTGATGGAGGTCCTGCGCCGGGCAGGGGACTATCCCCAACTGAAATCAGCTGCTGGCAAGTTAATCAGCTTTACAGCAATGATAGACGAAATGCGCCGCCAGTCGGATGAAATGGGCCTGGTGGAGTTTTATGATTATGTGTGCCGCCGCAGCGGCTATGTAGCCATGCTCCAGGAAAAGGAGGATGCGGAGAGCCGGGGCCGCCTGGAAAACGTGGAGGAGCTCAGCTCCAGCATCCAGGCCTTCCTGGAAAACGATCCGGAGAATCCCACATTGTCGGGCTTCCTGGACGAGGTGGCCCTGTATACGGACCTGGACGGCCAGGAGGCCGGAGACAACTGCGTGACTCTGATGACCATGCACAGCGCCAAAGGCCTGGAGTTTCCCAGCGTATTCGTGGTGGGCATGGAGGACGGACTTTTCCCGGGCAATCGCGCCATGGGTGAGCCGGAGGAAATGGAGGAGGAGCGGCGGCTGTGTTATGTGGCCATGACCCGGGCCAAGGAGAAGCTGACTCTGACCAATGCCCGTCAGCGGATGCTGTTTGGCCGCACTACCCCCTGTATGCCCTCCCGATTCCTGAAGGAGATCCCGGAGGAGAATATGGAGTGGCTGGGGAAGCCCGAGCCGCGTCCCGCATCCCGGTGGGACGACGACTTCGGCGATACGCCCCGCTATGCGTCGCAGCCGGAGACCCGGACTATGCCTAAGCCGGAGTACCCGGTGCGTCCGACGGTGTCCTCCGCTCCGCTGCTGCAATTGCAGCCCGGCGACGGAGTCCGGCACAGCGCCTTTGGCCAGGGATGGTACTCAGCGTGCGCCCCATGGGCGGAGATGCTCTGGTGGAGGTGGCCTTTGACCGGGTGGGCACCAAAAAGCTCATGCTGAAGGCCGCAGGTGCGCATTTGACAAAGCTGTAATGCAAAACCACTTTACACATTGAAACGAAAAAATCCGTCTCCGGCTTGTGGCCGGAGACGGATTTTTCAGCGTATTTTTATTTTGCCAGAATCTTCTTCAGATGGGCGAAGCGAGGCAGGGAGTCCACCTTGGGCAGGTCCGGTTCACCCTGGATCAGGGGCAGCGCGTATTCCACAACTGGTGGTTTACGCCGTTGCCTTCTTCGTTGATCCAGCTGCGGGGCAGCTTCTTCTCGGTGTTGGCAACCTCCATCAGGGGGATCAGCTTGGTCTTGCAGGCGTACTTGCCGTCCCGGACACCGCGCTCGAAGCCGATCATGCGGCCGTTGATGCCGTTGATGGCATTTTCCACGGCTGCCTTACCGGCCATATAGGATTCCTCAATATCCGTCTCGGAAGCCAGATGTGCGCCGCAGCGCTGCAGCAGGTTCAGCTCGATGCCGCGGACCTTGGCGCCGGTCTCCTCCTTGACCACCTGGGCCAGCATGGCAGCCAGGCCACCCAGCTGGGCGTGGCCGAAGCCGTCGGTAGCGGCCACCTTGGCCTCGGACACAAAGCCGCCGTCCTCATAGTGGATACCCTCGGACACAGCCACGATGCAGTAGCCCTTTTCGGCGTATACACGCTTGACATCCTCAATGAACTTGGGCATGCTGAAGTCCACCTCGCAGATAGATCAGATCGGGGCCTGCGCCGTATTCGCTAGCCAGGGCAGCGGAAGCGGCCAGCCAGCCGGCATGGCGGCCCATGATCTCCATCACCACGATCATACCGGTGTCGTACACATGGGCGTCCAGGTTTACTTCCATCATGGAGGTGGCGATATACTTGGCGGCAGAGCCGAAGCCGGGGCAGTGGTCGGTGCCGAACAGATCGTTGTCGATGGTCTTGGGTACACCCATGACCCGGCACTCGTAGCCCACGGACTGCATGTACTGATTGATCTTATTGCAGGTATCCATGGAGTCGTTGCCGCCGTTATAGAAGAAGTAGCGGACGTTGTGCTTCTTGAACACCTCCAGGATGCGGCGATAATCGGTATCGTCCACCTCGGGTCCGCGATCTTGTAGCGGCAGGAGCCCAGGGCGGAGGAGGGGGTGTACTTCAGCAGACGCAGCTCCTCGGGATCCTCCAGACCCATGTCGAACAGGCGATCGCTGAGAACGCCCTTGATGCCGTGCTCCGCGCCCAGCACCTGAGTGATGACGCCGGATTTCAGGGCCGTGTCAATGACGCCGTAAGCGCTGGCGTTGATCACAGACGTAGGCCCACCGGACTGACCGATGATACAGGCACCCTTTAATTCTTTCATGATTGACTACCTCCCAGTAGATTTTTCTTGCCATGCGGAATATTTTATCACAGAGGATGGATAAAGTAAACCGTTGGGGCTTGCAAAAAGAAAAAAATGTGGTACAATACATATATACATCATATCCCAATCATTCCATACAAGTCAAGACCAATTTTTCAAAAGGAGCGATTTATTATGCCACTGGTTACTTCCAAGGAAATGTTCGAGAAGGCTTACAACGGCGGTTACGCCATCGGTGCTTCAACGTCAACAACATGGAGATCATTCAGGGGATTACCGAGGCCGCCGCTGAGCTGAAGGCCCCCTGATCCTGCAGGTGTCCAAGGCGCGCGCGCCTATGCCAACCGCACCTATCTGAAGAAGCTGGTGGAGGCCGCCGTTATTGAGACGGGCCTGCCCATTGTGCTGCATCTGGACCACGGCGACAGCTTTGAGCTGTGCAAGTCCTGCATCGAGGACGGCTTCACCTCCGTGATGATCGACGCCTCCTCCAAGCCCTTCGCCGAGAACATTGCCCTGACCCGCCAGGTGGTGGAATATGCTCACGACCACGGCGTGGTGGTGGAGGCCGAGTTGGGTACCCTGGCCGGCATCGAGGATGAAGTCAACGTGTCCGCCGAGGATTCCTCCTATACCCGCCCCGAGGAGGTGGAGGAGTTTGTGTCCAAGACCGGCTGCGACTCTCTGGCCATCGCCATCGGCACCAGTCACGGCGCATACAAGTTCAAGCCCGGCACCAAGCCCCAGCTGCGCTTTGACGTGCTGGAGGAGGTCTCCCGCCGTCTGCCCGGCTTCCCCATTGTGCTGCACGGTTCTTCTTCCGTTCCCCAGGATCTGGTGGCCAAGGTGAACCAGTACGGCGGCAATATGCCCGGCGCCATCGGCGTGCCCGAGGATCAGCTGCGCAAGGCTGCGTCTCTGTCCGTGTGCAAGATCAACATCGACTCCGACCTGCGTCTGGCCATGACCGCCTCCATCCGGGAGCACTTTGCCCTGCATCCGGCAGACTTTGACCCCCGTCAGTATCTGAAGCCCGCACGCCAGGCCATCAAGGAGCTGGTGACCCGCAAGATCGTGGACGTTCTGGCTGCGACGGCAAGGCATTCTAAGAGCAGAACCATCCGCGCCCCCCTGTGTACCCCACCGGCCCGCAGGGGGGCATATTTTCTGATTTTCCACGCAAAGAGGGAAGGGAAAACTATGAGAAAGACAAAAATCGTATGCACCCTGGGCCCGGCCACTGATGGCCAGGGCGTTCTGCGCAGATGATTCAGGCGGGGATGAACGTGGCCCGGTTCAACTTTTCCCACGGCAGCTATGACGAGCACCAGCGCCGTCTGGATGCGCTGACAGCTCTGCGGGAGGAGCTTCATCTGCCGGTGGCCGCTATGCTGGACACCAAGGGGCCGGAGGTGCGGCTGCGGACCTTTCAGAACGGCCCTGTTCACCTGAAAACCGGCCAGAGCTTCACTCTGACTACCGACGATGTTCCCGGGGACGAGACCCGCTGCTCCATTACCTATGCCGATCTGCCCCAGGATGTGAAGCCAGGCAACACCATCCTGCTGGATGACGGTCTGGTACGGCTGACGGTGCTGGAGACCACTGCCCGCGAGATTCGCTGCCGGGTGGAAAATGACGGCGTTATGAAGGACAAAAAGGGCGTCAACGTCCCTGGCGTATCCCTGTCCATGCCGTACATGAGCCAGCGGGACCGGGAGGATATTCTTTTTGGCATCCGCCAGGCTTCGATTTCATTGCCGCCAGCTTTGTCCGTTCCGCCGCCGATGTCCGGGAGATCCGGCACATTCTGGATAAGAACCACTCCAAGATCCGCATCATCGCCAAGATCGAAAATCAGGAAGGCGTCAGCAACCTGGTGGATATCCTGTCCGTGGCCGACGGTATCATGGTGGCCCGGGGCGATATGGGCGTGGAGATCGACTTTACGGAGATCCCCGCCATTCAAAAGAGCATCATTGCCCAGTGTGTGGCCGCCGGAAAGCCTGTGATCACTGCCACCCAGATGCTGGATTCCATGATCGAGAACCCTCGTCCCACCCGTGCGGAGATCACCGATGTGGCCAATGCCATTTACGACGGCACCAGCGCCATTATGCTTTCCGGCGAAACGGCGGCAGGGAAGTACCCGGTGGAGGCCGTCCGCACTATGGATGCCATTGCCCGCAAGACGGAGAGCAATGTGGAGCGTATCTGTCCCGCAAAGACGCCCAAGCGCACCCGCCTGTCCATCACCGCCGCCACGGCTCACGCCGCCTGCACCACGGCGGAGGATATCGGTGCCGATGCCATCCTCACCGTCAGCCAGCGGGGCATCACTGCCCAGATGGTCAGCCGTTTCCGCCCCGCCGCCACGGTGGTGGCCCTTCTGCTGGATCCCCAGGTCCAGCGCCAGATGGCCCTGTACTGGGGCCTGGTACCCATCACCATGCCCCGGGCCAGCAGCACGGACCAGCTGGTGGATCTGGCGATCCAGTCCGCCCAGGAGGCGGGCCTGGTAAAGCACGGCGATCTGGTGGTGGTCACCGCCGGTGTTCCTGTGGGCATTTCCGGCACCACCAATATGATCCGCATCGCCCAGGTAGGCGGCGCCCTGGTCAACGCCATCGGCATCGGCAGCCAGACCGCTTCCGGTCCCCTGTGCATTTGCCGGACCCTGGAGGAGATTCCGGAGAAGTTCCATCCCGGTGACGTGCTGGTGGTACCCTACACCAATAACGATGTGGTGCCTTGCTGCGCCAGGCCGCCGCCATTGTCAGCGAGGAGGCCAGCGCCGACTGCCACACGGCCACGGTGGGCCTGCTGCTGAACAAACCCGTTATCGTGGCCGCCTCCGACGCTACCCGCCGCCTGAAGGACGGCACCCTGGTGTCTGTGGACTGTGCCCGCGGTATTGTCCAGACCATTCCCCAATAATCGCTCACCGGCCCCGTATGGCGGGGCCGGTATTTTTTGATATAACCTCAGCATATGGCAGCGTTATTTGCAATTTATAATAAAAAAATGTAAACTTCTGCGTTTTTATGCATTTTGAGCCAGGGAAGTGGACATATTTTGTGAAAGTCACAGAAAGTTCATAAATTGATGAGATTTTTGTTGCATACGGTGCATTTTTTGTATAAAGTAGTGAAGTACCCGGTATGGTCCGGAAATATAGAAGGAGAAATGCATATGGAAATTCAAATTCTGCCCCTGATTATTGTTGTTGCCTATCTGGTGGGCATGCTGGTTGTGGGCGCCGTTGTCAGCAAGGTCCAGATCAAGAATGCCAAGGACTACATGGTGGCCGGCCGCCGCATGGGTCTGTTCATGGTAGCATTCTCCCTGTCCGCCAACAATATCGGCGGCGGCTGCACCACGGGCCTGGCCCAGAAGGCCTTCGGCGACTGGGGCGTCAGCGCTGTTTGGTACGTCCTGGCGGCGTCCATCGCATGATTCCTCTGTCCTATTTTGCACCTAAGATCCGCAAAACCATGGCCGTGACCATCCCCGAGGTGGTGGGCCGTCGGTTCGGCAAGTTCTCCAGCAACTTCACGGCGATTCTGTCCGTGCTGTCGCTGTTCTGCCTGACCTCCTCGCAGATTGCCGCTTCCGGCGGCGTCATCAACGCCCTGATTCCGTCCATTCCCCTGAACGTGTGCCTGATCTTCGCGGGTGTGGTCATCATTCTCTATACCACCATGGGCGGCATGATCGCCGACCAGATCTCCGACCTGCTGCAATTCGGCATCATCCTGGTGGGCCTGGCCATCGCCACCCCCATTGTGCTGAACCACGCCGGCGGCTGGAACGCCATTTCCGCCGCACTGCCCGGTGAGAAGCTGAATCTGACCCAGATCGGCTGGGCCTCCATCATCGGCTATATCTTCAACTACTTCTGCACCTTCCTGGCCGGTCCTGAGATGGTCTCCCGCTTCGAGACGGCCAAGGATGAAAGGACCGCCAGAAACGCGTCCTTCCTGTCCGCCATCCTGATGGCTGCCATGTCCATCTTCCCCACGCTGCTGGGCCTGGCTGCCTTTGCTCTGCGGGATCAGCTGCCCGGTCTGGCGGTGAGTGGCAGCAACGCCATGATGATCGTCACCGGCCACTATGCGCCCGGCGTGGTGACGGGTCTGATCTCCGCCGCCATTATCTGCGCCACCATGTCCTCTGCCGACTCCAACCTGCTGTGCATGTCTACCATGATCATCAACGACCTGTACACCGGCCTGGGCGGCAAGAAAAAGCTGACGGACAAGCAGACCATTTTCTACACCCGCGCCTGCAACGTGCTGTCCGCTGTGGTGGCTATTCTGATCTCTCTGGCCAACGTGTCCATCGTGGCATGAACACCTTCGCCTTCGGTATCCGCTGCGCCGGCCCCTTCGCGGCCTATGGCCTGGGCCTGGCAGTGCCCAAGGCCACCAAGAACTCCGGCGTCGTGTCCATTATCTGCGGTACGGTCGCCTTTGTGGTATGGCAGATCGTGGGCGGCGGCGGCACCTGGATGTTCCTGATGCCCGTGGTGGCGGGCTGCCTGGTCAGCACTGTGTCCTTCTATGTGGTCAACTGGATCGAGTGGGCCCGCGGCGTGGAGCCTGCTCCCAGCGCCTACCTCTCCGACGAGGAAGTTACCAAAAAGATCGCCGAGGAGTCTGCCGGTCGCTGAAGGCAGCGCAAGTCAAGCCAATAAACAAGAGCAACTGCCCCCTTGCACAGGATCAAAAGTCTGCGCAAGGGGGCAGTATGATGCTTTTATCATCTCAGCAGTTATCATCATGAAAAGCTATTGGGAATTGACTACGGAAGGTGTGCGGAAAGGCTGAAAACAGAGCCGCCGCATGTACAATCGGGGGTTTACAGCGAAAAATCCTCTATAATGGCGTATTTTGTTTGACTTTATCCGCAGACAGATATATAATGTATGCGATAGAAACTGCGACAGGGCCAATTACCAGCCGCGCTATCCAACAGCCCTGTGCTTTCCGCAGGGCTGTTTTTTGTTATTTTGAGAGAGAAATGTCCATGAAAGGGTGATGGATTTGCAGTATTACGCACATGTCCGGGAAAATGCGAATGGCCGCAAAGAGTATCAGACGGTTGCCCAGCACCTGACGGGAACGGCTGAACTATGCCGCGAATTCGCGGCGGCATTCGGAGCGGAAGCCGACGGGGAACTGGCGGGACTGTCCCACGACATCGGTAAATGCACGGATGCCTTTCAGGATCATCTGCTGAACGACGGACCCACAGTTGACCACGCCACAGCGGGTGCGATGGCCTGCGCCATGCGGGGAAACCGCTATGCTTCCGCATGCGTGGCGGGACATCACGGCGGACTGCCGGACTTCGGCAATATGCGGACAGCCCGGAAGGCTGATGGAACATTCTATGGCCGGATGCTGAAGGGACGCGAGGAACGGTATCTGGAGCGCTGCGGAGAAAGCGGCGCGGTGCTGCCTCCGCCGACGGTCCTGGCGGCGCAAGGGTTGGATCCCCTACAGCTTCATTCTGGACGCGAATGCTCTATTCCTGCCTGGTGGACGCCGATTTTCTGGATACGGAGCGGTTTATGAACGGTGAACGCGGGCGGGGCGGATACGATGATATCCCTACGCTGCTGGCGCGGCTGCAAGCGTATATCAACCGTGGCAGCAGCCCAGGACGGAGTTGAATCGGCTGCGCTGCGAGATACTGAACACCTGTATAGAAGCGGGAAGTAAGCCAAAAGGCGTTTACACACTGACCGTCCCCACCGGTGGGGGAAAGACGGTGGCGTCGCTGGCCTTTGCACTGCGGCATGCGGCGGAACATGGGATGCAGCGGGTGATTTACGTCATCCCATATACCTCCATCATCGACCAGAATGCCCGGGTGTTCCGGGATATTCTGGGGAGCGGCAATGTGCTGGAGCACCATTCCGGCGTGCAGTTTGATCTCTCCGACGGCGCGCCGCCGGAGGCCGTCCGGAAAGCGCTGGCCACGGAGAATTGGGACATGCCTGTGGTGGTCACCACGGCGGTGCAGTTCTTTGAGTCCATGTACGCCGCCCGTTCCTCCCGGTGCCGCAAGCTGCACAACCTTGCCAACAGCGTCATTATTTTCGACGAGGCGCATATGCTGCCTTTGGCGCATCTGCGCCCTGTGTGGCTGCCATGGCTTCGCTGGCGGAGCAATTTTGCTCAACGGTGGTGCTTTGTACGGCAACGCAGCCATCTTTGGATGACCTGCTGCGCACCTACGCGCCAGACTGTCCCGTGACAGAGCTCTGCCCGCAAACGGCAGCACTGTATGACCGCTTCCGCCGCGTGACCTTCCAACACTCCGGAACGATGACTGACGAAGTGCTGGCAGAGCGGCTGAGTGAGCAGCGGCAAGTCCTCTGTATCGTCAACAGCCGTAAGGCTGCCCAGAGCATATACGCATTGCTGCCGCAGGAGGGCAGCTATCATCTGTCCACGTTGATGGTCCCCGCTCAACGACAGGTGCTGCTTGATAAGATCAAAGAACGGTTAAGAAGGGGGGAACCATGCCGGGTGGTATCCACATCGCTGATCGAGGCGGGCGTGGATGTGGATTTTCCTGCCGTCTACCGGGAATTGGCGGGGCTGGATTCCGTCATGCAGGCGGCGGGGCGCTGCAACCGTGAGGGAAAACGTCCTGCGGACGAGAGCTTTGTCACGATTTTTGAGCGGACTGAGCTGCCGCCGCAATTGTTCCAGGCCGCCGTCGGCGCAGCCAGAGAAGCGCTGAAAGAGGATCGCGACCCTGCCGCGCCTGAGACGATGACTCGGTACTTCGCAGTCTGCGCGATCTGAGCGGCGATGGGCTGGACCGGCAGGGTGTTATCGAGGCATTCACGCAGGGAATCGGGGGCTGTGAATTTCCGTTCCGCACAGTAGCAGAGAAGTTCCGTCTCATTGACCGGAATACATATACCATCTACATTCCTTATGGTGAAGGCACGGCTTTACTCCGGCGTCTGCAGGACGGCGAGTGCTCCAGGGACCTGTACCGTAAGCTGGGCCGTTATGCCGTTTCTGTATATGATAAGCATTATCAGGCGCTGTACAATGTAGGTGCGCTGCTGACGGCGCGGGAGGTTCCCGTATTGGACGAGGACAGTGCCATTTTGACAGATCTGACGCTGTACAGCGAGACCATGGGCCTGTCGCTGGAGCCGGAGACAGGCAAGGCGGAGTTTATCTGAAAAAATATTTAAGGAAGGGAGTGACCTTATGGCAATACAAGTGGAAGTGTGGGGCGATTACGCGCTTTTTTCGCGGCCTGAGTTCAAAGTTGAGCATGTGAGCTACGATACCATGACGCCGTCGGCAGCCCGCGGGCTGCTGGAAGTATTTACTGGCACCCCGGTCTGCGATGGCGCATCGACCGCATCCATGTATGCAGCCCCATTCGCTTCACCAACATTCGCCGCAACGAGGTGAAGGATACCATCAGTGCCCGCAAGGTAAAGACCGTCATGGAGAAAGGGCAGGGAGAACTGTATTTGGCCACGCCGGAAAGCATCCAGCAGCGGGCGGCCATGGTGCTGCGGGACGTACACTATGTGATTGACGCCCATTTCGACCTGACGGAGAACGCTGCTCCCGGCGACAACGCCGGAAAGTTTCAGGACATCATCAAGCGTCGCCTGGAACGGGGCCAGTGCTACAGTATGCCCTATTTCGGCACAAGGGAGTTTCCGGCCCATTTTCGCCGCTGCACGGAGCTGCCGCCCTGTCCGAAGGAGCTGGAGGGTGTCCGTGATCTGGGCTGGATCCTGCTGGATATGGACTACACCGATCCCCGGAACATCACGCCCCGGTTCTTCCGGGCCAGTCTGACGGACGGCGTGATGGTTGTGCCGCCATGGAACAGTGAGGAGGTGAGGGAATGATTCTGCAAGCGCTGACGCAGTATTATGAGGATCTCCTCCATCGCGGCGAGATCGCCGCTCCCGGATGGAGCCCGGCAAAGATCAGCTTCGCCCTGTGTCTGGATAAAGACGGCCAGGTGACGCAAATAATCAATATTCAACAGCCATCCGAAAAGGGAAAGGCGCAGATGCCGCAGACTATCAGAAATCTGCCTGCACCGGTAAAGCGTACCGTTGGCATTGCTTCCAACTTCCTGTGGGACAACTCAACCTATCTGCTGGGCGTTGACCAAAAGGGAAAGCCGAAGCGCAGCCAGGATTGCTTTCGCGCTGCCGCAAGTCTGCACCATACCGTATTGGATGGCGTGGATTCGCCCATTGCCAAGGCGATTCTGACGTTCTTCGACACCTGGCAGCCGGAAAAAGCGATGGAACATCCCGCCTTGTCCGGACAGTATGAGGCAGTTACCGCAGGCGGGAATCTGCTGCTTCGGGTGGACGGCCGCTATTCACATGAGGATACCGCCATCCGCGAGGCGTGGCAGCGGTATCGGGACGGCGCGGGCGAGGACGCCGTGCGGATGCAGTGCCTTGTCACAGGCCGCGAGGATGAGATTGCCGCCACCCATCCCACCATCAAGGGTGTACGGGATGCCCAGTCCAGCGGCGCAACGCTGGTGGCGTTCAATGCGCACGCCTTTTGCTCTTATGGGCGGGAGCAAAGCTACAACGCACCGGTAGGCAAGTACGCCGCATTTGCCTACACTGCCGCCTTGAACCATCTGCTGGCGAAAAGGAACAATGTGCAGGTCATCGGCGATACCACCATTGTCTGTTGGGCAGAGGGCGCAGAGCCTGCTTATCCTGATCTGTTTATGGCGTTCATGTCCGGCAATATGCCATCAGGCTTATCGGAAAAGGATCTGCAGGCTGCCTTGAAAAATCTGGCAAAGGGTCTGCCGAGCACGGACCTGGGCGTGGATCCGGACCGCACCTTTTACATTCTGGGGCTGGCGCCTAACGCGGCCCGGCTCTCTGTCCGATTCTTTCTGCGGGACAGCTTCGGCAGGCTGATGCAGAACGTCAATGCCCACTATGAGCGGCTGGAGATCGTAAGGCCTGCAAACGCTAAGCCCGGTGTGCTGTCCCTGTGGGCGCTGCTGCGGGAAACGGTGAATCCAAATTCCAAGGATAAGTCTCCTTCACCGGCCATGGCAGGAGCAACGGCAAGGGCCATCTTTTCCGGCGGGCTGTATCCGGCGTCGCTGCTGGAGGCTGTCATGCTCCGTATTCGTGCGGAGCGGAACATCACATGGGGCCGCGCGGCCATCATCAAGGCGTATTATCTAAAAAATCCACATACGGACTGTCCAGAGGAGGTTTTGACTGTGAGTCTCAACGAAGCCAGCACCAACATTCCTTACACGCTGGGCCGGTTGTTCTCCGTTTATGAATCGGCGCAGCAGGCGGCAAATCCCGGTATCAACGCGACCATCAAGGACAAGTATTTCAACTCGGCAGCGACCATGCCTGCCAGCATCTTTCCGGTGCTGAACAATCTCTATCAGAAGCATCTGCGGAAGCTGGAGCCCGGACAGAGAGTCTATTTCGATAAACAGGTCACTGTGTTGAAGGGATTGCTGGGCGAGAGCTATCCTGCCCGTATGACGCTGGCCCAGCAGGGCTCCTTCGACCTTGGCTACTATCACCAGACACAGAAGCGGTATACGAAAAAGGAGGAGAATGAAAATGTCTGAGCCTATCAAGAACCGGTATGAATTTGTGGTGTTTTTCGATGTAGAGAACGGAAATCCCAACGGTGACCCCGACGCTGGCAACATGCCCCGTATAGACCCAGAGACCGGCTACGGCTGGTGACGGACGTCTGCCTGAAGCGAAAGATCCGCAACTATGTGGAGATGGCAAAGGAAGGGGAGACGGGCTATCGCATCTACATCAAGGACGGCGTACCGCTGAACACCAGCGACAAGGAAGCCTGCGCCTTTGTGGGCGTGGACGCGGACAAGCTGAAGGATGCCAAGAAGAAGGACGAGCATCTGGACGAAAAGCTGCGGGACTTTATGTGCCGGAATTTCTACGATATCCGCACCTTCGGTGCAGTCATGACTACCTTCGTCAAGGGTGCGCTGAACTGCGGACAGGTGCGCGGGCTGGTGCAGCTGGGCTTTGCCCGCAGCGTTGACCCCATCATGCCGCAGGAGGTTACCATCACCCGTGTGGCCATCACCACGGAGGCGGACGCGGAGAAGAAGGGCACCGAAATGGGCCGCAAGTACATTGTACCCTACGGTCTGTACCGGGTGGAGGGATATATCTCCGCCAACCTGGCCCGCAAGACTACCGGATTCTCCGAGGATGACCTGAACCTGCTGTGGACAGCTATCCTGAATATGTTTGAAAATGACCACTCTGCCGCCCGCGGCAAGATGGCTGTGCGTGAGCTGATCGTGTTCAAGCATGATTCCGAGTTGGGCTGCGCTCCGGCCCATAAGCTGTTTGATCTGGTGAAGGCAGCTCATAAGGACAACGTTACCGCCCCCAGAAGCTATGAAGACTACACCGTTACGGTGGACGAGGCGGCTCTCCCCGCCGGCGTTACCTGCACACGGCTGGGTGATCTATCCGGAGGAGCGCTTTCTTCAGCTCTCCGGTTTGCAGCACTTCAAATTCTGCCGCAGACAATGGGCGCTGATCCATATCGAAAATCAATGGGCGGAGAATTACCGTACCACAGACGGTGCGATCCTCCACGAGCGGGCCCACGATAAGGACTTCACCGAGAGCCGCGGCGACCTGCTCATTACGCGGGATATGCGGATATTCTCCCCGACCTTAGGGGTTTCCGGTGCCTGTGACGTGCTGGAATTCCACCGCAGCGGCGTGGGGATTCCGCTGAAAGGAAGGGATGGCCTTTGGCAGCCCTATCCGGTGGAATACAAGCGCGGCAAGCCCAAGCAGGATACCACGGACGCCTTGCAGCTTTGCGGACAGGCTGTGTGTCTGGAGGAAATGCTCTGCTGCCAGATCCCGACCGGCGCGCTGTACTACGGCGAGACGCACCGTCGTACAGAGGTGGAATTCACGCCGGAGCTGCGGCAGGAGGTCAGGACGCTTCTTGAGGAGATGCACGCTCTGTATGATCGTGGCTGGACGCGAAGGTCAAGCCGACAAAAGCCTGCAGCGCCTGCTCCCTCAAGGAGCTTTGTCTGCCGAAGCTGATGCGCAAGCATCTGTTGCGGATTATCTGCGGGATCATCTGGAGGAGACGCCATGAGACAGCTTTTGAACACATTGTTCGTTACATCAGAGGATGTGTACCTCTCGCTGGACGGTGAAAATGTGGTGGCCAACCGGGGTGGGGAAGCCGTTGCCCGCTATCCGCTGCACACGCTGCAAAGCATCGTGACCTTTTCCTATTCCGGTGCTTCACCGGCACTGATGGGTGCTTGCGCCAAGCGGGAAATCGGGTTGGCGTTTTGTACCCGGAGAGGGCATTTCCTTGCCCGTGTCTCCGGACAAATGCAGGGCAATGTGCTGTTGCGGCGGACGCAGTATCGGGTCGCCGACGATCCCTCTGAAAGCTGCCGCGTGGCCCGAATGATGATTCTGGGCAAGGTCTATAACGCCCGCTGGAGTGTGGATCGCACCCGAAGGGATCATGCCATGCGAATTGACAGCGGCCGCTTTACAGCGGTGTCCCAGCAGCTGCAGGGGCTTTTGCCGCAGATCACGGCAGAAACCTCGCTGGACAGTCTCCGGGGGTTGGAGGGCGCCGGCGCCACTGCCTATTTCAGAGTTCTTGACGACATGATCCTGCAGGGAAAGGATACCTTCTTTTTCCGTGAGCGCAGCCGCCGACCGCCGCTGGACGCTTTCAATGCCATGCTGTCCTTTGCGTACAGCCTTCTGGCCCACGACTGTGCTTCCGCCTTGGAATGTGTCGGCCTGGATGCCTATGTGGGTTTTCTGCACCGTGACCGTCCGGGACGTGAATCCCTTGCGCTGGATCTGATGGAGGAACTGCGTCCTTGCTTTGCGGATCGTTTTGTGCTGACGATGGTCAATAATCGCATCATTAAGCCAGAGGATTTCGATTTTCGGGAAAGCGGTGCGGTATTTCTGTCGGACACAGGACGTAAAAGCTTTTTGCATAAATGGCAGGAGCGCAAAAGGGAGGCGATCACCCATCCTTTCTGGAGGAAAAGCTTCCTTGGGGTCTGGTTCCTTATGTGCAGAGTCTCTTGTTGGCAAGGTATCTGCGGGGCGATTTGGACGACTATCCGCCGTTTTTATGGAAGTGAGGGGCTATGCTGGTATTGATCACCTATGATGTAAATACAGAGGACGCCGCCGGACGCAAACGCCTGCGGCAAATCGCCAGGCAGTGCGTTAATTACGGGCAAAGAGTTCAGAATTCTGTATTTGAATGCTTGCTGGACACCGCACAGTGCCGCAGTCTGCAAAATACCCTTTGTAAGATTATGGATCCCCAGCGGGATAGTCTGCGATTTTACTATTTAGGGAAGCAGTATGAAAAGAAGATCGAGCATTTCGGCTGCAAGCAATCGTATCTGCCAGAGGACACACTGATGATCTAGTGCGAAGGAGAAGCGAACAGAACGCGTCAGGAAGGTTCGCACCTACTTTTGCAAGTTGAGTTCCTGGATTTATCAGAAAAACGTTCTGACAGACGACGTTTCCCGTTGGTTTTTATGCTTTGATTGTCTGTTGTTGCAAAAATGCAGAACATAAATTATGCATTTTTGCTGTCGCGCCCCGTATGGGGCGCGTGGATTGAAATACCGAGCTGGACGCTGCGCGCAAAGCTCTTAAGTCGCGCCCCGTATGGGGCGCGTGGATTGAAATAACGCTCACCCTGCAGGGGCGGCCTGTGCCGCCCGTCGCGCCCCGTATGGGGCGCGTGGATTGAAATGTGGTGGCCACCGTGCCCAAGTCTGGCTCCTGAGTCGCGCCCCGTATGGGGCGCGTGGATTGAAATTTCTGGTTTGCAGACGAAGTAATTTCTGTCCCGCAGGTCGCGCCCCGTATGGGGCGCGTGGATTGAAATTCCATGACGGTCTGCATCCGCTGAGTCTTGTACTCAAGTCGCGCCCCGTATGGGGCGCGTGGATTGAAATCAGTTGGAGCATGTCTAACGCAACACCGGGAGGCAGTCGCGCCCCGTATGGGGCGCGTGGATTGAAATCGCAAAATTGGGATTATCGGAAACCTTCTGCATTTGTCGCGCCCCGTATGGGGCGCGTGGATTGAAATGCCTGGTAAATTTGCGATAGCCAGGACAGTGAAGTCGCGCCCCGTATGGGGCGCGTGGATTGAAATCAGCGTGTGACGGCCTTGCGCTGGGCTTTTGTAAGGTCGCGCCCCGTATGGGGCGCGTGGATTGAAATCGGACAACAAGCCCTCGCCGTGGAAAAGATTGCGTAGGTCGCGCCCCGTATGGGGCGCGTGGATTGAAATTTCGATTCAATGTTGCTCAAAACATCTTGCATATCAGTCGCGCCCCGTATGGGGCGCGTGGATTGAAATGTACTGGTATTTTACGAGACAGTATTGGTGTGGGTCGCGCCCCGTATGGGGCGCGTGGATTGAAATGTGAAAGATATAATTAAATCACGCTGAGGGCGGCTGTCGCGCCCCGTATGGGGCGCGTGGATTGAAATGATCGTTGTCGAGAAGTCAGTGCTTGCATCGTCCAGTCGCGCCCCGTATGGGGCGCGTGGATTGAAATTTTGGGAAACGATCTACCATAGTGCCAATATATGGTCGCGCCCCGTATGGCGCGTGGATTGAAATACCGCGCAAAAGATACAGGCATAAAGCTGATTATCGTCGCGCCCCGTATGGGGCGCGTGGATTGAAATTGAATTGATGTAGTTATAATTCAATGCATAAATTGAGGTCGCGCCCCGTATGGGGCGCGTGGATTGAAATCCTTGGCTGACATTGCCGCTGCTACCGGCAACAATGGTCGCGCCCCGTATGGGGCGCGTGGATTGAAATTGTTATTGAAATTTTGGTGTTACCCGACACGGCATTGTCGCGCCCCGTATGGGGCGCGTGGATTGAAATGTCTCCCTCGCGCGTGAACCTTGAAAAGTGAATGTCGCGCCCCGTATGGGGCGCGTGGATTGAAATACGCAACACAACGAATTTTGACTGCCTTAATGGACGTCGCGCCCCGTATGGGGCGCGTGGATTGAAATAAACACAGACTTGTCGGTGAGATTCAAGCACAGAAAGTCGCGCCCCGTATGGGGCGCGTGGATTGAAATACTTTTCAAGGTACACGCCTTGCGCTTGTCTGGCGGTCGCGCCCCGTATGGGGCGCGTGGATTGAAATAACTCGGGCTCGATCACCGTGCCGTTGTCCTTGGCGTCGCGCCCCGTATGGGGCGCGTGGATTGAAATGTCGGCGGCAACCTGGTGGCCGACAAGGGCTTTGTGGGTCACGCCCCGTATGGGGCGCGTGGATTGAAATGGGCACAGGGGAAGGAGGAACACCATGAAGAAAGAGTCGCGCCCCGTATGGGGCGCGTGGATTGAAATGCCACCTTTGGCGACTCTTTGCCCATTGAGGCCGTCGCGCCCCGTATGGGGCGCGTGGATTGAAATTTGTAGCTTTCAAAGTCCCCGATCTCCACATAGTGTCGCGCCCCGTATGGGGCGCGTGGATTGAAATGGGCACGGTCCCCGTGACCGTGGTAGGTGCAGCCTGTCGCGCCCCGTATGGGGCGCGTGGATTGAAATTTCAGTGCCCACTTGGAGACCTTCTCCAGCGTAGGTCGCGCCCCGTATGGGGCGCGTGGATTGAAATGGCGGCAAGGACATCGCGGTGGCAGCCGGCAGCGTCGCGCCCCGTATGGGGCGCGTGGATTGAAATCCATCCAGCCGGAGGATATCACCGGCAAGTATGATGTCGCGCCCCGTATGGGGCGCGTGGATTGAAATACCCTGGCCCATGAGCTGAGCAAGGATTTGCGAAAAGTCGCGCCCCGTATGGGGCGCGTGGATTGAAATAGGCTCTCCCGCTGCTGCTCATAGGGGAGGCTAGTCGCGCCCCGTATGGGGCGCGTGGATTGAAATCATTTCCGCCTGGGAGCATACTACTATGAGTGCGACATGTCGCGCCCCGTATGGGGCGCGTGGATTGAAATATGTGCCTAATGGGCCAACTTTTAGGAAACCAGGCCGTCGCGCCCCGTATGGGGCGCGTGGATTGAAATGCCCGTCACGGCAAACATCCGACGTCGCTCTATCAGTCGCGCCCCGTATGGGGCGCGTGGATTGAAATGACAAGCGCCTGAGATGCCGTGGTTTTCAGTATGAGGTCGCGCCCCGTATGGGGCGCGTGGATTGAAATGCCAAGTCCCTCGCGACGGCAAAAAGGCGGCTACGTCGCGCCCCGTATGGGGCGCGTGGATTGAAATTGGTAGACGCTGGGCGGACGATGCTTCCACCTGCCAAGTCGCGCCCCGTATGGGGCGCGTGGATTGAAATCGCGGCCAACGGTGCGCCGGTTTGGCAGAACTTTATGAGTCGCGCCCCGTATGGGGCGCGTGGATTGAAATCCTTTTCGACCTGATGGAGGAAACAAAATGATCTAGTCGCGCCCCCGTATGGGGCGCGTGGATTGAAATAGAGGATCCCTTGCACAGCTCAAAGATGAACTGCGTCGCGCCCCGTATGGGGCGCGTGGATTGAAATATCTGCTCGCGGAGTTCACGAGCCATTTGGCGAGACGTCGCGCCCCGTATGGGGCGCGTGGATTGAAATATCCTCCGCCGTCCTGCCTGAGTATGTCCGTGGCGGTCGCGCCCCGTATGGGGCGCGTGGATTGAAATCGTCAACCGGGACGGTTGCGCCGGTGGTGTTGGTAGGTCGCGCCCCGTATGGCGCGTGGATTGAAATCGGCAACATCACTATAGATCGGGTGTATTATAAGTTCGTCGCGCCCCGTATGGCGCGTGGATTGAAATCAGTCATCCTCGGTGATGTGCGCAAACACGACACCGTCGCGCCCCGTATGGGGCGCGTGGATTGAAATGATGGAGTCTTGCAAGCTGTCAATCTCTGCGGCCGTCGCGCCCCGTATGGGGCGCGTGGATTGAAATGGGCCACTATGGCCAACCTCCGCGAATCCGGCGCGAGTCGCGCCCCGTATGGGGCGCGTGGATTGAAATCGCCGTGTCTGACGGCGTGTACCGCGCCGTAATGTCGTCGCGCCCCGTATGGGGCGCGTGGATTGAAATGATTTGCCAGCGGCGATCTCCGCGTCCTGGTCACGTCGCGCCCCGTATGGGGCGCGTGGATTGAAATCTCGTGCTTGATACCGGTGGCCTCCTTGGTAGCGTCGCGCCCCGTATGGGTTGGCTTTTTACCGGGCACTGCTTGCCTGTATGCCCCGGAATATCTCCGGCAGCAGCTTTTTCGCCGCGGGCGGGATGGCGCTGTACATGCCGTAATAGGACAGGGTAAACGGATACGTCCCGTCCTCCAGCGTCTCGTCTGTGGGCAGCACGCCATCCACAGAGATCACGACCCGTTGAGCCCCGCATCTCCGTGCAGAAACTGGTAATAGTCGGGAAACAGCGGCGCTCCCACCCGGCCGGAATTAGCCACAGCGGCCACGGGGTTGCCATACTCTCCCACCGGGACAATATCCGGCGCACCGGCAGTAATGCCGAACAGCATCGACAGCTGCTGCCAGACGGGGACGTCCGCGTCATCGCTGTAGCCGTAGGCCGGGATCAGGGTCTGGCGCTGCTCCTGATCCCAGAACAGCGCGCCGCTGCCTGCGTATATCTGCCGGATGGTGTCGGCGGTCAGGTCATAGTCGCCCCTGGGCTGCCCAATGTCGCCGTGTACGAATATGACGGCGTCCCGGAAAAGCGGTATCGACTCATAGCCGCCCAGCAGCTGCAGGGCCTTCTGATCGGGGGCGCACACGGCGGCGTCATAGTTCCCCAGCTTCAGCTCCTGGGCGATGTCCCGGGGGTCCACCGAGAAAAGCACGTCTTCCAAATCCGTGTCCCCGAACAGGGCCTGCCCCTCCTCCGAATAAAACCAGTGGATGACAGCGGAACGGGCCGGATCGCTGTCCACGGCGATCTTCAGCTCTGGGGCAGGCTGGGGGTCCTCCTGCTGGGGCGGGTCCTGTACCGGGCTGTCCGGCTGCTTGGCGCAGGAGACGGCAGCGCCCAGGAGCAAAGCCCACACCAGCGCGGCGCAGAGCAATTTGGTCAGCTTCTTCATATCATACCTCCTGTGTTCGTTTGTTTATGGACTGGCAGGTACTTGCTGTATGATAATCAGCCCATAGCAGTTCCCCCCCATATACCTATATTTATGCTTATATCCGAATTATAGATTATTCTGCCAAAGCTGTCAAGTAAAGCGGGACTATTTTTCACAAAAACTGTGCAGTTTTTCCACCTCTGTATATACAACCCGGTCAACGCCATGCGTTTCATCGGCAGCGGCGTTCTTTTTACCCCCGGCTTGCAAATCGGTCCGCATTGCGGTACAATAAACAGAAATATATGGCGGCATGGCCGCACGGAGGTATATATGATCGTTGTCATCCGAAAGGATACCCAGGAGCCCGCCATGCGGCAGCTGGCGGTGCGCCTGATGAATCAGGGGGTGCGCATAGGCCGCACCCCGGGCCAGGACGCGATGTGCTGACGTTGGTGGGAGATACCTGGCGGCTGGACCCGGAGGGGCTGCTGGCCCTTCCCTATGTGCTGGATGTGCGGCG
>ENA-OQEN01000085-OQEN01000085.1-human-gut-metagenome-genome-assembly--contig:-NODE-85-length-36302-cov-5.979489_pt1 | contig 36302 bp, 39 predicted proteins | sample MGYA00242791_ERZ504627 | MGnify/ENA primary metagenome ERZ504627 (study PRJEB26092, sample SAMD00036316) | human gut metagenome | host: Homo sapiens | study: EMG produced TPA metagenomics assembly of... | reverse complement strand
GCGATCAGCGTTCGCTCAACTATGCTATCCGCCTTGTCGAAGAGGGAAAGGTGCTCGGTATATTCCCCGAGGGCACGCGCTCGAAGGATCCCGACGGCAAGATGCTGCCGCCCAAGGCCGGCGTCGCGCTTATCGCCAAAGCCACCCATTCCGATGTTCTGCCCGCATGCATTTATTTCGAGGGCAAGAGCAAGTTCCGCATGAAGATAACCGTCCGCTTCGGCGAGGTCATTCCCTATGAGGAGCTCGGACTTACGGACGAATCAAATATGAGTGAGATAAAGGACGCTTCCAGACTTGTCATGGGCAAGATAGGGGAGCTGCTTGAAAAGGGTCATGAAAAGGATTGAGGTTGCAAAAACGGCTGGCTTCTGTTTCGGGGTCAACCGCGCGGTCGAGATGACATATAAGCTCGTTGACGGCGGAAAAAAAGTCGCTACTTTCGGTCCCCTGATACATAACCCGGTCGTTATAGAAGATCTTGAGAAAAAGGGCGTTAGGGTGATAAACTCGCCCATAGAAGCGTCCGCCGATACTACCGTCGTCGTCCGCACCCACGGAGTCGGCGCGAGTGTCTATCGCAGCCTTGAGGTACGGGCGCCGATATCTGCGACGCTACCTGCCCGTTCGTCAAGAAAATACACAGGATAGTCGGCGAGAATTCATCGCCCGATATCCCCGTGCTCATCGCCGGAGACAGCGGTCATCCCGAGGTTATCGGCATTATGGGTCACTGCCGCGGCGAGTGCTTCACTTTCCGCAACGCCGAAGAACTCCGTAAAATTTCGAAATCATCCGGAATATTCCGAGAAGAAAATAACTGTCGTCTCACAGACCACTTTCAGCGTAAAAGAATGGCAGGAATCCCTAAAAATAATAAAAATACTATGTACAAATGCAAATGTTTTTGATACAATATGTAATGCTACGCAGGATAGGCAGAAAGAGGCTTCCGAGCTGTCGCAGCGGTCGATATGATGATCATCATCGGCGGCTCGCAGAGTTCCAACACGGCAAAGCTCAAGGGAGTGTGCGAAAAAAACTGCCCGACTTATCTTGTGGAGCGCGCAGCGGATGTTAAAAATATCGATTTCTCCGCCTGTGATGTTGTCGGCGTTACTGCAGGGGCATCAACCCCTGCGTGCATAATAAAGGAGGTACTTTGTAACATGTCCGAAATTCTTAACGAACAATCCAAAGAGCTTGAGGAAGGCGCAGTCGAGCGTAAGACCGATGTCGCTGAGGCGGCTGCCGGTGAGCTCGAGGAGAGCGCAGCTCCGCACAGCCGGCGGAGGAGGTGCCTTCCGAAGAAGCAGACGAGCAGGACTTCTCCAAGGCTCTTGAGGAGTCTCTCAACAGCATGAACAACGACCAGAAGGTCACCGGTATCGTCATGGGCTTCTCGCCCACAGAGATCCAGGTCGACATCGGCAGAAAGCATGCCGGCTATGTCCCCATGGACGAGTACAGCGCAGATCCTGCCGCTGACCCGAAGAAGGAGCTCAAGATAGGCGACGAGATCGGTCTTATCATCATGAAGACCAACGATGCAGAGGGCACCGTTATGCTTTCCAAGCGCCGTTATGACGCTATGCAGGCATGGCGCGATATCGCTGACGCAGCTGAGACCGATAAGGTCTTCGAAGGCGTTGTCACCGATGTTGTCAAGGGCGGCGTTATCGCTGTTACCGACGGCGTTCGTGTTTTCATCCCCGGTTCTCTTGCAACCGCATCGCGCAGCGAGTCTCTTGACAGCCTTCTGAGAAAGAACGTCAAGTTCCGCATCATCGAAGTCAACAACTACAAGAGAAGAGCTGTCGGCTCCATCCGTGCCGTCCTCAAGGAGGAGAGAAAGGCCGCTGAGGAAGCTTTCTGGGCACAGGCTGAGGTCGGTCAGAAGTATACCGGCACCGTCAAGTCTCTTACCAACTACGGCGCATTCGTCGACATCGGCGGCGTGGACGGAATGGTTCACATCTCCGAGCTTTCCTGGAAGCGCATCAAGCATCCGTCGGATGTCCTGAAGGTCGGCGATGTTATCGATGTCTACATAAAGGCTCTCGATCCCGAGAAGAAAAAGATTTCTCTGGGCTACAGAAAAGACGAGGACAATCCGTGGGAGATCCTTCGCAAGAACTATCCCGAGGGAACCGTTATCGACGCTGAGATAGTCAGCCTTACCGATTTCGGTGCATTCGCAAGAGTTATCCCCGGCATTGACGGTCTTATCCACATTTCTCAGATAGCGGATCGCCGCATCGAGAAGCCCTCCGACGTTCTCAAGGTCGGCGACAAGGTTCAGGCGAAGATCATCGGCATCGACTTCGACAAGAAGCGCGTCAGCCTTTCGATCAGAGCTCTGCTCGAGCCCGCCGCAGAGGACGAGGCTGAGGAGACCGAGGCTGAATAATCAGTTTTGATTTCACTATCCGGTTTCTGCCGTTTGGCAGGAGCCGGATATTTTTATCCCCGCGCGTATGCTTTTGCATAAATTTTGCACAAACGCGCCGCGTGCTGCAATATCTTTTCTATCCGCGCAGACGGAAAATATATTGTACCGCGGGGCAAAGAGTGGTATAATTATTTTTATAACCGAAGGGAGGCAGATCGATGAAACGCATAACGCTCGTCTGCGGTCATTACGGCAGCGGGAAAACGAATTTCGCGCTCAACCTCGCAGTCAATGCAGCAAAGAGCGGCGAGAAAATAACGCTCGTTGATCTCGATATAGTCAATCCCTATTTCCGCACCGCGGACTACAAGGACGAGCTTGAAGCGGCGGGAGTCAATGTCATTGCCCAGAATCTTGAGGGCACTACCCTCGACGCACCCGCGCTGACGGCGAGGATGTTCTCGATTTTTGAGGAGAGCATAGGCAGAGTGATAGTCGATGTCGGCGGCGACGATGCGGGCGCTACCGCGCTCGGACGCTTTTCGCGCCAGCTCAACGAGTCGGGCTATGATATGCTCTGCGTCGTCAACAAATTCCGCAAATTTATTTCAAGTCCCGATGAGGCAGTCGGGCTGCTTGGGGAGATAGAGGCGGCGTGCCGTCTGAAAGCGACTGGGTTAGTCAACAACTCGCACTTGGGGGCGCAGACGACTGCGCAGGACATTCTTTCGTCCGTCCCTTATGCCGAGAAAACGGCTGAGCTTGCTGGTCTGCCGCTCGTATATACAACTGCGCCGAAGAGTGTCGCGGGCGAACTCGAGGGGAAGATAGATAATCTCTATCCCGTCGATGTGCTCGTGAAGCTCCCGTGGTAAAAATTTTCTGACCGATACCGCTTTTGCAGCAAGCGGCGGATATATAAGTTCGGTATTCTTGATTAGGAGGAACAGATATGGCAAAAGTCACGATCAATGAAAACACCTGCAAGGGCTGTGAGCTTTGCACGACGGCATGTCCGAAGCATATTATCAGCCTTGCTAAGGATAAGCTGAACCTAAAAGGTTATCATCCTGCGTGCGTCACAAACCCCGACGAGTGCATCGGATGTGCGGCGTGCGCTATTATGTGTCCCGATTGTGCAATAACTGTTGAGAGATAAAGAAAGAAGAGGTGTTGAAAGTGTCAGAAAGAGTTCTTATGAAAGGCAACGAAGCTCTGGCAGAAGCCGCTATCCGTGCCGGCTGCCGCCACTTCTTCGGTTATCCCATCACCCCGCAGACAGAGCTTGCGGCATATATGTCAAAGGTTATGCCTAAAATAGGCGGTACATATCTTCAGGCGGAGAGCGAAATCGCCGCCGTCAATATGGTTCTCGGTGCGGCATCCGCAGGTGTCCGCGCGATGACTTCCTCGTCCTCGCCCGGAATCAGCCTCAAGACCGAGGGTATATCTTATATGGCAGGTTCGGATCTTCCGGCGGTCATTATCAACGTCCAGCGCGGCGGCCCCGGACTCGGCGGAATCCAGCCCTCGCAGTCGGATTATTGGCAGGCGACAAGAGCGCCCGGCCACGGCGATCTGCATATTCTTGTTTTCGCTCCCAGCTCCGTCCAGGAGATGGTCGACCTCGTCGGAAGAGCTTTCGACAAGGCTGATGAGTATCGTATGCCCGCGATGATTCTTGCCGACGGTATGCTCGGTCAGATGATGGAGCCCGTGAGATAGGCGAAGGCAGCGGCGGCTCGAATGTCGAGAAGCCCTGGGCGGCATGCGGCCACAACGGCGGACGCAAGCATAATATAGTCAATTCTCTTTATCTCCAGGCGGCAGACCTCGAGCGCCTCGTCAGAGAGCGTTTCGCAAGATATGCCGTTATCGAAGAGAAGGAGCCCATGAGCGAGAGCTACATGGTCGACGATGCCGAGTATGTCGTCGTCGCTTACGGCGCATCGGCGCGTGTCGCAAAGGCAGCTGTCCGCGAAGCGAGAGAGCAGGCATAAAGGCTGGACTTATCCGCCCGATAACCCTCTGGCCGTTCCCGAAGCAGGCTATGCGCGACGCCGCAAAGCACGCAAAGGCTTTCCTCTGCGTCGAGATGAGCATGGGTCAGATGATCGACGATGTCAAGCTCGCTATCGACTGCAGCAGACCGGTTGAATCTTCGGACGCACCGGCGGAATAATTCCGACCCCCGCCGAAGTCCTTGAAAATATCAAAAAACTTGCAGGAGGCGAAAAATAATGGCAATCGTATTCCAGAGACCCAAGGCGCTTCTTGATGTGCCTACCCATTATTGCCCCGGCTGCACTCACGGTATAATCCACCGCCTCGTTGCGGAGTGCATTGACGAGCTCGGTATAGAGGGCAAGACCGTCGGCATCGCGCCCGTCGGATGCGCCGTTATGGCATATAATTATTTCGGCTGTGATATGATAGAGCTCCCCACGGACGCGCCCCGGCTGTTGCAACAGGCGTCAAGCGTGCAAAGCCCGAGGATGTCGTTTTCACCTATCAGGCGACGGCGACCTCGCCGCTATCGGTACCGCCGAAACCGTTCACTCCGCGACCCGCGGCGAGAACATCACCGTTATCTTCGTCAACAACGCTATCTACGGCATGACAGGCGGCCAGATGGCTCCCACCTCGCTGCCCGGACAGGTCACTCAGACCACGCCCTACGGCAGAGACATAAAGACCGCCGGCTATCCCGTCAGAGTCTGCGAGATGCTCTCCACCCTCGACGGCACCGCCTATGCGGAGCGCGTTTCGGTCGACTGCGTCAAGAATATAAACAGAGCGAAGAAGGCTATCAAAAAGGCTTTCGAGACTCAGATCGCCGGCAAGGGCTTCTCGATAGTTGAAGTTATCTCGGCTTGCCCCACCAACTGGGGACTCTCGCCCGTCGATGCGCTCGGCTGGCTCAGAGAGAATATGCTTCCTTATTATCCGCTCGGCGTTTATAAGGACAAGACAGCAGAGGAGGAAGCAAAATGAAGGATATGAACGCACTTCTCGCCGGATTCGGCGGTCAGGGTATACTTTTCATGGGCAAGGTCATCGCCTATGCGGGACTCACCGACGGCAAGGAAGTTTCATGGCTTCCGTCCTACGGCCCCGAGATGAGAGGCGGCACGGCAAACTGCAGCGTCTGCATCTCCTCCGATCCCATCTGCTCGCCCCTCGTTGTCACTCCGAATGTGTTTGTCGCTATGAACGGTCCGTCTTATGACAAGTTCATCGACAGCGTCGTTCCCGGCGGAATAGTTATCCTCGACAGCACGCTCGTCGAGCGCGAGGTCAAGAGAGACGATATCACTGTCTGCCTCGTTCCCGCCACTCAGATGGCGGAGGAGCACGGACTCAAGGGTCTTGCAAACATCATTCTTATCGGCAAGCTCATGGAGCAGACCGGCTTCTGCAACCTCGACACCATGTCGAAAGCAATAGCCAAGGTTGTCCCCGCAAGAAAGCAGCATCTTGTTCCCAAGAATGTCGAAGCTATCGAGTTGGGTATGAATTACAAAGGCTAAGCTAAACATCAAAATCCCGGTAATACATCAAGTGTTACCGGGATTTTTTACAGTGCAAACAATCCGCCGCTTCGCCCGGTTTTTATTTCGGACAAGGCGACGAACTTATTTTGATTTGTTTTGAATGGCATCGCAATATGAACGAACTATATTTTTCAATTGTTCCAATGAATATGGGTCGAGCATATTTAATCTATTAACGATTTCGTCTGAATCAACCCGACCTTCGCTGTCGAGTCCCAATAGCGAGTCGGCTGATGTGCCTGTTACAACACAAATATTTTTCAACGTTGTAAGCGATATTCCGACCTTTCCACTTTCAACATCTGCAAGAAATCGCGGGCTTACATTTAATTTTTCTGCCAATGCTTCGCGCGTTATTTTCTGGTCTTTGCGAATAATTCGTAATTTATTCCCCAAAGCTTCATTTATTTCCGGATTTGAACTCATATATATCACCTCAAACATCTATATGAGTAAATTGTACAGAAGTTTTTTATCCCATAAATGAAGCGATGATACATTTTATATATGAACTAATAATTCCGAACAAAAGCGATATAGATAACATATATCGATTATAATAATTGCTTTTTTGCTTTATGATGTAATAATTCTATTAACATATGAGCTAATACATCATATAATGTTTATGCGAAAGCTAAAAATAAAACGGAGGATGGAAGCTATGAATTATGAGGAAGTTTATGATTATGTATCGAAAAAATCAACTATTTCCCCGAAAAAGAAATTGACAGATTGACACGAAAGCTATACGAGTGTGATCCTGATGCATTCGAGGAAATCAAGAAATGTCGTCTCAAAAATCCAACTTTAATTCAGATCGTCTCAATTTTTCTCGGCATATATGGAGTGGATCGTTTTTTGGTTGGTGATATAGTATATGGAGTGCTTAAGCTTTTGACCGGCGGGGGATTTTTGATATTGTGGTTAGTGGACATTTTTAAAATAAAAGAGGCAGTTCGAGAAGAAAATTTGGCGAAGGTAGAGGCTCTGAGCCTGCCGGATATCTCTACTATTATAGGTCATGTAGAATTCAAGTAATAGTTTGATATAACAAACGGGGTAATGAAAATGACATTGGATAGTCTTAATAGAACGGATTTGTTGAATCTTTTGAATGCGATTTGCCAGAAGGAGCAGAGATCATCGGATCTTAGATATCAGTATGTTCAACTCAATAATAGTTTGAGCAATTTCAGACCGAAAAAAAGCGGAATTTTATATAAGTTTGTTATGCAGTATTTATTTGCTGCAATAATTGTTTTAATTGCACCATTAGCGATTGTTCTTTATATGGCAATACCTGTTCCGGATGATAAAAGAGATGCATTGCTTATTGTATCGGTAGCGGTTACCGCAATAATTATTGTGACTTGCCTGATTATTTGCTATACCATAATGAAAAAACGAAAGAAACGCAAAAACCTAAAATTTGCAAAAGATAATAAAGAGAATGTAGAAAATATACAGGCTGCGCTTGTCAATTTGCGTTGCGAATACTCGTCGATAGATTCCGAATTGCGTAAGATATATGATTCATACAATGTTGAGCCGGAACACCGCAACAAATCAGCGATGAGCTATTTGGCGAGTGCTGTGCGAGCCAATGCAAATGTAAATGTATTTGACGTGTTGCGCAAATATGATGAGATAACTGCAATCAGTGAAATGAAGGCTGCGCAAAGTGCGGCTCACGGTGAAATGATGACGGCATTGGAATCACAAGCCCGCGCGGCACAGGAAGCGGCACGGACTGCACATGAAGATAGAAGAGACATAGCTAATGCGTTGAACAATATACACGATTATCAAATGTGGGGACATTGATTGCCGGAGAATACTATAATATAAGTAATAGCCCCGCCCGAAAATTTCGGGCGGGGCTATGTGCATTTTTTACATCAGCGATCTGTAGAGCTCTGCAAGCTCAGCAACGCTCGTGTCGCGCGGGTTGCCGGGGCGGCAGGCGTCGTCATATGCGGACTGCGCAAGGAACTCGACATCCTCGGGTTTGACGATTTCCTTGAGGTCGGCGGGGATTCCGACGTCCTTTGCAAGCTGTCTGACTGCGTCAACAGCCGCCTTGCGGTATTCGTCAACGCTCATATTCTCCGTGCCCTCAACGCCCATAGCCTTCGCTATGTCGCGGTATTTCTCGCCGGTCGCGGGTGCGTTGTATTCCATGACGGTCGGCAGGATGATAGCGTTTGCCACGCCGTGAGGGGTGTCATAGAGCGCGCCGAGCGGGTGAGCCATCGAGTGTACTATGCCAAGACCGACATTCGAGAAGCCCATGCCTGCGACATACTGACCGAGAGCCATGCCCTCGCGTCCCTCGGGAGTGTTTTCAACGGCTCCGCGAAGCGACTTCGAGATTATCTCGATTGCCTTGAGGTGGAACATATCGCTCATCGCCCATGCGCCTTGGTGATGTAGCCCTCGATAGCGTGGGTCAGAGCGTCCATGCCTGTTGCGGCGGTCAGTCCTTTGGGCATGGAGGACATCATGTCGGGATCGACAACGGCGACCACCGGAATGTCGTGAACGTCGACGCAGACCATCTTGCGGTTCTTTTCGGCGTCGGTGATAACATAGTTTATCGTGACTTCTGCTGCAGTTCCCGCCGTGGTAGGAACGGCGATTATCGGAACGCACTTGTTCTTTGTCGGCGCAACGCCCTCAAGCTTCTGACATCGGCGAACTCGGGGTTCTTGATGATTATGCCGATAGCCTTCGCAGTGTCCATCGAGGAGCCGCCGCCGATAGCTACGATGCAGTCTGCGCCGCTCGCCTTGAATGCCTCAACGCCGGACTGAACATTCTGAATGGTCGGGTTGGGCTTGATCTCGCTGAACATCTCGTATGCGATGCCAGCGTCGTCCAGAACATCGGTGACCTTTTTCGATACGCCGAACTTGATGAGGTCGGGGTCGGAAGCGACGAAAGCTTTCTTGAAGCCTCTTGCGGTTATCTCTTCGGCAACCGCCTTGACTGCGCCCGCGCCGTGATATGAAGTTTCATTGAGAACGAATCTGTTGTACATAATTTTTACCCTCCCGGATATTTTTGATAAAGCTGTATTGATAAAACTTTATCTTTTTCTTAATCCTATCATTAATTTTTAAGCGCATTTTAAAGCTCATTTAAATAAATTGTGAACAAGGGAACCATCCGGGGGCAAAGTGTTGATTTAAACCGTGCCGTTGTCCTGATAATTATGCAGAAGCTTCAGCAGCTCGGCGGCGTGCCGACCCTCGTCAACCGCATATTTTTGAAACATTTCTGCGGCTGTTTTGTCGTCCGAAGTTTCTTTCGCGTAGTTTTCGAAGTCGCGCACAAGCTCCGTCGAGTTCTGCCACGCCCTGAGAACTCTGTCGCGCGTGGTTATAACTATTTTTTTGTCATTATTCATTTTGTCAGCCCTTTCGTTTTTTGTTATTATGCCCGATACGCCGCGGAAAAATATCGGCGGAGAGTGTATAAAATTTGCCCTGCCGCCGAAAACTAATCTCCGAAGCCAAAATTGAAAGGAGAAATTCATATGCAGCTCACACAGAAAGAAAAGGAATTGCTCAAGGATCTCAAGGGTCAGGAGAAGCTCTGCGTCGAGAAATATTCTCAGCACGCCGCGGCGGCAAATGATGAACAGCTCAGCCAGCTTCTGAACTACCTCGGCGGTGTTGAGCAGAGGCACTTAGATATTATCACAAAAATCGACAGCGGCGAGATTCCTCAGCCCGCGGCAGGGGAGGCGGCTCCGAAAAATGATTTCAAGCAGACCTATTCGGTCAGCGAAACGCAGGAAAAGAAGAATGACTGCTATATCTGCTCCGACCTGCTCGCCACAGAAAAGCACGCCTCCGCGCTCTATGACACCTGCATCTTCGAGTTCAAGAACGAACAGCTCAGAATGGTTCTCAACTCCATCCAGCGCGAGGAGCAGGAGCACGGCAAGAAAATATATGACTATATGTCCGCAAACAATATGTATTCGTGATGCAAAAAGGCCGTCCCCTCGGGGCGGTCTTTTACATAAGCCCTTGACCGTCGGGCGCGATTGTGATATCCTTGCAGTGTGAAAAATATGATTTGACGGAGTGAAGGAAATGACAGTCAGCGCAAACGAAAGCAGAAAAATAATGGAGCGTATCGGCTTCCCGCAGGAGGCTGTAGATACTATCGGCGATTGCACCGAAAGAGTGTCCGAAAACGCGGATTTCAACGCCCTTGTCGATGAGTTCATCGCCCATCCCGAGAACCTCGACAGCGTGCTCGAAAGGCTCAAGGCGCTCAGCGAACAGCTCGGCGAAAATGAGTATACAATGAATATGTGCCTGCTCCTCGGCGCGTGCCCCGCGCTGCGCGAGCGCTATGCCGAAAAGGGTATCGACGAGGCGATATTCTGGAAGAGCATTGAGGATATGCGCTGGAAGCTTCGCGAGTGCATGGACTGCGAAGAGGTCTGGGGCACTTTCGTCCCGCATTGGTACAGGGGCTTTTTTGAGATGACCCGCTTCGGACTCGGCAGATTTCAGTTCGAGAAGACGGACTTTGACGCCGATTACTATGAGAAGTGCGGCAACACCCTCAAACGTGGTGACACGGTCATAAACTTCCATATCCCCTCGGCAGGACCGTTGACCGATGAGAAGAGACTTGATTCATATAAGCAGGCATACAAGTTCTTCGGCGGCAAGGACGGCGAGCCCATGGCGTTTGTGTGCGGCTCGTGGCTGCTCTATGAGGGGCACAGGGAGTTCCTGCCCGAAAACAGCAACATACTTCGCTTCATGGACGATTTTGATATAATCAGAAGCGCCGACAAAGAGAAGTTCAGCGACGGCTGGCGCGTGTTCGGAAAATACAGCAACGGACCCGTTGATGACCTGCCCGAGGATACTTCTATAAGGCGCGCATTCAAGCAGAGACTTCAGCAGGGCAAGCCCACCGGCTACGGTTACGGCGTGTTCTTCTTCGACGGCGAAAGATACTCGGCAAATAACGAAAAATTTAAAAAAATTGTTGACAACCGGCTCGTTTTTTGATATCATAGCTGTTGTCGCACGGGAGTGCGACACATAAGGGCCACTAGCTCAGTTGGTTAGAGCACTCGGCTCATAACCGAATGGTCCGGGGTTCGAGTCCCTGGTGGCCCACCAAGAAGCGCCGATCTTCGGCGCTTCACAAATATAGGGGTATAGCTCAGTTGGTAGAGCAGCGGTCTCCAAAACCGCGTGCCGAGGGTTCAAGTCCTTCTGCCCCTGCCAAAACAAAAAGACACCTGCGGGTGTCTTTTTGTTTTGGCTTTAGATCGAATGATATGAAGCCCCGGCACGCGGAGCGTGCCGGGGCGAGCCGCCGTGCCGCCGCCGGCGGCGGATGCAGCGAGGCGAGGATGGCGCAGCGGTCAAAATATGGCGTAACACCACCATATTTTGGGCACCGCAAGAGGGGTTGCAAAGCAACTTCAAGCCCTTCCGTGAAGACACCATTGAAATCTGCACCCTTGAGTTAAATGGTGTTTTTTATAGAATTCAGTATTCATGCGACCTTTTTGAAGCTGCATTTTTCTTTTTTTGTAATTGACTGCGGATTTATAAGTTGAATTATGTTGAATTCTATAAAATAATTTTACGATATTTTCCGTATAATTAGAAGTAATACGGAAATGTGTTATAATAATCTTAGACCGACGGCGGCGGAATGCTCTCCAAAGCTTTTCAACCTTTGATTTCGTGTTATAATATGCTGAAATGCGGTGATTTAATATTACATCCCTTAAGGAGAAAAAAGATGTCCTAAACGGAGTGCGTAGATACAATTCAAGAGGTCGTATACGAATACCTAAAACCTTTAGGCTTTCATAAATTCGGCAATGCATCGATTTGTTGAGGAAGATATTTCGCAAGTAATTCATTTTCAGAATGGGTGTCCGCAGAAAGGCGTTCGTGAAAAACTGTGGATTAATATTGGCATTCGTGTTCCGGAATGTGCAGAAAAGAAATTTAAAATTTCAGAACCGATGAAAAAGCATTATCACGAATACGAATTTTGACTGATGTTATAGTTATAGATAAGCTGACAAAAAGCTTCAAAGGAAAAACGGTTCTCGAAGATGTCAATATGCGGCTGCAAGAGGGCGGGATATATGGCATCGTCGGCGACAACGGCAGCGGCAAGACTGTGCTTTTAAAGCTCATTTGCGGATTCATGAAGCCCGACAGCGGCACGGTCACCGTCAACGGCAAGGTGATAGGCAAAGACGCGGACTTCCCGGAGAACACGGGAATTATAATCGAAGCGCCCGGCTTTCTGCCCAATTACAGCGGCATGAAAAACCTTGAATATCTCGCTCGATACGCGGCAAGATCGGCAAAGAGCAGATAGAGTCCGCCATGAAAACGGTCGGGCTCGACCCGTCATCAAAACTGCGTGTCGGCAAATATTCGCTCGGCATGAAACAGCGCCTCGGCATAGCGCAGGCGATAATGGAGGATCAGCAATTACTGATTCTCGACGAGCCGATGAACGCGCTCGATAGGGACGCAGTCGAGGAGATGCGAAAGCTCTTCCTGAGCTTTAAAGCGAGCGGAAAAACCATGCTCATAGTCTCGCACAACGAGGGCGATATCTCGACCCTCTGCGACGAGGTTTATGAATTTGACGGCGCGCGGATAAAGCGGCGCGAAAATGTCTGAAATATACTCACGGAGCTGAAAAATAATGAAATCAAACAGAAAAATTATCGTGTCCGCCTTAGCCCTTCTTCTTTCGGCAATCTCGCTTGCCGGGTGCGCTAAAGTGGCGCGCGAGCCGGAAACGACGACTGCACCTGAAACGACGACCGAGGAGCAAACGACGGAGCCGACCACCGAACCGACAACGCAGGCGGAGACAACAAAGACGACCTCCGCACGCGGCGAGGAAACGACCCGCCGGGCTTCCGGTTCTTCAAATACCGCGTCAAAGACTACGGAAATTCAGGTCGATTTTGACGCGATAAGAATGCTCGGGGTTCCGAAATTTCGCGCATATGCCGACCTGGGTGATGGCTTTTCATCAACAGGCAAGACCGCGACCGTGAACGGAGTCAAGTGCAAGACCTATAAAATAACTTTTGAAGGCAGCGACGATGTCCTGCTCGCATACGATGAGCAGAACAAGGTGCTGTATGAGTACGACAACGAAACAAAAGATTGGATAGAATTATAAAAAAACAGGCGTTTTACGGTTTTGCCGCAGAACGCCTGTTCTTTTTTGTGTTTATATATGCAGTGCTTTGAGTATCGCTTCGGTGCCCTCGAAGTGCGGGATTATCATATCGGCGCCCGCCGACATGAGCCTTGCCCGTTTCTTTTCGTCTATTCCGTCGCCTGTCTTTTCGTTTGTCGCCACGCCTACTGCGTATCCGCCGAGTTTTGCCGTGAGCTCTATCTCAACAAATCCGTCGCCGAATGTGACAAGCTCCTCCGGGTCGAGCTTCTGCTCTTCTATCATGTTCTTTATAACCGCCTCTTTCGAGCAGTCGAGCAGAGCGTCCTTCGCGCCGTGTATTCCGCCGTCGAAGAGATCTTTGACTCCAATTAAGGAAGCCTCATATATGACATCCTCTTCGTCTGTGCCGCTCGCGAGGAAGCATCTTATCCCGGCGTTCCTCAGCGCCTTTATGAACTCGACAGACCCTCTTACCGCGAGATCGGCGGGGGAGAGACAGCCGCTTTCGAGCCCATTTTTTCTGTCGGCTATCCGCGTTTCGAGTCTGCGCAGATATTCTTTTTTGTATTCGCCCGGGTCAACATGCTCTCCGCCGCGGCGAACAACTGCCTCGTTGAGCGCGATGCATTGGAATATCGTCTGCTTGCCGGTCAGTCGGTCGACGAATTCCGTGACCTCTTCGCATATTCCGTCTTTATTTTCATTTGTGCCGAGAGCTTCGATGACCTCGCAGAAATACGGAATCATCACTTTCTGCCAGCCCTCGCGTATAAGGCTTATCGTGCCGTCAAAATCGAACAGCGCGCATTTGAAGCCCCTGCCGCTGTATTCTTTTATCGTTTCAATTGAAAAACTCATTCCTGTGCCTCTTAGTTTTATTTTTTACTGTGCGAGCGCTTCTATTTCCTCGGGCGATGCCGTGCCCGTGACGCCGATTTTCCTGACCGTCACGCCGGACGCGAGTCCCGCGAACTGAGCCGCCGCTTTGAGCTCGGTCTTTGCGGCGATTGCCGCAGAAAATGCGGAGAGCGAGGTGTCGCCCGCGCCGCAGATATCAACTTCGCCGTCGAACAGCACCGCGTCGGCTTTCTCCGTCCTGTCGCCGTCGGTGACTATCGAACCGCGCTTTCCGAGCGTGCAGAACACGGTCGAGCGGTTCTTTTTCGCGAGCAGCTGCGCCGCTTCGATGAACTCGTCGTATCCCGCGTCTATGTAGCCCTCGTTGTTATACACTGCGCGCCAGCATTCTACCTCGTTGGGCTTCAATATGCAGTCAGTGTATTTGCCGATGTTGTATCGGCTGTCCGCAATGACGGTGAGCCCCGATTTTGCAAGTGCAATTATCTCATCGCGCACGCGCTTTGTGATTATGCCGAATCTGAACTGATCCGCGACGCAGAGCACGTCGATATTTCCGGAGATTTTTCTGAGATTTTCAATCACCTTGTCCTCGGTCTCTTTTGATATCGGCTCATAGTTGTCGAAGTCGAGGCGCGGATCTTCATATTCAAGCTCCGATATGCCCTTTCGCATCGGCTTGCAGTATGCGTTGGTGAAGCGGCCGGGTACTTTGATGACAAAATCCCTGTTCATGCCGCTCTTTTGGAATATGTCCTCCATGAGCATGCCGCGCCAGTCGCCGCCGATAAGGGATATCGGAATAAGCTCTTTTGGGGAGAGCGCCGCGAGATTCGACGCAACATTTCCGCCCGCGCCGAGATAGACTCTCTCACCGACTATCGGCAGGGGATAGTGCGGAGTCTCGCGTGAGAGCTCGGATTTCGTCATGTCCGCGTGCCAGTAGATATCAACGCAGAAGTCGCCGATTATGCCTATGCGCGCATTTTTTATGCCGGCGCATATTTTTTTGACCTGTTCTTTTGAAAGCATATCTTACCTCAAATCAAAGCTGCTCTTTGAGCTTGTCGTAGAGCGTGGGTATGGTTATCTGATGGTCGCCCTCAAAGTGCCAGCCCATGCCGCCGCGGCAGGTCGGACGGTTGACTATATTCTTGCGGGGGCGGTAATAGTAGTTCGGATCTTCGTAGCCTATCTTGCAGCGGAAGTTGCCCAGCGCACGAGGTCGAAGTTTGCCGTGGTTATGTTAAACGTGGGATAGCCGAGGTTGCGCGCTATTGAAAGAGTCTTGAGGAACACCTCGGGACCGATAACGCAGAGCCGAAGTTCAAGAAAACGCCGCCGTCAAGCTGCGACACGCTGTAGGCCATCTTCTTGAAATCAATGCCCGAGCATTTGCCGATAGCCTCCATGTCGCAGGTGGGGTGCTGGTGGATGATATCCGTGCCGAGCGCTATGTGATATGTCGCGGGAATGTCTAACTTATATGCGTTCCAGAGTATGCAGTCCTCGCGGTTCGGGAACTTCTCGGGGTGCATGTCTATATATTCGCCGAGCGCCTCACCGTAGCCGATGTTGAGCTTCGCGCCGCGTTGAATAGCCTCGTTCATCCATGCTCCCGTCTGTTCCCACATTCCGAATGAGCCGTCCTCGATCGCGGTCGGCACATCTTCGGATGTGCCGCCGAGATACGCGAGCTCAAAGTCGTGTATGCTCGTCGCACCGTTTGCGGCGATGTGCGTGATAACGCCCATTTTCATCAGTTCTATGACATAGCGTGAAAGGCGGTTTTTGACAACGTGCGCGCCCATACTCCATATGACGGGATGATCGTTCTTGCGCGCCTTGACTATCCTCTCAACAAGCTCGTCAAAGCCTTCGTATTTGTATTCCTCGTGCGGGGTGACGCCGGGAGTCATCATGTTGTCTATGGTGACGAGATTGTGGCGATCCTCGGCTGAATATGTCTTTATTCCGGAAAAATCAAGCTGCATCTGTCTGCGAAGCATAATACCCTCTCCTTAAATCATCGTTCTTATCGGATTTTAACATATTGCTGCGGAATTTACCACAGTTTTACTAAAATTTATTGCAATTTCCCACAAAAAGCGATACGCCCGCAGAATAACTGCGGGCGTGCCTGCTTTAGGATTATTTTTCGCTTGAATCCTTTTCGTTTTTCTCTTTTTCTTCTCTCGCGGCTCTCTTTTTCTTGATGAACGCGGGAGTTATCTTGTCGAGGGTCGCTTCGAGCTTTTGCCATTCGGCTTCGGCCTTTACCGAGTCCTCCTCAAGGCGTTTGTCCATGTCGTAGTACATGATACTGCATCCGCAGTGGGGGCAGTTGGGCTTTAAGTCGAATATTCCGAGCTTACCGCCGCATTTCGGGCATTTGCGTTCCATTTATATCTCTCCTTCCGACTTGGATATCGTCTTCGAGTTGAGCTCGCGGCGGGCGATCATCTCTTCCTGAATGTCCTTGAGCTTCTTGCCCTCGAGGTCGTAGAACTTAAAGGGTATGAGCGAGATGAGCGACGCCACGGGCGGGAGTATGGTGACCAGAGCCCAGAGCCAGAAACGGGTGTTTATCTGCGGGTTTTCAACAAGCTGAAGCGAGTTGTCCGCGAGCTGAACGGTGACAAGGCCGATGACCGGGATTATGGCCGTTGCGATAGCCGTGCAGAGCGAGCCCGTGAGCTTGCTGATGAAGGTCAGCAGCGAGAACGCCATGCCCTCGTTTCTTTCGCCCGTCTTCCACTCCATGTAGTCGACAGTGTCGCCTATCATCTTTGTGGGGACGACCATGTTTATGCTCGTCAGCGAGCTGAAGATGAAGCCCTGAATCATAAGCAGCGGGACAATGACCGCCGGGTTGCGATAGAATTTCATGCCGATTAGGAAGGTGGTCGTACCGACGAGTGCCTTGAGAATAGTTGTGCGAACGACTATCTGCTTCGACGTCCATCTTCTTTCGAGAGCGGGCAGGAGGAGATAAGTCAAAAATCCGGAAATAACTCCGGGGATTCCGATTATCGTGCCCCAGCTCGCCGCGCCGAGGGAGAATATGTAGAAATACTGCGCGAATGTGTCGGTAACTCCGCCGACGGTTGCGAGAATGTTGGAGCAGACTATGAGAAGCAGGGGCTTGTTCTTGAAAAGGAATCTGAAGCAGTCGAGAACCTTCGGCTCGTCGGAATTCTGAACCACGCGCTCGCGGCAGAAGATACCGGAGAGCGAGAACAGTCCCATGCCGACAGTGCCAGCGACAATTCCCATGACAAGGAAGAGCTGGCGCATATTGATTCCGATAACGCCCTTGTTACTCAGGTCGATGAGCAGGGATATAACGGGCGTAGAAAGTCCGCCGATTATGCCGGAGAGGAAGCGCGCCGAGGTTATGGCGTTCGATCTGTCAACGGGGTTCGGGGATATGGCGGCGGACAGACCCCAGAACGGGATGTCACCTATTGTGTAGAAGAACTCCCAGATGAAATATGTGACGCACATATAGACTATCTTGAGCGTCGTTGACTGAACTCCCGCGAGGAATTCCGCGCCGCCGAAGAACACGACAGTCGCTATGCCGAGCGGTATCGGGACGAAGAGCAGATAGGGACGCAGTTTTCCGAGATTCGTGCGGGTCTTGTCAACTATCGTTCCCATCATCGGGTCGTTGAGCGCGTCCCAGATACCCATAACGGTTATCATCGTTGCAACCGCTCCCTCGGGTATGCCAAAAACGGTTACAAGGAAGAACGTCAGCTGCATGCGGACCATGTTGTATCCGATGACCTGACCGCCGTTTGCTACGCCGTAGATAACCGTTTCTTTTACTCCGACGTATCGTTTTTCTTTCGGCCTTTCGTTGTTAGCCAATTTGTTTTCCTCCTCCGGGCGCGGGAAGCGCAGATGTATTTTCAGTGTTTTCGCATTCGTTTATGAATTTTTCCGCCGCCGCCTCATAAGCGCGCGGATCGGTATAGTAGCTCTGCGCGTGAACCGCATTTTCGACCGTCAGCATTTCTTTTTGGGTCGGGCACGCGTCAAACAGCTCTTTCTGCATCTTTACGGGCACGAGCGCATCTTTTGCGCCGTGAATAAAAAGTATCGGCACTTTCGCGCCGCGAACGGCTTTTATCGGCGACGCGTCGCGCAGGCTGTATTTGCAGATTATGCGGCAATACAGGTCGAATATATATAGCAGGGGAAACGCCGGGAGCCCGAACGGATTTTTGAGCTGATAGGCGAATTCATCCCATGCGCTCGTGTAGGAGCAGTCCGCGATGATTCCCTTGACCGTCGGGTCGGTTATTTTGTCGCTCATCATTAGAACCGTCGCGCCGCCCATCGACACGCCGAGCAGGAATATGTCGAGCTCCGGGAATCGTTTGCGGGCGCAGTCTATCCAAAGAAAAGTGTCCTTTGATTCGTGCGTGCCGTAGCCTAAGAATTTTCCCTCGCTCTCGCCGCAGCCGCGGTGCTCCGGCATCAGAATTGTATAACCCATGCGGTGAAAGTACGGTGCGGAAAAGCAGAATTCGCATATCCCGGAGCTGTGCGCCCCGTGGCAGGCGATTATCATGCGCCCGTTGCTCTTCTCGGGCAGGAGCAGGCGCGCATATATCTTTTCGCCGTTCGATGCCGTAAGCGTGAGCTTTTCAAACGGCATTTTTCCGAACTCTTCTTCGGCTTTTCTGTGATCTTTTGCAAAGTCATCCTCAACCTCGCCTTTTGCGGCGGGCAGCTTTATCGGCTTATACCATATTACCTGGTTGAACAGGAAGCCGCATATCGCGAACAGCAGCACAACGGCTATCGCGAGCACAACAAGCAGAATTATTATCACGGTGTTCATAATTCGGCACCTTTCAGATATTCTGTCGTATCAGACAAGCTCCATTATACGGGAATAAAACCCAAAAAGCAATACAATTTCAACATAAAGATAAAATTTATATACATAATTATATGAAACTTTTACAAAAATCATGGACGACAGACGAAATAACACGCTTTCCAGAGGAACGAGATATCAAGCGGCAGATAAATTTAATTGCATTATCGAATCGTTATATGACATGAGTGTTGGTTTTATATCAATTAATATCCAAACTGATGATTGTTAATCAGACACGGTGTTTGTATAATTAAGTTATACAAGAAACTTGTGGGGTGAATAAAGTATGAAGAAATATGCTTATAATCCGATCTTGCCGCTCGACAAATATATTCCCGACGGCGAGCCGCACGTTTTTGACGGCAGGGTATATCTGTTCGGAAGCCACGACAGAGAAGGCGGCAATACTTTTTGTGAGCTTGACTATGAATTCTTTTCCGCGCCGATAGACGATCTGAGTAACTGGAGCAGCAATGGCATAAATTATTGCTCCAAACAGGATGCACTTTACACAAACGAAAGACCGTATATGTATGCACCCGATGTTGTCCGCGGCAACGACGGGAAATATTATCTCTACTACTGCCTTGCCGGAGAAAAGGGAAGCGGCGGATATAACGGTCCCGTCAGCGTCGCAGTATGCGATAAGCCGGACGGAAAATATGAATATCTCGGATATGTTAAAAACCGTGACGGAACACCGTTTAATAAATATGTTTGCTTTGATCCCGCAGTCATAAACGATGGAGGAGTTATCCGTCTTTATTACGGAACTTCAATGCCTATGGGCGTGTGCCTACCTCGATTTGTGCGCAAAATCGCTTCGACAGCTCTTGGAAAAACCTATGGCAAAAGCAGGGCGGAGATAACAGCCGAGCCCGGCGTCTGGGGCGCAAATATGGTGACGCTATGCGATGATATGCAGACGGTCGAGTCGGACGCAGTCAGAATTATACCGGAAAAAACCAAGGGAACATCGTTCGAAAATCATGCATTTTTTGAGGGTTCATCTATTCGTAAAATAAACGGAATGTACTATTTCATATATTCCTCTCAGAAAAATCACGAGCTTTGCTATGCGGTGAGCAAAGAGCCTGACAGGAACTTTGAATATGGCGGAACTATTGTCTCAACAGGTGATGTCGGATTTGACGGTCGCAAAGAAAAAGACCGTCTCAATGTGACAGGCACAACACATGGCAGCATCGAATTCATAAACGGCAGATGGTATGTTTTTTATCACAGATTGACTCATGCGAGCGATTACAGCAGACAGGCTTGCGCCGAGCCGATAAAAATTAATGAGGATTCAAGCATCTGCCAGGTTGAAATCAGCAGCAGCGGACTTGAAGCAAAGCCTTTGTCGGCGAGCGGGATATATCCGGCAGTTATTGCTTGCAATATAACAAACGGCAGAATGCCGCATATATCCAACAGGCGATATAACGGAAATATTCCGAAAATCACCGATTGCCGCGGCGAAAGATATATTGCGGATATTGACCGCAGAACCGCTGTCTGTTACAAATGGTTTGACTTCGTAAGTGATACCGGCGAGATTATCCTTGATATTGATTCGCACGCTGACGGAAAAATCGTTATTTTCGCCAACCGTATTCCAATAGCGTCTGCGGCGATAACCCCATGCGGCAGAAGCAAAATAATTATGCAATATAAGGTTCATGACGCGAACAGTCAAACGCTGTCAATTAACTTTTCGGGTAAAGGCACATTCGATTTATATACAATTGAATTTAAGGAGTGACGATATGGTTTAAAGGAACTGATATGAGCGACAATGGCGCTTATATGAAGAAAGTGCTTTTGCAGGTTGAAGATCTGAATGCGGTAATAGAGAAAATCAAGTCTGAGGATTTTGTCGATAAAGATAATATTTATTTGCTTGGAAGCAGCATGGGAGGGGTTACCGTTGCAACCTGTGCGGTTACTCATACAGACGATATAAAGGGTATAATATTGCAGTATCCGGCTATATTCCTTAACGAACAGGCTTATGAGATCGGTGCTGAATATGATGTAAACAGATATAAAAATCCCGTCTTGCTTCTTCAGGGTGATAGCGACAAGGTGGTACCGGATAAATACTCAATAGAGCTTTGTGACTATTATAACAGCATTGATAAGAATCATTGCCGGCTGATAATATATAACGGTCAGTCTCATGTGTTTACCGGGAAATATAAAGTGATCGCAGCAAAAGATACTTACGAATTCATTAATTCCTGATGCTGTTAATATGACAAAACCGCCTTGCTTTCGCTTGGCGGTTATATTTATCAAAAAAAGAAGGGGTCTCGCAAGTGCTGAACATGTATCAACCCGCAGCTTACGTCCCTGACGCCCCATGCGTTCGCCCCTTCCGCAAAGAAAGGGTCTCACAAGTACTGAACATGTCCGAGACCCGCAGTCTACGTCCAAGACGCCTCATGCGTTCGCCCTTTCCGTTCAGAATATAGCATAGCCGCGAACGCGAAGTCAAGCGTTTGGCAAAATATTATGAGCAAAGGACAATATATCGGACAGTGGATAAGCCCAAGACAAAATTCTATTGATGAATTTCCGACGGCTGTGTAAGATGTAAATGACAGTGAGGAGGGCGACCACCGCTGCCCGAAGATGTCAACGGGGGCGCGATATATTTCAATCCACGCCCTCCGTGGAGAGGGCGACTTTGTGATAACTGCTGAAAGCCTTAGGCTCCATTGTCTCACTCTCCGTATTTTGTTTGTTTCACCATACATTTTTAGAGAAAATTGTCAACTTAACTGCAAAAACGATGCGATTTTTGTCGAAAGTGATATAAAATTAAAATAGCTAATTCTTCTTTATAACAAAACTTCCGACACTGTCTCACCGAGCGAGGCGATGACATTCATAAACGTGTTCTTTGACATAACGGAAAAATATCCGCTTGCTTCAAATTTTTCCGGGAAATGCTTCTCGATTTTTTCGAGCGCTGATTTCAGCGCGAAAACAGCCGCCACGCCGTGCTTGCAGATGCCGCACGCCCAGCAGTCGCAGGTGATGTTTGCAATCATGCCGTTCTTGTAGTCAAATTCAACCTCGTGCAGCTCGTCCGTGCCGACTATCGCGTGCCCCTTGCCGTCTTTAACGCTGAGATACAGAACCTCGCCGCAGTTGAAGTCGGATTTGCCGATCATTATCGTGTGCTCGTATGCTCCCATGCCCTCGAGATCGTCGAGGCTATAGAACTTGTTTTCCTTCGCGCTCACATATTCCTCATCGGGTTTTGCGGGAGCTTTGAAGTAGGGGAGTATCTTTCCGAACGGCACGGTATTTCTGTCAAAAGAGAACAGTTCGTCGCCGACATAGCAGAACTCGCCGGAGATATCCGTGTCGATTTTTGCGATTACTCTTTTGTAGTCGGACAGCTTTATCTTGAATGTGTACGACACATCGATGACCTTGCCGCGCTTGCCCTCGAGCTTGCCGTCAACATAGACGAGGTCGCCGATATGCAGATCGAAAAGATTGTTGTAATATGTGCAGTCGAAGCCGCGCTGCGGGAAATAGACCCTCACGAGCGATTCCCTCGCGGGAGCCTCTTCGGGAGCTTTTGTCTCGGTCTCGGGAGCTTTCTTTTCAACTTCTTTTTCCGCAGTAAAACCTATCTTGAATTTCATATGTATCTCTCCGTTACTTATTTTCTGATTCTATTCTATCACGGCAGGTGTGTCAAAAAACGGACAGTAAATCTCAAAAGCCTTGTAATTGGCGGCATTTGCGCCGACCTTGTCTCTTTACGACGACAAACGGGATGCAAATCGGGGGGCTTATCACTTTAGCTGTAGCAAGGTAAAAGCAAGCGACCCAACCGGTCTTTATAATCAAGCTTTCAATAGCCGCGCCGCAGTATCCGGAATCTATCTGGGAAAGGCGGGCAACATCACCGAAGCGCCGCCGACTGGGAGCCGCGAGTTATGTATTCGAGGCCTCGTTGAGCGGCTTGTAGGGGTCGGCGACCCTTTGATGCGTGAGCGTCACGGTGTTTTTTTGAGATGATGCAAGTAAAGCAATCCTTTAGTCACTTGCCACTATTATAGATTTTTAAAGCAGGCGAACGAAGTTCCGCCTATGATCCGTAAAATAAGTTTTTGCAAAGATCCCGTGCCGCTGTCGCGGCAGCGGTGCGTCGAGTTGCTGCACCCTACAAGGTGCTTATCAATAAAATTGTGCAAACTCCGTGGGCGGATGATATCTGTTCTTACATCATTGTGATAATTCGCAATATTGATACGACTGTCTATATCCGATACCCACACCCGCGCCCTCCAACTTATCAACACATCACTATCTCATGTCGAAATGAAAAAATCCTACCCACGAAAGCCGTGGATAGGATTTGCTGTTTTACTCGTTCGGTTTACTTATACTGCGCGAGCACATCCGACGCGAGGGCTGTGAGCTCGTCTTTTACACTCTCGGGAGAGAGAATTGTGACATCCGCGCCGAAGTTCATTATCCATGTCAGGAACACGGGGCTCACAAACACTTTTACGCGCATGTCAAAATGTGTGTCGGTGATATTTGAAAACGCAGTGTCGAATCCGAATTTGTCTATCATGACATTGGCAAGCTTGTTTTCGCAGCGGAGCGTGACCGTCTCTTCGCGGCCGCCGTACATTCCGAAGGTCTGCTTTGAATAGAGCGCCATATCGAAATCGGCGAAGAACTCCGCGCCGTCGCGCTTTTCTTCGGTCGGCTGAATTTTTGTCATTTTGTCGACCGGTAGTGCTTTATCTTGTTCTCATCCGAGTCGTAACCTATCATGTAATAATTTTCATCATCCCAGGTCAGCGCCCACGCTGATGCGATATATTTTGCCGTCGTGGCGCAGCTTCTTCTGCTTGTGCTCGTCCCAGGTGAAATATTGAACGCTATCTTCACGTCGCGGTTTATCGCGTCGTGTATGTAGTCGACGGCGTAGTAGATGCTCTCGTTCATCGCTTGATGCGGTTCGAGACAAAGACCTGCCGCTGCAGCTCCTGCGCCTCATATCGGCTCGCAAAGCCCTCGATTTTCTTTATCAGCTCGTTGCTCTTCTTGTGCGTGATAAACGCGAGGACTGAACCGCGTCGACAAGAAGCTTCAGCTCCGGCAGCTCGAATTCGCGGCTGATGACATGATAAGTCACGCTCTTGCCCTTCCTCTTTTCGATGTCGAGCCCGAACAGGCAGAGAACGTCGATGTCATCATAGAGCGTCTTGCGCTCCGCGTCGATGCCGTATTCGCCCAGCGCATCCGATATCTCTGCGAGCGTCATACCGTGCTCGTCGTCCGTGTTTTCGAGTAGGATCTTCATCAGATAGAGCAGCTTTATTTTCTGATTTGATTTTTTGGCCATTTTTGTATCCTCCGATTTGATTTACGGATATATTATAAAATATTTCGTGTACCAAAAAACGGACTCTGCAAAGTTATTATACGGCATATTGCCAAATTTGCAATGAGCAAAATGCTATTTTTGTCAAAATAAAGTTCGCTATTGAAAAAACGCTTGACAAAAAACGGAACATGATAAAATGAAATAAAAATTACAGCAAAAGGAGAAAATTATGGATCTTGTTATCGACATTATTTTTGATGTTATCGCAACTGCGGCTTTGGTGTACCTGTTTATCTTCGGATATAACAGCGAGTATGAGGCGGCGGCGACTATTATCGCTCCGGTGCTCATTTATATCATCTGGAGCAGACGCGTTCAGATGATAAAGACACGCAAATGGCGTGAGTCGATTGAAAAGCAGATGAAAAACAAAGACGAAAAAGAGTCATAACCAAACAAAAAGCGGCGGCAAACCACTCAAGGCTTGCCGCCGCTTTTTATTAACTTACTTTGCGAACGCGTCGTTGTGGGTCAGCGCGAACCAGATTTTGCAGAACAGCTCGCTCTTTCCGCATACGTAGAGAATCGTGTCGGCGAAAAGCTTGACTACATTGCCCCAGTCGAAGAAGAACTTGTTCTCCGCCTCCGGCGCGCCGTCGTAGTCGAGGGTGAACGCCTGGGTGTAGAGGATGCCGCCCTCACCGAAAACCTCGCGCGGACATAGCTGCCTATCTCGTCCGAGTAGTCGTCGAGGTCTATCTCGGAGCCGACATGAATGACCTTGCCGTTCGCTATCCAGTGAATTGTCAGATAGTTCTCTGCGGTTATCGCTATCGTGTCCTCCTTGTCGTCAACGGCGATGTTTGTTATCACCGGCTGAACAAGGTCGGACGATGCGTACCACTGGCCGTTCTCGTCCGCGACATTATATCCGACTTCCTTGCTGAACTGCTCGAGCTCGGGGGTGTTCTTTATATATCTGCTTCCCGCGAAGAACGCGCCCTGCTTCATGCATTCCTTGAGGTTATCTACCGTGTTCGAGGGCATGAGCATTATCGTCCAGCCGTTGTCCATGGCGGAGAGGCGATGCGCGTCGGAGCTTGCAAAAGCAAAGACATTTGCGCCCGGAGGGTACGACCTTCTGAAGCAGGATATCCCAAAGCTTGCGGTCGTGGCGGGTGCGGTAGTCGCCCTTGGAGTTGACATCGATGCCGAGGCAGGAGGGATACATCTTGAGCAGTCGGGCGAACTTATTTATGTAGTAGTCGTAGTCTTCGTTATAAGCCTTGTCGAAATCCTTTTCGTTGCGCGCGCCGTGTATTCGCCGGGGTGGTTGATGACCGAAAGACCGCCGAGCTCTTCGACATTCTTTATCGGAGTCTCGTAGTCGCTCGTGCCGCCCAGAACGCCGTTGCCGTAGTCAACGAACCAGGAGTTGACATGCGAGTTGTTGAACGAAGTCGGGTTGTTCTCGATGCCGTAGGGGACGCGGAGCATTCCGCGTCCGCCTCTGTCGCTGCCGGAGGTTATCTGTTTGTAGCGCCCCTGAGTCAGCCCCGTCGGCTTCTCGAAGCCGTTTTCACGTCTGAATCCGAGCGCGAGCTGGAGCGCGGGAACATAGTTCGGCTCTGTCCAGCTTCTGTCAACGGTGCGTGATCGGTTATCGCGAGAATGTCATAGCCCATTGAATAATAGGTCTCGATGACATATCTGAAATCGTTGTCGCCGTCTGAAACTATGCTGTGGTTGTGCAGGCTCGCCTTGTATTGACCGTAGTTTTTCCAGTCAACCGTTGCGTAGGGGTTCGTTATCGCGTAGTCAACATCCTTCGTGTCCGCGTCCTGCGCGAAGACTGCGGGAAGCATCCCGAAGAGCATCACTGCGGCGAGGAAGAACGAGAGAATACGCTTGAAACTGTTTTTCTTCATCTCATGACTCCTTTCCTTTTTGCGTGTATGAGAAAATTTGCTGAAATCATTATACAATATTGCGCCGCAAAGTCAAAAAATTTATGCGCATTTGCCTAATTTTTGGTCTTGGATATGGAAAAAGCGTGTTATATATGTTAAAATCATATAAGTATCTCGACGGAGGACGATATGGATATAAGAAATGAGCTCGAACGGCTCAGAGATGAAAAATACAGGGAGTTCAGCTTGTCGCTCCTACCAAATGCCGATAAGAGTAAGATGATCGGCGTTCGCCTGCCGCAGCTGAGAGCGGTCGCGGCGCGGATAAAAAAAGAAAGCCCCAAGGGCGTTATGCCCGATCTCCCGCAGGGCGATATGTTTGAAGAAAAGCTTGTGCGCGGATTCGTTATTGCAGGTGCCGATCTGCCGTTTGAAGAGCATCTGAAAGCGGTGGCGGATTTTGTGCCGGAGATAGACAACTGGTCTGTCTGCGACAGCTTCGTGAACAGCCTCAAGTTCTTCAAAAAAGACAGGGAGCGGGTCTGGGAGTTTTTGCAGCCGTATTTTGATTCCGATAAGCCCTATGACATTCGCTTTTCGGTCGTCTCGGTGCTCGATTATTTCTCTGATGATGAGTACGCCGCCCGCGCCTTCGAAAAGTTTGATAAGATAACCAACTATGACTACTATGTGAAAATGGCGGTCGCGTGGGCGGTCTCCGTGTTCTTCATCCATGCGCCGGAAAAGACATGGCAGTATCTCGAAGATAACCGCCTCGACGATTTCACTTTTAACAAGTCGCTTCAGAAGATAACCGAATCTTATCGCGTCACGCCGCAGGACAAGGCGAAGATACGCGCAATGAAACGCAAATAACAGCCGAATAGGAGATAATACAATGAGCAACAAAGTACGCAGAATTTTTTCAAAAGCAGTCAATTTGATTACTTCCGCAACCGCGCAGGGCCTGAGCAAAGGCGAGCTTGGCTCGCCCGATACTCCGGAGGAGATGAAGTCGATTGCAAGAATTGCCGCCGAAGAGGGCATAGTTATGCTCAAAAACAATGGCGTGCTGCCGATAGAAAAAGATGAGAACGTCTGCATCTTCGGCAGGATCCAGAGGGACTATTTCTTCGTCGGCTACGGTTCCGGAGGCGATGTCAACAAGCCCTATTGCGTCGATCTTGTGGACGGCATGAAAAACGCCGGAATAAAAGTCGACGAGCAGATTGAAAAGATATACTCGGATTGGATAAAGAAGAACCCGGCGGACGACGGCTTCTGGGGCGCATGGCCGCGCTACCACGATGAGATGAAGATAGACGAAAAGACCGTCGCCGATGCGGCAAAGCGCAGCAGTTGCGCCATCGTAGTTATAGGTCGCTCTGCAGGCGAGGACAGAGAAAACACGCTCAAAAAGGGCAGCTATTATCTGACCGACGATGAGACCGCGCTGCTCGACAAAGTGACCGCGAATTTCAAAAACACCGTCGTGCTGATAAACAGCGGCAATATTATAGATATGTCGTGGATGAATAAATACGGCGACAAATTAAGCGCCGTGCTCTATGTCTGGCAGGGAGGAATGGAGAGCGGAAACGCCATTGCGAGGTTCTTTCAGGTAAGGTTTCGCCGAGCGGCAAGCTGCCCGATACCATTGCCGATTGCTACGAGAGCTATCCGGCGGCGGAAAATTTCGGCGAGAGGGCATACAACAACTACGCCGAGGATATCTTCATCGGCTACAGATATTTTGAAACCTTCGCGCCCGAAAAGGTCATGTTCCCGTTCGGCTTTGGTCTTAGCTACACTTCGTTCGAGCTGTCCGACAAGACCGTCATGGAGGCTGACGACAGAATAATAGTCTCCGTAAAAGTCAGGAATGTAGGCTCTGCCGCGGGCAAAGAGGTTATTGAGGTCTACTACGGCGCGCCGCAGGGCGAGCTCGGCAAGGCGGCAAAGAGCCTTGCCGCATATGAAAAAACGCGCACTCTTCTGCCGGGTGAGGAGCAGAGAGTGGTTGTGTCGTTCCCGTGCGCCAATATGGCGTCGTTCGACGACTCCGGCAAATCCGGCGCGGCGTTCTGCTATGTGCTCGAAGCTGGGGACTATCCCATCTATGCCGGCACCGATGTGCGCTCCTGCGAGCAGATAGGCGTCCACACAGAGCCGGAGCTTCGCGTCACCGAGCGTCTTGCGAGCCGCGCGGACTGCGCCCCGAAAGAGGCGTTCGACCGCCTTGTCGCCGCGACCGACGAACAGGGAAAAATAGAAAAAGCATATGAATCTGTCCCGCTGAGCACCGTTTCGCGCCGCGAGGAGATAGAGAAAAATCTGCCGAAGCTCCCGATTTCACGGGCGACAAGGGCATAAAACTCGAAGATGTCGCCAATAACAGAGCGACTCTTGCGGGCTTCACGGCTCAGCTCGAGGATGTTGAGCTTGAGGCTCTCTGCCGCGGCGACTATGTCATGAACAGCAAGCTCGGCACTCCCGGCAACGCCGCAGTTTATGGCGGAATACTTAAATCTCTGCGCAAAAAAGGCGTGCCGCCCGTCAGCGCAACGGACGGCCCCTCCGGCATCAGACTCCATTGCTATGCCTCGCTCCTGCCTATCGGCACGCTGCTCGCGAGCACATGGAATCAGCAGCTCGTCCGCGAGCTGTATGCTCTCGAGGGTGCCGAGATGGCGCGCAAGGCTCCGATGTCCTGCTCGCCCCGGGTATGAATATCCACAGAGATCCGCTCTGCGGCAGAAACTTTGAATATTTCTCCGAAGATCCGCTGCTCGCCGGCACCATGGGTGCGGCGGTTGTGCGCGGCATCCAGTCGCAGGGGGTCTCCGCCTGCCCGAAGCACTTCGCCTGCAACAATCAGGAGACCATGCGTATCTATAACGATTCGCGCGTGTCCGAGCGCGCTCTGCGCGAGATTTATCTCAAGGGCTTTGAGATATGCGTCAAAACCGCGCACCCATTCAATATAATGACTTCTTATAATAAGATAAACGGCGTCTGGGGACACTATCATTACGGCACCTGCACGCAGATACTGCGCGGCGAATGGGAATATGACGGCTGCGTCATGACCGACTGGTGGATGCGCGCGAGCAAAGACCCGGATTTCCCGCTGCTTCGCAACAATTCCTACCGCGTGCGCGGACAGGTGGATGTGCTTATGCCCGGCGCGGGAGCGGGCTCACGCAAGGCAAAATATGACCCATCTTTGCTCGAAAGCCTCGGCAAGCCGGACGGCATCACCCGCGCGGAGATATTCCGCAGCGCGATGAATACCCTGCGCTTCGTCCTGCGCTCGCATCCGTTCTGCGCTGAGCACGGACTGGATAACGGCTACCGCCCGGGTCCCGATTGGTTCGAGTGTCGGTAATTTTTAGGATTACTTTATAAATTATCAAAAATATTTGCAGAAAAGCCGCAAAAAATGTATGTTTATACGGAATATTGTTGACGTCCGGTCTTTGCTGTGATAGACTTCTCTTTAGCTTCCGATAATTTGATCGGTTATATAGGAGTAGTTGAATAATGGTTAAGAGGATCTCCGCGCTTGCGGCGGTTCTGCTGTGCGTATTCATGCTGTGCTCGTGTACGGCGTCGCGCTCGCAGATCGGCGCATATGTCCGCGGCACGCTCGACTCTGTCTATCTCAACGAGAACAGCGACGAGTATCTGGAATCGGTCGGCGGCACCGCCGAAGAATGTGAAACTGAGTATCAGCAGTATATCCGGGACGAGGTTGAATATTTCAAAATGTGCATGGATATCGACGAGGTGTCCGACGCGACTTATCAGCGCATGGTGAAGATATTCGAAACGCTCTATGCCCATTGCAAGTATGAGGTCGGCGAGGTAACGCGAAGCTCTGACAGATTCCTTGTCAGCGTGACCGTCTATCCGATAGATGTCATATCAAAAGCGGAGGAAAACGGCATCGATGATTTTGAGAAGTCATACGGCGAACGCGCAAGAAAAGGGGAGTTCGATAAGCTCTCCGACTCCGAACGCGAGGAGCTCTGGGCGGACGGAATAATTACCGAGGTCGAAAAGAATCTTGATAATATCGGCTATCTCGACCCCGTCACGATATCGCTCCAGGTGATTATCGAGGACGACGGATATTCAATTGTAGACGATGACCTCGTCCGCATGGATGAGCTTGTTATCAGTTATTGACAGATAAAGCAAAACCGTTTCGAATTATTCGGAACGGTTTTTTTAACGGAAATATATAACGGTTATTATCTGCGACATTTATCTTGACATTTTATTGCCTTGCATATAAAATGTATTGCGGGAGATGAGAAAATAAATATGATACCAACCGAAAGCTACAACTGCTACGAGTATTTCAAGAACAACACTGCAGCGTTCGGCGACTATGATGCCGCGATTCATTTCGGTCACAGGATCAAGCGTTCTGCCTTGCTTTCCGATATCGACCGTCTCGCGGCGTATTTCAAGAGCGCGGGCCTTCGGCGCGGTGATGTGTACACCGTGTTCCTGCCGACCTGCGTGCAGAGCTTCGTCGCCTTTTATGCGCTCAATAAAATAGGTGTTATCGCAAATATCGTGCATCCGCTGACCCCGCCCGAGCTTCTCAAGGAGACTATGGACGCGGTCGGCTCAAAGGGCGTTATGATCATGGATCTTCTCGCGAAGCCCTATGTCGATATGCTCAATTTTCACAATGTCCCGTGCGTTGTGTGCTCGAATTCCGATTATGTTTCGCCCGCGGCTTATCCGGCTTTCCGCGGCTATGAGCTGTTCGCAGCGCATGCGTCGTCGGGCATAAAAAATGCGCTGAGCTACCGCGCGGCGATCCATCGCTGCCCGCCCTCGGACGGAGTCCACAACAACGGTTCGGATATCGCCGTCTATCTTCACGGCGGCGGAACAACGGGAAAGAGCAAGACCATAAAGCTCTCTTCAAAGGCGCTCAACGAACTTGCATATAAGACGGGAAAGGTCGAGCATCACAACACCCCCGGCGTCGAGTGCTCGATGATAGTCCTGCCGCTCTTCCATGCGTTCGGTCTCGGCGTGTCCATGCATTTCAGCATGTGCGAGGGCTTTTGCTGTATCCCTGTCGCGCGCTTCAAGCCGCGCAAGGCAAACGAGCTTATGCGCGAATATAAAGTCTCTTTCATCGTCGGCGTGCCGAATATGTATAAGAAGATGTTCGAGCAGAAGAACTTCGAGGGAAAGCATCTGCGGAATTTAGAGCTGCTCTTCAGCGGCGGCGATATCGTGACCGAGCAGTTCCTCGATATGTTCAACTCGACTATCGCAAAATGGGGCGGCAAGGGCAGACTCTTCCGCGGCTACGGACTTACCGAAGTCAGCTCTGTCTGCTGCGCGAATACATATGCCGATTTCAAGCGCAATTCCGTCGGCAAGCCGTTTTACGGTATGCGCGTCGAGATATGGGATAAGGACAAAAAGCGCCTGCCCGCAAATACCGTCGGCGAGATAGCCGTCTCCGGCTCGACTCTTATGGAGGGCTATTTAAACGAGCCGACAAGCGGAGTCTATACCGACGACAGCGGCGTGCGCTGGGTGCTCACGGGCGACCTCGGCTATATCGATGAGGACGGCTTCCTGTTCTTCACCGGCCGCAAAAAGAGACTTATTATCATCTCGGGCTATAACGTCTATCCGTCCGATATCGAGGAAAAGGTCATCGGCGTCGCCGGGATAACCGAGCTTGCGCCGTTCAGGCTATATCGAGCGAAGCCGATAGTCAAGCTCTATGTCGCGCTCGACAGCGAGCCGGAGAACAAGAAGAAAAAGATTGAAGAAATAAATGAATTTTGCAGCGAAAATCTGCCGCGCTTCTCGCGTCCGACGAAGATCATCATTCTCGACGCTCTGCCGCGCACCCGGATGGGCAAGGTCGATTTCATGAAGCTCTGCGACCCCGCGCCGACCGAAAAACGCCGCGAGCGAGAAAAGGCAGAAAAGCAGGAAGCGAAGCAGTAAACCGCACGAAAAAACATATACTAAAGACCGATCTGTATGCCTTGCAGAACGGTCTTTTTTCTTTTTGCGACAGTCGATTTGACTTTTGGCGGCGTTTTGCATATAATAAGACTGCATTTGCGTTTCAGTGCCGCTTTTGTAATATCGAGAAAGGAATTTTGTCAAACCGTTTTAAAATTTTTCGGTTATAAAAATAGCGCCGGGTCTGCAAGCACTGAAGGCTGCGAGCCTTTGCAGATGACGAGGAAGAAGTCATCGAAATTTTCGGCGGATGCTTCTTGCCCCATAAGTGCGGGGGACACAGGCTCTCTTATAAAACAGCGCAGCGACGCGCAGACAGAGGGGAGAGCAATGCACAAATATTTTTGTAAAGGAAAAACAGAATATGTGTGGAATTGTTGGTTACGTTGGAGATAACAGTGCGTCTCCGATATTGATCGATGGTTTGAAGAAGCTGGAGTACAGAGGTTACGATTCGGCGGGCATCGCCGTATGCCGAAACGGGAAGATAACCACTGTCAAGACGAAGGGCAGGATAAGCGACCTTCAGCAGAAGCTCGACGAAGTCGGCACCCCGCAGGGGAGCGTGGGTATAGGTCATACCCGCTGGGCGACCCATGGCGCGCCGACCGATGCAAACGCCATCCCCATTCGGGTTCGAGCGGGCGCGTCACCCTCGTCCATAACGGCATCATCGAAAACTATCTTGAACTCAAAGCCGAGCTTGAAAAGCAGGGCAGGCAGTTTAAGTCGCAGACCGACACGGAGGTTCTCGCTCAGCTTTTCGACAGTCTATATGACGGAAATCCGCTTGAGACTATGCTGAAAGTCATAAAGCGCGTGCGCGGCTCTTATGCCGTCGCAGTGCTGATGAGCGACCATCCGGATGAGATACTCGCCGCCAAAAAAGACAGCCCGCTGATAGTCGGCATAGGCAGCGGGGAGAACTATCTCGCCTCCGATATCCCGGCTCTGCTCAAATATACACGCGACTGCGCCGTCATGCAGGACGGCGAGATTGCAATAGTCGGCAAAACTTCGGTTGGATTTTTCGATTCCGACGGCAAGCCGATAGACAAAAAACTCATGCATATAACCTGGGATGCGGACAGCGCCGAAAAGGGCGGCTATAAGCATTTCATGAAAAAAGAAATAGCCGAGCAGCCGAAAGCCGTGCGCGATACGCTCGGCGGCAGAATAGTTGACGGGAAAGTCAATCTCCCGGAGCTCACCCTCAGCGACGAGCAGATAAAAAACATCGGCGTAATTCATATCGTCGCCTGCGGCAGCGCATGGCATGTCGGAATGACCGCCAAATATCTGATAGAGCGCTCGGCGGGGATACTCTGCGAATGCGACCTCGCGAGCGAATTCCGCTACAGACACCCCGTTGTCCGTGATAACGATCTTTGTATTGTTATCAGCCAGTCGGGCGAAACGGCGGACACCCTGGCGGCGCTCCGCGAAGCGAAGAGCAGGGGCGCACACACGGTCTCGATAGTCAATGTCGTCGAGAGCACGATTGCCAGAGAGAGCGACGATGTTATATACACCATGGCGGGACCCGAGATAGCCGTCGCCACAACAAAGGCGTTTTCGGCTCAGCTCGCCGCAGTCTATCTGCTTGCCCTGCGCCTTTCAAGGGCGGTCGGCAGACTCGATGAATCGGAGGAAAAGCGACATTGCGAAGCACTTTTACGCCTGCCCGAGCAGATTGAACAGATACTCGAAAATGAAGAGCGGTTCAAGCCCGTTGCCGAGCGGTTCTCAAAGGCTTCGAGCATATTTTTCATCGGGCGCGGGCTTGATTATTCAATTTCGCTCGAGGGCTCATTGAAGCTCAAGGAAATATCCTATATCAAGTCCGAGGCATACGCCGCTGGCGAATTGAAGCACGGCACGATATCGCTTATCGAGCCGGGAACCCCCGTGTTCGCCGTTGCAACTCAGCCCGATCTCTTTGAAAAGACCCTCGGCAATATCCGCGAGGTTAAGAGCCGCGGCGCATATGTTGCGGCGCTCGTCGGTGAGGACTGCGAGAACGCAGGCGAGTTTTCGGATGTCGCCATAAAGGTGCCTAGGACTCTGCCTGAATATATGCCCTCGCTCAATGTCGTTCCGCTCCAGCTTATAGCCTATTTCACGGCGATCGAGCGCGGATGCGATGTCGATAAACCGCGAAATCTTGCAAAGAGCGTAACGGTCGAATAAAATAAACGGAAAAATCCGCAGCGAAGAAAAATTTGCTGCGGATTTTTTGCCTGATAAGTTTACTTCGCACGAAGTTTATGTTATCTTTATATACATCATGTATCATATATCCGAAAGGAAAACAGATATGAAGAAGAATGACGATTACATAAAGCGCGCGGCGGCGGTCGTGCCGAGCGAGCGCCAGCTCAAGTGGCATGAGCTCGAGTTCTATGCTTCATCCATTTCGGCATGAACACATTCACGAACTCCGAGTGGGGCAACGGTAACGACGACCCGGTGCTCTTCAATCCCGAGAAGCTCAACGCGAATCAGTGGGCGGCGGCAGTCCGCGCGGCGGGCATGAAAGCGATTATCCTGACCTGCAAGCACCATGACGGCTTCTGCCTGTGGCCGAGCGAATATACGACTACAGCGTCAAAAAAAGCAAATGGAAAGACGGACAGGGCGATGTCGTGCGCGAATGCGCCGAAGCGTGCAAAAAATTCGGTCTCAAGTTCGGCGTCTATCTTTCACCGTGGGACAGGCACGATCCCCGCTACGGCGAGGGCGAAGCATATAATAAATATTTCAAGAACCAGCTGCGCGAGCTGCTGACGAACTACGGCGATATATTCTGCGTCTGGTTCGACGGCGCATGCGGCGAGGGCAAGAACGGCCGCAAGCAGGAATATGACTGGCAGGGCTACTATGACCTTATACGCGAGTGTCAGCCCGAGGCGGTCATTTCCGTCACGGGTCCGGATGTCCGCTGGTGCGGAAACGAGGCGGGAGTCTGCCGCAAGAGCGAGTGGAATGTCGTGCCGTATTATTACAGCCAGCAGGAGCTTATTGCCGCAGCGTCGCAGCAGGATGCCGAAAAGCCGCCGAAAAAGATAAACCATACCGCGCTCGACCTCGGCAGCCGCAAGGCGATAAAGAACGTCTCGAAGCTCATCTGGTATCCCGCAGAGGTCGATGTCTCGATAAGAAAAGGCTGGTTCTATCATCTCAACGAGGACTATGAGGTAAAGCCCCTGTCGAAGCTTATGGAGATCTATTATAACTCCGTCGGTGCGAATGCGAGCTTGCTGCTCAATATCCCGCCGAACAAGGACGGCCTGTTCGCCCAGCGCGATGTCGAAACGCTGCTCGCCATGGGCGCGCAGCTTCAGATTGATTTCAACGAGGATCTGGCGGATGATTCGATAATGACCGACTCATGCCACCTCGATGAGGAGCATCGCGGCCAGATGGCTCTGACCCACACCACCGACGAGTATTGGCACTCGGGCTTCGATCCCGACCATGCTACCTTGACGCTCGACCTCGGCGACGATTACGATATCGATAAAGTAGTGCTCTCCGAGCATATCGCGACAGGTCAGCAGATAGAAAAATTCTCGCTCTACGGTCAGATAAACGGCAAGTGGAAAAAGATATTTGCCGGCACCGTTATCGGCTCGAAGCGCATCTGCCGCTTTGCCGAAACGAGAATGCAGTATATAAAACTCGTTATCGAAGAGACCCGCTGCTTTGCGACTATCGCGAGATTCGAGGCATATTAAAAGACATAACAAAACCGTCCCGCGGCAAAAGCTTCGGGACGGTCGATTTTTTTATCTTACTTTTTGTTCGATTCAATCAGCTCTTTTATGAGCTTGTATGTGTTCTCGCCGAGTCTGATTATGCTAGGTCTGGTGTCGGCTTCGGGGAGCGCTCCCGCGGGGACAAGAACTTTGTGCCCGTCGCAAGCCATGAACTGCGGGAACGCCGCGTTCGATGTGACTGTCGGCTGCCCGTCGCAGTCAGCAGATAATATACGAAGTCGTTGTAGCGTCGCAGAAATCGTTGTGATCCTGATATCTGACGAACCATGTCGAATCCGGGAAAGCGCAGGTGGAAGCGTCAACGAGCAGAT
>ENA-OQEN01000084-OQEN01000084.1-human-gut-metagenome-genome-assembly--contig:-NODE-84-length-36307-cov-2.806412_pt1 | contig 36307 bp, 48 predicted proteins | sample MGYA00242791_ERZ504627 | MGnify/ENA primary metagenome ERZ504627 (study PRJEB26092, sample SAMD00036316) | human gut metagenome | host: Homo sapiens | study: EMG produced TPA metagenomics assembly of... | reverse complement strand
AGAATGTTGAATATAAGTAAAGAAAAAATAAAGAAATCTTATTGATATTTTCTTTGCTGTTGCATATACTATAAGCAAGAAAGGAGTGTTGTATATGTCACAGTCAGTTAATGTTAATTTTAAATTGGATGCAGATGTAAAAAAAAGCATGGAACAGGTGTGTTCGGAATTAGGTCTTTCTATGAGTGCAGCGTTCACCGTTTTTGCAAAAAAAGTAGGCAGAGAAAAGCGTATTCCTTTTGAGGTATCGGTAGATCCGTTTTATTCTGATAGCAATATCCGTTATTTGGAAAATATCGTGCGCGATATTAAGGATGGCAAAGCTCACTTCGCAGAGCATGATTTGATAGAGGAGGACTAATGAGGTTACTATGGGAAGATAGGGCATGGAGCGATTATTTATACTGGCAGACGCAGGATAAGAAAACACTGAAAAGAATTAATGGACTTATCAAGGATATTCAGCGAAGTACGTTTGAGGGTATAGGTAAACCGGAACCATTAAAGGAAAATCTTAGTGGTATGTGGAGCAGACGCATTGATGACACTAATCGAATTGTTTATTATGAAAAAGATGAGATAATTTATATTGTTTCATGTAAAGGTCATTATGATGATTGAAAAATCATATTGACAAATCACCCAATGCACTTTAATATTGTAGAAAGAAACAGGCAAATATTTAAAGGCATAAGAAAGAGGAGTACATGACGAAAGCTTTCAGAGAGAGCATCCGGTCCGTAAGATGGTGATACATTTTGGGCAGGCTGAAAGGTGCTTAAGACAGAAATCATGGAAGGTAGCTTTTGAGCCGAAGAACCCAGAAAGTTAAATCTATATATAACGAGATTTGACATAAGTTCTTCCGATTCGTCCACGTTACAGGACAAGAGGCATTCGAGCGTATATGTCATATATTTTAGTGTATATGTCGCTCTGATGTAAACGAAGGTGGTACAGCGCTTATTCGCCCTTCCGGTCGTAGACCGGAGGGGCGTTTTTTGTAGACTGAGATGTGCACATATAGCGCAAATTTATTTGCTACTATGCTATTTTCGTCATGGCATGTACTAAAACTGTAAGACCGGCAGATTGCGCATGCAATCTAATCGGTCGCCAGATGAAAAGAAGAACAGCAAAAGCTCACAGCCTGAATTATCAGGCCGCGCATTATGTATGGAATTATGTGATTTATGGAGCTGCCTAGAGACTGTTAAAATTATGTACACAGCCCAGCAACGCACGCACATGGACGTGCGGGCGAGGCGTTAGCGCCATGGACGGCGCTAAAAGCCGGTTGCGTCATGGTCTAAGCAATCCCTAATCATAATTTTTACAGTGTCTTGGCAGCGTAATCATGAACATAATTCCATACATAATGCGCGACTGATACAAAACACCCCCAAAGCTTTTGCGTCATTCATATAAAAGGAGGAAAACATGAGCAAAGAACTAAACAAAACCTACGATCCAAAGGACATCGAGGACCGTCTTTACAAAAAGTGGGAAGACAACGGCTACTTCCATGCAGAGGTAGACCGCAGCAAAAAACCATTCACAATCGTGATGCCACCACCAAACATCACAGGACAGCTGCACATGGGACATGCCCTTGACAACACCATGCAGGATATCCTTATCAGATACAAGAGAATGCAGGGCTACAATGCACTCTGGCAGCCGGGAACAGACCACGCATCCATCGCAACAGAGGTAAAGGTCATCCAGGCACTTAAGGAGCAGGGAATCAACAAGGCAGACCTTACAAGAGAAGAGTTCCTCGAGAAATGCTGGGACTGGAGAAAAGAGTACGGCGGACGTATCGTAAAGCAGCTTCGTAAGCTCGGATCATCAGCAGACTGGCAGCGTGAGAGATTTACCATGGATGAGGGATGCTCACACGCAGTACAGGAGGTATTTACAAAGCTTTATAAGAAGGGCTGGATTTATAAGGGCTCAAGAATCGTAAACTGGTGTCCGGTATGTAAGACATCTATTTCAGATGCAGAGGTAGAGCATGAGGAGCAGGACGGCTTCTTCTGGCACATTAACTATCCTGTAGTTGGCGAGGAAGGCAGATTCGTAGAGATAGCAACAACACGTCCTGAGACACTTTTCGGAGATACAGCCGTAGCTGTAAACCCTGATGATGAGCGTTATCAGGATATCATCGGAAAGACCTTGAAGCTTCCATGCACAGACAGAGAGATTCCTGTAATCGCAGATTCATATGTAGATAAAGAATTTGGAACAGGCTGTGTAAAGATTACACCTGCACACGACCCTAACGATTTCGAGGTAGGAAAACGCCACAGCTTAGAGGAAATCGTTGTAATCAATGATGATGCCACAATGAATGAAAAGGCCGGAAAATATGCCGGAATGGACAGATACGAGTGTAGAAAGGCACTGGTTGAGGACCTTAAGGAGCAGGGCCTTTTAGTAAAGGTTGTACCACATTCACACAATGTAGGTGTGCATGACCGCTGTCACACAACAGTTGAGCCAATGATCAAGCAGCAGTGGTTCGTCAAGATGGACGAGATGATCAAGCCTGCAGTTGAGGGAGTAAAGAACGGAGAAATCAAGCTCCTTCCTTCAAGAATGGACAAGACATACTTCAACTGGACAGACAATATCCGCGACTGGTGCATCAGCCGTCAGCTCTGGTGGGGACACAGAATACCTGCATGGTACTGTGATGACTGTGGAGAGATGGTAGTTTCAATAGAAAAGCCTGGCAAATGTCCTAAGTGTGGCAAGGAGCACTGGACACAGGATCCTGATACACTTGATACATGGTTCTCATCAGCGCTCTGGCCATTCTCAACACTCGGCTGGCCTGAAAAGACAGAGGATCTTGACTATTTCTATCCAAACGATGTGCTCGTAACAGGCTACGATATCATTTTCTTCTGGGTAATCAGAATGATTTTCTCAGGCTATGAGCAGATGGGCAAGGCACCATTCCACACAGTGCTTTTCCATGGACTCGTAAGAGATTCTCAGGGCCGCAAGATGAGTAAATCACTCGGAAACGGAATTGATCCGCTTGAGGTTATCGACAAGTATGGTGCAGATGCACTTCGTCTGACACTTATCACAGGAAATGCACCGGGAAATGATATGCGTTTCTACTGGGAGAGAGTTGAGGCTTCAAGAAACTTCGCCAACAAGGTATGGAATGCATCAAGATTTATCATGATGAACCTTGAAGGTGTAGAGCTTAGAGAACCAAAGCTTGATGAACTTCATGCAGCAGACAAGTGGATTCTTTCAAGGGTAAATACTCTCGCAAAAGATGCCACAGAAAACATGGACAAGTTCGAGCTTGGAATTGCAGTACAAAAGGTATACGACTTCATCTGGGACGAGTTCTGTGACTGGTATATCGAGATTGCAAAGGTTCGTACCTACAAGAAGGATGAAACCCGGAGTCAGCAAATGCAGCACTTTGGACGCTTAAGACAGTACTTGTAAATGCACTGAAGCTCCTTCATCCATATATGCCGTTTATCACAGAGGAAATCTTCTGCACACTTCAGTCAGACGAGGAGACTATCATGCTCTCTAAATGGCCTGAGTACAAGGAAGAGTGGAATTTCCCGGCTGAGGAAGCAGCAATCGAGCACTGCAAGGACCTCGTAAAGGGTATCAGAAATGTCCGTACACAGATGGATGTTCCACATTCAAGAAAGGCAAAGCTTTTCATCACAAGTGATGATGAGGCAGTTAGAAAGGTATTCGAGGACAACAAGGAGGTATATGTAAATCTTGCATTTACCAGCGAGATTGCAGTACAGCAGGGCAAGGCCGGTATTGGAGATGACGCTGTATCAGTAGTGATACCTGATGCGGTTGCATACCTGCCGCTTGAGGACCTTGTTGATTTCGAGAAGGAAAAGGAAAGACTCAATAAAGAAAAGGATAAGCTCACAAAGGAGCTTGCGCGCTCAAGGGGCATGCTCTCAAATGAGAAATTCTTAAACAATGCAAAGCCTGAAAAGGTTCAGGAGGAAAAGGATAAGCTTGCAAAGTATGAGCAGATGATGGCTCAGGTAGAGGAACGTCTGGCTCAGTTTAAATAATTAAATACAGATTATATTTTGTGAACACTGTTTTCCTGGGGCAAGGATGCAAAGGAGGCCGTCCACAATGCGGTGGTTCTTGAATAGAATAGAACAAAGAAAGAATATGGAGATAAAATAGAAAGGAATAAACAATGAATGTAAATCCTATAACAAGATTGGATTATCCGGATCCGGACGTGATCCGCGTAGAAGACACCTATTATATGGTATCCACAACCATGCACTTTATGCCGGGCTGTGAGATTCTGCAGTCTTTTGATCTGGTGCACTGGGAGCATGTGACTTATGTCTATGAGACGTTGGATCATACGGATGCGCAGCAACTGAAAAGCGGTCATAATATTTACGGACAGGGCATGTGGGCAGCTTCCCTGCGTTATCATGAAGGCCGATTTTATATTTGCTTTGTGGCAAATGATACCCGTAAGACTTATTTGTATACTTCGGAAAAAATAGATGGTCCATGGAAAAAGCAGCTGATAGAAGGCTTTTATCATGACGGCTCTTTATTATTTGATGAGGATGGCAGAAACTATATTGTATATGGAAATGATGAAATCTGGATTACAGAATTGAATGAAGATTTGACTGCACCAAAGAAGGACGGATTACATCGTCTTTTAGTCAGTGATCATAAGAACCCGGAGCTAGGCTATGAGGGTTCTCATATTCAAAAAATAAACGGCTATTATTATATTTTTCTGGTTCATTCCCTGAGAGACCGCTGGATGCGGACGGAAGCATGCTTTTACAGTGATTCTCTGGAAGGAGAATTCACGGGTGGAGATGTACTTTGTGATGATCGTGGATATTGTGGACAGGGCGTGGCACAGGGAGGAATAGTGGATACGCCGGATGGAAAGTGGTATGCAATGCTGTTTCAGGATTCCGGAGCAGTTGGACGGATTCCTATTCTGCTTCCGGTTACCTGGAAGGATCATTTTCCGGTTTTTGGACAGAACGGACATGTGCCGGAAGAAATAGAGGTTCACAGTACCAGACCAGGATATATTTATCAGCCATTAGTGGGAAGTGATGATTTCTGTAATGGGCTGCTTCCGCGCTGGCAGTTTAATCATGATCCAGATCCACGGTATTATCATCTGGATGCATCGCAGGGAACCTATACAATTACAACACGGGAAGTTTGTACAGAGCTTACACAGGCAGTAAATACGCTTACGCAAAGGATGAGTTATCCGTCCTGCGCAGCTGAGGTTACTGTTGATGCTTCTGCATTGAAAGAGGGCGATGTCGCAGGTTTGTGTGCGTTGCAGGGCTGTTATGCTGCAGTTGGCATTACAAAACATCATGGAAAATATGAAGTCCTTATGCTGGATAAAAAAGAAGATGGTATATTGGATATGACGGAAGGAACTGTTGTTGAATCACACCAGATGGATTTTCGTCTTGAAGCAGATTTCTGTAACATGAAGGATGAAGCACGCTGCTATTACCGGGTAAATAAGGGAGACTGGCTACCCATCGGAACCGTGCATAAGCTGTACTTCAAACTGGATCATTTTACTGGTTGCCGGTTTGGTCTGTTCTGCTATGCGGCAGAGGAAACAGGAGGAAGTGCCTGCTTCCGGGATTTTAAGTATTATGATGTTGATGAAATCTCATAAAGATAGAACTGCATAAAATAAGTGTCGGAATTTACTCAAATTCTGTAAAAGATTCAGATTGCAGAAAAATCCGGGCATAGTATCAATGAATGATATTGCCCGGATTTTTATATTTAGTGGCTTTTCTTAAAATTTAAATGATGATATAATGAGTGAAAGTGAGAATAATACATAAATGCATTTATTAAAGAAATAGCAGGATAGTTATACTTTAGCAGGAACAAAAAGGCCGATATATAGTGAGGAAAAAATATGGATGATACCGGTATAAAGAGAGAGCCAGTTATCAGAATAAGCAACGACAGGATGGAGGCATTTATCATGCTGCCCACTGTTGAAGAAGAATACCACTATACAGTGGATGAGGTGCTTGAAGCTGTAAACCGCAATGGTGTGATATACGGCATCAATTGCGAGACCATTTCAGATATGGTAGAAAAAAGACTTATGGGCAGGGAAGTGCTTTTTGCAAAGGGAAAGCCGGCTGTTGACGGGGCTGATGGCTACTTTGATTTCTACTTTGACAGCGACTTGAACCACCGCCCAACGGTTAAGAGTGATGGCTCAGTGGATTACTGGAGTGTGCACTCGGTTGAGGTGGTCAAAAAAGGCCAGACGATTGCAAACTATTGTGAGCCTGTTGCAGGTGAGGATGGTATTGATGTGCTTGGCAGGGTAATTGCCGCAAAGAAAGGCAAGGGACTGCCACCGCTTGTGGGGCGTGGCTTTGACAAATCTGTCGATGGACTTACATATACAGCTGCTATCGATGGCAAAATTGAAAGGCACAAGAATCGCATCATTATTCTTCCTATTCTTGAAATAAAAGGTGATGTGGATGTTGGAACAGGAAATATAGATTTTGTCGGGGACGTGGTCATACATGGCAGTGTGAAGACCGGAGCCAGAATAAGGGCTGCAAAGTCCATCACGATAGATGGTGTTTGCGAGGGCTGTGTGCTTGAGGCCGGCAGTGACCTGATTCTAAGGAATGGCATGATTGGTATGGGAAAGGCCCGGATTATTGTAAAGGGCAATCTGTTTGCCAAGTTCATGGAGTATACCGATGTGGAGGTAGATGGCTTTGTGGAGGCTGATTCTGCAATCAACTGCAATGTGGTCAGCAATGATAGGGTAATCTTCAATGGTGGACATGCAAGCATAGTCGGTGGAAAAGTATATGGCTGTGCAGGCATTGAGGTGCAAAACCTGGGTAATGATGCCTTTATCAAGACTGAGGTGCATGTGGGCGTGCATAAAAAGATTAAGATAAAGATAGCAGAGCTTGAAAAGCTTGTTGATCAAAAGCAGATGCTGCTTAACAATATCAATGCAGGCATAAAGCAGATAGAACAGATGATGGGCAGTGCCGCTGACGGTATGAATCTTGAGGAAAGAAGCTTGCGCTTGTTAGGGCAAAAATTGAGAAAACAGCAGAGCTTACCGAAGATAAGGAGGAGCTGGAGCGGCTTAAGGGCATAGTGGAGCGCTCGACAGGCGCGACAGTACAGGTTTTGGAGCATGTATATCCAAATGTCGAGGTGTGTATTAACAACTCAAAGCTCGTCACCAAGGAGGAATTCGACAAGATTGAGTTCAAGGAGAAGGATAAGGCAGTCGTGATGTTGTCGATGAAATAAAAAAATTGCGATATTTTTATTAAATCTTAATGGAAATATACTTGCATAAAGGGGTTACTTTATTATAATATATAGTGACCCTTTTTTGATGGGATTATTTAGCAGGTAATTATGGAGGCAGGATTATGATAAATTTTGATGAAGAAATAAAGAACTATGAGCCAAGTCTAGAGATAGAGGAGGCTGAATCTGCGATTTACAGCCACGATCTGACAGATGTCACAGATATCATTGCACAGTTATTACGTGAGCAGGACAAAAGGCAGGGTGAATTAAGATGATTTGTTATAAATGCGGACAAGATGCAGGCTGGAACGATAAATGCCCTGTATGTGGGGCTGATCTTTCACTTTTTAAAAGAGCCATTAGAATATCCAACTCATACTACAATGATGGTTTACAAAAGGCACAGGTGAGAAATCTGTCTGGAGCGATTATATCTCTCAGGCAGAGTCTTAAGTTTTATAAGTACAATATCCAGGCAAGGAATCTGTTAGGTCTCATATACTATGAGATGGGTGAGATGGTTGACGCCTTAAGTGAGTGGGTCATCAGTGCAAACTATCAGCCTGATGATAATCTGGCAAAGAAGTATATAGATCAGATTCATAATAACAGAAATCAGCTCGAAACAATAAATCAGACTATTAAAAAATATAATCAGGCTTTAACTTATTGCAAGCAGGACAGTAAGGACCTTGCGGTTATACAGCTTCGAAAGGTGTTATCCTTAAATCCAAAGCTTGTAAAGGGACATCAGCTTTTGGCTCTTTTATATCTGGAGGAGGGACATCTGGATAAGGCAAAGAAAGCCTTACGCGATGCGGGCAAGATAGATACAGACAATACCACTACCCTCAGATACTTAAAAGAAGTGAACAGACGTCTCAAGGAAAAAGGATCTGAGAGGAAAAAGAAAAATGATGATTTAATTTCCTACCAGAGTGGAAACGAAACAATCATTATGCCAAAGCGATTCAGGGAGAGCTCAATGTGGGCAAATATACTCTATATTATAATCGGTCTGGTAGTCGGAGTGGCGGTTACGTGCTTCCTTGTGGTTCCGGGTATAAAAAGCCAGTCGAAAACAGATGCAAAGAAGCAGTTATTATCGGCCAATGATACGATTTCCACAAATGGGCAGACCATCAGTGGACTTAATGATCAGATAGACAAGCTAAAGAAGGAGCTTGAGGACGAGAAGAAGAAAAATGATGGAGTATCAGACCAGATTTCCACATATGAGGCTTTGCTCAATGCCTATGTATACTATACAACCAATGATGTAATAAAGGCAGGAGAAGCACTTGAAAATATCAACACAAGCTACCTGAGTGACTCGGCTAAGCAGACATATGATACGCTCAATGGTTCAATTGCAGATTCATATAAGGAAGCACTGTACAGTCAGGCATACTCATCATACAGCAGTGGCGATTATCAGAGTGCAATCCCTACATTCCAGAAGCTTGTCGGCATGGATGAGGCATACAGGGATGGTTCAGCTGCATATTACCTGGCACAGTCGTTCAGGAAGTCAGGTGACTTAGCATCTGCAAAGCCATATTATCAGTATGTGGTAGACAACTACGCAGGCACTGAGAAGGCCAGAACATCAAAGAATTATCTGGCACAGGAACAGCAGTAAAACAACTGCTGCGAGGCAATAATTAAATATAGAATTACGAAAGACACCAGATAATCTCCGGTGTCTTTTTATATGAGCAGGAAAGGAAGAGTTTGACATGATAGAAAATTATATCAAGGAAGCAGACCGGGTGACATACCTTATGCCAAAGGAGGTGGATCACCACTGTGCCGGGCAGATAATCGCAGAGCTTGATGCACTTATAGAGGGCTGTGGTGTCAGAAAAATAGTATTTGACATGAAACAGACAGAATTTATGGACAGTTCCGGCATTGGGTTGATAATAGGAAGAACAAAGAAGCTTAAGTACTTTAATGACAGCTCGGTGTCAGTTTGCAATATGTCGGACAGAGTGGACAAGCTTTTGAAATGTGCCGGCATTTACACTATTGTACATAAGCTTTAAAACTGAATTAAATTAAAATATAATCAGACAGAAAGGGAGCATAATGAACGCAGCAAAAACAAATCATATATCGCTTAGCTTTGATGCAATTTCAGAGAATGAGGCATTTGCGAGAATGACAGCAGCCATGTTTATGGCACAATTAAACCCCACACTAGATGACGTGGAGGACGTAAAGACAGCAGTGTCAGAGGCGGTGACAAACGCAATTATCCATGGCTATGAGAAGGGGGATGACAATATTTCATCCGGTCAGGCAGAGCATCAAGCAGCAGAAGAAAAAAGTTGTCCACAGGTACATATGAATTGCAGCTACATAGGCAGGGAGCTTTACATAGAAATATCAGATAGCGGAGTAGGCATACAGGATGTGGCAAAAGCAATGGAACCGTTATACACATCCAAACCACAGCTTGACAGATCAGGCATGGGTTTTTCATTCATGGAAGCATTTATGGACGCGCTAACAGTTACATCAGAACCGGGACACGGAACAACAGTAAAGATGAAAAAAGTACTATGAAGAGTGACAAAATCAGCAGACTTGTCACAGAAAATATAAACCTGATTTATTTAGTTATGAAACGCTTTAGAAACAGAGGCGTTGACCGGGAGGATTTATTTCAGATAGGAGCAGTTGGGCTGACAAAGGCAGCGCAGCGATTTGATGAAAGTAAGGGCTTTGCCTTTTCTACATACGCAGTACCGTTGATAATAGGGGAAATACAGCGCTTTCTACGTGATGACGGAATGGTACATATCAGTCGAAAAATACGGGATGATGCAAGAAAAATTGCAATTATCAGAGAAAAATACAGAATGAATGAAAATAGTGAAATATCACTTGAAAAAATGGAAATTATTTCCGGTATGTCAAAACAGGATATAATAATTGCCATGGAAGCCGATAAAAATGCATCGTCAATAGAAAATGAAAGTGTGCTTGATTATTTGGACAATAAAATGAGTGCAGAAGCATCAGACAAGCCATCGGAGACAGATAAAGTGATAAATAACATCGCAATGCAGCAGGCGTTTAACTCACTGGATGATAGCGAGCGCAGACTGATTATGCTCCGCTATATGCAGGATAAGACACAGAAGCAGGTGGCAGAAGTGCTTGGACGCAACCAGGTGGCCATATCACGAATGGAGAAGAATACATTGGCGAAGCTTCGCAGGGCGATGATGTGAGTGGGAAGCAGTGGAGGTTTTGAGCTTCCCACGTGCAGGCTGAGAGGATGCCGGGGGGCATGTAGTATATTCTTCAGAAAATTATGAAGTCAGCCCCGAGCCCATGTACGGATAGATTGTGGATATGCCGGGGCTTTTTGTGTTAATAGGGAATATGGAACCTCGTGGCAGTTCATAATTTTCTTCAGAACACACTACATACCCTCCGGCAAATTTAGTGTGTCGAGTGGGAAGCAATGCAGGCTGCGAGCGCCGTGCCGTCCGAACCGCAGGTGAGACCGGCACATTGTATCTCAGCGTAAGTGGCGTAAGCGGTGGTGGTGGCAGGCGGTGCTGTCGTGCTGGCTACGCTTAGCTGTTAAGTGTCTGTACGAATTATGCCTACAGGCTTTCTATGCCCGACGAAACCGTCGAAACTCGCCATCCATGGCTCGATTTCTCCTTGCCTCGGCGTCCATGCTCGGCATTTCTGTGCTTTACAGCATAATTCTACAGACACTAAACAGCTGCGCTATTCGCCCACCCGACAGCACCGCCTGCCACCACCACCGGCTTATGCCACGTACTATTGAAATTATTGGAAACTATTGAAAAAAGGAAAAGTACTTGCACCCAAGCCGCAAAGCATATTACAATGGGTGGTAAGGAATATAATTGGATTGTCGAAAGGAAAAAAGCATGAAACTTCCACTCACATATGATAACTATATATTTGACCTCTACGGTACGCTCGTGGATATTCACACAGACGAGAGTGACACTGCAATCTGGGAAAAGCTCGCCATGTTCTATGGCTATTACGGAGCACTGTATGAGGCAAAGGAGCTTAAGGAGCGCTATGAGACACTTGTAAAGAGCAGCGAGGCAGAGCTGAAGAAGAAAATTGAAAAGTCTGATGCAGATGCGCAGTTTGCCATCTCATATGCCCATGAAGCATCACCGGAGATACATATAGAGGATGTATTTGAAAAGCTTTATGAGGAAAAGGACGTGAATCCGACAAAGGAGCTTTCAGTGCATACAGGTCAGTTTTTCAGGGTGATGAGCACCGAATACATAAAGCTTTATCCGGGCACAAAGGAGATGCTTAAGGAACTTAAGAAGGCGGGAAAGAATGTATATCTGCTTTCAAATGCGCAGCGTATATTTACAGCCTATGAGATGAGAAGACTTGATATCTTTGATTTGTTTGATGACGTATTTATCTCATCTGATTATAATACCAAAAAGCCTGATATCAGATTTTATAAGGAGCTGATAAATAAGCATGATATTGACGTATCAAAATCGCTTTTTATAGGAAATGATTCGACTACCGATATCAAGGGTGCAAAGGAATGCCGGATGGATGCCTTTTATGTGAAATCGAATATTTCACCAAAGGATGATATGGCTCATGATGCAGACTATATTATAGATAATTTTACCAACTGGTAATGCGTTATTGTTTATAAAAATGTGAATACTACATAAAAAACATATATAAATTAAAATCTTTTTATAAACGGTTGCAAATAAAAAATAATGGTGTAAAATGAACTAGATTTGAATTAGTTTATTTTTTAACAAAGTAGAGGTGAAAAGAATGTCAAACACATTATTAATGTTGTGTATCCCATTTGCGGGCTTATTACTGTGCATAGCAGTTATGCCGCTTGTGAAGCCTGAATGGTGGGAGAAGCATCAAGCTCATGCAGTTATCTTATGGTCACTGCTTTTTGCCATTCCGTTCGCGCTGTTCTATGGAGCACCAAAAGCCGTAGAGACGGTACTGGAGTGTCTGATAGGTGACTATCTGACCTTTATCGTGTTGCTCTTTGGACTGTTCTGCGTAGCCGGAAATATTAAGCTGGAGGGAAGTCTGGTCGGCAACCCAAAGGTAAACGTTATCATGCTTGCTGTTGGAACTTTTTTTCAAGCTGTATAGGAACTACAGGAGCCAGTATGCTTTTTGTAAGGCCGATTATACAGATGACTCATGGAGAAAAAACAAGCGTCACATCATGGTATTTTCATTTTTCTTGTGTCAAATATCGGAGGATGTCTTACACCTATCGGAGATCCGCCACTGCTCATGGGATTTTCAAGAGGAGTATCGTTCTTCTGGAGCATGAGGCTGTTTCCGGTTCTCGTATTAAATATGATACTGCTTCTTACCATATTTTATCATTTGGACAAGAAGGCCTACCAGAAGGATATCACTAAGGGACTTATGCCTGAGGTGAAGGAAAATGAGCCCCTCATCAGGATAAAGGGTGCCCACAACTTTTTATATATCGTAATGATTGTCATAGCTGTTATACTAAGCGGTGTGCTTCCTAAGCTTTCTGCATTCCAGAACGCTGCGGGAGAGGTTATCGGTATTCCGATATTCAGGGAGGTTACACTCACTGTGCCTGCAATCATTGAGATTGCAATTATTCTGCTTGCAGCCCTGCTTTCCTTCAAGACAACACCGAAGGAGGTTCGTGTGCAGAACCATTTCACATGGGGAGCAATTCAGGAGGTTGCGGTGCTTTTCATCGGAATCTTCATCACCATGCAGCCTGCTCTTATGGTATTAAAGAGTGCAGGTTCAGGTCTTGGAATCACAAAGCCGTTTGAGATGTTCTGGGCAACAGGAGCACTTTCAAGCTTCCTCGACAATACACCGACATATCTGGTTTTCCTTACTACAGCGGGAGCCATGCACTTTACTACAGGTGTCGCAACCACACTGGGAGTGGTGCCGGTCAAGATGCTTATGGCAATTTCGTGTGGCGCTGTATTTATGGGAGCCAACACATATATTGGAAATGCACCGAACTTTATGGTCAAGTCATTATCAGACGAAAACGGTATCAACATGCCATCGTTCTTTGGTTACATGTGGTGGTCATTGCGTTATCTGATACCTGTTTTCATCATAGATATGATCATATTCTTTTTATAGGAGGGATGAATTATGGAATTTTATGACGAGAAAATTAAAGCTCTTGCCATCGAAATCTATGAGCTTGATGCCGAAGTATACAAGAAATTAGGCTCATCCCTCGGCAGGGTATTTGGTGGCGAGAAGGATATATGTATCCGTAACATCATGGAGGATCTGCACTCAAGGCAGAACAGCTCAAGAATCCGAAGCGAGCTTGCCCTGATAAGCAACATGGCAAGAACAATACCTGATCACGATACAAGGCATGATATCATGGTCAGATACAACAACATAGTAGAGGAGATAGCGGAGCTCCCGACAGGTTTTGCTGACGGAGATATCCTCGATCCAAAGATAGCGGATTTAAATACCGTAAACCTGAAGGATCGTTTCAAGACGGGCGATCATCTGATTATCTGTATAGGACGTTCCTGCGGATGTGGTGGAAATGAGATTGGATTTGCACTTGCAGACAAGCTTCGTATGAATTTCTATGATGTGTCTGTCATGAATGAGGTGTTCAGACAGAAGGATGGAGAGGAAGCAGCCCAGGCTACAGCTACCTTCCAGAAAAAAGAGCGAATGGGAATCAAAAAGCGCATAAAAGCTTTTAAGAAATACCACGGACTTTCATCAGAGGATGTGCTTTTCTTTGATACAAGCAAGTTCCTTGTAGAGAAGGCAAAGCAGGAGGACTTCATTGTTATGGGACGTTTTGCAGATGCAATTCTGACAAACAATCATATTCCTCACATAAGTATTTTTATCACAGCACCGGAGAAGAGAAGAATCCAACGTTTCCTTGAGATAAACAAGAATGTGACTCCGAACCAGGCAAAGAAATGGATAGAATCTGAGGATAAGAGACATCTGAAGACCTACAAATTCTATACCGGCAGAAAGTGGAGCAAGGCAAGTAACTATGATATCTGTATCAACAGTGCCAGCTACGGTATTAAGGGCTCAATAGAGCTTATCATCCGTATGCTTCAGCTCGATGACCGCGTGAAGCAGCTGATTGAGTAATTTTTTAAAGCGTGTTTTATTGACGTAAAACACGCTTTTTTTATATATTTGACATTTTTGAAAAAATCCTCTTACAAAATTCGTGAAAAAGTGATAAAATAATATTGTATAACGAAAGAGGTGTGATATGTTCGAAATAGGTGATTACGTATTAAATGCTACAAATGGAATTTGCAAAATAAGCGAAATCGTGGAGTTAGACATGTCAGGAGACAAGCAGCTCAAGTCATATTTTTTACTCCGCCCTGTTGAGGAGGAGAATGACAGAGTGTATATACCTGTTGACAATGCTGATAAGAGGATACGTAAGGTAATAACACAGGATGAGGCACTGGCGGTGCTCAATAGAGTACCTGAGATAGAGGCGCTCGCGGTAAAAAATGAGAAGGAGCGCGAAACGCGCTATAAGGAGGCAGTCAGAAGCTGTGAGCCGGATAGTGTGATCAGTCTCTTAAAGTGTTTACATATCAGAAATGAGCAGCGTGCACAGGCAGGCAAGAAGTCTACAGCCGTCGATGAGCGCTATGGCAAGATGGCAGAGCACAATTTAAATGCAGAGCTTGCATTTGTTCTTGAAAAGGACAGGCAGGAGATTAAAGATATAATTCATGATATGCTATAGTATGTGGGCAGAATCAGAAAGCGGGTTCTGCCTTGTTTTTTGCTAAAAATAAGAGATATTAAGAAAAGTTTAAACAAAATAATTAATGAGTTTATGTCATGAATATGTTATTATATATCAGGTAAGGGCATATAATATTACCGGTTAAGGGTAAATGAGAAAATTTATCATGTTTTATCTGATAAAAACAAAAGAATGAAAGTAAGGGAATCAATATGAATAATATGAATATTAATTCTGCAATAGCAGATACTCTGGATATAGGGAATACAGACACGGAGAAAAAGACAGGGCTCATAGGCTTTTATAATTACACGGTAGTGCTTACATACATAGGCATGTGGATAGCTTCCTTGGAGTTATGCTTGCCATAAAGGATAGGTATGTGGGTTCACTAATCTGCCTTATGCTGGCCGGTGTCTGTGATATGTTTGACGGCACCATTGCATCCACAAAGAAGGATCGTACCAGGGACGAGCGCACATTTGGCATACAGATAGATTCGTTAAGTGATATCATATGCTTTGGTGTGCTTCCGGCAGTGTGGGTATTTTGCGTGACACCAAAGATATCAGTTGCATTTATCGCCATATTTGTATTCATACTTTGCGGGCTTATCCGTCTGGCATACTTTAATGTGGATGAGGCCAACAGGCAGGCAGCGACAGCAGAGCGCAGACAGTATTATCTGGGGCTTCCAATCACCTCAAGTGCGCTTGCTATCCCGGCGGTATATCTGATTGGAGAGTTCACAGCTATACATACACAGACAATCGCGGCACTTGCCCTTTTAATCATTGGCATTTGCTACGTGCTCCCTGTAAAGCTCAAAAAGCCATCTCTTTTTGGAGAGGTTCTGCTTGTAGGTATAGGAGCAGTTGAGTTTTGTATTCTCATTGCGGAGGTTCTTATTTAATGGAAAAAAAAAACGTTTGTAGACTGGCTTTATACCACGGCACCTGGGCGTGTGACACTTAAGGTGCTTCTGCATACAGGTGCACTTAAGTTCGGAGAAATAGTAGCACGCTCCCCGCTGTCTAAGCCGTTTATCAGCCGGTATATAAAGAATAACAATATAGACATGTCTGATTTTAAGGGTCAGAAATATAACAGCTTTCAGGACTTTTTCTCCAGAAAGCGTGATGATATTGAGGTGGACAGGCAGGCTGAGCATCTTATCAGTCCGTGTGACGGCTACCTGAGTGCATACAGGATAAAAAGCAACAACAGCTTTCACATCAAGGGCTCATGGTACAAGGTGACGGACCTTGTCACCGACAAAAAAATTGCAAAGGAATTTGTTGGAGGAGACTGCGTGATACTGCGTCTTTGTGCCAACGATTATCATCATTACTGCTATATAGATGATGGATTTCAGGGCAGGAATCATTTTGTGAAGGGACTGCTTCACAGTGTACAGCCTATTGCACTGGAAAATGCGCCTGTATACAGGCAAAACAGGCGTATGTGGACTATTCTGGATACAGTTAATTTTGGCAAGGTGGCACAGATTGAGATAGGTGCGCTGCTTGTGGGAGGCATAGTCAATGACCACGAGAATGTTATGATGAGAAAGGGCGCAGAGATGGGGCACTTTGAGCTGATTGGCTCCACAATAGTGCTTTTGTTTAAAAAAAGGTCATATTGACCTGCTTCCGGAAATTAAAGAGTGTATAAAAGGAGACAAAGAAGTACGTGTTATCCAGGGACAGCATATCGCAAACAGGACAGTTTTTTAACAGAATACTTCCAAAATACAGTCGTATTCCGCTGCTTTTTACAGTAGTGCTCAATTTCAGTGTATACTGGGGCGCGCGTGCTATTGCAGGCGGTTTTATCCATCACAATATAGAGACCTCGCTTGATGATATGATACCGGTTGTGTACCCTACAGTAGTCATCTATTTTGGCTGCTATATTTTTTGGATTATAGGATATCTGTACAATGCAGCGATGGATAAAAGGCACTGTTATCGTTTCCTCATGGCAGACTGGCTGGCAAAGGCAGTCTGTTTTATCTGTTATGTCGTGTATCCTACAACCAACACCCGCCCGGAAATAGTGGGCTCAGACATATGGGCACAGCTCATGCGCTTTTTATATAGTATGGATGCAGCGGACAATCTTTTTCCATCTATACACTGCCTAGTAAGCTGGCTGTGCTATATAGGCATCCGTGGCAATAAAAAAGTACCGCAGTGGATACGTACAACCTTCTGTATTTGCGCTATAGCAGTATTCATATCCACATTGACTACGAAGCAGCATGTGATATATGATGTAGTTGCAGGAGTTGCGCTGGTGGAAGTGACATACCGGGTTTCAAAGCTGATAGTTAAAAGGCAGTTAAAAAGGGAAAATCGAATACAGAAGAAGCATAATATGTATAAAAAGTATAAGGAATACAATTAGTAAGCAAACCTAAAACCAAGGAGTATAAACATGGATGATACACAAATAGAGATGCTGCCGATGTTGGGCGAATTCAGTTCAATTGCCTCGCAGTATGAACACATCATGTTCTACTACGAATCGGGTATACAGCAGATAGTAGCAAAGCTGCAGATATTAAATAATGAATTCAAAAACAATCACGAAAGAAATCCAATCGAGAACATAAAGAGCCGTGTAAAGTCGCTTGACAGTATAATAGACAAAATGAAGCGAAAGGGCATTCCGCTCACCACCAACGCCATGAAGCGTGAGATAAAGGATATAGCCGGCGTCAGGGTCATTTGTCCATTTATATCCGATGTATATCAGGTGGCCAATATGCTTGTGAATCAGGCGGATGTCGAGATTGTCACAATAAAGGACTACATAAAAAAACCGAAGGAGAATGGCTACAGGAGTCTTCATATGATAGTGCTGGTTGATGTGTATTTTTCGGATCACAAGGACAAGGTGCCGATAGAGATACAGTTTCGTACCATTGCCATGAATTTCTGGGCCAGCACAGAGCATCAGCTTCGCTACAAGAAGAGCCGTATATTCACGGAGGAGATGCAGCAGGAGCTTAAGAAATGCGCGGATATCATGGCAGACGCTGATGACAAGATGCAGAATCTGGCAAATGTTTCGGGGATTGTGCAGCCGATTGAGTAAAAGAGAGTGATGTAAGTCACTCTTTTTTGTTTGTAAATCAAAAGTTTATATTTATTTAATAAAAATTGTTAGCACTCTCACTTGACGAGTGCTAATTTGCGTGCTATAACATAGTCACAAGGAATATTGAAGAATTATTTAAAGGATTATTTAGAGATAAAATTTTGATATTACCTGTATGACACATAAGAATTATATTTATGGATAACATAGTAGAAGGGAGTGAGACTATGAACATTCAAAAATTTACACAGAAATCAATAGAGGCAGTCAATGACTGCGAGAAGCTTGCATATGATTATGGCAATCAGGAGATAGAACAGGAGCACCTGCTTGTGGCATTACTTTCACAGGAGGACGGACTGATACCGAAGCTGATTGACAAGATGGAGATAAACGTAGAGCATTTCACAGAGAATGCAAAGCGCCATCTGGCAGCGCGTACAAAAGTAAGCGGCAGCAGTGCACAGGTCTATGTGGGCAATGATTTAAACAAGGTTCTTATCCATGCTGAGGACGAGGCAAAGGCAATGGGAGATGAGTATGTTTCGGTAGAGCATCTTTTCCTGTGTCTGCTGAAGTATCCAAACAAGGCAATGAAGGAGCTGATAAAGGAGTATGGTCTCACAAGAGACAGATTCCTCACAGCACTTTCTACGGTCAGGGGCAATCAGAAGGTCACATCCGATAACCCTGAGGCCACATATGATACACTTGAGAAATATGGCTACGACATGGTGGAGCGTGCAAGACAGCAGAAGCTTGATCCTGTTATCGGCCGTGATGATGAGATACGAAATGTAGTGCGTATTCTCTCACGTAAGACTAAAAATAACCCGGTACTTATCGGTGAGCCGGGTGTTGGTAAAACGGCAGTCGTTGAGGGACTGGCGCAGCGTATCGTAAAAGGCGATGTGCCTGAGGGCTTAAAGGACAAAAAACTGTTTGCACTCGATATGGGCTCTCTGATTGCAGGAGCTAAGTACAGGGGCGAGTTTGAGGAGAGACTTAAGGCAGTGCTTGAGGAGGTAAAAGCTTCTGACGGACAGATAATTCTCTTTATCGATGAGCTTCACACAATAGTAGGAGCCGGAAAGACAGACGGAGCCATGGATGCAGGACAGCTTCTTAAGCCAATGCTTGCAAGAGGTGAGCTGCACTGCGTGGGCGCCACCACACTCGATGAGTACCGTGAGTACATTGAGAAGGATGCAGCCTTGAGAGACGTTTCCAGCCTGTTATGGTAGACGAACCGACAGTAGAGGACACTATCTCAATACTTCGTGGCCTTAAGGACAGATACGAGGTATTCCACGGCGTTAAAATCACAGATTCGGCACTTGTCACAGCGGCAGTGCTTTCAAACAGATACATCACAGACAGATTTTTGCCTGATAAGGCAATAGACCTTGTGGATGAGGCATGCGCATGATAAAGACGGAGCTTGATTCAATGCCGGCAGAGCTTGATGAGCAGAATCGTAAGATTATGCAGCTTGAGATAGAGGAGACAGCTCTAAAGAAAGAGACAGACCACTTAAGTCAGGACAGGCTCGCAGCACTCCAGAAGGAGCTTGCAGAGTTGCGTGATGACTTCAATGCCAAAAAGGCTCAGTGGCAGAACGAGAAGGGGGCTGTTGACAAGGTCAGCAAGCTTCGTGAAAAGATTGAGTCCACAAAGAATGAAATCAAGACAGCACAGCAGAACTATGATCTGGAAAAGGCAGCAGAGCTGCAGTACGGCGTGCTTCCAAATTTGCAGAAGGAGCTGGAATCAGAGGAGGCACTGCTTAAGGACAGAGACTTATCGCTTGTGCGAGAGAACGTTGGCGATGAGGAGATTGCACTCATTATCTCGCGCTGGACAGGAATACCTGTTGCAAAGCTTACGGAGAGTGAGCGTAATAAGACACTTCACCTCGATGAGGAGCTGCACAAGAGGGTAATAGGACAGGATGACGGAGTCACAAAGGTGACAGAGGCTATCATCCGATCAAAGGCAGGCATCAAGGATCCTACAAAGCCGATAGGTTCGTTTATGTTCCTCGGACCTACAGGTGTAGGTAAGACAGAGCTTGCAAAGGCACTTGCGGCAAGTCTTTTTGATGATGAAAACAACATGGTCAGACTCGATATGAGTGAGTACATGGAGAAGTACTCAGTGTCACGACTCATCGGAGCGCCTCCGGGATACGTAGGCTATGATGAGGGTGGACAGCTCACAGAGGCTGTAAGGCGTAAGCCATACTCAGTAGTACTCTTTGATGAGGTGGAAAAAGCCATCCGGATGTATTCAACGTGCTGCTTCAGGTGCTTGATGACGGACGAATTACTGACTCACAGGGACGTACCGTGGATTTCAAGAACACAATCATCATTATGACAAGTAACCTCGGCTCACAGGAACTTCTTGAGGGCATAGAGGCAGACGGCAGCATCAGCACAGAGTGTGAGAACCGCGTCATGGATGAGCTTAAGGGTCATTTCAGACCGGAGTTTTTAAACAGACTTGATGAGATCATCATGTTCAAGCCTCTCACAAAGGACAACATCGGTCATATCATCACCCTGCTCATGGCAGATTTAAACAAGCGTCTTGTCGACAAGGAAATCACAGTCGAGCTGACAGACACTGCAAAGCAGTTTATCACTGATAATGGCTACGATCCGGTATACGGAGCAAGACCGCTCAAGAGATATCTGCAGAAGCATGTCGAGACACTCGCTGCAAAGCTGATTCTGGCAGATGGTGTGAGAGCAGGAGATACCATTCTTATAGATGTGAAGGATGGCAAACTTAGTGCATCGGCAGTGAAGAAAAATGCATAAAAATGAAGATATATTTGTAAAACAGGCGCAGGAATTTTCTCCGCGCCTGTTTTATTTTGCGCTTTGGCATGGAGGACAGACCTCTGACAAAGGAGAAAAAAATCCCTCTCTTTTTAATTGTGTTATTATTTGAAAAAATATATAATTAATGTAAGCAACTAGAAAATAAGTCGAAAATTTTAATAATCAAATGTTTGAGGTGATAAGATTATGCAAGGAGAAAAGTTTACATTAATGCAATATAATGTTAATGCAATATTGGGCTTTATTGAAGCAGGGCAATTTGTTATTCCTGAGATTCAGAGACCATTTGTATGGAAAAGAGCTCAGGTAAGGGATTTGATTGATTCTTTGTATAATGGATACCCTACAGGTATATTATTACATGGAAGAATCCGGATGTTAAGACAAAGGATGGAACAGTAGCAAATGGAAAGCATGTATTAATTGATGGACAACAGAGAATTACAGCATTGATGGCATCAATAGCAGGTCTTGAAGTGCTAGATGAAGATTTTAATAGGGATAGGGTTAAAATCGCATTTAATCCGCTTGCAACCGATTCAGATAAGAGATTTGCAGTACAAGATGCATCTCATTTAAAGGATAAAAAATGGATTCCAGATATTTCAGAAGTATTTAAAAATGATTTTGATCCATTTGAGTTTGTCCCTAAGTATTGTAATAATAATTTGGGTGTGAAACCCAATGAAGTAAATAATGCAATTATGAAGCTGAGAGGGATTGCAAATAGACAGATTGGAGTTATAGAGCTTGATCATTCTCTTGATATTGACGAAGTAACGGAAATATTTATTCGTATTAATTCTAAGGGAACTGCATTAAGCCAGTCTGATTTTGTTATGTCCAAAATGGCTGCAGATACGGTTCATGGAGGAAATATACTGCGTAAGGTTGTTGATTATTTTTGCCATTTAGCTGTAAAACCGGATTTTTACCCTCAAATGATTAAAGATTTAGAATTTGAAAAAACAGAATTTGCATCTAAAATTAAATGGCTAGCTAAAGATAATGAGGATATTTATAATCCTGATTATAATGATATGCTTCGTGTCGCTTTTATGTATAGTTTTAATCGTGCAAAGCTCTCCGATTTAGTTAGCTTGCTTTCAGGTAGAGATTTTGAACAACGTGAGTTTAAGGTAAGAAATTGTAGAAGATTCATATAATAAACATTTGTTGAAGGTATCAAAGTATTTATCAATGAACATAATTTTGAACAATTTGTATTGGCTATTAAAGGTGCTGGATTTAAATCTAGTAAGCAGCTCAATTCTCAGATGACACTTGATTTTGCATATATGTTATATCTTAAACTATTAAAAGATTCTTCAATACCACATGATCAAGTAAAGCATCATGTGCAAAAATGGTTTGTTCTTTCAACACTTACAGGAAGATATGTTGGATCGCCTGAGTCTGTAATGAGTAGGGATATTAGATTAATAAATGAAAAAGGTTTTATTAACTTCTTTTATGAGATTGAAGCATCGGTTCTTTCAGATACATTTTGGGATATATCTTTGCCACAGAATCTAGAGACAACGTCAACTAATAGTCCGGCATTTAATACGTTTCTTGCAGCACAGATTAATCTTAATTGCAATTCATTATTTATGCATGGAACAATGATTTCAGATTTAATTAATATATCAGGAGATGTACATCATATATTTCCTAAGGCATATTTGAAAAATAATGGCATTGATACAAAGGGGAGGTATAATCAGGTTGCAAATTTTACGTATCTTGATACTCAAGTGAATAAAGCTATAAGTGATGATGCCCCGAATATATATTTTCAAAGTGCATTGGAACAGTGTGACAAGAAGAACATTGCATTTGGAAATATATTTGAAAGAGATGCTCTTATGAAGAATCTTAGTGAGAATGCAATTCCAGAAAGCATTGTATCAATGACTGTAGAGAACTATGATGATTTCTTGGCTGATAGAAGAAAGCTGATGGCACAATTGATGATGAGATATTACAAGGGACTATAGACTATTCTATTGTTTTAGTAAATAAAACAGTAAGGGAGAAGAAGGTGAGATTTTATGGATATAAAGCAACTAATTGGGGAACTACAGATTATGATAAAAAGATTGCACTTGAGAGAAAGAACAATAAAGTTTTTATCGGTGGATTGTGGTTGACAAACTTATGAAAAATGGATATAATTATATTGTAAGAAAAGTAAGGAATTCATTACTTGGGAAGGAGGTTTTTGTATGGAATTAGCAAAGGTAACATCAAAAGGGCAGATAACAATACCTATTGAAATTAGAAAAAAACTTGGAATTAAGAATGGCGATAAGATATTGTTTGTGGAAGAGTCTGGAAGAGTGTATATGATGAATTCATCTATGGATGCACTTCGTGAAGCACAGAGATCATTTGCAGGAGAGGCAGAAAGACTCGGACTTAAAGACGATGATGATGTAATGGAAATGATAAAATCTCTTAGGCAGGAAAGTGTGGTGAAGTAGATGAGAATTATGCTTGATACCAATGTATTGATATCGGCATTACTTTTCCGGGGACTAAGATGGATGCAATGATGAACTATATATTTACTAACCATCAGCTTGTGTTGTCATCTTACGTTGTAGATGAGTTAAAAAATGTAGTCAGGAGAAAGTTCCCCGGAAAAGAAATGATAATCAACAAATTACTTATGATGATGAGCTTTGAGTATGTTTACACACCTGGTAGTATGGAAAGTGGACTATTTAATATCAGAGATATCAAAGATTATCCAGTACTTTATACGGCTATTATTGAGGATGTTGATATTCTTGTGACAGGAGATAAAGATTTTTCAGATATAGATGTCGAGAAGCCGAAAATTATGTCTCCAACACAGTTTATGGAGAATTTTTTAGAAGAATGGTAAAAATGTTCGGGGATTATAAAAACACTCAAAATCAGCTATACCTGATATGGTATGGCTGATTTTTATAAAAATTAATAGGACCCCGTTTGCTTTGTAGACTGGCAGAATGCAGAAGAGTCTTTAACAGCTCTTTCTCTTTACAATTTCTGTACTTATTTCAATTTTTACATGGCTTGCAGAGGTAGAATTTATTATCTCTGCAAGCTTTTTACTGCAATTTCACCCATGTACTGCTTAGGCACATGCACAGTCGAAAGAGGTGGTGTAATGTAGGTACACATTGGCATATCATCAAAGCTATTACTGATATGTCTTCAGGGATACGATAGCCTGCCTCTGAAAGTGCACGCATAGCTCCGGCAGCAATCAGGTCATTGTCGGCAAAGTAGCATCGGACAAGCTCATCACCGCTTTTTATAACTGCCTTCATATCACAGTAAGCACCGTCAACTGAAGGGGAGAGGTGATGTACGACTGAGCGCGAGGTTGACATACCGTTTTTGCGTATTTGCTTTATAGAAGCCGTCGGCTCTTTCCTCAAAGCCGGTTATACTGTATGCGGAATGCAGATATCCGGGCTGTGCATGTGTTTGCTTGATCAGGTAGTCTGTGGCAAGATAGGCACCCTGAAGGTTATTTATAGTCACGCAATCGAGGTTTAAGTCTTCGAAATAGTTGTCTATTAGCACAACAGGCAGACCGCACCTTGTAAAGGGCTTTATGTCATGCTCTTCCATCTCGGTTCCAAGCAGCAGGATACCCTTTGCTCCAAGCCTTTTCCACTCAGATAGCAAAGCCTCAATATCGTCATTTTCGTATATGTAGCTGATATTCAGGTAGTAGTGGCAGTGCCTGCAGCCCAAATCAATACCCTCTGACAGCTGTGAAAAGAATGGAACATCCTGTACCAAAACGCCGTGCTCTGTATGTGTGTAAACAGGAGAATTAGGAACTACAGCGCCATTCTTTCTGTATATTACAAAATATAATGTGCCATTGGAGGCCGGAGCTTCATTGGTATTTGATATTCTTGAAAATCATATCCGGCAGAGGCCGCAGCTTCGAGCACACGTTTTCTGGTGAATGTGCTGACACCGGGCTTATTATTAAGTGCCATCGATATAGCTGCTTCAGAAAGATTAAGTTGTTTGGCAAGTTCTTTTGCTGTGATAGACATGGCATGGCTCCTTATGTTTTATTTGTCTCATTATAACATGACAATATAGTATTAACATTATAATTTAGTAAATTAAGTTGAAAAATACACTAAATTTACTAAATTATAGGTATCAATTAAGCTGGACCGGATATATACTTAGCACATAAGAACAATTAATCTGTCCGATGGGGCATATGAGAGAAGGAGATTTACACTATGAACAATATTCCAAAAATGAAAATCGGTATAGTTGCGGTAAGCCGTGACTGTTTTCCGGAAAGTCTGTCAGTAAACAGAAGAAAAGCACTTGTCGATGCATACGCTGCAAAATATGATGCAGCAGACATATACGAGTGTCCTGTATGTATCGTGGAGAGCGAAATACATATGGTACAGGCACTTGAGGACATAAAGGCAGCAGGCTGCAATGCACTTTGTGTTTACCTTGGAAACTTTGGACCGGAGATTTCAGAGACTCTTCTTGCAAAGCACTTTGACGGACCAAAGATGTTTGTTGCAGCAGCAGAGGAGACACAGGAGAACTTAATTCAGGGACGTGGAGATGCATACTGTGGTATGTTAAACGCAAGCTACAATCTGGCACTCAGAAATATAGGAGCGTATATTCCGGAGTATCCTGTGGGCGATGCAGATGACTGCGCAGATATGATACATGAATTCCTGCCAATAGCAAGGGCTATATACGGACTTAATAATCTTAAGATTATTTCATTCGGACCAAGACCACTCAATTTCCTTGCATGCAATGCACCAATCAAGCAGCTCTACAACGTGGGTGTTGAGATTGAGGAAAATTCAGAGCTTGATTTGTTTGAGGCATTTAACAAGCATGCCGGTGATGAGAGAATACCGGATGTGGTAAAGGACATGGAAAGGGAGCTTGGCGAGGGCAACAAAAAGCCTGAGATCCTTGAGAAGCTTGCACAGTATGAGCTCACACTTTTAGACTGGGTTGATGAGCATAAGGGCTACAGAAAGTATGTGGCAATCGCAGGAAAATGTTGGCCTGCTTCCAGACACAGTTTGGATTTGTACCATGCTATGTAAACAGCCGTCTTACAGGAAGAGGTATCCCGGTTTCATGTGAGGTGGATATATATGGAGTGCTCAGTGAGTTCATCGGAACCTGCGTCAGCGAGGATGCGGTAACACTTCTCGATATCAACAACTCAGTGCCGAAGGATATGTACAAGGAGTCAATCGAGGGCAGATTTGACTACAAGCATACAGACACATTTATGGGCTTCCACTGTGGAAACACCTGTTCAAGCAAGGTTTGCAACCCACAGATGAAGTATCAGATGATTATGCAAGAAGCCTTCCTATAGAGGTGACAAACGGAACTCTCGAGGGAGATATAGTGCCGGGAGATATTACATTTTACCGTCTCCAGTCTACAGCAGACTGTAAGATTCGCGCTTATGTGGCTCAGGGTGAGGTGCTTCCTGTTGCAACACGCTCATTCGGCAGTATCGGAGTGTTTGCGATAAAGGAGATGGGACGTTTCTACCGTCATGTGCTTATTGAGAAGAATTATCCTCATCACGGAGCTGTAGCCTTCGGTCATTACGGAAAAGCCCTTTTTGAGGTATTTAAATATATTGGCGTGCCAGTTGAGGATATTAATTACAATCAGCCGGCATCACTGCCATACAAGACAGAAAATCCTTTCTGTTAGTGGGTTCTGAATAGTTACGTTATCTGATGTAAACATATTGCGTGAATGGAGAATAGATATGCTATATATAGGTGTGGATTTAGGCACAAGTGCAGTAAAGCTTCTGCTCATGGATGAGAGCGGAAAGGTATTAAATATAGTCTCAAAGGAGTATCCAATCAGCTTTCCAAAGCCGGGCTGGTCAGAGCAGAATCCATGTGACTGGTGGGAGCAGACCGTGGCTGGGCTTATAGAGCTGACTAAAGATTTTGACAGGAGCGCTGTTGCGGGAATCAGCTTCGGCGGTCAGATGCATGGACTTGTCGTATTGGATGAAAACGACAATGTAATAAGACCTGCTATACTTTGGAATGACGGAAGAACACAGAAGGAGACAGACTATTTAAATAATGTAATAGGAAAAGAAAAGCTGTCTGAGCTCACCGGAAATATAGCGTTTTGCCGGATTTACAGCGCCAAAGATTTTATGGCTGAAAGCAAATGAACCGGAAAACTTGCCAGAATAAAAAAGCTTATGCTGCCAAAGGATTATATTGCATACCGCATGACAGGTGTATTTAGTACCGATTATTCTGATGCATCGGGAATGCTTCTTCTGGATGTCAAAAATAAGTGCTGGTCAAAGGAGATGCTTGACATATGCGATGTAAGAGAGGAGTGGCTTCCTGGGCTTTATGAGAGCAGTGAAAAGACAGGCACTCTGAAAGCTGATGTGGCATGTGAGCTTGGCTTTCCTAAAGACTGCATAGTTGCAGCCGGGGCAGGAGATAATGCGGCTGCAGCTATAGGCACAGGTACAGTCGGAGCCGGAAAGTGCAACCTCTCTCTTGGAACAAGCGGCACTCTTTTTATCACAAGTGATGAGTTCAGAGTGGATTCGCACAATGCGCTTCATTCCTTTGACCATGCTGACGGCGGCTATCATCTGATGGGCTGTATGCTCTCGGCTGCAAGCTGCAACAACTGGTGGATGAAGGATATCCTTCATTCCGATGACTTTGTGAATGAGCAGAAGCCTCTTGAGGAGGATGGCAGACTTGGTGAGAATCATGTGTATTTTCTGCCTTATCTGATGGGAGAGCGCTCTCCGCACAATGATCCGTCTGCAAGGGCAGCGTTTATCGGGATGAGCATGGATACTGACAGAGCGACATGCTGCAGGCTGTGTTTGAGGGTGTGGCATATGGCTTCGTGATTCACTTGAGGTGGCAAAGAGCTTGGTGTGGCACCAAAAAGCACAACAATCTGTGGTGGCGGTGCAAAGAGTGTGCTTTGGAGAAAGATAGTTGCAAACGTTATGAATATGCAGGTTGACACGGTGGAAGTCGAGGAAGGACCGGCATACGGCGGTGCAATACTGGCTGCAGTTGCAAACGGCTGCTTTGAAAATGTGGAGGCTGCGGCAGCGGCTATTGTGAGAAAGAAGGATACAACCATGCCAAGTCCACAGCTTGTCGAAAAATATGAGAAGGGCTATGCAAAATTTAAGCAGTTTTATCCTGCATTAAAGGGCAAATATTAGTCATTTCGTAGAAAATTAAATTTTGTGTTGTAAAGTGGTGCAAATTCATGTATCTTATTATAAGGAAATGAATTTTGCACCACTTTTTTATGCATAATTAGCACTTATAAAACACGTAATTGCCGATTATATCAATGCAAAATGAATTTTTTGCTAAAAGAAATTGCAAAATGATATAACAGGTATATCAAATATGCATTTCAGGCGGGATGATATGGATTTATTTGATTACATGAGAGAACAGAATAAGGAGACAAGCGGTCCCTTAGCTTCAAGGATGCGTCCGACAACACTTGATGAGGTGGTCGGCAGCAGCACATAGTTGGAAAGGACAAGCTTTTGTATCGTGCGATTAAAGCCGATAAGCTCAGCTCCATCATCTTTTACGGGCCGCCGGGCACCGGAAAGACTACTTTGGCAAAGGTCATAGCCCACACTACCAGTGCTGAGTTTATGCAGATTAATGCAACCTCTGCAGGCAAGAAGGACATGGAAGAGGTCGTGGAGCAGGCGAAGAATAATCAGGGAATGTATCAGAAGAAGACGATACTTTTTATCGACGAGATACATCGCTTCAACAAGGGGCAGCAGGATTATCTGCTTCCGTTTGTGGAGGATGGCACCATTATTCTGATAGGAGCTACCACTGAGAATCCTTACTTTGAGGTAAACGGTGCTTTGCTTTCACGCTCAGTTATTTTTGAGCTTAAAAAGCTGTCAACGGATGATATAAAGGTACTTCTTAAGAGAGCACTGACTGACACAGAAAAGGGCATGGTGCATACAATGCACAGATAGATGATGATGCACTTGATTTCCTTGCAGATGTGTCAAACGGAGATGCGAGAGCGGCGCTCACAGCGATAGAGCTTGGTGTACTGACCACGGACAGGTCAGACGATGGCATCATTCATATCACTATCGATGTGGCGAGCGAATGTATACAAAAAAGAGTTATCTCCTATGATAAGAAGGGGGATAACCATTACGATACCATCTCTGCTTTTATAAAGAGCATGCGCGGCTCAGACCCGGATGCGGCGGTCTATTATCTGGCGAGGATGCTTTATGCCGGAGAAGATGTGAAATTTATCGCAAGACGAATCATGATACTTGCATCGGAGGATATAGGCAATGCAGACCCGATGGCTATGGTTGTAGCGGCATCGGCGGCGGCAGAGGTCGAGCGCGTTGGAATGCCGGAGGCACAGATTATTCTGTCACAGGCTGTCACATACATGGCATGCGCGCCAAAGAGCAATGCATCATATAATGCGATATCGGCAGCAATGAGCTGCGTGAAGCAGACTAAGACACCGGCTGTTCCGGCACATCTGCAGGATGCCCATTACGGTGCGGCAGAAAAGCTCGGGCACGGAGTCGGGTACAAATACGCACACGACTATCCAAATCACTATGTGAAGCAGCAGTATCTGCCGGATGGCCTTATAGACAGAGTGTTTTACAAGCCTACGGATATAGGCTATGAGGCAAAGATAAAAGCACACATGGATGAGCTTCACAGAGACTGTGATACATGAAAGTGCATAGATGAAGCTTGAATAATTGCAAATAGTTGATAATAACATAAATATTTAGAAAATCAGACCAGGAGGATCTTTAAATGAAAAAGTATACAGAAATGACAAAGGAAGAGTTAATGCAGGAAAAGACAGCACTTGAGGCTGAGTACGAGAAGATTAAGAATCTTGGCTTAAGCCTTGACATGTCGCGTGGAAAGCCGGGAGCAGACCAGCTTGACCTCTCACTCCCTATGCTCGATGTCTTGAAATCAGACAGTGATATGAAAAGTGAATCAGGACTTGATGTGAGAAACTATGCATGTCTGGACGGAATTCCTGAGGCAAAGGCCTTATCGCAGGCATGGTAGGAGCAAAGCCTGAGCAGGCTATAGTATATGGAAACTCAAGTCTCAATATCATGTATGATCAGGTTTCACGTGCATTTATCTTTGGCCTTTGCGGCAATACACCATGGTGCAAGCTTGACAAGGTGAAGTTCCTCTGTCCTGTACCGGGCTATGACAGGCACTTTGCAATCACAGAGGAGTTTGGAGTTGAGATGATAAACATCCCTATGACTGAGGATGGTCCTGATATGGATATGGTTGAGAAATATGTCAATAACGATGCCTCTGTAAAGGGAATCTGGTGTGTTCCAAAATACTCTAACCCACAGGGTGTTGTATACTCTGATGAGACAGTTGAGCGTTTTGCAAAGCTTAAGCCTGCAGCAGATGATTTTAGAATCTTCTGGGACAATGCATACACAGTTCATCATCTCTATGATGATAAGCAGGCAGAGATTCCAAATATCCTTGAGCTCTGCGAGAAAGAGGGAAACCCTGATATGGTATTTGAGTTCTGCTCAACAAGTAAGGTGACATTCCCCGGTGCAGGCGTGCAGGTATATGCACATCTGAGAAAAACCGTGAGGATATCAAGAAGCGCCTTACTATACAGACAATAGGACACGACAAGATTAATCAGCTTCGTCATGCGAGATTCTTTAAGGATGTAGATGGTATCAAGGCTCATATGGCAAAGCATGCAGCTCTTATCAGACCTAAATTCGAGCTGGTTGAGAATATCCTCACAGATGAAATTGCTTCAAGAGGCATCGGAACATGGGTTAAGCCGCTTGGTGGATACTTCTTCGGATTTGAGGCTCTTTCAGGTTGTGCAAAGGAAATCGTTGCAAAGTGCAAGGAAGCTGGTGTCACAATGACAGGTGCAGGCTCTCCTTTCCCTTACAAGAAGGATCCGGATGACAGCGTGATAAGAATTGCTCCGACATATCCATCACTTGATGAGTTGAAAAAGGCTGCAGAGGTGTTTGTTGTTGTCACACGTCTTGTAAGCGTAAATAAGCTGCTCGAGGCATAAAATCACTGTTATGTCTTAACGGGCAGACGTGCAATTCACTGTTATGTCTTAACGGATAGATATGCAATTCTCTGTTATGTCCTAACTGGTAGACTTATAATTGGCATATTTATCTAAAATAAGTATGTGATATATGTATAAAAACTAAATGAATATTTGTGCACATTTTTTCGGATTTGGTATTTACAAATCCCGATTTTTGTGTAAGATATAAATATCTTTTTAAATTGTGTCTTGCATATCTTCTATGCAGGTTTCTTTTTGTGGCATTTCGGCCACTATTTTTTTCCCTTGATTTTTAGTTTAATATATTTAATTTTTGATTTTATTTAACACTATTATTTTAGACTTAGATGAAGAAAGGATTTAAATATTATGAAGGAAATTTTTCAGGAATATGGCGGAATACTCATAACAGTTGTAGCTATTTTATCAATCATCCTCGTTGTAACAGCGGTTATAGGCTCTGATGCAACAGGCATAGTAGGAAAAACATTTAGTGATCTGATTACAAACTTTTCAAATCATGCCAATATGAGTGTCAAATAAGAGGTGGTACATGGAGCTTGGAAAAGAATATTTTGGACCGCTTTGGAGTTTTGTAGCCAGCAACGAGATAACGGATATAGATTATAACGGCAAAGAAATATGGCTTACAAATATATTCAATGAGCGTTTCAGGGCCAATCAGCAGTTTGTCACACAGTATATGACACCTGCTTTTGTGGAGCAGTTTACACAGCGCATCGCCAATGTTGTAAGCAGACAGTTCAATAAGAGAAATCCGGAGCTTGAGGCCGAGACGAGCGAGCTTCGTGTGACGATACTGCATGAATCGGTTGCGAGTCGGGCAGGAGCATCAGCATACGAAAGACACCGCCGCTTATCAGACTGACAGCAGAATCTGCAATTGCTGAGAAATTCTGCTCGGAGGAGCTTTTAGCTGTACTGATAAACTGCGTAAAGACCAAGATGAATATCACCTTTTGCGGGATGCCGGGCATCGGAAAGACGGAGTGCGTGAAGTTTTTTTCACAGTTTATACCGGCGAATGAGCGCGTGATTACAATTGAGGATACTCTTGAGATACGTTATGCCGAGACAAATCCTGGCAAGGACTGTATAGAGATGAAGGTGAGTGAGGATGTGTTTGGCTACTCTGAGGCTATCAAGTCATGTCTTAGAATGAATCCAAAGTGGATTATGCTCTCAGAGGCACGCTCAAAGGAGGTAAAATATCTGCTGCAGAGCTGGAGCACCGGTGTGCGTGGCATGACGACACTCCACACAGATGATGTGCGCAATATACCGGACAGAATACTCAATATGCTAGAGAGCCGTGTGGATGCAGAGCGTATGGAGAATGACATATATCAGGCACTTGATGTGGGAATTTTAATCCGCAAGAGAAGAAATGAAGACGGAGTGGTGTACAGATACATAGACCAGGTGTGCTTTTTCTACAGGGAAAACTATACCAATCATGTGTTTATGCTTGTATCAGACGGACAGATAGTGACTCACGATATACCAAAGGTCATACTTCGCAGATTTAAAAGAGAGGGTGTGAATGAGCCGTTTGGCGAGTCCTTTGTCAATGAGATACGGATGAATGATGCCATGATGAGTGAGGAGAGGGAGGCTTAGGAATGACGTATATATTGATTTTATTTCTGACATATGTGCTGCATCTTCTGCTCAAGTTAAACTGGGTGTGTACGGCTGTGGTACTTGTTTTTCTTCTTGTTATGCAGCATTTTCACCGAATCAAAGGCCAAAGATTTCAGGAAGCGCGAAAGCGCTTTCTGGATGTATCGCTGTATATTGACACCCTGCTGTATTCGTTTTTGAAGGAGCAGAAGATAATCCGTGCATTTGAGGATGTAAAGAGCACACTGGCAGATGGTCATATGAAGGAGACTGTGAGCAGGGCTATTGATCATATGATGCTCACGTTTGATGAGACAGAGGTGTTTGTGGATGCTATGAGGATTATCGAAGATGAGTACAAGTGCAACCGAATAGTAAATGCACACGAGTTTATGGCACACGCTGAGTACTATGGCGGTGATATTAAAGAATCAGCCAGGATACTGCTTAAGGATAAGAGTGCATGGGAGCGCAGGATACTGCGCAATATAGAGGACAGACAGAGGATGTTTCATCAGATTATCCTGTCAGTTGTGACCTCTGTTATCATTAGTGGAATCATACTTTATCTGCCGGTTTTGAGCATGGATATCAGCAGCAATATCATTGTGCAGATACTGTCTGTAGCTCTTATAGTGCTTGATGATTTAATCATACTCTGGGGGGCAGAAATTTCTTGAAGTGGATTATCTTGGAATTGATCTGCTTCCGGAGGATGATAAGCATGCCAAAAAGCTCGAGGAATACAAGGCATACAATCCGGCAAAGGAGCTTCGTGCGTCAATTCTTATGGCAGTTATACCGGCGTTAGCAGTGCATTTTTACTGTATACTGACAGACAATGGCCGGCTGTGGCAGCTATGGGAGCAGCTCTTATATGTCTGAATCAGCACCGTATAGGTCACAGGCTTATGAAGAAAAATCTGATAGCGGATGTAAAGAGTGCATTTCCCAAGTGGCTGATGGACCTCGCCCTATTGATTCAGAGTGAAAATGTGCAGGTAGCCATACAGAAGTCGAGAGAGCATATACCGGTGATACTTAAGGAAGAGGTAAATACGCTTGTGGAGAGACTGGACGTGGAGCCGGAGAGCTCTGACCCGTATCACAGATTTCTGGACTGTTTGAACCTGCCGGAGATAAACGCAGCCATGGGCATGCTGTATGCTGTTTCGATTGGAAATAGTGGCAATTGCGGAAGTCAGATTGATGAGCTGATTACGAAGAATCTGGAGATGCTTGATGTAGCAGACACCGCGAGGCTTAAGGATAAGACCGCCGGCATGTATCTTTTGTTTTTGGCTCCTGTTATCACAGCATCATTTAAGATGATAGTTGATATGGCTATTTTCCTTATAAGCTTTTTATCATACAAGGTAGTGTAGGGGGTGTGTTGTGAGTCAGATAATGAAGACCTTTTTAGGGGTGTTTTTGATTATGTTTATGGTGGTTACATCATCAGGTGTGCTGTCGGGATTTATGACTGTCGTTGAGGCACAGAACCTACATGCGCAGATTATCAATGAGCTTGAGGACAGTGATTATGACAGCTCGGTTGCGCAGACCTGCTTTGAAAATGCATCAAAAGCCGGAGATACACTGGAGCTTAAACTGTATATGACAGACAATTCCGTAAGGACAGTCACAGACGCATCACAAATCGCTTCGTCAGATGAGATAGAAAAGGCAAGAGTGAGCTTAAGTTCACTTACGCGGTAGCATTTTTCGGAATTAAGCAGGAGCATGTTGCTGAGCGGATATGCGTTGTAGTACTTTTCTTGTGGATACTGGCTGTATAAGAGGAGGAAAACAGATGGAGCTTTTAATAGAAGAATTGGGAGGAAGCGTTATTATGCTTCTTTTAGGCAGTGGAGTAATCGGTGTGCTCGTGTATGTGTCTGCTATGCTGTGATAGTAACTGAATTGATTAAAAAGTATGTAAAGGTAAGAGAAAATGAAAGAAGTATTCAGACAGTATGGAGGCGTGCTGATTGCAGCGGCCGCCACAAGTGCATTTCTCGTGTTGATGGGAAATATTGTGCTGGCTCAGGGAGGCATGCTTGCGCAGCTTATAAATATATGGGGTAACAGTGCAATTTAAATAATCGGGAGACTATAGATGAAGGAGATAATGCAGACATATGGAGCCATGATAGTGGCGGTGGTTGTGGGAATTGCGCTGCTGTCGGGATTTGGGGCTCTGAAGAACAAAATGAGTGTGGCATTTGCGCCACAGGATATATTGAGCAGCGATAGCGCAAACGACAGCTATGACAGCATGAAAAATATACCGGTTCCGGGTGTTGAGCTAAAGGAGAAAATGCGTCAGAATGCCGTAAGCTACAGTGTATATGACCTGCTTGATGTTACAGCGCATGAGGATAATCTGGATAAGCTTGAAGTTTATGCCCTGTATGATTCGGACAGAAATGACTGTACAGGCAGCATATCAGCCGATGGCTCGTCACTTAGCTTTCCGGATTATGGTGTGTATGATATGCATGTCAGGATAACCTGCAAAAACGGCACAAGATCATGTGAGGATAAGTATTCCAATTAATAGAAAGGTAGCGGATATATAAAATGAAAAATGAAAAACAACACAGACTTTTATTCATTATACCGGCAGTGATAATAGCAATAATTCTTATCATATGTATAGCAGCGGCAGTAAGCTCAAAATCAGGAGAAAAGGGGAAGAAAAAGGATTCCCGGTCTGTCAGTGTGACAGAAAATACGCAGGATATTGTAGCTGAAAGCGAGACGCTTGAGCTTGTGAAAAAGGATGCATTGAAGGAAACAAATGTAGTTGATAAAGATAATAAACAAAATAACGGTACGCAATCAGATACCAATGATAATTCCGCACCGCAGCCGGTAATTCAGATAATGCAAATACAGCGTCAGATAAAGCTTCTGACAAATCATCAGAAGACAAAACAGCAGCAGATAAAAAGACATCGACAGCAGGTAAAAAGACATCGACAGACAGCAATAACACACAACAACCTGTAGGTAACGATTCAAAACCGGCAGCATCAAATCAGACAGTTGCACCTGAGCCGGCTCAAAGTGAGCCTGCGCAGCCGGAAGCACCAAAAATGAGTATGTTGCACCGGGATGGATATTTTATGGCAGTAAGGCTGGAAATGGCATGACAGGGGAGCAGAAGGCGTATATTGATTCGTTGGTAAAACAGTGGACAGATGGAAGTATATCTGATTCATATTTAGCGGAACAGATTGCACATAAGATGAAAGAAGAGTGGGGATTATCATTGAATTCAGTAGGAATTTCTGGTGATGACAGATGTATTTATCCGTCAAAAAATGAGATACCTAATTATAATGAG